>Ga0187859_10002551_pt1 | contig 11372 bp, 11 predicted proteins | sample June2016WEW_10_1_2_FD_133019 | JGI IMG/M metagenome (GOLD analysis project Ga0187859, IMG submission 133019) | Peatland microbial communities from SPRUCE experiment site at the Marcell Experimental Forest, Minnesota, USA - June2016WEW_10_10 | ecosystem: Environmental > Terrestrial > Soil >... | reverse complement strand
TCAGCCAATGTGCGTTTGGTTCGGTTTTTACCCAGCCAAGCACAAATGCATAGAAAAGGCAGCAAGAACTGATGATGAAGATCCAGCCGAAAAGCCTGATTCCCCGCGGCATGAAAAAGCCTGCCGAATGGAGGGCGCAGCCATAAAACAAAATCCAGATGAAGGCCGCGAGAAGTGCCATTTCGTCTTGAATCCCTGTGAGAAGCACCCCCAAACACATTCCGGCTGCCAACGGTGGTGACAGTGCCACGACCACGCGCCGCGTTGGGGGCGACCAGAAAGGCTCGTGGTCCTTCAGGGCTTGCCGGCGGGCGATAAGCAAGGCGCCTGTGACTACTATGACCGCCGCCCCCAGCCAAAGTCCGCAGAAATCCCGCGTTGAATCCATGTGGAAAAACAATCCGATTATCATCGTTAGCACACCCACAGTGCCGGCAAAGAGCATGATTGGCGCAAGGGCGCGACGATAAATAGCCGAACGTTCCATCAAGGTGCGGATGGTTTGAAGATGATCAGCGGCCCAATTCGATTCCATATCAACAACTTTGCACTGCAAAGCGTAATTAGCAAGCAAAAAGCGCGGCCAACCGACCAAAGGCCGGCAAAAGTTGTCTCGCGAATTTAACAAGCGTTGTGGGAGCCGCGCTATACTCCAGTGATAACACCGAAATTCGGCAGCATTCCGGCGCTTTGGCTGGCTGGCTGGCTTTCCGTCTGGCGCAACGGAAACCAGCCAGACAAATCGCCCCACCATTGAACCCTAGTTTGTTTTAATAGCCTGATGTATGCATCACTGCAACAAAACGATTCCATCTGACCACCGGAATCGTCGAAAAGAATTCCCCTGAAGCTGGCAGCCGGATAAACTGCCTCAAATTTAATCGGCGCGGAGCCTGCGATATGAAAATTGAACTTCGAGGGGTCCTGAAATCATACAGGTCGTTGCGGGCCTTGGATCATGTTTCATTGCAAATCGAGCCGGGGCAGATCATCAGCCTGCTGGGGCCAAATGGGGCCGGTAAAACCACCTTGATCCGTTGCCTAGCCGGAATCGCGGCGCCTGACAAGGGCGGGATTTATTTTGACGAAAACGAATTCCGGCGCGACCGGCTGGATTTGCGCAAACGAATTTACCTCATGCCGGATTTTCCCTTCCTGTTTTGGGAACATTCCATTGTCCGAAACATCGCCATCATATTGCGGCTATATGACGCGGACGGTGACGGCGCTGAAAAGCGGGTCTTGGAGCTGCTTCGGGATTTTGACCTGCTGCCTCTTGCCTTGCGACCGGTGCATTCACTTTCCCGGGGACAGATTTACAAAACGGGGTTGGTGGCCATGCTGGCGGCCGACCGCGAAGTCTGGCTGTTGGATGAACCGTTTGCTTCGGGCATGGACCCGCAGGGAATTGACGCTTTCAAACGTCATGCCCGTGACGCCGCCGGTCGGGGACGGACCATCCTGTATTCGACCCAGATTCTTGACGTCGCCGAGCGTTTTTCAGGACGGGTCTGCCTGATCCACAAAGGCGAAATCCGGGCGTTCGACACGATGGATAATTTACGCAGCCGGGCGCGTGACAAGGACAACGTGTTGCAGGAAATGTTCCGTCAATTGCGCGAGACCGGCCAATGAAACTGCATTCGCCCAAATTCGAAAAGGCCCTGCGGCATGAGGTGAAAAGGGTCGTGCGAAGTTCGCCAGCGTTGAAAAAGGAATATCGCCGCGCGAAAAAGGCTGGCCGCAGACGAACAAAGGCCGACTGGATCATTTGGTTGATTCTTTCCTTCGTTGTCGGTTGGATCATTTGGGTGTTCGTCAAAATCACCGGCCATCCGGTCACCGGCCTTGCGGCCATCAACTTGATGACGTTGTTTCTCGCAGCCAATTATGCGCGGAACTTGCCGTTGATTATTTACCACGCAACCGATCTTCCCGCATTATCGCTGCTACCCCTGTCCGAATCGGAAGTGTTCCGTTGGGAATTGCAGAAATTCTTCCGTAGGATCGCGGTGTTTTCGCTGTTTGCCATGATTTCCGGCTATGGGGCGTTGGGGATATATTTGCACATTTCCTTCATGCAATGGGTCGGTGCCGCCGCGCTCGCCATATTATCGTGGGCAACATTGCTGGCATTGGCCGCCCTCTGCGCCGCCCGGCTCCCGAAACTGCCATACCCGATTTTCACCGCCGGTATCTATTTGTTTGGATTTGGGGTGTTGATGACTTGGAAAGCGTTTGGCATCGCGGTGTTGCATTTCATAGATGGCATTGCTCCAGTGTTGAATTTGTTGTTGCCTACCGGCTGGTGCCCTTCGTTGTTCCAATTGTTCTTGCCGGGCGGCGAATGGTGGCCGGCGCTTCTGATCGTTCCCATCGCCCTGATTATTTGGACTCTCAAGAGTTCATTGGAACTGCTGCGGAGCAGACTCACCTACAAGGAGCATATCCTCCCGGAAATTCCCGACCAGATTCCGGGCACGGATCCGAATGCTTCCGCTCCAAAAGACGGAGCGACTCAATCGTCGCCTGCTCATTTGGAGACTGCGGCCATTGAAGAAATAGTCCACACCCGTCGGTTCTTGGTTCGGGAACCGTGGGATAAACGCGGCTGGTTTGAAAAAAAGCTATGGCAATGGTTGAATCCGCGGGAAAAGACCCTGGCGGAATTCGCGTTTCCGAGAGGATTTTCCATCACCAAGCCGTGGAAGACCGTGCTACGCAATTTTTCGGTGACGGTCCTGGCGGGGTTTGTGGCCGGCCTGGCAAACCTGACGCTTGAATTCTGGATATTAGGCGTCGGGTTTGTCCTCACTTTTCTCCACGCCCTGGCCCTGATCTGGGGAAACGGCTCCGCCTTTCGGGCGCTGTTGAGCAGCGGTGTCCGAATGCATATTTATGCAGTGTATCCGATTACGTATCGAGAGTTGTCCCGCATGCTGTTCAAAGCCTCCGTCATCCAGTTGCCAATGTTCATCGCCTATACCGTGGCCTGTGCGGTCTTGGTTTCCTATCTCGCTGGCACGCCTATCGGCTGGGGAATCATCATTGGTTTTAAGGTGGGACTACTGATCTTCGCCGCGCGCTTCATCACAACGACGCTGGCTTTCAGCGGCAGCACCAATGACAGCACTCAGTTTCGACTGCGGACAATTGCGTTGGTGTTGCTCTTCATTGGTTTGGCTTGTGCCTTCGTCGCCCTGGGCGGAGGGTCATTATTTGTGCCCAATCCAATCATCGCATGGCTGCTGTTCCTTGCAGCAGTGTTTGATGCTTATGCCCTCTTCAGGATATATGGCTGGTTCCACAGCATGAACAAGTTTGACCTGATGAACTTTGCACAGCGCTAACCTCAACTGTCCGCTAAGTCTTTGTTGGACACTGGAGATGAATTCGGCGGGGCCGGATAAAATAAAGCAAACCATCAAGGCATCCTGATACGTTGTTGAAAGACAAATTCACTTTTTTGAAAAAATAATTTGACTGTAACTATCCATCTATGGTATTCGTCTCTTTGTTCGATGAAAACTTGCTTACACATATCAACCGCGAGTTGGCCGATTATGTCGGTCGCGAAAGCGACACGTCATAACCGGTATAACCCGGGTTGTGCGTTTAGCTTGGGTCTATCCACGGCCACCCTTGGGCAACAGCCCGAAGGTAATTTGGATAGACTCGGTGTAAGCAGATAAAGAATCGAAATAGACTTTTTCTAACCCTGCTTACTGAAACGTAGGCAGGGTTTTTTATTTCCATGAAACCTGTGTAACCAACTAAAGATTAACGATCTGTGAACAATAGGAAAGAGACATCTAGATGATGTCAGGTAGCGACAAACTGAAAATGGCGCAAGAGAGCCGAGGTTCTCAAACGGTGGAGTGTGTCCATAGACCGCCGGGGAGCGCGCCGAAATGGTTTGACCCTAATTTACAATTTAAGGGCTTCGGAGGAGGTGTGCCCCTAAACACCGAAACAGCCGCCGTGAAACCGCGGGTTGGGATCGAATAGATCGCCAAGAGGTGTTTGTTCTTTGTTGAAATGGCATGGGCCGGAAGTGCAATGACACTTCTGGCCCTTTTAATTTCCGCGGTTGTGATTTAACAGCAGAATGGCTCCTCGCCAGGGAGCATGTCCGGGTGCAACTCCCGGCAACCGCACCAATCTCCTTACGCCGAGCGCCAGCTTGCGCAACCGAGTCCCCAAAACTCAGTTTGCCTGGGGCAGCACCAGGGCGGCGTGCCAATCTTTTCGGGGTCGTGGCAGACAAGCAATGCACTTGCCCTGCAAGCAAGCTGATGTGGGAGCGTTACCCACCGACTCCACCAATTTCAATTGCGGGGAGAATGAGATTCAGGTGAGTTTCATAAGCTCTACCTCCGTGGGTGCAACTCCCACCCCCGCAACCAATGTTTATTGGGAAGTGATCCGGCTGCCCGACTGTAAATCGGGTGTCACAAAACAAAGTCGGAAGTGACGAGCTGGAGCGTTACCAGCGCTTCCCACCATTTCGGACTCGTAGCTCAATTAGCAGAGCGCCCCGTTGTCTGCGGGAGGGTTGAGGGTGCAAATCCCTTCGGGTTCGCCAATTTTATGTTTGCATGGGAGCGTGAGGGTAATACTTTACGCGCATGTCAGGAGACGAGATCTTTGCGCTCATCGTCAGCGCCATCATCGGCATCGTGGGCTGGAAGGAATGGGTCGGCGGTCTGTTGTTTCTGGAGCCGTTGTCGCGCCGGCCGGCCACGCAAGTCCTTGGCTGGCTGTTGCCACCACTGGCGGGCGTGGCGATGTTTTTTGTCCTGCTCAAATGGTCTTCGCACGACGTTCGGGACAATCCAATTTACATTTTCTTTTACATGGTGATGTGGCTGGGCTGGACCGGGCTGTGGAACCGGCTGCTGCCCTATGTGGGTTTGAGCTGCCGCGACGATGCGCTGGAACGCGACAACACGGCAGCGGGACTGGCGATCGCAGGCGGATTGATTGGAGTGACCTTCATTTTTGCCGGAGGAAACATCGGCGACGGCCCGGGCTGGTGGGTGGTTGTTTTTTGCGCCGGCATTGCCACCGCCACCGTGCTGTTGTTCTGGCTGATTGGCAACCAGATTACCCACGTGCAGGAAGCCATCACCATTGATCGCGATATCGCGGCTGGATGGCGCACTGCGGGTTTCTTCATCGGCTCGGGTTTGATTTTGGGGCGTGCGGTCGCCGGTGACTGGCATTCGACGCAACAAACCGTTTCAGATTTTATCGCCAAGGGTTGGCCCGCGCTGATTCTCTGGGGAATTGTGCTGCTGCTGGATATCGTCAGCCGTCCCACGCCTCAACGTCCCACACCCAATCGTTTCCTCTTTGGGATTTTGCCCGGTTTGTTGTTCATCACTGCCGGCATCGGCGACTTCATGCAACAAGGACCCTGGTGATGAAGTTGCCGTGGCAAATCGTTGAACCGCTGGACGCCCGGCTTTTTTCGGAGGTCAGGCAGGCCGCCATTTTTGAATGCTGCAAGTGGGACCCACAGGTTGAAGATGTTTGCACGCTTTCGCCGCTGCCGCTGGTGCTGACCGGAGAGGCATGGCGGGAACTGGTATCACTGGCGGAAAAACTGGCGCAAGAAGCCGTCGCCGCAGAAATGGCGATTTTGCAAAAACCCGGCCTGCTCAAGAAACTTGGCCTGCCGTGGGCATTGCGCCGGCGCTTGTGCGCTCCTGAAGTTGTGTCCGGCCAATCACGCCACATGCGGCTGATCCGGTTTGATTTTCATTTCACGACCGAAGGCTGGCGCATCTCGGAAGCCAATTCAGATGTTCCTGGCGGCTTCAACGAGGCGTCCGGTTTCACCAAACTGATGGCGCGGCATTATGGACAAGCTGCGGCCTCCGGCGATCCCACTGAAAAGATGGCGGCCGCGATTGGCAAAGTCACACGGAAGCCTGGCACCGTGGCGTTGGTTCATGCCACGGCGTTCGCCGATGACCGGCAGGTGATGGTGTTTCTGGCCCGCCGCCTCGAGGAGGCCGGACACAGGCCGATGCTGGTTGCCCCGGATCACATCCGTTGGGAAAATGGAAAAGCGTTTCTGGCGACTGATTGGGCGAAGGGTGCCGTTGATTTTGTTTTCCGATTTTTCCCAGCCGAGTGGCTGCCCTCCTTGCCAGGACGAAGTGGTTGGTGGCATTTGTTGGGAAGTTCGGAAACAATGCTTTGCAATCCAGCCTCGGCGATCATCAGCCAGAGCAAACGATTTCCGCTGGTTTGGGACGAGTTGCCAATCCGTCTGCCGACATGGGAAGCAATGTTGCCAAAAACTTTTGACGTGCGGGATGTCGCAAAATCCGGTCTCACGCCGGAATCACTGGTGTTCAAACCCATTTTCGGCCGGGTCGGCGACATGATCAAGATGCACGGGCTGACGGCAGAAAGGGAACTCCGCAAAATCAATCGTTCCATCCGCTGGCATCCGAGAATGTGGATTGCCCAGGAGCGCTTCGAGGCTGTGCCCTTGTCCACTCCGTCCGGGAATGTTTTTCCGTGCATCGGGATTTATACACTCGACGGCAATGTTATTGGCGCTTATGGACGCATCGCCCGCCGGCCCTTGATCGATCATCTGGCGCAGGACGCGGCAGTGTTGATTGCCGAACCGGTTGCTTTGCCGATCAAAAATCAAACCATTTACGATGAACCCATCCGAACTTTACAAATTGTGGGCACCTGAAGATTCGATCTGGTCGAACTGGGCCAAGCCCGTGTTGTTCGCCGACAAAACTTTTGCCGGCGGTGAACCGGCCCAGACTACTGAATGGCAGTCGTCAAACGTCGCTTGGGCACCGGCGCCGGAAAGTGGCACAGCCATCGTGCTGGATCTGCCGGGAGCAGATGCGGTCTGGTATGGAATGGCGTTGAGCCAGCGCGGCTATCGGCCGGTCCCTCTTTACAACGGTGTGCGTGGCCCGGCGCAGGGTGGGTTTGAATTGGTCCATGTTGATGCCATCGTCTTCGCGTTGCATGAAGTTGGCGAAACCTTGGCCAAGTTACAGTTGCCGGCGAACGCGCCACCGGTTTTTCTTTTGGATGAGGATCGGTTTGCCGGAGGTTCCTTTGCCGACCCGGGCCGATTTGACAATCGGTGGTGGATTTTTCCGCAGGATTTTCCATCGGCGAATTATCTGCTATCTCACGGCATCCGTTCCGTCGTTCTGGGGCAAAACCGGGCCGTCGGACCGCAACGGGACCTCGCTCATGTTCTGCTACGGTGGCAGGAGGTAGGAATACAGATTCTCACTTGCGCTGTAGGCGACCAGGCACAGCCGACGCCCTTACAAGTGCAGCGACCGGACAGGTTCCGGGCCTTGTGGTATCAGGCCCTTGTGCTTGCAGGTTTGCGACGAAACAGCGCCGGTGGTTTTGGTGCCGTTGTTCCCGAACCCAGTTCCAGCGGAGGATTCGGCTGAAACACCTAGCAAATCGTCTGTGAGAGAAAGCAGCCCGCTCTTGAGCGGGCTTTTTATTTCCCCACCGAATATTACGGTGCGATTTATCACGCCATCAGCGCGTGGTGTAGCAGCAACATGCTCGGCCTGGAACCGAGGGATCGCAGGTGCAAGTCCTGCCGCGCTGACCAATTTCAAATTGCTGCCGTGGTCGAATACATGAGACATCCGCCTTCTAAGCGGAACGATGCAGGTGGAAATCCTGCCGGCAGCGCCATTGCCAGGTGGTGTCAAAGTAGCACGACGGTTTGTTAAACCGCACGGTGTTGGTGCGAGTCCAACCCTGGCAGCCAATTTACGGAAGGCAGGCAGATATAAGCTGGCTGCACCTGTCCCGAAAACAGGATCGGCATCGCCGAGGTCGGAGCATTACCGACGCCTTCCGCCACGTCCTGTAGCTCAATAGCAGAGCGCCCGGTCGATAACCGGAAGACCGCGGAGCATTACCGCGCGGGACGACCATTTTCCCCCTGAGTAGCTGAGATAGATTAGCGCCTCGCTGAAGCCGAGGAGACGTTGGTGCGATACCAGCCTCAGGGGCCATTTCGTCCGTGAATGCAAAGCAACTCGCGCGTCCAGCCCTTCAAGCTGGTTCTAGCCGGTGCGAGTCCGGCCACGGATGCCAATTTGCTCTCAAGGTGTAATTAGTTTCTGCACGCCGCTCTGCGAAGGCGGAGGTTCGTGGTGCAAATCCACGTGAGAGCGCCATTTTTGCCCCTGTGCCTCAGCAGCAACAGGAGTGGTTTTGTAAACCACTATTCGTCGGTGCGAGTCCGACCAGGGGATCCATTTCATGGTGATCATGATGTAACAGCAGCATCACGCCCCGTGAAGGCGTTTGTGCCGGTGCGAATCCGGTTGGTCACCCCAATTTCAGGCTTTGAGCCAGTTCGCAGCGAATCCAACAGTTCGTCGGATTCGTTCTGCATTACGCTGGTTCAATCGCGGTTCGAATCCGCACTCGGCTGATAACCGATCCATGGTTAGGAAACCGGGAGAAATCCCAAAACGGTTCGAGGCAGCGAGACCGGCGCGCAAGCGCAACTAGAAGTCGGCTCTGCGAAAATCGCGTGGGTGATTTTCCCACCGACAGACGGTGGTCTCCTGCCTCGGACCCATTTAGAAAGGAAAACATTATGAACTACGAAATCTTGTTTGCATTTATCGTCCTCGCCATTGTCGCCGGGGTGGTTGCTCCCCCAGTGATTAAAAAATTCCGCCACGTGTTTTGCGTGCCGGAAGGCGGGGCGGGGCTCGTGTATCAACACGGCCTGTATGTGCGGCGCAACAATGCCGGACGCCATGTCATCTGGGGCTGCGGATGGACCGTGAACCTGATTGACCTCCGCAAGGCGTCACTGCTCGTGGCCGGTCAGGATGTTCTCACGGCTGACAGCGTCAGCCTCAAGATCAGCCTGCTCGTCACTTATCAGGTGACGGACCCGGTCAAGGCCGCGCACGAAACGCAGAACTCTCTGGGCGATCTCCATAATTTCGCCCAGCTTGCTTTGCGTGCGGTCGTGAACGGTGTGGCGGTCGAGGCGCTGCTCAACCAGCGGCTCGAAATCGGTGCGCAGCTTCTGGCCCGCGTGCAGCCGGAAGCGGCCAAGATTGGCATCAATGTTCTCGCAGTCGAAGTGAAGGACGTGATGTTCCCGGCTGAACTCAAGCGCGCCTTTGCTGACGTGCTGAAGGCGAAGCAGGAAGGGCAGGCAGCGCTCGAACGCGCACGGGGTGAAAGCGCCTCGCTGCGCAATCTGGCAAACGCCGCCCGTGTGCTGGAAGGCAACCCGGCCCTGATGAACCTGCGCCTGATGCAGTCGCTTTCGGCGGCACAGCACGCAGGCAGCACCTTGGTGGTCGGCATGCCGGGCGGCTTCGTGCCGCTCAAACAGCCGGCCAAGCCGGCTGGCACGGAACACAACGAGGCTACTTAAACAACGCGGGTGGAGATGAAATCTTCGCCCGCGCCTTTGAAACATTAAACAATTAAAAAATGAAACCAAAAATTCAGAACAGTTATGAAAAAGAAGTCCAAAAGAGGACTTCGTGGATTCCAATTGAAGATTCTGGGTTATGGCAGCAACTCTTACTACATTGACCGAGTTGCTGATTTGGAGAAGGCGTTGGCCAAAGGGCCGCGCCGGTTCCAGATTGACCTGGTTGGCAATGGCGAAATTCCGGCCGATTGGGCGCTGTTGATTCGTTCGATTCTGATTCAACGCGCGCCGCAAACGCAACTCATCACCAATGCCCGTTCCAGCCTGCAAGGCGGCTCGGTGCTGGTCTGGTTGCTGGGCGACTGCCGGATGATCCGCGCTGACGCGAGAGTGTTCTTTCGTTACGTGGAATTGCCTGATCCCGATGAAGCAGAAGAGGAATACGCCTGGAAAGTGGGCGAGCCGAAATATCTCGACTCATTTTCCGAGACCGATCCCGAGGATGCCGACTACGTCAAAGTGCTGCAGTTAGTCAACGAGTTCCTTCCCGTGAAGGAACTTGCGGGCCAGATAATCAACCTGCCCGTGTTGCGGCAGTTTGGTCTGGTGGAAAACGAGAAGCTTGACTGCTTCCTCGCCACCGCCTTGGGCAAGGCACAGAACCCCATTGGAAATTCGGTAATCGAACCAAAGCAGAAGCGCATTCGCGCCAAAGCCAAGGCTTCAAAGTCTGAATAATCTACCGCGAAAGTCCAACGCGGGCGGAGGCGAAGTCCTCCGTCCGCACTTTAATTTCAAATCCCGTTGGCCGATCAGCTCAGGCGGCGGCCTGCAAAGCCGCAAAGGCTGGTGCAATTCCAGCACGGGATTCCAACGAGCATAGGTGTTGAGAGATACACGCCGGTCTTCCAAACCGGAATACAGGGCGCGCTACCCTGATGCTCGACCAATTTTCGCAACGCGAACACCGGTGCCGGTCAGGACTTCACAGGCCTGTCTGCGGTGGTTCAACTCCGCCTTGCCGATTTGTTGCTGCCGCCAGAACAGATGCCGGAAATTGAGCCGCAGACCGGACCGGCGGCGAAACCGGCTCGCTCCAAACAGCCGATGCTCAACTTGGGCGAATGACGTTATGGATTTGGACAAGGACGATTTGGCAGTCCTCTGCCGTGACATGACCAAGGATGAAGTGGATCGGGTTCATCGGCTGTTGCATGAATGGAATATCGGGCCGGATAGCAGTTTCCCGGTGCAACTGGCTTTGCTGACATGCGCGCAGTTACGGGCAGCCGCCTGTGTGCCACGGTCGTTAAATGATTCACGGAAATGGCTGGAACTGCATCTGGCTGAATATCGGCAACAAACGGCAGTGCTGGTCAAAAATTTCAGTGCCGCCAGTGGCGAGAAAATCGAGATTTTTGAAGGCACCATTCAAAAACACGCGGAGGCAATGGAAAAGGCTATCACCGTTTCTCACGGCCATCTGGCCGAAACCGAGAAAGCGGCACGGCAAATCAAATTTGAGTTGGAGCGCGGCGTGGCCGAATCAAAACAAGAATTGAAGAGAATCAGAGATGATGTTCAGGATGAGCGAATCCGGCTGCAAAAGGCACGCCGTGACCTAGAATCTCGCATGACTTGGCAGGAATGGATTAAAATTTTGCTCGTGCTCACCGGGTTTGTGTTCCTTGGCGTGCTCGTTGACCGCCTTCTGATTCGTTAAATTCGAGAAAGAAAATCGCCACCGGCTTGTGGATGATGCCCGGAACCAACCGGCGCTCCACGCCAAAAGCAGCAACTCGCTTTTTGCGGTTAGCCAGAAACGCGAATGCTGCCGTCCTCGGCAATTGGAAAGGCTGGGTTCCACGCGACTTCCCACAGAAAACCATCGGGATCGGAGAAATATCCTGAATACCCGCCCCAAAATGCGTTTTGA
>Ga0187859_10002546_pt1 | contig 11387 bp, 10 predicted proteins | sample June2016WEW_10_1_2_FD_133019 | JGI IMG/M metagenome (GOLD analysis project Ga0187859, IMG submission 133019) | Peatland microbial communities from SPRUCE experiment site at the Marcell Experimental Forest, Minnesota, USA - June2016WEW_10_10 | ecosystem: Environmental > Terrestrial > Soil >... | reverse complement strand
GGTCCGATCCTGCATAACTAGTCCGATTGATCTGCTTGTTTCTCGATGAAGAAAGGGCACCCGAAGGTGCCCTTTTCTCAAGTTCTGTTCGGCTTGGACGCGTCGGGTGTTTAACTGGCAGATACCCAGTGATAACCCACAGAGGGAAAGTGGCTCGAAAGCTGGGGCAACCAGAGGCAATTGGGACTCCCGCGGGACTCCAAAGGAAGAGCTGTGCTTCGTGACCCGCACGGATATTGACATCTATTGATATTTCCACGTTTTGCATCGGAAAGTAACCCTATGACCGACAGAATTGTTCGGAATTTTGGAGAGTAATACGCGCAAATGTGCGCCCGCGCGTGTGAAGCTTCCCGGACAATTTGGACACCTAAAAACGCACGCGAACAGTCTGCGAGATCGAGCCCGATTTCACAGGAGCCGACACCTGAATGGCGTTGTGCCAGGCATCACATACAGCGCAGCCACCGGCTTGAGAGTTTTTGTCCCGAGTGTTTCTGTGAAAACTAGTTGCCTCTTGATGGCCAGCAATACGCGCCCAGAGGTAATCAAATCAGCGCGACCGTCATGCTTGGAACACATCCCCTGAGCCGATGGGCCGTTGTTCTCATGCGAAAGGAAGAACTATGTTTCTGCATTCTCAGCGCAAGGCCTCGGACCCCAAAGGCAAAAGAAATTTGCCAATCAAGTCATGGGAAAAGTTACAGGCAGATCTTTTTCGCTATGGTGGCAAAACAGGTTGGGGGGGCTTTCTATCTGTATACTTCGGCCAACCAGGATTTCACTTTACCTACTACCTGCGCCAGGTCGCGGCCTACAGCCAATCCAAGAAATCGTTTGGTGTCTTTGGCTATATTTTCAATCGCATGCGGCTCAATCACTATCGCTTTCGCTTCGGCTTCGAAATCTCGCCCACTACAAAAATTGGACCGGGCTTGTACCTCGGGCACTTCGGCGGTGTAGTCATCAACCCTGATGCTGTTATCGGTTCGAACGCGAATATCGCGCCTGGTGTTACGATCGGCGCTGAGAGCCGAGGGGCCCACAAGGGAGCTCCAACAATCGGCAACCGAGTTTGGATCGGCACTCACGCGATCGTTGTAGGGAAGATCACGATCGGGGATGACTGTTTGATCGCGCCGGGAGCCTACGTGAATTTCGATGTTCCTGCGAAAGCGATTGTTCTGGGCAATCCCGGCAAAATCGTCTCTTACAAAGGATCAATGGGTTACGTAAACAACACGCTTATCGACAGCTACGTCGGGCCTCCTGGGCATTCCGTACCGCGTGCCGGCGTGGCCTAGACTTTCGGGTATCTCCTGATCTCTATTTACTGCTTGCAGATCACGGTGTTTAAGGTCGCCGCGTCCACTCAGTGGAGATGCGCCGTGAACAGCAAGCGGATACTTGACTCGATACGAGGCGCCTCCGTAAACGGCGGGAGAGGGTAATCTTGGAAGGTTTGGGTCAGTCGGTCCACAACGTTCGCTTAAGGCAACCGGGTGAGTTGAATTTCTCTAAACTCACCACCGCACTGTATGCGGCCATACTGATCCTGAGCTGGACTTATATTCAAATGCCGGGTCCCCGGGGTAGGCCGTCTCATATCGAATACATCAAGGTGGTGCTGGTCGGCGACTCAACAGTAGCTAAGGTGGGAGGGTGGGGACCCGGATTTTGCGCACATCTGAAGGAGGATGCCGACTGCCTCGATTTGGCGGCGGACGGGCGCTCGACCAAGAGCTTTCAGGATGAAGGTCTTTGGAGGAGGGCCCTTAATGAGGGCGGGCAGTTTTATTTCATCCAATTCGGCCACAACGACCAGAAAAATCAAGTGACACTGCACACAGATCCCAAGACCACGTTCATGGCGAATCTGCACCGTTACGTTCGCGATGTACGCAATATAGGTGGGACGCCTGTGTTAGTCACTCCGTTGGCGCGACGGAACTTCGACAATGGAAAACTTACCATCGACCCTTTGCGCGAGTATTCCGCCGCGACGCGGGAGGTGGCAGCGGAGGACCGGGTTCCGTTAATTGATTTATACCAGCTCTCGATAAATCTGATCGGGTCAATGATGCAGCAACAGGCCGACCAATTTAACATGACAGCCCATGGGAATGCAGAGGCAGAGGGAGCCACGGCGACAACCCCTGATCGCACGCACCTGAATGCTCTCGGTAAACACACCTTCGGCGATATCGTAGCTCAAGCTTCCTATGACGCGGTGCCGGCACTCAAGCGTTACATTCAGTTGACGCCAATGGAGGCCCGGACTGCGTCCGGAGATCACCGCTAGAGATCTAGTGGAAACACCGATCCACCTTCTGTACTGGAAGATAAACCGGTGCTCCGCACAGCCATGATCGAGTGCGGCTGGCAAGCACTCATCGAGTGGCATGAGAATGGACCCAGTCTCTTTCTCTCTTTTCCGCCCCTATAATCGCATTCTCGTACACCCGGAGGTAATCGGCAGTCATTCTCTCGGCCGAGAACTCATCCTCCACGAGCCGCCTTGCCGCCGAGCCCAGGGAATCCCGTAGCGCGGAATCGCGCAGCAATCGCACAATATCGAATGCAAGCAGTTCCGGGTTTTCTTTAGGCACCAGCAACCCAGTGTGCATGTCCTTCACTACCCTGGGAACTTCGCCGACTGCGGTCGCGACCACCGGCAGGCGGCTCGCCATTCCTTCAAGGATCGCCATCGGCAGGCCTTCCCGCCGTGAGGCGGAGACCATTAAATCCAGAGAAGCGTAAACAGAGGGCATGTCGTTACGACGGCCGATCATGCGAACGCTTGCGCGAATACCCAACTTATCGATTAGGGCGTCTAGATCGGTGGCGTCAGGGCCGTCTCCGATAACCACAAACTTAGCCTCGGGAACCTGCTCCAGAACGCGTGAGCACGCGGTCAAGAAGATATCGACGCCTTTCTCTTTCGAGAGCCTACCCACCAGACCAGCCAGTGGAAAGCCGTTCCAGCCCAGTTCATCCTTCAAAACAGGCGACGGGTGGTCGAAGGGCCGCAAGTCGATTCCGTTGTTTATCAGGCTCGTCTTTTCCGGGTTGACCCCTGCCTTTAAGAGCTGCAGGCGTACCTCGTCTGACACAGCCACGATGCCCGAAAAGCGGTGCAGAACGATTCGGTCTGCCACGCCATACAAGAAGACCTTCCAGTCGTTGTCGTACCATGTGTGGCAGGTTGAAATGAATGGAATTCCCGTCGAACGTAAACCAAAGTAGCTGTATATATCCGCCTTGTAGCCGTGCGTGTGGACGATATCGGCTTCCACCATACGGGCAAGCCTCCTGATGCTCGTGGAAACCGTTCTGTCCATCCGCCCAGTGCACGGGATCAAATGAGACTCTATGCCTTCCCGAACGGCTGCTTCGTGCAGTTGAATGTTCGGATTCGAGGAGTTATAAAAAACCCCCAGGCTGCTGGAATGCTGCCCCTCGTCGAGGGTGCGCGACATGTTAAGGATCACAGCCTCGGCGCCGTACATCCCACCGCTGCTTATCACGTGTAGGACCTTCACATCTAAACCTTTCCCCAGCGCGCCCGCCGTCGTCGGCAGAGAGAGAGTCTCCGCGTCATCGGCCATGCGCGAGCGAGCGGGCTATATCGAGTAACTAGGAGTGAGTTAGGCGGCTATCGTGGCCCGGGATCGAAGATCTGTGAGCCGGCACTTGTCCTTAGCTATGGATGAGAAGCTAATCACATCCATAGCCAACGTTGTTCAGAATCCTGATGCAGTCCGCAATATAGATTAAGCCTAGACGATAAAGTGAGCTGCTGCCGCCGAATCACATCGAGGCGTGACCGTCATCACATGAAGAGTCTAGAGCCGCCTCATAAACGTTTGTGGACGAAAACTGGTTCATTCTATAAATGCTCGGCGCAATCTGAGAGTGGCCGCATTCCTAAATTCTGCGTTTCAAAGTGGTCGCGGTTCGAAATGAAACCAGCAGATTCGCGAACTTCGCTTGTTATGATTCACTCCATTCCCAAGGCAAGAGCGCGCGTGTAAACTGGATTCGCTATGAGCTGCCTCTTCTGCAAGATCGTTGAAGGAGTCATTCCCTCCACCCCTGTTTATCAGGATGAGTTTGGTTACGCCTTCGCCGACCTTAATCCCATGGCGCCGGTCCACGTCCTCATCGTCCCCCGCCGCCACATAAGCTCCATGGCCGATGTCAATCAGGATGATCGCGCTCTCCTGGGTCATCTGCTGTGGGCAGCGGCCGAGATCGCCCGCACCAAGCACCTCGACGACGGCTACCGCATCGTAGTGAACACCGGCGAAGAAGGCGGTCAAACCGTGGACCATCTTCACCTCCACCTGCTAGGCGGCCGCTCCCTAACCTGGCCCCCAGGGTAAACGAGCCGGCAGGGGATTCACTCGCAAAAAATTAAAGGGCGCCTCCATCGGAAGCGCCCTTTTCTACTTTCCTGCTTATCATGAACTCAGCTTTGCATCACTGCATCCTATTAGCGCAATGCAAAAACCAATCCCTGACCCCTGATCCCTGACCACTGTTTTTCAAACTGGTTGTTGATAGTACTCTTCTTCTTCTTCCATTCCATAGCGGCGCAGCAGGCTGGGCAGGCTCTGAGAAAAAGCCGACCGCGGCATCACCGTGTCGCAACCTGCATCAATAGCTTTCATCTTCAGGTCGCCTTGCAGGTGGTTAAGAAAACCTATGATCGACGTGGCTTTCTTCAGCTTGGCTTTGAGCTTGGGAATCAGCGTCATCGGTTTGGCGCTCAGGTTGTTCAGGTCGAAGACCAGCAGCGTGGGCCGTTCCGCTTCCGGAACGTCGGAAAGTTTTGCCACTGAATCCTTGTCGCCCTTGACGAACTCCACCTTCACGCCCAGCTTGCGCGCAGTCTCCTGAATCTTGGCTTGGAAGAACAGATCTTCAATGAAGCAGAAGATGCGCGTAGGGGCGTCTTCGCGGACCGGAACCGGCGCCTGCATCACATAGACGTCCTGGTAATGGCTGCCGTTGCCGTTGTTGCTTGTAATTTGAATCGTGGAGGGAGGACCGTCGGCCATGTTGCCGTTGACCGCGCGATAGCTGTGATCCATTGGCCCCACAAACTCCCGCGGTCCCTTCTGCCTGTTCTTGCGCTTGCCCTGTGAAGAACCCTGCGAAGGCGCATATACGCTGTTGCCGGGCTGCGCGGCTGTAGCCGTACTCTTCTGGAAAAACTTCTTCTTCTTCCGCCCCTGGCCCTGGTGATTCTGGTGATTCTGGACGGGCGCAGCCGCCGCCGGCTGCTGCAGCGGTGCTTGCATCGGAGGTTGTGCCTGAGGTTGCGCCTGAGGTTGTGACTGGCCCAACTGGGCCTGGGGCGCGCCTTTTTGACTGCTCTTATTCTTGCGGCGGCGCCGTCGGCGCCGGTGCCCTTGCGACTGTCCCTGGCCGATGGCCGGGACTGGCTCCAGATCAGTCTGGGGCTGCGTCAATTCTGTCGTCATGCTTGTACTTCCTGGCACTTTGCTTGTCGGGTGCATTGCGCTCTTTAGGTTAAGTCGTTTACTCGGGCCTTTGCAGAGATTGGCGTCGAGCTTCCAATTGCCAGCCTTTGTCCGATCCTGGACGGGGAACGCTCGGCAGGCACATGGTCAAGTCATTTGAGCACATCGGCCAAATTGCCTCGTAGCTTACTTGCATCACCACTACGCACGCAATCGGCAATCATTACCAAAAGAGTTGCTGCCATGCCGCCTTCCACGCAAGAACCCCACAGGAGCTCATCCGATTTTCTGAATCTCAGGATCGATGCGGTGCGACAGGCGCTTTTCCTCAGATGACGCATTCTTATGAAAGTTTCCGCCGCCTAAGCTTGATATGGAATGAATGATGTGGCGAAACTTCCTTGCTCAGCGGCGAGCTTGCTCTACCCGTTGGGGTGGCTCGCGTCAGCCGTCTGATACGCAAGTCAATAGTACAGGGAACTCCACTGGCTGGCAAGTTAACTTTAGTGGCATCCAGAAGGTATCCGGGCGCGGACCCCGGTTCACCGCCAGAAAGTCCCTCTAAATGCACAAACGCCACTCCCTGAGGAGTGGCGCTTCGCTTTCCTGAATCTGGGCACTGGCCTCCCAGACTTGCTAATTCGCGGTGTCTCTCACAACCGCAAATTCTCCAGACTTTTCCCGGCTGGTTGATCCCTTTTGAGGGCCGCTCGTTGGCGGTTGCTCTTGCCGGGCGCCTGTTTTTCTTTGGGCTGGTCGGGATTCTCCCCGGCAGCTGGTTTATCACTGGCACTTATCTATAAGCAATCCGCGTGCCGTTTATCACCTTGAGTGTTTTCAGTGACTTGGGATACATTTCTCAGATGGATTTTCTGCTTTCCGGAAGAAAAGTTCGAAGCTAATACAATAAACCATAGAAGCTGCCATCAGCGCTGGCAATGCGGGCAATAGTGCGTGCCACGCCCACCCACCAGAATTCGCCGAATCGGCGTATTGCATTTGCGGCAGGGTAGGCCGGTGCGCTGGTAGACGCAGTGTTCCAGCTGAAAGAATCCCCGCACCCCATCGGCGTCCACATAATCGGAGACCGAGGAACCGCCCAGCCGGACGGCGTGCTTGAGCACCTGGATAAGCCCCAGCCTCAACCGTTCCAGCTCGGTCCTCGTCAGCCGTCCGGCCCTTCTGCCGGGTCGAATGCCGGCGTGAAACAGGCCCTCGTCGGCGTAAATGTTGCCCACCCCTGCCAGCAATCTCTGGTTCAGAAGCGCGGCCTTGATGACCAACCGTCGGCCTCGAAAAAGAGCGGCAAATTCCTCCGGCCCAATGGTAAGTGGCTCTGCGCCCGCAGCTGTGAATCCCGCGCTGCGGCCCAGGTCGCGAAACTCCAGCCGCCCGAACCGGCGTGGGTCCACAAAGCGCAACTCCCGCCCGCTGGCCAGGCTCAGACGTGCGTGGGTGTGGTCGGCCACAGGAACGTCGGGCGTGGTCACAAGCAGCCGCCCTGTCATGCCGAGATGCACGACCCACTGGGCCGTCGGTTTTTCTTTGCTCTCGACCAAAAGTCTGCCGGCCGCAGGCCCGCTCAGCTCACAAACAATGTGTTTTCCGGTGCGATGAACGTTCAGAAATACTCGCCCTTCAAGACCCTTGCTCTGTCGCGCTGGCGGCGTTTTGAAGGGTTCCGGCTGGCTGCTGAACCAGGCATGAAGAATGCGGTCGCCGCGCACCCGCTCGTGGACGCCGCGGGCTATGGTTTCCACTTCAGGCAATTCAGGCATGCGTCAATTGTATTGAGAGGAATGTGGCTTAGTGGAACAATCTTGTACGTTCCGCGTCAAAGTCCCGATTTTCCGCTTTCACCCAAATGCCCGTCCAACTCTTCGTCGTCAGCCCCCAGCGCCCGTACGATGCCCCATTTTGCCAGGTAGACAACACCAAGTCCGAGCCCTAACAGGAAGATCCCCACCGAGGAATACTCCAGCAGGTTGAGCTGGCTATCCTCTTCGACAGTCTGGTAAACCACGGTGCCATGAATGTTGCGCGGCGTAATGCGCATCTGGTCTGGCGCTGGCCACTTCGGCAGAGTATCAAGATAGTGAGTCGAAATCATGGCGGAGACGATCAGGCCCGCCAAACCAGGCAGGAGGAACAAAAGCGAGAAGAATTTTAGCGTCCCCATTTGCGCGGGCTTCATTTAAGAACCCTCTCCGGTTATCCCGTGGATCTTACCGTGCATGCGGCGATCAAAGAGACGTAACCGAATATCCGTGCGGCAGAATCTTGAGGGAAAAAGCCGCGGGGCCCAAAACAGCGAGGCATGCGAAATAAAATAACAGTTCAGCAACTAGACCCCTGCCTTACGGAGTTTATAGCATATTTCATGCCACGCAAGTTACAAAAAGAGCTCAGATTAGTAATTTTTGAACATCACTCTAGTTATCATAATGTTAGTTACCACGCGCGAATTCTCTCGCCTGCTAGTGGGCAATCGCCGTCTACTTATGCTCTTCACTCTCGTGAATTCTGCTTGCCTCAAAGCTCACAACCTTCCACACGCCCTTTTCATCCCGCACATAGACGCGGGTATAGCGATAGCTGCCAGAGATATCGTGCCCGCCAGCTGTGCCCTTCACCTCTGCAACTGAAGTCACTAGCGCCGTTGCCCTGTAAAAGCGGACTCTGCGCTCGGAGATATTCAGAGTAGTGATATGTGTCTGGCCAGAGCGAAGGCTGGCCATTGCCTGGTCCTTGGTTTGCAGGGTGCCGGAAGGGGTGATGGCCATATAGTCGTCCGCCAGCAGAGCATCCATAGCCGCGGCGTTCGACTTCAGCAGGGCATTGCGCCAAACCTCCTCGAGCTGATCGATCTCGCGGCGGCTCTCGTGTTTCTGTGTTCGGGGAATTCCCGCCTGGAAGGGGTTCGCGATTGCCGCTTGCGGAACCGCGGAAATCAGCAACAACCCTGCCACCATCCGGAGGACAAAGAACATCAGGCGATTGGTCGTTGCGCCCTGCATAGACGTATCGGATATTAGTCCCGGCCAGGCCAGCCGGTCAAACGCTTCTGGCAGCCCGGCTCTCTCTTCAGTCGCCGCTTCCTAAAAAACAACCGCGCTTCCCGCGCCGGGACTCGCGCTCTTAGACGGCAGCCGCCGTTCAAACGAGAGCAACCAGATTTTCTACGCTGCGATCCCGCATCATCTGGTAGACCCCTCCCACCGCGTACTTCTTGAAGTGCTCGCTCTCCCTGTGCGCTGCATGGGCGGCCATGTCCTTATATTGCTCATAAATAAGCACAGTATCGGGATCGCCCTCCAAATAGTGAGGAACGTAGTTCATGCAGCCCGGCTCCTTGCGCGAGCCCTCCGCCAGCAGGCGCAGAGTTTCCGCCACTTCAGCGCGTTCTTCGGGGGCAAACTTCAATCGAACAATAAAGCTGACCATCGATTCGACTACTCTCTCGCCCGGCTCAAAGAGCCCGGGCCGCTGCTCAGGTTTATGCGTGAATTTCGTTCAGTGCCGCCGCAAACTCCGGCAGAACCATCGTTTGCTCCCGGTCTGGCCCTGTTGAGACCATTCCGATCCGTGCCCCGCTCTCTCTCTCTTGAAACCTCAAATACTCTTGGGCTGCCCGAGGCAGTCGCTCAAACTCAGTAGTTCCTTCGGTCGAGCTCTGCCAGCCCTTCAGCGTTGTGTACACCGGCTTGATCTGCTCCAGCCCCTGCACGTCCGCGGGGATCACGTCAGTCACCTTCCCGCCGATCTCGTACCCGATGCAAATAGGAATCTCGGCCAGCTCGTCCAGAACGTCCAGCTTGGTCACCACCAGCCACTCCGCACTGTTCACCTGGTTGGAGTAGCGCAGCAGCGGAATATCCAGCCAGCCGCAACGCCGCGGCCGTCCTGTGACCGCCCCATACTCGTTCCCTCGCGCCCGCAGGTGGTCGCCCTCCGCGCCGCGAATCTCGGTCGGAAATGGCCCTTCGCCCACCCGCGTCACATAGGCCTTGGTCACGGAAATCACGGTGCCAATCGCCATCGGCCCCACGCCGGTTCCCGTAGATGCCCCGCCCGCTGTCGACGAAGAAGAGGTCACAAACGGATATGTCCCGTGGTCGATATCCAGCATCGTCCCCTGCGCGCCCTCAAACATTACGCTCTTGCCGTCAGCCAGAATCTGGTTCAGCAGCCGTCCTGTGTCCGTCACAAACGGCCTCACCTGTTCCGCGGCCGCCGCATACTCCTCAAACATCTTCGCCGGATCCAGCGGATCGGCTTCAGTTCCAAATAGCGCCCGCACAATCGCGTTCTTTTCCGCGCACGCCGCCTCAATGTGCGTCTTCAGCAGCTCCGGCCGCAGAAAGTCCACAACCCGCAGCCCGCTGCGCGCCATCTTGTCTTCATACGCCGGCCCAATCCCGCGGCTGGTCGTCCCAATCTTTTTCCGTCCCGGAGCGCTTTCCGCCGCCAGCTCGATCATGCGGTGGTAAGGCAAAATCACCTGTGCCCGGTTCGAGACAAAAAGCTGCTCATCCACGGCCACACCCAGCCCCCGCAGCTTGGCCACCTCTTTCAAGAACGCAATGGGATCGAGCACCACGCCATTGCCAATCACGCCCTTGCATCCCGGCCGCAGCACCCCGCAGGGAATCAGCTGCAGAATGAACTTTTGTCCGCCGTGGATGACCGTATGCCCGGCGTTATGCCCGCCCGCGTATCGCGCCACGGCGGCAAACCGCTCGCTAAGCACGTCCACAATCTTCCCTTTGCCCTCGTCGCCCCATTGGGCGCCCAGCACTACCGCAGTCTTAGCTCGCATTTTCGTCCTGTTCCTGGTGACGCGTCCCCAAGATCCGTTAAAAAGTTAATTTGTCATCCTGAGCGCAGGCCTCCGCACCGACCCCGAGTCGCAGGCCCTGCATATTCTTGCCGCCCGAAGGCGCGGACCACCACAACCCGCACCATCTTCGATGATAAACCTTGAAAGCCTAAGCGCGAAGGAAGGATACCTTTGCGGATAACGAAGGCCCATTGCCCCAGAACTCATCCGTCGCGGCGGTAGACCCGGGAAACCACGAGCCAAAGTTCACAGCCTCACAGCCCCGCTGACTCGCCGACCCGCTGACTCGCTGACTTGCTGACCCGCTAGCCCGCCGCCTTCGCAAACGTATACGGCCCGTCCGGCACCAGCGCAACCCGCGCCCCGGCCGGAAGCCCTTTCAGCGTAGCCGCCACAGCCGAGCCCAAATCCTCGAAGGCCGTCGCTCCCAAACCGCCCAACTGTTTCTTACTCACTCCCGGCGTATAAAAGAACAGCTCATTCTTCAGCCCCACCAGCGACACCTTTTCAACCTGCCACTGGTCCACCTCCACCGGTGTATCGGCAATCTCCCTCAGAAAGCTCTCGTACCCCTTGAATGCCTCCATCTTGCGCGTAAACTCAGCCGATCCCATCCCCTCCGCGCACTCGCCCACCACCAGGATCCTGCCTCCTGGCTTCACAATATGCTGCGCCGCCGTAATGCCCTTGGTCGTCTGATAGAAAGTCAGATCCAGCGGATACCCGGCCGCGCTGGTAATCACCGCATCCACCGGTTCCTTCAGCCGCTCCAGGCAGGTGGTCTCAACAAACTCCACCCCGGCCGCATGAGCCTTCACCGGATCGCCCGCAAACACGCCCGAAATCTCCCGCTCCTGCGTCAGCGCCACGTCCAGTATGAAGTCGTGCCGCGCCATGCGTGCAATCTCCAGCAACTCCGCATGCAGCGGATTGTCTTTAATCGATCCCTCCGTCGCCAGCGGCTCGCGCATGAACCTGGGCGAGTGGATCACCTTGATCGTCTCCTGCGCAGCCAATCCCGGAGCGATCAGCTTGCGCCCGCCGCTGAAACCCAGCAT
>Ga0187859_10002535_pt1 | contig 11419 bp, 11 predicted proteins | sample June2016WEW_10_1_2_FD_133019 | JGI IMG/M metagenome (GOLD analysis project Ga0187859, IMG submission 133019) | Peatland microbial communities from SPRUCE experiment site at the Marcell Experimental Forest, Minnesota, USA - June2016WEW_10_10 | ecosystem: Environmental > Terrestrial > Soil >... | reverse complement strand
GGTCACCGTGTTGAAGGGGGCCGGGACGTTGATCGCGGAGAAGTCCGGGCCGCTGTGGGTCAACCTGACGGGGAATCCTGGAATGGCCAAAGGCGGGATGGGGGACGCGTTGACGGGGATCATTGGCGCGTTTCTGGCACAGGGGATGGCGCCGGCGGATGCAGCGCGGGCGGCGGTGTTCATCCACGGACTCGCAGGCGACCTGGCGAGCGAGGCGGTTGGCGAGCGGGCGGTGCTGACGTCGGATTTGATCGGGCACTTGAGCGCTGCGTTCGCAGCGCTGGAATGAGCGCCCGGCCGATGGCATAACAGGGTCGTCATCAGGCCAGCCTGGCTCAATCGGCAGAGCAGCGCTTACCAAGGTAGAGGGGCAATTCCTGCCCGATCAGCCCTGAATTTCTCCTTGAAGATCAGTGGACAAATGGGCTATCAGCAGAAGCGGTTAGGAGCTTGAGATTCGTGGTTCGGTTGATTTCATATGTCCTAATTGCCCTCGGGATCTACCTGCTCGTTCGTGCCGGCTACGACCAAACCCGGGGCGTCACGGTGGAGCCGTTAAGGATTCAAGCCCAGTATTACCGCAGCGTGTTCGCACCGTCCGCTTCTGAGTCAGAGGCAGATAATCCAAAGCTATTTGGGGAGTATATGACGACCCACTGGGTCAGAGCCTTCGCGACGGTAGGCGTCGGATGCCTCCTATGGGCTATTTGCGGCAAAGTGAGCGTGCGGAGAAATTAGTTTCACGCGACTCACTACGCCATCCCGTCTGGCGAGAGATCTGATTTACTGATGGCAGAGATGCCTCTCTTCGGCGGTGCTCAGGGCAGGACGCGCGGAAGCCCCGGTCGCCCCTGGTCGCCTTCGGCGCCGCCGGAGGCGGGTAAGCGCGTCCCTCCGACGGGCTCGGCACCGCTTGAAAGATCAGGCGCGGTACTGTTCGTCGCTGACTTTTTCCAGCCAATCGACGACTTTGCCGTCCAGTTGCTCGGCAATGGCGATGTGCGTCATCGCCGTGGAAGGCGCCGCGCCATGCCAGTGCTTCTCGCCCGGCGGAAACCACACCACATCACCGGGCCGAATCTCTTCGACCGGACCTGCCCACCGCTGGGCCCGCCCGCAGCCAGCGGTCACGATCAGCGTCTGGCCCAGCGGATGCGTATGCCATGCCGTCCGCGCGCCGGGCTCGAACGTGACACTCGCGCCAGTCACCCGCGCCGGAGCATCGGCTTTGAACAACGGATCGATTCGCACCGTGCCGGTAAACCAATCCGCCGGTCCCTTGCCCGAAGGCTGTGAGCCGCTTCTTTTGATTTCCATTTTTCGACCTCCTTCACTTAATGGGTTGTTGATTTGAATCGCTCAAACCGGTACGCGAGTTCCGGGCCTTCCCCCCCGTAGGCGAGTTCGGCGACGAGCAGCGCGAACGGCTCAGTGTAGCGCGCGTTCCGCAACGGTCCAACATCGACTGGATCGAAACCGGCGTCGCGGATGAGTTCAGCGGCAATCGCTTTACTGCCCGAATCGTCGCCGCAGGACACGAGGCTGGGTCTGGGAGTTTTGCGCCGAGCTTCGAAAGCGCCAAAGAGCACTTCGCTCGGCACGGTGTTGAAAGCGCTGACAATCCGTGCCTTCGGAATCATCTTGGCGAGTTCTTCCGCGCCCGACGAGCTGTGAGCGATGATAAGTTTCGTATTGCCGGCATCCATCGGCAGTGAGCAGGTTACGATCACCTTGCCGGATAAGTCGCCCGCCTGTTTTAGCACGTCCTCGATTCGCAACCAATGCACCGCCAGCAATATGGCATCCGCATCCTGTGCGGCTTCGCCCGGTGTGCCGGCACGTGCGTTCCTGCCAGTATCGCGCGCGAGCCCGTTCAATTTCTCCGGGCTGCGCGCATAGCTGAAGACTACTTCATGCCCGGCTCGGGCAAAAATCGCACCGAGCTTTCCGCCCATCAACCCTGAACCCAGAATGCCAATTCGCATGTTACTCCTTCGATTTGAGGGTGTGTTGGGACTCCCGTTGTTCCGGTCTCTGGACAAACACGTGATAGGTGACGGCATCCCAGGCATTGTGAATGCCGACAAACAGGAGCAGCAGTGTGGCCGCGCCAACGCCGAACAGCGCTGGGCGCGTATGCGAGTGAGCTGCGCATGCCGAGCCAGCCAGCGTGGCGTATGCGGCAACTGGAAGCAAAACATGAAACAACCGGTCTTCAAACACGGGCTGATAGATTGTTTGCACTCTCATACGTCGAGCCACGATGATGGCGTAGACGATCCCGCCCAGACCCGTCAAACCCCAAAGAACTGCGACAGCGACGATCCCGTTCCACGGCGCGCTGGCAATCGCTGACAACAACAGCACGACTCCGAAATGAACGACACTCGGCGTCGCAAATGCGGCGCTCGCCTCCGCCGTACGTAACGCCGGCCTCTCGGCAATGAGCGTAATGACGACGAACTGCAATCCGATCAGTGCGCCGGCAGACGAGCCAACCACCACGTAGAAGTTCTGCCATCCGTCGAGTGCTGTCATGATTGGCCGCCTTCCTGGCGTTACAGTTGCTGGCGCGTAGGCCGGAACAGGATCTCGTTCACGTCCACCTCCTCCGGCTGGCTTATGGCAAAGGCGACTACACGTGCGAACGAATCGGCCGGAATTGCGAACTCTTCATAAAACTTGTGGATGTTCTCGGCCACGTCGCGCTCGGTGATGCTGTTCGGCAATTCCGTGGCGACCGCGCCCGGTGAAATGATTGTCGTGCGGATATTGTAAGGCTTCACTTCCACGCGCAGCCCTTCCGAAAGAGCGCGCACGGCATGCTTGGTTGCGCAATAGACCGCTCCGTTTGGTGTGACCTTGTGTCCGGCCACCGAGGAGACGTTGATGATATGCCCGGATTTCTGCTGCTTCATATACGGCAGCGCCGCGGCAATGCCATACAGCACGCCCTTGATGTTCACGTCAATCATCCGATCCCAGTCATCAATCTTGAGGCGCTCCAGTGGCGAGTGCGGCATCAGCCCGGCGTTGTTGATCATGACGTCAATCCGCCCGAATTTCTGCACGGCTGCATCCACCAATCTCTTCACTTGACCGCAATTGGTGACGTCCGTGGCGACGGCAAGCGCCTTGCCGCCGTTGCCGGTCAACTCGTTTGCCAATGATTTGAGGCGATCGACGCGCCGCGCACCCAGCACGACGCTTGCGCCTTGCGCGGAGAGAAGCCGGGCGGTTGCCTCGCCCAGCCCGCTGCTGGCACCGGTGATGACGACCACTTTTCCTTCGATGTTGTTGCTCACAATCGTGACTCCTTTGATGTCGCTTTCATGGTGCCAGGAGAGGTCTGCCCCATCCACAGGTTGAATCTCCTAAATCGACTTCGCTCCTTCATGCGGTCTCTCAGCGCCCCGTCATTCGCTCCAGCTTTTCCGGGTACCGGGCCCCTTGCACCTTGATTTTGGAGGCGGCACTTTCGATGTCACGAAGATCGTCCGGTGTCAGTTCGACTGCAACGGCTCCGATGTTCTCGTCCAGGCGATTCAGCTTCGTAGTGCCTGGGATTGGAACAATCCACGGCTTCTGGGCCAGCAGCCACGCGATCGCGATTTGAGCGACTGTCGCCTTCTTCCGTTGGCCGATTTTGCCAATCACATCGATCAGGGCCTGATTCGCCTTGAGAGCCTCCGGCGTGAACCGCGGGAGTGTGCTGCGAAAGTCGGAGCTGTCGAAGGTCGTTTTCTCATCGATTTTTCCTGTGAGGAAGCCTTTGCCCAGCGGGCTGTACGGTACGAGGCCGATTCCGAGCTCCTCAAGGGTCGGTATCACTTCCTTTTCCGGCGTTCTCGTCCACAGCGAGTATTCGCTCTGGAGGGCAGTCAGCGGCTGGATTTTGTGCGCCCGACGAATCGTCGGCACACCAGCTTCCGATAGGCCGAAATGCTTCACCTTGCCTTGCTGAATCAGTTCCTTCACCGTGCCCGCCACATCTTCGATGGGCACGTTCGGGTCAACCCGATGCTGATAAAGCAGATCGATGGTCTCAACCTTGAGTCGCTTGAGCGAACCTTCGACAGCCTTCTTGATGTTCTCTGGCTGGCTGTTGAGTCCGGCTGCACCGGGCCGCGTATCGCTGCCACTGAGGTCGAACCCGAATTTGGTCGCAATCACCACCTTCCCGCGGAACGGAGCGAGCGCTTCGCCCACGAGTTCCTCGTTGGTGAACGGGCCGTAGACTTCGGCGGTGTCGAAGAATGTGATGCCGCGTTCCACGGCAGCGTGAAGAAGAGCAGTCATCTGCTTTTTATCCTTGGGCGGGCCGTAGGAAAAGCTCATTCCCATGCAGCCCAACCCAACGGCCGTGACTTCCAAATTATTCTTTCCAAGTTTGCGCTTTTGCATTTCTTGCACTCCTGTCTTTGAGTTAAACGTTGGAGCGAATCTACGTCACATGGTCGCCGCTGTCGCGCCCGATCTTGCTCCACCTGTTCCGATCTTGCTCGAAATTGCCATCAGAGGGACTGCTGCGTGACGGCGTCACCGCTGGCGGCGGTAGTCGCTCGGGGAAAGGCCAGTTTCCCGGCGGAAGAGGCGCGCGAAATGGCTGGGATTCGTGTAGCCGACGTCAAGGGCAATGCCCACGACGCTCTTCTTCGTTTCGCGGAGCAATCGTCGCGCAGCATCCATCCGCAAATTGATGTGGTAGCGCGACGGTGACACGCCCATGGCACCTTTGAACAGCCGATCGAAGTGAAACTTGCTCAGCCCCACTTGAGCTGACAGTTGATCCAGATCAAATTCTTCGGCGACATGTTCCGCTATCCAGTCGGTGATTCGTCGCAGCTTGTAGCCGGGTAGCGACGGGCTGCTGCTACGCGACTCTTGAACCATTTCGGCATAGTTTCGCGCCAGATGGATGGTGAGCGCCTGGGCAATGCCCTGCACGAAAAGAGGACTCGCCCGCCGGCGCATCAGCTCATCGCGTAGTCGTTCCATCAGCGATTCCAAAGCAACATCGGTGAACCCTGAAACGTCCCGCAGTCGCGCGTGCGCCGCGTTGACCCCGAAGGCCTCTTCCAAAGCGCGCCGAAGCAGCGGGAGCCCGACTAACACCAGCATGGCTTCAAACGACTCTGCGGTCACCGCTTTCCATCGGCACTCGTAGGGAGCCCCTGCCGACGTGAGAAAGAAGGAACCTCTCTTTATCCGATAGGGGATCCATGGCTGTTTGTTTTCCCGCTCCTGAAACTCGACCTCGCCCGACGTGGTCCATGCGAGGAACGGTTCGCTGACGGATGGAAGCTGCAACGTATCGATCATAGGCGGCAGCGCGACGATCCAGGCTTTGATCTCCCGCCACGCTTTTCCATGTCCGGCGACAAGGCATTTCCCGCCAACATAGCGTTCTAAAGCTTCAGCAGAAGTTGTCTCTGGAACCGGCATGGGGAAAAGAGTCCTCGACGCCAAGCAAAAGGGCGCGGCCGTTTGCGAGACAATGGACCAGCGGGGTCCGCGGCGATGTCCCAGGATTGGGAAGCCGAGCAGTCATTTCATCCGAACTTTGTGTGCCTCCATGTGTCGGAATGTCTGCCGCGCCACACGAAATTTGATCAGTGGAAGATTGTGCCGTCACCACTTGCCTTCTCCACATTCCGACACGCCATGACCCACCTACCAACGCTGTTAGTAGTGTACCAACCTTCTGTCTTGGGAGACAAGTGCAGTGTGGAAGCACCGTCAATGGGGTTCCTTACCCCCCCACCTCACTGACAGCAGCTCACGTTCAGCCGGCTACCGTTTCAACCCGCCCCCAGTTTCTTGACGTCCAGTTTGACAGAGCGTGCAACAGGACGGAAATTATCTCGGCAGCGCTTAGATTGACTCTGCCTGTCTTCGACATCCCCTGTTGAAGATGCCTCACCTGGGCAGGGTCAGTTGAGACGCTGCCTTTTTCTTTTGTGGCAAGGGAGGAAAACGGCACAGAGGGGAGGAGTAAAAGCTTGAACTGTGGGCGGACCGGGCAGGAACGGGCGGCCGGGCCGGAGGGCGGCCAATTCGTCCGATGCCGTCTCCGGCCGGCCGCCGACAGCCGACCGCCGATCGCCGAATGCCCCGCCTCCTCCAGGGGCAAGCCTCGTCCTCGCCAAGTGGACCAGGGCTCCTCGTACCAGCGCGCTTGCAGCGCCGGCTCTTGACGGTTAGGTTCAATCCAGTGAAACGCGTCTTCTTGATCGCCTGTCTCATTGTTTTTGGATGCACCGCTCGCCGAGACCCCGCCGCATCGTTCAGGGATGTGGTGAACCAATACGAGTCACTCACTAACTCCTGTTTCATCGGCGCGGCAGACCGCGTTTCCATCAGCGTCGTCAAGACGAATTTGCCGGAGATTCCCTACATGGCGCTGGTGGGCTATTCCGAGGGCTTTCGGACCGGCGCGAACGGGACCGTCAGCGTGTCATTGCGAGCTACCTTTTCCTTTCGAGGGGATAAGTGGGCTGAGAAAACCATGGAAATTGCCGATAGGAGCCGGGTGGGGACAAATGACTTCGGCAGCCTGGACTCGGTACTTGATTGCGAAGAGCGACAATGGCAGGAGGCCGTCATGTTTTCCAATTTGCCGCATGTTCACTGACAGGGGCCGGTGATGGCGTGGCGTCCGCAGTTGGAATCCTGTGAAACGGGCGCGTCAGCCTGCTCGAAAGCCGCTTTCTCCCGAGCGGTTGCTAATAGCCTGAGCGTCATGTAGGCTGATTTCGCATGCCCCAAGTGCTTAAGATTGGCAAGGCAAACGCCACATTCCAACTGCTGGAAGCTCTCAAGACCAAGAGAGAAAAGAGAAACAAGCTCGGCTTTGTGTTTGAGGGGGTGCGAAATATCAACAACGCTCTCAAACACAAGTGGAACATCACCGGATTTATATATTCCACGGAATGCGGGCTCTCGGATTGGGCCAGGGAAATACTCCGGAAGTCAACCGCCAGGACTCATTATGATCTGTCTCCGCCTCTGTTGAAGCGAATGAGCAATAAGGAAGAACCTTCAGAACTCATGGCGATCGCGGACATTCCGGAGGACGACCTGCACAAGATACCGGCGAAGAAGGATTTGCTGGCAGTGGTATTTGATAGCCCGGGAAGTCCCGGCAATCTCGGCACGCTCATTCGATCCTGCGACGCATTTGGGATTGATGGGCTTGTCATCACCGGTCATGCAACGGATGTCTATGCTCCCGAAGCAATCAATGCGACGACCGGCTCGCTGTTCTCTCTGCCAATTGTCCGATTGCCCTCCTCAACGGAATTGGTCCCATGGATTGAGGCTCTCGGAAATGCCTGTCCCGAACTTGAGATCATTGGCACAGATGAAAAGGGCAGGGAGACAATTTACGAGCATAGCTTCAAGAAACCGACCATCCTCCTTGTGGGGAACGAAACGAGGGGATTGAGTGCCGCTTACAGGCAGATGGCGAATGTTCTCGTGAGAATTCCAATGGGAGGATCGGCGAGCTCTCTGAATGTCGCTGTGGCGGCTTCGATTGTTCTTTCCGAGGCTGGACGACAACGAGGCAATTTCTCGATGGCCCAGCCGTTGACGGCGCCAGCGGGCGAACATCGCTGGCACAACGATTTGCAATCGTGAGGGAGTAATGATGGTCCATCCTGTTTGCTCCTTCGCCATCGGGGATGCGGCGAGAGTTTTAGCTCGACGGGGAAATCGACACGGAGCAAATTCCAAAATCGATGCTGGAGAAAAAGAGGCCAAACACTGTTGGCCCATCCGGCTCAACACGTACGTGGCTGACAACACGCCTGGAATGAACGGATGGACTTGCCACTGAGATATGCCGGTTTCTGGCGGCGATTCATCGCCGCCGTCATCGATTATGTGGCTGTGTCTGTGCTGGTGTTGCCGTTGGCGATGATCATCAATATCGCTGCCCCGGGCTCCATCGTGGTACAGGTGCCGTTCAATGCCTTCACCCGGGAACGCGTGGTCTCCATCCAAAAGGCCGAAGAGAAAAATGCCGATGGCTCCGTCACCGTCGTCGAAACGCGCATGATCGAGCAGACCGTCCTTTGGAAGTGGACGTATCTATACCGTGAACAAATCAAGCACTTTGCCGGCAAAACAGAGACGACACGACAAATGCTCGATCCCAATACACAAACTGAGCTTCATGAGACCCAGTCCAGCAACATTGCCCTATTCGCCCTGGTCATTTATTGGGCTGTTATGGAGAGCAGCCGGCTTCAGGCATCCCTGGGCAAGCTCGCGCTGGACATCAGGGTGGTGGATCAAGAAGGCAACAGGCTCACCCTGATGCGGGCTCTCGGCCGCAATGTCTCGAAGGTTTTCTCGGTCCTGACGCTTCTGATCGGCTTTGCCATGGCCGGCTGGACCAAAAATAAGCAGGCGCTGCATGACATCATCGCCCGTTGCTATATCATCCTCGCCGTGAACGGTGCTGCCAGGGCGTAAGACGAGGGGTGGCGCGACGGACGAGTAATTCCGGCAGGGTGGAGTTATGAGGCGTTCAGCTTGGCGGCGGATCGAAGTTCATTACCAGGCGGTCATCCCCCGGATTTCTGCGTGTCAGAAAAAACCCGTTGAAGGAATAAGGAGGACGGACTAACCTCCCCAGTGATGAGTGGGACCACGCCACCTCGACAGACGATCCGCCGCGTGTTGGTGGTCGATGACGATTACGATCTGGCGCAGTTGCTTCGTGAGGTTCTGACGTACGACAATTGTGACGTCGAAATCGCCACCAACGGTATGGAGGCGATGGAGCGCCTGCACGCCGGCGAATTCGACGCGGTCATTTGCGACCTGATGATGCCGCGCGTCGACGGCGAAGCGCTGTACAACGACGTGGCCCGGCAGTTCCCATCTCTGGCCGACCGGTTTGTTTTCGTGACCGGACAGGCATCGCTCAAGGCCGGGTTTAGTGATTTCGTGAGGCGGACGGGAAACGTTGTGGTTGAAAAGCCGTTTGACCTGGCGGTGTTTCGCGCCGCCGTGAAAGATGCCATCCAGCGCGAGAGTTAGGCCCGGCCGGACGTTTTTGTTCCGGCGACACTTTTTTGGACCCTTGGTTCCGACATTCCCGTGCGGTCTCCGGTGGGAGACGACCCGATCGCCGATGCAATTCGTTCCTAGGGCATGTTGGCAAGCGCGATGCTGAAGGAAAGTTGCGTCGGGCTGGGGGGATGCCCGGCGATGGATGGAGGTAACCCTCGCCATGACGCGGTCAGCGGAACGATCTGCCGCCGGCGCATGGACGAAGGACCGCGCTGAAGAACCGGCGTTGAACGATCGATGCTGGCGATGCGGAGAGCGGCCGAGCAATATACACGGGCCGACCCCGAATCCTTCGGGGTCGGCCGACGTGTTTTTAGGACGTGACCACTTCGCCGGCGCGGTTATAATCCGGCCCCGATGGCGAGTGAAAAATCCCAGTCCGTCCCCCGGAGCCGGGTCGATCCGCCGGGCGACAGCCTGACGCCGATGATGCAGCAATATCGTCGCGTCAAGCACCAGATTCCGCCCGATGCGTTGTTGCTGTTCCGCCTGGGTGATTTTTACGAGATGTTCTTCGACGACGCCAGGACCGGCTCGCAACTGCTCAATCTGGCGTTGACGCATCGCAACGGCGTGCCGATGTGCGGGATTCCGCATCACGCGGCCGAGACCTACATCGGCAAACTGCTGCGGCAGGGCCGCAAGGTCGCCGTCTGCGACCAGTTGGAGGATGCCCAGCCGGGCAAACTCGTCAGCCGCGATGTCACGCAAATCCTCAGCCCCGGCACCCACTTCGACGCGCACCTGTTGCAAGCCGAGCGAAACAATTTTCTCGCCGCGATCTGCCATGGTGACAGGTTCGGAGTGGCCCTCGTCGATCTGACGACCGGCGATTTCAAGGTCACGGAGTTGCTGTCCATCGACCAACTGCACAACGAACTGGCGCGCACGCGGCCGGCGGAGATCATTGTGCCTGCGGAATGGTTCGACGAAGCCAAATCGCTGCTGGCGCCTCTCGGCCTGACGCTCACACCGCACGATGGCTGGACGTTCGAGCGGGAGACGGCGTTCTTCACGTTGCGCGATCATTTCAAGACGCAGTCCCTGGATGGTTTTGGCGCGGGCGAATTGGGCGCGGGCATTGGCGCGGCGGGCGCGGCGCTGCATTACCTCCAGCAATCGTTGCGGCGCAGCACGTCGCATATCCACCGGCTGACGGTCTACAGCGCCAGCGATTACCTGGTTCTGGACGCAACGACGCAACGGAACCTTGAACTGCTCGAATCGCCAAGGTCCGACCGCCGGCACACGTTGATTGGGTGCCTGGACCGCACGCTGACGCCGATGGCCGCGCGGTTGTTGCGCGAGTGGGTGACCCGTCCGCTGAAGAACGTGGAACAAATCCGCGCGCGGCAGGAGGTCATTGCGACGTTCTGCGATGAGGCGCACGTGCTGGCGGATTTCCGCGAGCAACTTCACGGCGTGCGCGACATGGAACGGACGCTGGCGCGGCTGAGCGTCGGCACGGGCAACGCCCGGGACCTGGTTGTGTTGAAAGAATCGCTCGATGCGGCGCCGAAATTGAAACGAGCCTTGCAACCTCTCTTGGAGGGCCGCGCTCCCGCGCGACGGCCTCTGGAATCCGCCAGGCAGGAAGCCGGGCCTGCGGATTTGCTTTCCGTGCTTTCTGCGCAGATCACCGAACTGCCCGATCTGGCTGGTCTGATCGCGCGGGCAATTGCCGACGCTCCGCCGCTGGCGTTGAAGGATGGCGGACTCATCAAGCCGGGATACAGCGAGGCGCTGGACGAATTGAGGCGGGCTTCGACCGACGGCAAGGCGTGGATTGCAGCGTTGCAACAACAGGAAATCGAGCGGACCGGCATCACGTCGCTGAAAGTGCGGTTCAATTCCGTGTTTGGTTATTACATCGAGGTGACCAAATCGAACCTCGATAAAGTGCCGGGCGATTACATCCGCAAACAGACGATCGCGAATGGCGAGCGATTCTTCACGCCCGAGCTGAAAGAGATGGAGCAGAAGATCCTCGGGGCGGAAGAACGCGCCAACGCGCTGGAATACGAAGCGTTCCAGCAGATTCGCGCGGCGGCTGTGGAGAAGACGGCGCCGATCCAGGAATCGGCGTCGGCCATCGCCGCGTTGGATGTGCTCGGGGGCCTGGCGGAACTGGCCCGGCACCAGGTCCCCCCCGCGGAAATCCTCAGCCTCCAATACTCCCCGCGCTTTTACGCGCTTGCCGCCGACGTCGCGCAGCGCGCCCGGCATTTCTACCGGCAGGCCCGCCTCACCCTCCCGGCCGAGGACCGGCGTTCCATGGCTGCCGCCGAGTTGATGGGCTCGGTTTACTGGCGCCTCCTGCGCAAACTTGAACGGC
>Ga0187859_10002531_pt1 | contig 11428 bp, 7 predicted proteins | sample June2016WEW_10_1_2_FD_133019 | JGI IMG/M metagenome (GOLD analysis project Ga0187859, IMG submission 133019) | Peatland microbial communities from SPRUCE experiment site at the Marcell Experimental Forest, Minnesota, USA - June2016WEW_10_10 | ecosystem: Environmental > Terrestrial > Soil >... | reverse complement strand
TTCGTCGTGGGCAAGTGCATCGTTCTTTTCTAACGCATTGCGCTCCGCGCAGTGCAATGGCCCACGACCAACGTCGTGGGCCATTTTCATTTGCGATCGAGAACGATCGCGACCTTGGAGGCATCATGTCCGCTGTACATCTCACTTTACGATCCGCCATTAAGCGAAACCTCTCCCACATGCTGGGCGCACTCTTCCTGCTTGTTGTGGCCTCAGCCCTGCCAGCCCAGATTGTCGAAACCGGAATCATCACCGGCATTGTGAAAGACAACACCGGTGCAGTGGTGATCAAAGCCAATGTAACCGTGCGCAACACGAGCACCGGCTTGACGACCAACACCACCACTGACTCGCAGGGACTTTATGTCTCGCCGCCTCTGAATCCGGGGAACTACGACATTGCCGTGGATGTTCCAGGTTTCAGCAAAGTCGTCGAACACGTCAGGCTCGAAGTTGGACAGCGCCTCGCTGCCGATGTTGCGCTGACCGTAGGCGGCGCCGCGGAAACAATCGAAGTGCAGGATACAGGCGCCGTATTGGAGACCGAGAGTTCCACTGTCGGCAATCTTCGCACCGAGCAAGCCGTTAGGGATCTGCCCCTCAACGGCCGCAATTTCAATGAACTGTTTAACCTGGGCGCGGGCGCTATCTCCACAACAGCCCAATCCACCGGCAGCATCCCCTATACGCAGCAGCGTGGCCCCTCCTACTTCGCCATCAACGGCTCGCGCCCTCAGGAAAACCGCACTCTTGTGGATGGCATTGGCGACCAGGAAAACCATAACAGCATGACGGCGATCTTCCCACCAATAGACGCCATTCAGGAGTTCTCGGAAGAAACCCAGGACGCCGACTCGCGCTATGGCCGTGGCAACGGCGGCACCATCAGCGTGGTCGTCAAGTCCGGAACCGATCACTATCACGGCGACGTCTTCGAGTTTTTCCGCAACACCGCTCTGGACGCCAGAAACTTTTTCAATACTCCGGTAGCTGGACCCACAGGAGAGAAATCGCCCCTGCGGCAAAACGAATTTGGTGTCACCTTCGGCGGACCGGTCTTTTGGAAACAGGCCAACCCAAAGACCTTCTTTTTTGCCGACTATGCCGGAAAGCGCTTCGCTCAGGGCCAGAACTTTCTGAATAGCATTCCCGTTGTCAATGTCACAGCCGCAGGCTATGACTTTACAAACTACTTTAACCAGAACCCCAGCCTTGTTATTAAGAACCCGCTGAACAACGCCATCACATATACCAAAAGCAACCCCATCATCCCAGCAAACACGCCAGGCTTGGACCAGACCGGCATCAACCTTCTGAATCTCTATCAGAAATATGCGCAGCCGAATTATGGGGCGGCGGGCGCGACCACCAACAATTACTTTTACGGCCCACTGTTGATCAACAACGAAGACGACTTCGATGTGAAGATCGACCGCAAATTTACTGAGAAAGACAGCGCCTTTTTTCGCTATAGTCAGGGCCATGACATCCTCTCCCAGCCCGGCATCCTGCCGACGCCCTTGGTCGGCGCCGTCATCTGCGGGCCTGCGTCGGACCCTGCGCATCAGGCTGTGCTCAGCGAAACGCATATTTTCTCTCCGACCACCGTCAATACGGCGCGCTACGGCTGGACGCGCTTCTTTGTCTACGCCAAGAACTGGGATGGGGCTGGCAGCCAGTATGCGGGATTGGCTTCCGCCTCGCAACTCAACATTCCCGGCGTAATCAATCCCAACAATTCCCTTTCGGTTGGACTGCCGGTCTATTCCTTCTCTGGCTACACTTCGATCGGCGATGCGGCCAACAGTCCCACGAATATCGGAACCAACAACTACCAATGGGACGATGATCTCAACCTGGTGCGCGGAAAGCACTCGCTGGACTTTGGCTTCGAACTGATTCGTCTCGAGTACAACATGTTTCAGAGCAACGCGGAACATGGCTCCGAATCTTACGGCACGCGTTACACAGGACTGGCATGGAGCGATCTGCTCTTCGGCGCCCCGACAGGCGGCAGCTACGCCTTCCCCTCCGGCGTAGGTTTGCGAGAGAGCGATCTATCCTTCTACGCGCAAGACAACTACAAAGTCAGCAATAGGCTCACGTTGAATCTGGGCGTGCACTATGAGAACTTCCTCGGCTGGCCTTGGACTGAAGTTCACGCCAAGGAATACGCCTTCGTTCCTTCCATCTCGACGACGTCCTTGGAGCAGGTGGGAACCCACGGAATTCCCAGCAGCGGTTTGAGCGGCAACAACTTCAACTTCGCTCCGCGCATTGGATTGGCCTACAAGGTCACCAGCAAGACGGTCTTCCACGCCGGCTACGGCATCTACTACGCGGCGCCCGACGTCGGTGTTTCCTCCACATTGGCGGCCAATGTTCCGGTGTATGACTATTGGGCCTTCAATAATCCGGCCGCGTATGTAGTCGGCGCAACAAACAGCGCGGTGTTCAACTATGCCAGCAGCGGATTTGTTCACACGGTTGCCACGTCAGGCAGTCAGATCCTGCCGGGCCAGGCCGCGTATGCCGTGGATCCGAATGCCAAAACTCCGTACACGGAGCAGTGGCATGCGGCTATTGAGCAGGAGATCCCCTTCTCCACCGTCCTTAAGTTCGCCTACGTAGGAACCAAGGGCGCACACCTCGACAATATTCGGGACATCAATTCAAACCAGTGGGGAGCGAACGGAGCAACCACTGTGACTGTGGCGCGTCCCTACCCGACCTTTGGCCAGATCAGTGAACTTGAAACCAGGCAGGTATCCAGCTACAACGCTTTGCAGGTTACCGCTGAGCGTCGCGCGCGCGGACTGGGCCTCCTCGCCTCCTACACCTACAGTCACGCTCTGGACGAAGGTTCGGCTGAATCGGCTACCGTTACGAACCCATTTAACCTCCGTTACGACTACGGTAATTCGGACTACAACGTGCCGAATCGCTTTGTCGCCAGCGCGAATTACGAGTTGCCCTTCAAGGGCAGCGGGCTCCTGGGACCGCTTGAGCGTGGATGGCAGTTGAACGCCATTGCACAGTTCTACGATGGCCTGCCCTTTTCCGTCGGTTCAACCACCTCATTGGGCGATGGACAGTCGCCTCGCGCAATACTGCTTCCCGGCTTCGGCAACGGATCGCTGCCCAAAGGCCAGCGTGGCCTCACTGCGGCCCATCCCTGGTTCAACACCGCGGCCTTCGCGGTTCCAGCCGCTACTTCTTTCACGTATGGAAACTCCGGGCGAAACAGCCTGGAAGGTCCGGGGACAAAATATGTGGACTTCTCGATTTTCAAGGATACTCACCTGACCGAGTCGAAAGTGCTGCAACTGCGCGCGGAAGCCTTCAACCTGGCCAACACGCCGCAGCTCAATAATCCCGCCGCAACCGCTGGCACAGCCGCCATTGGAAGCATCTCCACGGCAGGTTCTGACTTGACGTTTCAACGAACTGCGCGCCAGATTCAGTTCGCTGCAAAAGTCACGTTCTAACCTGCCAATCGCTCTCTGACTTATCCTGAACCACACTCTGGCGGCGCTCGGAAGATCGAGCGCCACCAGAGACTCACAAGACACACCCTGCACACAACTCTTTCGCGCATCCCCAACGGAGGTCGTGATTCATGGAAATCACTACGCGCAGTCTCTGGACTTTGATCCACGGCATGGGCTTTGGTGCGCTCTATCTGCTGGCCGGCTCGGGCGCCATCGCATTCCTCTACCAGCGTTTTGCTGCCTACGCTGCGGCAGCCGCTTCGCCTGGAAGAGATCGCTTGCTCGGCATCTATCTTGCCGTTATGGCCGCGCTTGCTTGGCTCACCGTTCTCACCGGAACCTACATCATCTATCCGTGGTACCGGGCCACGCCTCCCAAAGGAACCACTAGTCTCGGCGCCTATCCGCGCTCGCTTCTTCTTTCGAATCCCGCAACCAGTCAGTGGCACTTGATCGGCATGGAGTGGAAAGAGCATGTTGCCTGGCTAGTGCCAATTGCCATCACCACGGCTGCCGTTGTCGTGATCAGGTACGGGCGCGATCTAAAGTACCATCCACAACTTCGTGTCGCGCTTTACGGATTCATCGTGCTCTCGCTTTTCGCTTCGGGGGTAGCCGGCTTCTTCGGCGCCATGCTCGACAAGAGTGCGCCCGTTGAAGGCGGTCAAACCATTCAGTTGGTTCAAGGAGAAAAGCAATGAGCGCTGAGAACACAAATGCAAAGCGGGATTCCTCGTCTATGCCCAGTGGGCCCGGCGCGGCTGCGATTCTTGCGACCGGCATAGGGTCGTTCGCGCTTGCGGTGCTGACCGTAGCAGCAGATAAATCCGTACCGGTAAAAAACCTGTCGGCTATCTATAAGCCAACTGGAGCACTCTCAGGTGTAACTACGGCAGCCATTGTTGTTTGGCTAGCGGCATGGGCGATTCTTGAATGGCGCTGGCAGAAGAAGACCATTCAACTGAAACCAATTAATGTTGTTGCCCTTGTATTACTGGGGCTGAGCCTTCTGTTGACCTTCCCTCCGCTGGGTGATTTGCTCTGATCTTCTGTGCGTTTCGCCTTAGTGGATGAAAAGCGGCGGCTCTGGTAGACACAAACATTGTTCAAGGAAACAGGAAAAGAAATGCGGCGAGCATTTTTTGAGTATGGCTGCTGCACTGGGTGCCGTGGCATTGTGGAGTTCGTCATCGACGGGCGCTGCGCAGGTATCCGCTGTGCAGCCTGATCCGGAGCCACTGATCACAAAGGCTTACAGATACGCATTGCCAGTCTACGAAATCGCCCGATTGCGCTATCGACAGAGTTTTGATCCGAATAACCGCATGGAACCGAAGATTGTGGAGGAGCGAACATGAGAAGACTATCGACCTTTATCGCAATTACATTGCTTCTAGCATCGGCGTATGGCGAGGAGACGAACAGCTCTTACGTTCAACGGATCCAAGCCGGACGAATTGAAAAGGAAGCTGGGATCAAATCGGAGCACGGCCTCTTGTCCTACATTGGCTCTTATCAGCTAAAGGAAGGAGAGAACCGGCTCGGCTCCGATCCTTTATATGAGATTCATCTACCCGTTCATTCTGCTCCGACTCAAGTTGGGAAGTTCATATTGATAAACGGTCGGGCGACATTCACATCGTCTGTACCTGAATTGGTCTCTCTGAATGGCCGAAGCGTGAGTACTGTGGAGCTCACCGGAAACGGGTCGCGCCCATCTGCCACTCTATCGGTGGGGCGTCTGCAACTCATCTATCGTTTGTCCGCCGACAAGCATCACAGAGTATTCATCAGCGATCCGCAAAGCCCGAATTTCGCGAACTTCCAGGGACTCGACTGGTACCCGATAGATGCAGGCTGGCGGATAAAGGGAAGATTTGTTCCCAATCAGAACCGGCGACAGATCGCATATGAAAATGCCCTGGGAGGCAGCAATATCGCGAATTCTCCCGGCGATGTGCTGTTCACCAGGAACGGGCGCGAATACCGGTTGGAAATTGGAGATGAAGACAACGGACTGTTCGTTCTGTTTTCCGATGGTACCAGTGGAAAGTCAACCTATGGCGGAGGCCGAAGGCTGCAAATCGAAAAGGGTGACGGCGATACGGTGATTCTCGACTTCAATCAGGCGGTCAACCAGCCTTGCGCCGTGAATCCGTATACGGCGTGCTCACTTTCGCCTTTGCAAAACCGCTTGCCACTACAAATTACCGCTGGCGAAAAGATTCCACGGATCCGGGTAGAACGAGTGGCAACAGCTCCAAAAAGAATTCAGTAGGAGTTTGCTTCGAAAGACTCCATCCGCGTTTAAGATACGCTTGATTTTGCGCCTCAATCAAGCGCGAGCTGAACTGCTCGACGGCAATCTTAGCTTCCCAGCCTTGAAAAGATTGGATTGATATTCATGAGAAGCTTGAAGTTTTCGTTCATTTCCTCAGAGCTGATATTGGCTCTGACTACTTACTCGCTCTCTGGCCAAACATCATTCAGCGCGCGATATCAAGCAAGGGTGAGCGCAACGCAAGCTCAACAGCCCCACTGGGTGACTCCCCTGGTCACTGTAACTCCGCGCCTTGAGCAGGAGATCCGCACCGACTTCGTGCACCAATACAATGCCAAGGGATTTGCAGTCTGGAACTACGGCAACAGCAAAGGATTGGAACTGATTCCTGAGCGCCACACGGAAATCATCATCAATGTTCCGCCGTTCTTCAATCGTTCCAATGGCGCTTCGGACGGGTTCGGCGACATTTCGTTTCTGGCCAAGGGACGCATCTATTCGCGCAATGAGGAGCATGGCAACGTGATCGTCACAGCCTTTCTTGCCGGATCAATTCCTACGGGCAAGAACGGCAACGGAAACTGCTGCGCGATTGTCACGCCCACGATTGCGGCGGGAAAGGGCTTTGGGCAGTTTGCATTCACATCGACAGTTGGGGGAACACTACCGGTCAGCAATGAGCAAGGTCTGGGCCACACAATCACCTGGAACAGTGTCGGTCAGTATCGAATTGGCAAGAGCGGAGCCGCTCGGTTCTTCTGGCCTGAAGTCGAGATGAATTCCTCATTCTACAAAGGTGGTTCCACGGATGGAGACACCGCTGTCTTTGTGACACCCGGCCTTATCGTAGGTCGAATCCCTCTTTCGCACGACGTCCATGGTAACCCAGGACGGCTGGGGTTGACGTTCGGTTTGGGTCAGCAAATCGCTGTTTCTCATTACCATCCAAATAATCACTCGACAGTAATTACGTTGCGGCTGCCCTTCTAATCAATAACTGCGCTACGGGTGCGAGTCTGGCATAACATGCTTGGCAGCTCCTAAAGATACAAGGCATCCGAAGTTCATTTCGAGACTGAGTAACAGGCATGAGGAAGATGTGAAGCCCAAATCTGGAGTTGGATTCTCTCACGCGCGCGCTTTGCACTCGCGTTCTTCATCGGATTTACCGGTTTGTTCTGCATAAGCTCTGCGCTCGCGCAAGCAAGTCTGACTGTTTCCGCAACGGCCGTAAGAAATGCAATCGTCGAGACGGCAATTGCGCCGGCTGGCCCGGTCAATTCCGCTGCTAACGGACAAGTAACTCAGCCCAAGGCTCCCGAGCCAGCCACCATCAAGATCAACCGGCAGGCTGCGGCCCATCTGCCCCCAGCCGACGGGTTGGAAGAGGCCGACGCTCAACGCGGCTTCCTTGCTACATTGCCAGACTCCGCCATTCAAGCGGCTCAGGTTGGCTCCTACGCCAATGCTCTCGGCGAGTATGGATTCCTCGATCAAGTCCAAGCTCCTGACCACGGTAAATCCCGCGTTGTGGCATCATGCACGAGGTAACCGCGGCAATGGCCTGTTTAAAGTGGCAAACCGTATCTACCAGGTGCGTGGCTTCGACATTTCCACCATGACCATCCTTGAGGGCGACACCGGTCTGATTGTGATTGATCCTATGACGGTAGCCGAGGCCTCCAGGGCGGGTTTGGATCTCTACTATCAGCATCGGCCGCTGAAACCGGTTGTTGCCGTGATCTACACCCATAGCCACATCGATCATTTCGGCGGGGTCAAGGGTGTTGTCTCCGAAGCCGACGTGGCCGCCGGCAAGGTTCACATCTATGCACCCAAAAACTTTATGGATGCCGTCATCAATGAAAACGTGGTGGTCGGCAATGCCATGGTGCGGCGGGCGGCATTTCAGTTCGGCCCCTTGTTGCCGCGCGGCGAGAAGGGCCAGGTGGATGCAGGCTTGGGTAAAACCAGTGCCGGCGGCACGTCCAGTCTGTTTCCGCCAACAGACACCATCGAGAAGCCAACAGAAACCCGCACCATCGACGGCGTAGAGATCGTTTTCGTGAATACGCCGGATACGGAAGCGCCCGCGGAGATGATTATGTACTATCCGCAGTTCCGCACGCTGAATATGGCAGAGCTGGTCACGCACAACCTGCATAATCTGTTGCCGCTTCGCGGCACCCAGGTGCGCAACGCCAATGACTGGGCAAAGGACATTAACTATGCTCTGGCTGAATTTTGTCCCAAGACGGATATCTTGATTAGCCAGCATCAATGGCCGTATTGGGGTCGCGAACGCATCGACGGCATCCTGCGGAAGCAGCGCGACCTCTACAAATTCGTAAATGACCAGACGATCCGCCTGATTGATGAAGGCTACAAGCCCGACGAGACCGCCGAAACACTGAAGGAGCCGGCGAGCCTGTCGGGAGAGTGGTCGGCGCGAGAGTTCTACGGAACGGTCAGCCACGATTCGAAGGCAGTCTATCAGCGTGTTCTCGGTTGGTACGATGGCAATCCGGCCAACCTGAATCCTCTACCACCAGTGGAAGACGGTAAAAAGACAGTGGAGTACATGGGCGGCGCTCAGGCCATCCTTACCCGTGCTCACAAAGACTTTGCGGACGGCCAGTACCGCTGGGTGGCCCAGGTGTTGAACCAGCTTGTCTTCGCCGAGCCTGACAACAAGGAGGCGAGGGAACTCGACGCCGACGCGCTGGAGCAGTTGGGTTATCAAAGCGAATCCTCTACCTGGCGCAATGCCTATCTGGAGGCCGCTCAAGAGTTGCGCAGCAAGCTTCCCGACGCAACCCACTGGCGGATCAATGCAGACCTGGTGCGCGCTATGCCGCTGGATGCCTTCTTTGACTACATGGGTGTGCGCCTGAACGGTCCCCGCGCGGAAGGAAAGACGATCGTCATCAACTGGCGCTTCACAGACACGAAACAGGACTACGTTCTCAACCTGGAAAACAGTGCGCTGACCTACCTTGCCAACCATGTTTCGGACCATGCGGATGCAACGATTAGTCTTGACCGCCCGACACTGGACGCGATCAACCTGCAGCAGACTACCTTTCGCCAAGAGGTGTTGAGCGGCAAAATCACAATCGACGGCGATGTGCAGAAGCTGATCGAGTTTAATGGCTTATTCGATAGCTTCGTTCCGGACTTCCCTGTCGTGACACCTTCCACGGCCTCCGCAATCCATCGCGCGGAGTGAGGAGATAAGGCAGGTGCAAATTGATTGAAGGTGAGGAACTGCATCGTTGTACAGACTCTCTAAGTCGATGAAGTTGAAATTCGCGAAAGTATCTTGCAATCGTTAGTACATAACAAATCCGATCGTCGCACCCAGAAAGCTAAACCCTCGTCGATGGGAATTGACGTCGATCCACAGGGATCTCCCATCCCCGTGGAGAAACTCGACGCAGCAGGTTGATCCCATCGTGATCCCCCACCTTAACTCAATGAACAAGGAGGAACCAATGAGTACGATACTCAGTGAAGTCCTGACGGCCAACCAGAAGTACGCCGAATCCTTCGGAGAGAAAACGAATCTTGCATTGCCGCCCGCCCGCCGATTTGCCGTACTCACTTGCATGGACGCCCGGCTCGACCCAGCCAAATACGCGGGCCTGTCGGAGGGTGACGCGCATGTCATCCGTAACGCAGGTGGGCGGGCAAGCGACGATGCCATTCGCTCGCTTGTAATCAGCTACAAATTGCTTGGTACGCGAGAGTTCTTCGTAATCCACCACACCGATTGCGGAATGGAATTTTTCACGAATGAAGTAATTCGCGGACTGCTCAAAAACAGTCTGGAGACAGCCGAGCTGACTCCGGCAGGCTTTCGCGATGTTGGAAAAGGCCCTGGATCCGATTTTGGAGAGTTCATTGATTGGCTCACCATATCGGATCGGCAACAAGCTGTTGTCGATGATGTGCTGCGTATCCGGAATCATCCATTGGTACCGAGCTCCATCCCGATCTACGGATACGTTTATGACGTGAAGACCGGCAAACTGAATGAAGTGGAGGATGCTACCAGGGCGGGAATTGCCAGTTGAAGCTGCGTCAGCGTTCGGTTCCACACAGGTCCGGGCGCTGCAGACTGGTTGACCCTTGAATTTTCTCTATGAGCGCGTTGACAGTGGAATCAGGCTTCCGTGCGCACACCTCTGACTTTCAACCGCGCTCAGATTTGGAATTCACTTCTTTTGTTGTCGGATTCACGGACATTTCAAGGCTGACTCCATGCTGACTTCAGACGCACTTCGGTTGCAGTCTGTCTCAGTGAGATCGAGTTGCCAGCCTGCGATTGCATTCCGAAATTTCCCTACTACCGAGCGAGTTTAGTCGACTCCCAATCGTGTCGGGAGAGGGTGGGATCGCGGATGGCTGGGGCGGCCCCGTGGCCTTTGGGACTCACCCAAGAATTCACCCAAAATTGAGACGGCTTACACGTAAATACAGGTGCTTAGGCGGTATTCCGTGTGCGGTTAAGTTATTGAAAGCAAAGGTTAGATGCAGATTGACAAGGAAGAGGTCGAACGTAATTCTGCTTCTCAGTGATCACCCATCACCGGTAAGTTGCCAGTTTGCGTGTGGACCGCAGTGGCGTTGCGGACTCTCAAGACTTAGGGAACTGGCGCCAGGATGAGCACGGGAAGTAGTCAGCAGAAGCAGGCTTGGTGAAATTGGGGTATATTTTGGGGTAAGTTTATCCGCGGTGGATCACATTTCCCCAGTAAATACGAGCATGACACGGCAATATGGTAGCGTCTCTGGCTACCATTTTCTCAATGAGTCACTATCCAGCCCAAGCCGGCGGTTATGATCGAAAACACTCCAACCGTGCGGCAGAGTCGTTCCGCTCCCACGCCAGAATTATCTGAAACTTCGGCCGGTCTTCGGCTCGCCCGACGGTAGTTCCTATGCTGTCCTTGAGTTCCTAATCGCGGTTGCCGCGCGGGGGGGGCGGATGACAGCGAATGCTCCGGTGGTCTTTCGGGCTCACCCAAGAATTCACCCAAAATTGAGACGGCTTACACGTAAATACAGGTGCTTAGGCGGTATTCCGTGTGCTGTTAAGTTATTGAAAGTAAAGGTTAGATGCAGATTGACACGGAAGCGATGTTGGTTCGACATTAAAGTACTTTCTGCCGCCTCTGTAATTCGCCCCGGAAGGCGCGGTCCGCTTCGACCTTGCGAAATTCAGGTGCGGGGCCGATTGGTTGGTTTCGAACGAACAGCATCGGAACTTCAATACCACTTGATCTCGCTGACCTCCGCGATCCGCTCCTGGGCCGCGGCGGGGCGGAGATAACGCAGGGTCGTTTCGAGATCCGCGTGTCCGGCGTAGGCCATGACGGTTCGGGGATCGATCTTGCTGCGAAGCCAGGTCGTGATGCAGGTACGGCGGAACTTGTGCAACTCGAACTCTTCACATCCACGCTCGCCTTTGACTTTGGCAAGGCAGTTGGGACACCATCCGCATTCGATGTTTGCGCGGCGTGCCAAGCGCTTGATCATGACCAGGAGTTTAGTATTCGGATTCCCTTTGGTGTTCGCCACGATGAGGTTCTGATCCGGGTGCTCCTGTTTCCATGCCTTCAGCTCGCCCAAGAAATCTGTGGGGATCGGAATG
>Ga0187859_10002529_pt1 | contig 11432 bp, 9 predicted proteins | sample June2016WEW_10_1_2_FD_133019 | JGI IMG/M metagenome (GOLD analysis project Ga0187859, IMG submission 133019) | Peatland microbial communities from SPRUCE experiment site at the Marcell Experimental Forest, Minnesota, USA - June2016WEW_10_10 | ecosystem: Environmental > Terrestrial > Soil >... | reverse complement strand
CTCGCGCGGCAACACAATTTCCGCGCTGACCGCCTCCAGGAACGGCACGGACTCGGGATTCAGCCGTTCCCCGCCGATTTCCAGCCAGCCCGACCGGAGCGCCAGCCGCACCCGCACGTCCGAGTAACCGCGATCCACCAGTTCCACCGTCCGCGCCCGCAGCGTAATCACGTCCGACTGGCGGTAAAACAATTCGTCGTAGGGAATCTCCCGGTCGGGCAGATGCACGGATGTTTCGGTGAAGACAATTTTCGTGTCCACCGGCAGTTTCAATCGCTGCCGCCCAAACAACAATTTCCCCAGCCGCAGAATCGCGTAAATGATTCCCGCCCCGGCGCCCATACCGAGCACACCCTGCCACATTCCCGCGGTCAGCGTATGCGCATCGTGCAGTACTGGAAATAGAAACGACCCGATGAGACCGGCGGCCATGCCGCCGTACGTGATTTCGTCGGGGATGATGAAATGTTCGAAGTCAATGAAGGTGGCCACAATCAATCCGGCGAGCAGGATGTCGTAAATAATGGCAATGACCGGCGACACCTTTCCAAAGGCCAGCCAGCAGCTTAAAAAGGTCGCGCCGGTCAGCAGTTCGACAATGAAATAACGCGGTGAAATCGGCGCGCCGCAGTTTTTGCAGCGGCCGCGCAGCACCAGCCAGGTCACCAGCGGTACGTTAAGGTACCAAGGAATGGAGTACTGGCAGTGCGGGCAATGCGACGGCGGCGTGACAATGCTCATGCCCAGCGGCAGCCGGTAAATGCACACGTTCAGGAAACTGCCGACGATGCAGCCGAACACAAAGAAGACCAGCGACCAAAAATGGAACGGCACCAGCTCCCAGGTGTGCGCGTCGAAAATCGGTTCAATGCCCATAGACGTTTTGTTCCAGCGCGCGGCGCATCACGGCGAGCGGCGCGGGTTTGCCCGTCCAGATTTCAAATGCCTTCGCGCCCTGATGCAACAACATACCGAGGCCGTTGGCGGTTTGGCACCCGGCCTTCCGGGCGGCCTTCAACAACGGAGTTTCCGCCGGACGATAAATCAGGTCGTAAACCGCTCCCGCCTGCTTCAGTGAAAATTGCCTTCCATCACACGGCAACGGGTCACCCGGCTTCAAGCCCAACGACGTGGCGTTAACCACAAGATCGACTTCGGTTTTGGGATAACCGAGATTGACGCATACAGAAGGAAATTGTTTTGTGATCTCTATCCGGATTTTTTGAGCTTTGCCAAATGTGCGATTGACTAAAAATAACTCCGAGACTCCTTCCGCAGCAAAACGCAATGCCGCCGTCCGCCCCGCCCCGCCCGCGCCAAGCAACAAAACCTTTTTTCCGCGCAACTCGATTTCTAAATCCGTTCGTACCGCGACGACAATCGCATCAGCGTCCGTGTTAAATCCGCGCGTGCGAATCTCGACGGGCGAGTCTTGTTTAAATTCCCGTAACGGCTGCCAGCCACCACGAGCATGTCGGCCTTCAAAAAGAATTGTATTAACTGCGCCCCAAACTTTTGCTGACACATCCAAGGCATCCACCAGCTTCAGTGCCAGCAGTTTGTGCGGCACGGTCAGGTTTAGGCCGGCAAACCCCATAACACGGGCGCCCTCGATGGCGGCGGGCAGATCATCGGGGCGCACTTCAAAGGCGAGATAACGCCCGTTCAGACCGAGGGCGGCGAAGGCGGCGTTGTGCATGGCCGGCGACGCGGAATGGCCGATGGGAAAACCCAAAACCGCGCAACAGCGCGTGGCGGCATTGATGGCGGGCTGGCCGGGTTGTGACACGCGAGATTTATATGCGGCCAACCCGCGAGTTCAAAGCGCAAAGTCCGCCGGGCGCGGAAGTATTTTGGTTTAAACCCATAATATCCTCAGTTGGAGCTAGTCAAACCACCAGTGGACGATTGAGGAAATGCTGGCGCAATCGAATTAGTAGCTTTATACCTACGGCGACACGTTCCACGTCAAATACAGATGCAATGCCATTAAAATGACCAGCCCGCACAACACACCAGAGAGCAAAGGTTTTTCATGGTCAAATGGCATACGCAATGAAACGGTAGAGAGTAGGTTTATCAGGTTGTTGACCATTCTTTCCAATGCCGATGGCCCGGTTTCTACGGATGAGAATACATCACTAGATGATTTAAGAGCATTAACAGAATTGTATTTAGGCCGTTTCATTTCAACAACCGATTTGGGGCGAGATGCGGTCGGGCAAGTTTGTTATCTCATTAATATGGAGATCAAACCAGCCGGTAGGGCACACCTTGAAGAATTGAATAAAAAGGCGGAAGCACAGACCTCCATTGGATTGATAAAGCAAAATCGGTTTCACTTTTACTGGTGGTTTTTCGGCATTGTCGGAACAATCATTGCCGGATATTTCATTTGGCGTCTTACGCATTAAGAATCGGTTGATCTCACATGAAAATCCTTGGGTCAACCACCCTTGTGTTTTTACTTCTGTTCCGGATTGACTGGCTGAATTTGTGGATGAAATCAAATCCAGCCAAGTTTACCACGCAAACAGGCATTTAAAATGGACTTTCAAGCAGGAAGGACATACAACGGTTGGGACGCTAGAGGCTCCCCGTCCACCTGCAAAACGACGCTGTATTCGCCGAAAGATTCAAAAGTGATTTCCTTAATGTTAAGCAGAATTTCATCCACGCAACCGGCTTCTGAAAACTGGATAGTATTTTCCCGCATTGCTGGGGGGATCACATAATTCCCGTCCTGATTCACAATTGAGATTTTAATGGGGTGGATGCCTGCCTCTGATGGTTCATACCGGACTCTGGCTACAATGTAAAATTGCAACTTGGCTGGGGATTGATCGGCCCGGAACACACATGAAGCGCCTTTTATGTCCAACTAACCGTCATGATTCGCTGCAAAATCGCAAACGGTTAAAATCTCAACGTTCATTCAATGAAAATCCCAGAACAGAACAAATTTTACAAACGCGACAATTACCATAATAACATTCACCACGACAACGATTGTTAGAATCCATGTGAAAACTGGAATATCCTGATTTTGCTCAGGCTGGGGTGGCCATGATTCACCTTTTTCCCAAGCCGCATCGCGCTTTTTTCTCATTTCCTGCACTCTCTTTTCCAAAAGAGCCTTTTTGTCGTCTTCAGTCATTATCAGGATAGTTCGGGGTTAAGCGTCTTTGCGATATAAAATGCCTTCCCCATGCTCCTAGCAAGCCTGATTCAGCCATTCCACCCTCAATCAACACCCTTACGCACCACTACCGTTTTCCCTTAGGTGGCTAGTGCTTTTTCCTTGTACGCAATCAGGCTGGGCACCAATTGTCGGAATTGGCTCCTTCACTTAATTTGTCGTCATGCAAACAACATTTGTTAGGCAGGATTCAGGCAGTCACCCGGCTCCCGCTGGTTTTCAAGGACATTCCCCCGCCGCGCCCCAGTTGCCGGCGCGGGACACGGGGGTGACGGTGAGCAAAGCCGGCACGGCGGCACCGACCGGCAATGGCAACGGCAACGGGAATGGCAACGCCAACCGCTCCCTGATCGAGGCGCTCATCGGCTCCAAGGTTTATCAGGAATACGAGCGCGCCTTTGGCGACATGACCGGTTTGCCGATGGTGTTGCAGCCGATTGAAACCTGGCAGTTGCCGTATCATGGCCGGCGTAATGAGAACCCGTTTTGCGCGTTGATGTCGCAGAAAAGCCGCGCCTGCGCGGCCTGTTTGCAGACGCGGGAGCGCCTGTGTGAAAAGGCGACGCTCGAACCGCAGTCAATCTCCTGTCACTCCGGCCTTTGCGAAACCGCCGTCCCGGTGCGGTTGAGCGACCGGTTGATCGGTTATTTGCAAACCGGGCAACTATTCCGCAAGAAACCGACCGAGGCCCAGTTTGGGCGGGTGGCCAAACAGGTGTCGGAATGGGGCCTGGAGATAAATCGCGATACCCTGAAGAAGGCTTATTTTGCCGGCAAAGTGGTGTCCGTCAAGGAGCATGATTCGGTTGTCAAATTGCTCACGATTTTCGCCCAACACCTGGCCATGATCAGCAACCAGGTTTTTATCCAGCAGGAAAATTCGGAATCGCCCGTCATCAAGCGGGCGAAGGATTACATTTGCGAACACCAGGCCGAGAAACTTTCACTCGGCCACGTCTCCAAGGCGGTCAACATGAGCGCGTTCTATTTTTGCAAGATGTTCAAGCGGGTCACGGGCATCAACTTCACCGATTACCTCTCGCGGGTGCGCATCGAAAAAGCCAAAAATCTCCTGCTCAACCCGAACCTGCGCGTGAGCGAAATCGCGTTTGAGGTCGGTTTCCAATCACTGACGCATTTCAACCGGGTGTTCAAAAAACTTCTGGGCCAGTCCCCCACCGAGTACCGGGCACAGTTGCTGACGCACAAACTTTGACCAGTACGGGTAACCAGTGACGTGACCAGGAAAGCCACACCGTACGGTTCTCGTCACCGGCCACCGGCCACCGGTCACGCGTTTGAGGTTGGCATCAGCGCCGGTTTTCCCGATAGTTTCTTCGCTCTCGAAATGAAGGACTATCGGAAAATGTCCAAGGCCGAATTGCTGGCGTGGATCCGCCAGCTTCGCTCCCGGCATGTCATGCGCACCCGCACCCAGCGCCGGCGGGCGGCGACTGCGTTGGGCGACAGCGCCGAGCGACTCCGCGCCATTCTGGAAACGGCGGTGGAAGGCATCATCACCATTGACGAGCGCGGCATCATCGAGTCCTTCAATCCGGCGGCGGAACGGATTTTTGGTTACCGGGCGAAAGAGGTCATTGGCAAGAACGTCAGCGTCCTCATGCCGTCGCCGCATCGGGAACAACATGATACTTACCTGGGCAATTACCTTCACACCGGCCACGCCAAAATCATCGGCATCGGCCGCGAGATTGTCGCCCGCCGGAAGAACGGCACGGTGTTTCCCATGGACCTTTCCGTGAGCGAAGTGCGGCTGGCCGACCGGCGTTTGTTCACCGGATTCATCCGCGACATCACCGAACGCAAACGGCTCGAGAAGGAGATCCTGGAAATCAGCGAGCGCGAACAACGGCGCATTGGACACGATCTGCACGACGGCCTGTGCCAGCATCTGGCCGGGATTGAGCTCATGAGCCAGGTGCTGGAACAAAAACTGGCCCGGCGCTCGAAAGCCGCCGCCGCCCGCGCAAGCGACATCGCCAAAAACGTCCGCGAAGCCATCGGCCACACGCGCCTGCTGGCGCGCGGCCTTTCGCCTGTCACCCTGGAATCGGAGGGACTCATGTCCGCGTTGCAGGAACTGGCCCTGAGCACGGAAAAAATCTTCCGCGTCACCTGCCGGTTCGACTGCGACCCGCCAGTGCTGGTCTCGGATTTTCCCGCCGCCACCCATCTGTTCCGGCTGGCGCAGGAGGCGGTTTCCAATGCCCTCAAGCACGGCCAGGCGAAGCGGATTTTAATTCGATTGAAAGAGGAACGGGGACAGATGATTCTGAGTGTGATTGACAATGGCTCGGGGTTCTCCCCGCAACGTCCGAAGTCGAAAGGCATGGGTTTGCGCATCATGCAATCCCGGGCCGGGATGATCGGCGGCACACTGGCCATCGAACGGAACGCCGCCGGCGGCACGAGCGTGACCGTCAGAACCCCGAACGTGGCCGTCCGGCAAAAAACGAGCAACCCACATGCCCGCAAAAACTAAACCCTCCGTAAAACGGTTGCTCATCGTGGACGACCATCCGATGATGCGCACCGGGCTGGCGCAATTGATCGATAACGAGAGGGATCTGAAAGTCTGCGCCGAGGCCGACAACGCCGGCCAAGCGCTCGACATCGCCGTCGGCCAGACGCTCGATTTGATCCTGCTCGACATTTCCCTGCCCGACAAAAGCGGCCTGGAACTCATCAAGGACCTCCGGGCACTCAAGCCCGGCCTGCCCATCCTCGTGGTGTCCATGCACGACGAATCGCTGTACACCGAACGCGTCCTCCGAGCCGGCGGGCGCGGCTATATCATGAAACAGGAAGGCGGTAAAAAACTGCTCCAGGCCATCCGCCAGGTGTTGAACGGGCAGATTTACGTGAGCGAAAAAATGTCCGCGGGGATCCTGGAAACCTTTTCCGGGCGGCAAGCCGAGGCGGCCGTTTCCCCGGTCCAACAGCTATCCGACCGGGAGTTTGAAGTGTTTCAACTGATCGGCCAGGGCAAGAGCACGCGCGAAATCGCCGCGCACCTGCACTTGAGCGCCAAGACCGTCGAAGTCCACCGCCTGAACATCAAGAAAAAATTAAAACTGAAGACGGCGACGGATCTCGTCCGCCATGCCGTCCGCTGGCTGGAAACCGAGGAGTCCGGCGCCTGACGTTCACTCGCCCACGCCGGCGTATTCCTCGTTCAGGTGCAGGTCCGCGCCCATGAACACGTAATCATGCGGAACGGTTTTCATGTCCAGGACATGCTGCGGCAAACGCATCAACTGGCTGAAACCGAGTTGCTCCAGCGCGCGAATGGCCACCTTGCGTTCGCCGTTCAACTCCGCCTCCAGCCGGCGCAGCCCCAGCGAGCGCGCGACTTCCACCAGTTCGGTCACCAGAAATTTGGCCACGTCGCGCCCACGATATTGCGGGTGCGTCAGGACCGTGACGAGACCGATGTGGCGTTTCCAGCCGCCGAGACGTTGATGCAGCGTCGCTTCACCGATGATCTTTTCCCGGTGTAACATGAGCAGCGGCAGGTTGCGCTCGAAGTCGGCGTCGCGGCACCACTCCTGGAACAGGGCCCGGTCGGAAACCGGCTGCTTGATGAACAGCCGTTCCTCCTCCGGCACCGCGAGAAAAAATTTATGCAGCCGCGCGGCGTCCCGTTTGCCCAGCGGGCGCACGACGCATTCCGTGCCGTCGCGCAATTTCACATGGAACGGAAACTTTTCCAACGCATAGTCCAGTATCATAAAAACCTTTCGTTGCCTGCTTCGACACTAAGCATAGATGAGTATAACTGAAATGTAAAAATAATAATAGAAGAATACGTTATTTTATGCCATGAGGGGGAATTCGGTCCAGGAAACCACCTGCACCGGGTTGTTTTTATATCCCGTTGGCCAAGCTCTGCAAGATTGGTAAAGTCTTCAACAAGGTTTGGTAAGTAGTTTTGCGCAAAAGGATGAAGTTGTGGGGATGGTATTTTTTATGCCCCGGACCCGATGCCAAATCGATTTCGGCCGGATTGGCCGGCTTTTGAAGCCGGAGCCGGACCGGCATTTATAAATATAAAAACAAGCAAACATTTTGGATCAATCATGACCACCGTCACACCCGCACCGCAACGCCTTGAGCCCGCGCACGACATCCTGCACCAGACACGCAAGCATCCCTTGGATCCCATATGCGCCCCAAAGGTGGTCGCGGTGATCGGCGCCACGGACAAACCTCGCAGTGTCGGACGGATGCTGTTTGAGAATCTCGGTCGCGGCGGCTTCAGCGGCGTAGTCTATCCCGTCAACCCGAAGCGCGCCTCCGTCCTGTGCGTCAAGGCTTATCCCAGCATCGACGCCATGCCGGAAAAGGTGGACCTGGCGGTCATTTGCACGCCGGCCAAAACCGTGCCGGGCCTGATCAAGGATTGCGCCAAGGCCGGGGTGGCCGGGGTCATCATCATTTCCGCAGGTTTCAAGGAGACCGGCCCCGAAGGCGTGAAACTGGAACAACAAATCCTCGCCGACGCGCGCGCCGCCGGCATGCGCATTGTCGGGCCGAACTGCCTCGGCGTCCAGATGCCGAACATCGGGTTCAACGCTAGTTTCGCGGCCACCATCGCCCGGCCCGGGAACGTCGGCTTTCTCAGTCAAAGCGGCGCGCTCTGTTGCGCCGTGCTCGACTGGAGCCTCAAGGAAAACGTCGGGTTCAGTTGCTTCGCCTCGCTCGGCTCGATGCTCGATGTCGGCTGGGGCGATTTGATTTATTACCTGGGGGATGACCCGAACACCAAGAGCATCGTCATCTACATGGAAACCATCGGTGACGCCCGTTCGTTCCTGTCCGCCGCCCGCGAAGTCGCGCTCACCAAGCCCATCATCGTCATCAAGCCCGGTCGCACGGAGGGCGCCGCCAAGGCCGCGGCCTCGCATACCGGTTCATTGACCGGCAGCGACGACGTGCTGGAGGCCGCGTTCAAACGTTGCGGCGTGTTGCGGGTGAACAACATTTCCGATCTGTTTTACATGTCCGAGGTGCTGGGCCGGCAGCCGCGGCCCCGGGGCAACCGCCTGACCATGATCACCAATGCCGGCGGTCCAGGGGTGCTGGCCACCGACGCGCTGATCACCACCGGGGGCGCACTGGCGGAAGTCTCCAAGGGCACCATAGAGGAACTGAACAAGTTTCTACCTCCTTCCTGGTCGCGCAACAATCCGGTGGACGTGCTCGGCGATGCGAGCGCTGAAGTTTACGCCCGGACACTCGAAATCGCCGGGCGCGATCCCAACAGCGACGGTCTGCTCGTTATTTTGACGCCGCAGTCCATGACCGAATGCACCAACACGGCGGAGAAATTGAAGGCGTTCGGCCATATCGAAGGCAAGCCCGTGCTCGCCAGTTGGATGGGCGGCAAGGACGTCGCCGAAGGCGAACAGATTCTCAATGCCGCCGGCATCCCGACCTTTCCCTATCCCGATACCGCGGCGCGCGTGTTTACGTCCATGTGGCGTTACGCTGACAATCTCCGGGCGCTGTACGAAACCCCCGTGCCCTCCGCCGATGCCGACGACCTGAAATCCGGACGCGCCCGGGCCCAAACCTTGATTGAATCCGTCCGGAAAACCGGTCGCACCATCTTCACCGAATCCGAATCCAAGGAGCTGCTCGCCTGTTACAACATCCCGACCGTGGTCACCAAAATTGCGGCAACCGAGAATGAGGCCGTCAAACTCGCCACGGAAATCGGCTACCCCATCGTGCTGAAACTTTATTCCGAAACCATCACGCACAAGACCGACGTGGGCGGCGTGCAGTTGAATCTCAAGGACGAAGCCGAGGTCAAACGCGCGTTCAAGGCCATCAAGACCGCCTGCACGGAAAAGGCCGGGGCGCAGCATTTTCAGGGTGTCACCGTCCAGAAGATGATCAAGCTGAGTGATGGTTACGAAATCATCCTCGGCAGCAGCATTGACCCGCAATTCGGGCCGGTGCTCCTGTTCGGCATGGGCGGCCAGTTGGTCGAAGTTTTCAAGGACAAGGCGCTGGCGTTGCCGCCGCTGAACACCACGCTGGCCCGGCGCATGATGGAAACGACCAAAATTTACAGCGCGCTCAAGGGCGTCCGCGGCCGCAAATCGGTCAATCTGGCCGCGCTCGAAAAATTGATGGTCGGGTTCAGCCAGCTCGTGGCCGAACAACGCTGGATCAAGGAAATTGACATCAACCCCCTGTTCGCCTCCGCGGACGAGCTGGTGGCGCTCGATGCCCGGGTCATCCTGCATGATCCGAAGACGACGGAAGACCGGCTGCCCCGGCTGGCCATTCGTCCCTACCCGACCCGGTACGTTTCAAAATGGAAGCTGAGGGACGGTACGCCGGTCATCATCCGCCCGATCCAGCCCGAGGACGAGCCGTTGTTGGTCCGGTTCCACGAAACCCTCTCCGAAGAAAGCGTGTATCACCGCTATTTCACCCAGTTGAAACTGGACCAGCGCATCGCGCACGAACGGCTGACCCGCATCTGTTTCAACGATTATGACCGGGAAATCGCGCTCGTGGTTGAACGCAAGGACCCCAAAACCAGACAGGGGGAAATCCTCGGTGTGGGCCGGTTGAGCAAGGAACACGGCCTGAACGAAGGCGAGTTCGCCCTGCTCGTCAACGACCATTGGCAAAAACAGGGGCTCGGCACCGAGCTGCTCAAACGCCTCGTGGAAATCGGACGGGACGAGAAACTCACGCACCTCTCCGCCGAAATCATGGCCGACAACCATGCCATGCACCAGGTCAGCAAAAAGGTCGGCTTTCGGTTGACCGCCCATCCCGGCGACCGTGAGTACGTCGCGGAATACGTTTTCTAAGCGCCGGTCTTTCAACCCAGATTTCGGCCCGGTTGTGATGTCGACAGGCGTTCCGCCCGGAAGCCCCGGACGGCGGCATTTCCCCGGGCAGATCGTCCCCACGAATGGACGCGGAGGTGCTGCCAGAGGATGTTTTTCAGGTTGAAATCGTCTGCTTGAACGATGTTTTTTCCGGCCTCCCGACGGGTGAAGCAACCCATGTTGCTTCTTTAGCAAAAAAGGTGAGGGCCGGCGCGGCGCGGCGGCCTACTGTGATTTCAGAGCCGTTGCGATGGCCGGTGCCGTTTCACGGCGCATGGATTTTCAACTTTTTCATCAATAAAAATGAATGCCAAAACGACGTTACTGACCGTGGACGGCAACGAGGCGGTCGCCCACACAGCCTATCGCCTGAATGAAGTCATGGCGATTTACCCCATCACTCCGTCCTCAACCATCGCCGAGTGGTGCGATCAATGGGCATCCGAAGGCAAAAAAAATCTCTGGGGCACCATTCCGGCCATCGTGGAAATGCAAAGCGAAGGCGGCGCGGTGGGCGCGGTCCACGGCATGTTGCAGACCGGCTCCATCGCCACCACGTTCACGGCTTCACAGGGACTGATGTTGATGATTCCCAACATGTTCAAGATCGCGGGCGAACTGCTGCCCGCGGTCTTTCACGTCACCGCCCGCGCGGTGGCCACTCATGCGCTTTCCATCTTTGGCGATCACAGCGACATCATGGCGGCGCGGTCCACCGGCTGGGCGATGCTCGGTTCGGCGGCCGTGCAGGAGGCGGCGGATTTTGCGCTCATCTCCCAGGCCGCCACCCTGCGCGCCCGCCTGCCTTTCATCCATTTCTTCGACGGGTTCCGCACGTCGCACGAGGTGCAAAAAATTGAAATGCTGTCCGAAGACGTCATGCGGTCGCTGATTGACGACAAATTGATTGCCGAGATCCGCACCCGCGGCCTGACGCCGGACCGGCCGGTGCTGCGCGGCACGGCGCAGAATCCCGACGCGTTCTTCCAGGGCCGCGAGGCGGCCAATCCGTTTTACGCCAGATGCCCGGACCTCGTGCAAAAGGTCATGGACGAATTCCTCCAATACACCGGGCGAGAATATCATCTGTTTGAATATGTCGGCGCGCCGGACGCGGAACACATCCTCGTGTTGATGGGTTCAGGCTGCGAAACCGCACACGAGACCGTGGAGCATCTGAACCAGCAGGGCGCCAAGCTCGGCCTGATCAAGGTGCGCCTGTACCGGCCGTTTGACAGCAAACGGTTTGTCGAGGCACTGCCGCGGTCGGCCAAATCGGTGGCGGTGCTGGACCGCACCAAGGAACCGGGCGCCACCGGCGAACCACTCTATCAGGACTGCGTCGCGGCGATTCT
>Ga0187859_10002523_pt1 | contig 11447 bp, 10 predicted proteins | sample June2016WEW_10_1_2_FD_133019 | JGI IMG/M metagenome (GOLD analysis project Ga0187859, IMG submission 133019) | Peatland microbial communities from SPRUCE experiment site at the Marcell Experimental Forest, Minnesota, USA - June2016WEW_10_10 | ecosystem: Environmental > Terrestrial > Soil >... | reverse complement strand
CGCTTCGACGGTTTCTGGGAATTCAATCTCAATCCCTGGGACACGGCTGCGGGCGCGCTCCTGGTGGAAGAGGCCGGCGGCAGAGTCACTCGCTTCGACGGATCTCCGTTCGAAATCGACAGCCGCGAAACGCTGGCGACGAATGGACTGGTGCACGATGCACTGTTACGCGAGTTCCAGAAAATCTTCGCCGGACGCGGGCTCGAACCGTTGCCCGAGCCGAGCGAATATCACAAATGACTTCCTCTGTGTCCTCCGTGTCCTCTGTGGTTAAAAGATTTTCCCTACGACGGATGTGATCTGAACAAGCGCCGCAAGCGTCCTCCGCAGCGTTACAATAGCCAGGGACCCGCCAAGGTTCTTTCCGGCCGTCCCCTATTTCTGATTCTGGCAGGGTCAACGTGATCGATTCTCTCCTCGAACGCAAGATCGAAAAGCGGCCCGACAAAGTCCGGCTGCAAGGACGCATACTTTTTCTTACCGAAGATCCAGAACTGATCAAGCGGCAACTCGCGGGCGAAGACCTGCCCTGGGATTCGGCGCGTCCCGCCGACAATCCCAAACTACGCGACGACATTTCCACCGACGAGATCACCCCGGCGCATTACTGCTTTTACTTTGACGAGACTCTGGGCGAGATTCCGTATCTAGGCTTGAAATGCGGAAGTATCACGCCCATCGGCCGCGGCGATGTGAAACGCGGCGGATTTGTGTGCGCGGTGAGCGGCAAGCGGCGCGGCAAAGGCTCGAGCCGCGAGCAGTCGCCTTATGCCGAGATGTGCGCCGGCATTCGCGTGGTGATTGCCGAGAACATCGAACGAATCTACAAGCAGAATTGCCAGAATCTGGGATTGCTGACTTCGACAAACTTTTCGCTGATCGACCGTATTCGCAGCGGCGAAGAGATCGCATTGAGCGAATTTACCGCTGGCGAGGATGAGATCACGCGGCAAGTAATCGAGTACGGAGGACTGTTTCCGTTTAATGTGGCCCGCATGCAGGGGAAAGTATTTTTGCCGCCGATCATGTCTTCTTCATTCCAAAGCGCGGGCGAGTCGCCCGCGCCCACAGAATCACTTCGCACGCGGGCTATGACGCTGGCGGAAAAAATATTCGCGCGGCACATGATTAACGAGAAGGGTGAAGTCAGTGTTCCGTCCGTGAAGCCGGGAGACACTGGTTTCGCCCGTGCTGATCTGCGCTTTAGTCATGAGTATGTCACGCCCATGGCTGCGATTTTCTTCGAGCGCTACGTCGGCAAAGACGCGAAAGTCAACGACCCTTCGACAATCCTGTTCTTCCGCGACCACCTGACTTTTCTCGACGAAGTGATCTCCGAAGAAAAGAAAAAACTCGGCCTGCTCGACCTGGCGACGCAACTCAAATTCAAGCAGCAGGATTTCGCCGCCAAACAGGGCATTCGCCTGCACGGCGAATTGACCGATCGCAAGGGTTCCGAGGGCATTTGCCATTCCATCGTGCTCGAAAGCTACGCTTTGCCGGGCCAATTGAATATAGGCTCGGACTCGCACACTCCGCATGTGGGCGCGATTGGATGCGTGGCTTTCGGCATCGGCACCACCGACGTGTTCAATTCGTGGATAACGAAAGATGTGCGCGTGAAAGTGCCCGAGTCAGTGAAGATCGTGGTTCGCGGCAAGAAGCATTCCAATGTGACCGCGAAAGATTTCATCCTGAAGATTCTGAGCCTTGACTACGTGCGCAGCGGCAAGGCTCTGGCCAAGGTCATGGAGTACGCGGGCGAAGCAATAGAGGAGTTGAGCGTCGACGAGCGCGCCACCATGACCAACATGGCGGCTGAGATCGGCGGCTTTACCGGCATCGTTGCGCCTGATAAGAAGGCTGTGGATTTTCTGGTAGAGCGCCGCGGTATGAATGGTCAAAAAGCCGAGGCCATGATCGATGGCCTCTACAGCGATCCCGCCGCAGAGTACGCTCACGTCATCGAACTCGATGCCGCCGAGATTACCCCGATGGTGGCTACGCCCGGCGATCCGGGGAATGGAAAGTATGTTCGCGAGCTCAACACGCCTGTACCGGTCGAGATCGCTTACGGTGGCACTTGTACCGCGGGCAAGAACGAAGATATGGATATGTACGTCGCCGTCCTCGCCGACGCACTCAAGCGCGGCAAGCGCGTGGCTGACTCGGTGCAGTTCTACATTCAGTTCGGCTCGCAGGAAACGCGCGAATATTGCCTGCGTCGCGGATATCTCGATATCTTCCAGAAATCCGGAGCGCACGTGATCGAGCCCAGTTGCGGAGCCTGCATCAACGCCGGCCCGGGAGTTTCCACGCGTCCCGACCAGGTCGTGATCAGCGCCCAGAACCGCAACTTCCCCGGCCGCAGTGGCCCGGGGCAGATGTATCTGGCTTCGCCATTCACGGTTGCCGCCAGCGCGGTCGCCGGTTACATCGTGGAGTATGAGCCGAGTGAGAAGAAGGAGTTGGTAGGCGCGTGAGCTGCCCTAAATAGCGCTGAGAGATTTTCGCAAGGCATTTAGTCCAAAGGCCTTGCGATTTTTTCCCCAAACTTGGAACTGCCGTCCGTTATATAGCTCTTGAGCAGGAAAGGCGGAGGCAAGTGACTAAGTCAACTGAGAAACCAGAGAGCAGGAAAGAGTACCTGTGGTGTGAGGGCGAGTGTGCCAACTGTGAGATCGGTGCCCACGAGCGCTGGCACTCACCAAAATGCCACATGCCGAAGTGGAGGGACGTCCAAGGTAAGCCACCCAAACGCCGCCGCTAGCCCAGATGTTTCTGGGCAAACTGGCGAAACTGGAACTCAAATTCTTCCGGCGAATAGATACCCTTTTGGACGAGCAGAGTATTCATGGCATAAACCGTGGATCGGAAACGATCTTCGCGAGAAAGTCTCTCCATGGCGTCGTTGAAGCTGATGAGTTCCTTTACCTGTGAAGCTACCCGCTCGGACCGACCGACCTGCGTAGTCGCCATAGGATCCCCCTAAAATCGGTATTCTATACTGGCAGACCCAGTTCCGCTAACGATGACTGGGCTCAGGAGTCTGACCTATTCGGGAGGAAGATATGAACCGGTCCCGCCTGTTTCTCGTCGCCCTCATCTCCGCGAGTTTCGCCCTCGCTGCCACAGCGTTGCGAAGCGGCTCTTCAGCACCTTCCGTCTCGGCTGCTTCTTCCGCTGGATCGCTCGCGCCCGCGAGCCCGATGCTCGAGCCGCGCTCCGGACACAGCGCAACTCTTCTCCCAGACGGCAAAGTATTGGTGATTGGCGGCATGCGCAGCAATCACGACTTCTACAAATCCGCCGAGGTCTATGATCCCGCAACGGGCAAATTCAGGCTCGCGGGCGAAATGAGCATCGGCCGAGTCGGCCACATTGCCGTGCTGCTGCCCTCAGGGAAAGTCCTGGTTGCCGGAGGATGGGTTGGGATGGGTGGCACTGACTCCGCTGAACTCTATGATCCGGCCACCGGAAAATTTACAGCGATCGCGAAGATGAGCACTCCGCGTGGCCGGCCCAGCGCCACAGTTCTGGCCAATGGCGACGTGCTGATCGCGGGCGGAGAAAGACGCGACAACGAGTCCCTGGCCTCGGCTGAAATGTTCTACGCCCAGACCCTTTCGTTCGGGGCAACCGGTTCGATGCACCACGCGCGCATCTCCCACACAGCGACGCTTCTCAAAGATGGGCGCGTGCTGATCGCAGGTGGCTATGCAGGCGGTGTAGAGTCGACCGCGGAGTTTTACGACCCACGGAGCGGCACGTTCACCGAAACCGGAAACCTGCTCGGTGCCCGCTGCAAGCATACTGCGGGGTTGCTTCCCGACGGCCGCGTACTCATCGCCGGCGGCTCCGATGAACGGGGCTGGAACGGAAATCTCAGCAGCGCTGAAATCTACGATCCGCGCACGGGGAAATTCACGCTTGCATCGCCGCTCAATGACCGCCGTTTCAAACTGCCCGATGAAGCCGTGCAGTTGGCGTCCGGGAAGCTGCTGATCGCAGGCGGAAGTAAAGAAGCGGAAGTCTTCGACCCGGGTACCGGAAGATTTGCTCTGGTCTCTGGCCAGATGAATGACAGCTGGCACTTCATGTCTGAAACCAGGCTGCGCGATGGCAGTGTGCTGCTCGCCGGAGGCTATCCCAATAACGACCAGGCCACGGCCCAGACCTGGCTTTTCCAGCCATAACCGAAGCCCGTAGCCCGCTAAGTCCTTGCCCAACTCCAGCTTCGGCCATCTCTCGTAAGTGGCTGATTTCAACCATGATGGCCGAAATTAGCCATCCGCTTTTCCGCAACTTTTTCGCTCCTGCACTGTTCAAACCTGTAGAGGATTTGGAAAGGGCTTCTGAACCGGCAGAGGTGATCGGATCGGAAGCGGGAGGTGATTATGCGGTACCTGAAATATGTTGTGATGTTGGCGGTGATGATGGCGATGCCGCTTGCTTATTCGCAAGCGCAGGTCAGCGTGGGCGTCGGAGTCGGGCCGGTCGGCGTGGCAGTTGGTGCGCCGGGCTGTGCGTACGGATATTACGGATACTATCCTTACGCCTGCGCGCCTTATGGCTACTACGGTCCTGACTGGTTTGTGGGCGGCGTCTTTGTTGGAGCTGGGCCATGGTTCCACGGTCCTGGATGGTTGGGGCGCTGGGGCGTGGCTAACGGGTGGTACGGACGTCCATGGTACGGTCGTCCGGGCTGGGGTCGGGCGTGGGGTGGCGGACGCGGGTTTGTAGCACGCGGTCCGGCCGGCGGTTTCCACGGCGCGGCTGTGGCACGTGGTGGATTCCATGGAGCGGCAGCGTTTCACGGCGGCGGCTTCCATGGCGGCGGACGCCGGTAAGGTCTTCCACGAGTGGAACGGTGACAGCGGCTGGCAGCCTTTAGGCTGCCACCCGTTTTTGTTTGGTTCTTATCTCAACAGCGATCAAAGCACCGCGCAAGGCTGGGCTTACCGTTCCTAGCGGCAGACCTAAGATAAGGGACTAAAAGCAGGGAGCTTACCCGCCCCAACGGCTGCTCCTCGTAAGTGGCTGAATTTGGCCGGGATGGCTGAAATGAGCCATAGTGGATACTGCAACTTTTCCGAGCCAGCCGAGTTCAAATACATAGAGAGAGTTGGTCAGCGGTCGGCTTCAAAGGCAACCGCGAAAGACCTGGGGGTTTAATATGCGATACATGAAACATCTTGCATTAGTGGCTGCACTGGCCTTTCCGCTGGCTTACTCGCAGGCACAGCAGGTTGATGCGCAAATCAGCGCCGGAAACGATCCAAACTACGCCAATCAGGGGCAGCAGCAAGCTGATCAGGGCCCGCCCTATCAGGGTCAGGCCGAGCAAGCTCCGCCGTACCAAGGTCAGCCTAATCAGGGCCCGCCTCAGGCTCAACAGAATCGAGGTTATTCCGACCGGGACTATGACGATCGAAACTATGACGATCGAGGCTATGGCCAAAACTACGGTTATGTGGCCGGGCCTCCGGTGTGTGCGTATGGTTACTACTCGTATTATCCTTACGCTTGCGCGCCTTACGGCTTCTACGGCCCGCGGTGGTTTGCAGGCGGAGTGTTCATCGGCGCCGGCCCGTGGTATGGCTGGGGCTGGGGTCACGGTGGATATTGGGGACGCGGCGGATACTGGGGTCGTGGTGGGTACGGGGGTCGCGGCTATGCTGGTGGACGCGGCTTCGTTGGCCCGCGCGGCGGCTTCGCAGGTCGCGGCTATGCCGGACGTGGCTATGCCGGACGCGGCTACGCTGGACACGGTGGCGGATACCACGGCGGTGGCGCGGTGCGCGGCGGCGGTGGGTATCACGGTGGCGGCGGCTTCCATGGCGGAGGCGGATCCCACGGTGGTGGCGGACACGGCGGCGGCGGGCACCGGTAACCGACTCTAAGCGCGAAACGCGCGACTTCGGCTGGCAGCAATCGCTGCCAGCCGTTTTTCTTTCGCTGAAATCTTTCTCGGAAATCAAGCTTTGAAATCGGGCTCTGAAATCAAGCTCTGAAGATCAGGTCCGTCAGGTTTTGCCGCAATCTTTGTTGCGACGTCTACGACGTGTGCGCCGCCTGACCACGCGCCTTCTGCAGTTCCTTCAAGGCTGGGAACGAAATGGGAGCCACCAGGGTGCGCTCTGGAGGTTGTGACCCCGCGGCGAGGGCATTCGCCAGCAACTGCATGGCGTCGCCGACCAGCGGCGGGGAAATCACCGTTGCCGCCAGCCGCCCCTGGCGAACCCATTCCTGGCCGGAGCGGGGAAGACCGTCGCACCCGGTAATAGGAAGCCGCAGCCACGCGTCGCGCTCCGGCAGGTCTGCCAGTTCTTCGAATGCCCGGCGCGCCCCGATGGCCATGTCATCATTCTGGCAGGCGATCATCCCGACATGGAGCTGCCTCGACGTACTCAACGACAACCACGACTTGAGCGCGTGATAGCCGCTGTTCTGCGTCCAGTCGCCTTTCAGAGTTTTTACTTCGACGCGCGACGGCTTGGTCGAGTGCATGCCCTTGGTGCGGACTTTCGCCACTTCACGGACCGAGGGGCCTTCAAGATAGAGGACGCATCCTTGCTCTCCAAGAAAGGCGGCGATCTGCTGGCCCTGAATCTTGCCGATGGCTTCATGATCCGACATTATCGCGAAGACCGGAACCGAAGCGCGTTGCCGCAGTTGCGGGATGTAGTCCACATCGCTGTTGATCAGTGCCCAGGCAATGCCGGCGCCGACCGCAGCCTTTGCGATCTGCGCCATACCGGTGCCTACCGGCTCAGCCAGGATGGCATCGGGACGTTTGGATGGGTCCTGGATGAAGTTCAGAATCTGCTGGGTCTGCTGCACGGCGTCATTGCCGGAATAGATGATGTGAACGTCGGCGCCAAGTTTTGCAGCGGCGGCCTGGGCCGAGGCCGCTTGCTCGAGCTGATAGTCATTGTCTTCTGTAATCAGAGAAACCAGAAACTCGAGTCTCTTCATGGAGGCGAGCCTTTACCGGTGATCGCACCGCACGTCTGCGTTCATTAAAAGGCCCACAGACGGGCGTGACAAATTACTTCGGTCATGAAAGTGTCCGAAAACGGGCCGCGACGAGTTCGGGATTACCCCGGGGCACCGACTGGGGGCGACACGCTGTACCCGCCGCCGCATTCTTGCTAGAATGTCCGGTCACAAAACCGCTGCAGTAGTAGAATTGATGCAGAGATTTCCCAGGAGACGGACACCCTTATGACCTACGTAATTGCTGAGCCGTGTATCGGCACTAAAGACACCGCATGCGTGGATGCGTGCCCGGTGGATTGCATTCATCCCAAGAAGGACGAGCCCGCCTACGCGACCGAGCAGTTGCTGTATATCGATCCCGTGGAGTGTATCGACTGCGGCGCCTGCGTTCCGGTGTGCCCGGTCTCGGCTATTTTCGCCCTCGACGACTTGCCGGAAAAGTGGAACTCTTTCACCGAGCTTAACGCCAAATACTTCGGGCGATAGAGGCCCTATAGCTTTTGGCTTTGCAGAATCAAAGGCGCGCGTCCCTCAGGGACGCGCGCCTTCCTGTTTCCAGAGCGTCGCTGCTTAAACCCGCTCTCCTGAGCAAGCCTCGAACTCGGGCCTCGCTAGCGCTTGTCGGCGTTTCCCAAGATTTGCGTGTCGATGCCGGCGTGAGACTTCAAAGCATCGAGAATGTGCAGGTACTCGTGCTTGTCCATGCGCAGCACGAAAGATTTGGGAATGTCCTGGTCATGATAGTCGATCTCCAGCCAGTGACTCTTGGCTCTCATCAGCATCATCACCACCCCCACACCGAGCGGGGCGGTCGCCACCGTGCCCTCGTTCACCCGGAACTGCTTGGTGAACTCGTACGAGCACCTGTCGATCGCAGCGTAGGGAACGGTCAACGCGTTGCCCTTGACCGGATGCACTTCGATTTCCTTGCGGTCGTCGCTGAAAATCAGCACCGCCTTGGTTTGCCGCCCCTTAGGGTCGGGCACCTTGACGCGGTGGAACGAAGCCTCCTCGGCCAGGCCGGCCGCGACCACCAACAGGATCACGAGTAGAACGGAGGCGACGCTTTTCACGATCTTCAAAGTATATCGAAGTGGAGAGAAATCCGGACGAGTTCAACTTCCGCTCTTTACCGGCAGGGGTGCCCCATTTCTCGCGTCTTTCGCGAGAAGTGGGGATTTAGGAGTTCGCCCCGCGCCGAAAGCTGACGCCAACAATCCCTTCCACTAGAATCAACCCTGCACCCTCGAACTCCCATGGCCCTCAGAGAGTCGGAAGCGATCGTGCTGCGCAGCTATCCTCTGCGCGAGGCCGATCTGCTGGTTACGCTGTTCACGCGCGCGGAGGGCAAAGTCCGCGGCGTGGCTCGCTCAGCCAAAAAGTCGAAACGCCGGTTCGGCGGGGCTCTCGAACCGCTCACGTATGTGCGCGCGTTTTACGATGTCCGCGAAGGGCAAGATCTCGCCCGCCTCGATTCCTGCGAGGTCCTGGAATCTCCCATGGCGACCGAAGTCAGTTATGCGCGCGCCGTGGCGCTGGGCCACATCGCCGAGTTGCTCGATGAACTCCTCCCCGACCGCGAAGCCAACGACGCCATCTTCCGGCTAACGCTGTCGGTGCTGCATGTACTGACTGGACCCGAAGTCTGGATGCCGGTTACATACTTCGATTTGTGGTTGACGCGCCTGGTCGGCTTCCTGCCGGAATTGACGGAGTGCACCGTCTGCGGCCGCAGCCTGAACGGCAGCCGGGCTTATTTTCACGCTCTGGCCGACGGCCTGATGTGCCCCGACGACAAGCGGCTGGCGTCGTCGGAAATTTCGGCCGAGTCGCGCGCGCTGGCCGCACAAATGTTTCGCGCCCCGGTGGAAGCTTTTGCGAGCATTCCCTGGCCCAAGGCGCAAGCTGCCGACCTGCGAAAATTCCTGATCCAAATCCTGCAGCGGCATCTTGAGAAAAAGCTGGTGACTGCGGGAATGCTGGAGAAGGGTGGTTTCTGAAACGCCCTCTTGTGACGATGCTGACGGGTGCCTCCCGCTTCCATTACAATCGTGGATTAACCTGCTGCACTCCGGCTGCGCTGTAGGAGTTCCGTAACCACTCGCATCCTGAGGTTTTGAGCCAAGAGCTAAAAGCCGATTTCATGACTCCATCCTCTCCCAATCCGCTGACGTTTCAGGAACTCATCCTGCGCCTGCAAACATTCTGGGCGGAGCGCGGGTGCGTGCTGCAGCAGCCTTACGACGTGGAAGTCGGCGCGGGCACCATGGCGCCGGAAACTTTCCTGCGCGTGCTCGGGCCGAAGCTTTACAAAGTCGCGTACGTACAGCCGTCGCGCCGACCGGCCGACGGACGCTATGGAGAGAATCCCAACCGGCTGTTCAAGCACATGCAGTTGCAGGTGATCCTGAAGCCTCCGCCGGAGAACGTGCAGGAGTTGTACCTGGAGTCGCTGGGCGCGATTGGCATTGACCTGCGCCAGCACGACATCAAGTTCGAGGAAGATAACTGGGAAGCGCCCACGCTGAGCGCGTGGGGCGTGGGCTGGCAGGTCATGCTCGACGGCTTGGAGATCACGCAGTTCACCTACTTCCAGCAGTGTGGCGGCGTCGATCTGTTTCCAATTTCGGCCGAGCTGACGTACGGCCTGGAACGCATCGCCGCGTTTCTGCAGGATGTGGATTCGATTTATGACATTGTGTGGGCGCGCGATCCGGAGACGGGCAGCGTGGTGAAGTATGGCGACGTGCGCTTAGCCGACGAGTTGCAGTTCTCGGTCTACAACTTCGAGCTGGCCGACGTCGAAAAGGCCTGGAAGCATTTCGATTTGTATGAAGCGGAATGCAAGGGACTGCTGGAGAAATATACGGACCTGACGAAGGAAGACGGAAATCCCCACTTCTCCCAAAAGACGGGAGAAATGGGGCTCCCCGACAAGTCTCGATATCCTTTGCTTGCTGCGTACGATCTTTGTCTGAAGTGCTCGCATCTTTTCAATATTCTTGATGCGCGTGGCGCGATTTCAGTAACTGAGCGCGTAGGGGTTATCGCGCGGGTGCGGGCGCTGGCCGTAGGGATCGCGAAGGCCTGGGTCGATCAACAGAAGAACGATCAGCAGAAAAACGATCGGCAGAAAAACGATCAGCAGAAGCGTGAGCCGCCCTCGGAGAAGTCCGATGAGCCTGAACCCGTGGCTGCTTTGTGATAGCGGTCACATAACTGCGACTCCAGCGTTGCGATAATAACGAATTCTGACATGCCCGACTTCCTACTCGAGATCGGATGCGAAGAGATTCCCGCGCGGATGATTGCCGCGGCGTCCGCGGAGTTGCGCGAGCGCGTCACGGCGCTGCTGGCGCGCGAGCGGCTGGCTGGCGGTGAGGTTACGCATTTCGATACCCCGCGTCGGCTGGCGGTGCTGGCCTCTGGGATCGCCGCTGCGCAGGCAGACGTGGTTGAGCAGGTCAATGGGCCTTCTATCGCCGTTGCCTATAAAGATGGCCAGCCCACGCCCGCGGCCCATGCGTTCGCCAAAAAAGCTGGTGTGCCTGTAGCCCAACTGGGAAGGGTTTCGACCTCAAAGGGCGAGTACCTGGCGGCTAAAGTAACGAAAAAAGGGCGCAGCGCGGCCGAACTTCTCGCCGAGGGCCTGCCCAAAGAACTCTCCAGTATTTATTGGCCGAAGAATATGTACTGGCGCAAGCCCAGCGAGCGCTTCGTGCGCCCGGTGCGCTGGCTGGTCGCCCTGCTCGATGACGACGTGATTCCGCTGGATTTTGACGGGATTCGGGCAGGGAACAGCTCGCGTGGACATAGAATTCTGAGCGGAATGCTTGGCCACGATGCGGTGACGATTCCGCGCGCTGGCTCGGCGTACTTTGATTGCCTGCGGGCCGCTAAGGTTCTGGGGCGCGGAGAGCGCGAGCATCAGATTCGCAAGGCGCTCGACGCGGCCACGCGCACGGTTCCTGGAGCGCGCTGGCGCGAAGATGCGGCGCTGCTTGATACCGTGGTAAATCTGACGGAATTTCCTTCGGCGATTTTGGGCAGTTTCGATCCACAGTTTTTGGCGCTGCCCGAGGAAGTGCTCGTGACCGTGATGCGCGATCACCAGAAGTATTTTGCGGTGGAAGATGCGGACGCAAAACTGGCTCCGCATTTTCTGGCGGTGCTGAATACGGATGGCGATCCTAAGGGATTGATCCGTCACGGCAACGAGCGCGTGCTGCGGGCGCGCTTCAACGACGCGCGATTCTTCTGGCAGACGGATCAGAAACGGTCCCTGCTGGAGCGGCTCGAGTTGTTGAAAAATGTTACCTTCCAAAAGGATTTGGGGAGTTACTTTGAGAAGACGCAGCGAGTGCAGCGGCTGTGCAGTTGGCTGATCGAGATTCTCAAGCAAGCTGAGATTGCAGTGCGGCCGGGAGTGATTCACAAGGCTGTCT
>Ga0187859_10002518_pt1 | contig 11460 bp, 7 predicted proteins | sample June2016WEW_10_1_2_FD_133019 | JGI IMG/M metagenome (GOLD analysis project Ga0187859, IMG submission 133019) | Peatland microbial communities from SPRUCE experiment site at the Marcell Experimental Forest, Minnesota, USA - June2016WEW_10_10 | ecosystem: Environmental > Terrestrial > Soil >... | reverse complement strand
TGGCCTTCTTCCACGCGCTCGTTGAAGATCGCCGCGACCTCTTCTTTGGTCATGTGGATGGCAGGCATGACCATGTGCGAAGGCGTTTGTTGAGCGAGTTGGACAATCCATTCGCCCATGTCGGTCTCGCTCACCTCGATGCCGGCAGTCTCGAGATGGCGGTTGAGGTGGATTTCTTCCGAAGCCATTGACTTGGATTTGACGATGCTCTTCACGCCGTTAGCGCGAGCGAGATTCAGGATGTACTCGCGCACCTTGGCGGGATCGTTGGTGCGGAATATTTTTGTGCCGCGAGCTTGGGCATTGCGAGTGAAGAGGTCGGCCAGTTCGTCGAGATGCGACGCGGCGTAGGATTTTCGCTCCGCGATCTGCGTCCGCAGCGCCTCGAAATCATAGCCCTCATACGCTTTCTGGCGGCTGCTTCGGTAAGCCTCGGAAAATCGCCCGAGTGCGCCGGTCAGATTGGGATCGTGCACAGCCTTTTTAATTGAGTCGCGAAATTTCGTTTCCATCAGTTCACGCTTCCCGGCGCAGAGAAGATGCCGTCTTCGTAAAAGACAACGACCAGATTCTCTGGCCCGTGCACGCCGATGGTGAGAACGCGCTCGATGTCTGCGGTGCGGCTGGGCCCCGTAATAAAGGAGATGTAATTTGTCTGCTCGGGCCGTATCTTGCTGAGGGCTGCGGGTAAGTCGGGAACGATGTGGTCGCTGCGAACCAGCGCGATGTGAATCAGCGGAAGCGTGGAAACCAGCCTCTGATCAAGCCGAGCGGCGTCTTGCACCAGCGTTCCTGTGTTGGCGATGGCCCAATCAAGCTGGCTGATCCCAACTTTTGCCCGGGCAGCGACTTCGCGATTGACGTCAAACTTTAACCCGGGCTGCGCGGCCGCCAGTTGTTTCCGGTCGAGTCCGTCAAGAAAGGGGCACTTTGCCCACACCGCGTACGCCTGGGGAGCGTCGCCGATTTCGGCATCACGCAAATAATTGAGGATGAACTCGAGCGCCTCGCTCTTCCGAGAAAAGTAGTGGACCTCGGCGTTGACAGCCTCAGCGCGGAGTTTGAAGCTATCAAAGGCGGCACTCATCCCTCATGCCTTTCCCGACCGAGTGCCCGTGGCTAGATCTTTTCGGCACTCACGGATCTTCTGCACGAAGATAAAGGCAAGACGCAGGGCGGGCGGTGACAGACATCACAGAGCCCTGTGATCCCGGGCAGAGAGCCATCATCAACCCACCACGAGTCTGCTCCGCGGACCATGCGGCGGGTACTATAAAATGCATCCATAGCACGCCGATGCCCGGATGGCGAAACTGGCAGACGCACGGGACTTAAAATCCCGAGTCCTTAACGGGACGTGACGGTTCGATTCCGTCTCCGGGCACCAACCAACCTACCCGACGTCTAATTCTTTGTAAGTTTCGACAAGGGCGCCGACAGGCGATTTATTAGTGGAATTAGAACGAAAACTGAAGACTACTTTGCTTTCGGCAGAACAAAATGGAATGATCGTGCTCGATCAGGCCGCGCATGCCAGTGCGCCATCTGGCCGCGAGCGGGAAAGAAGAACCGCGCCGCTCTGGTCCGCATCAGATCAAGCGGACCGCAACGGAATTGCCATTTCTTCGCGATCTGACTGACATCGTTCAACGATCTCTAAACGATCGCTTGCACCAACCTTGCGCAGAATGCGATGAATATGGTTCTTGACGGTTTGCTCGGAGAGGTTAATGCGGCTTCCAATCTCTTTGTTGGAAAGCCCGTGGCGAATCAGGCCTACTAGCTCTTGCTCTCTTCGGGTCAGGCCAAATTTCGTTTTGTGCTGTGGTTTAAAGGAGAAAGAAACTTCCCGGGCAGCACACCGGAATAACGACAGCGAAAAGCAAGGTGGGCATACTGCTTCGCCGGCGGCTACTGCCCTGATCACGCGAACGATGTCGGCTGCCGACGCATCCTTCAAAACATAGCCCACGACTCCATCGGCTACAGCCCGCAAAAAAGTGGCTTCATCGTCCTCCATCCCCACCATAATTGCCTTGCGTTTCTCTCCCGCGTGGCGCATGCGCGCAACCAGGCGCGGACCAGTGAGCGCGACGCTAGCGGAGTCGAACAGGATTACGTCAGGATCGGCGGCAGAAACCTTCTCCAACACAGAACTGGAAAATGGAATTGCGCCAGCCACGACGATGTCTTCTTTTTTTCGGAGGACGCGAACCAAGGCTTCGCGGAGCAAACAATTCTCAGCGAGAAGGAAAACGACAATTCGATCGACAGGCATAGAAATGGTCACCTACCAGGCCCCACATTCGCATGCCCCCTCGAGCGAAACAAGATTAGCACAAATAGGCATAAAGTTTTCCACATACAAGTGCATCCGTTGGTTAGTGCGTCCTTAAATGGCTAGAACTAATAGGTACCCTTTTTCTGGTACGAAAGAGTACGTCTACATCCTCTATCGACCTTGGTTCATTGGTACGTAATTGAGTCTTGTCCTATCGTCACCAACAACGTAGAAGTGCTGGTCGAGGAATATCTCCGTGAAACGAACGCGAGTTCTAGTGGCAAACCGGCCGCGATTAATGCGGGAGCTCGTGCTCGCCGTGATCGCCGACCAACCGGATATCGAAGTGATTGGCGAGTTGCAGAACGAGAGTGAACTCGTGGAAGCCGTCGAGGAAGCGCGTCCCGATATTTTGATTCTCGCCCTCGATGACGCCGGGGAACGGATTGCGCAGTGCGGCTTTCTGCTGGGCAGGTATCCGCAGATGAAGATCCTCGCGCTCGCCCCGGAGCAGAATCGCGGCGTGTTTTATTGGGCGACCGTCGACGTTCGCACCAAGCCTCTAGAGAGTTCCGAAGCCGGAATCTTGAGTGCGCTGCGTGAACGTCCATCGCTGGTTGGCACGATACATAACTAGCTTTTTGGATCGCAAGAGCTTTGAGTAAGTTATTGATCGACAAGAGGTTACATTCAAAACTCGAATGTGACTGAGACGGCGGAGCTGTGATCGGGAGCGCGATCGGTGCTTGAAAATAGTCTCTTAAAATCGGATCAAGTTGCGGAAGCGCCACCCATCTTCGGGCACGCCGAAAAGCATTTCCATGCTGTGCACTGGTATGCCGTTTCGGTTCGTCCCCGGCACGAGTGGGCGGTAACTCGCCATCTCGCGCAGCGCGGATTGAACTACTTTCTTCCCGTCTACCGTAGCGTGCGCCGATGGAAGGATCGCCGCAAGGAATTGGAAATGGCGCTGTTCCCGGGCTATGTGTTCGTGAACCTCAAGCTTGGCGACCGGATGGGGGTTCTTCAGGCTCCGGGAGTGGTGCAGTTCGTAACTTTTCAGGGCCAGCCGGCCGCGGTGCCGGATTCGGAGATCCAGACGCTCGAGTCGAGTTTGTCGGCCGGCATGCATCCCCTGCCGCATCCTTACCTGCGGCAAGGCAAGAAAGTTCGAGTTAAGAGTGGGCCACTTGCCGACGCGGAAGGAATCATGATCCGCCGCAAAGATGGCTTTCGCCTGGTGCTCTCGATCGATCTGCTTATGCGATCCGTAGTGCTCGAAGTGGACGAGGCTGACGTTGAGCCGCTCTAGAAACATCCTCTTTTGCTCGGTGGAACCAGACTCCAAGCTGTTTTCAAAAGTGAGATTACTCATGTTAAGTATGGTTCATGCGATGAGGTCCGGTGCGATCAGAGGGGGAATTCTGGCGGTGTTCCTGGCCGTTTCCGCTCCTTGGGTCTGCGCTCAAGCGGTGTCCGCTCAGGACACGCCGATTTATAGCCGCACCCCTGCGCTCGAGACATCCCGTTCGCAGGCCGAACGTCAGGCAGAGGAAACCGTGTCCCTGTCGGCCGAGAAGCTGATCGGACTTCTCCGTCGAGAAACAGGCCTGATGCTGGAAGTAAAAAAACTTCTGGTACGTAAAGCATTTGAGCAGGGCAGGATTCTCGATCCCAATGATCTAACCGACGAAGCGCTCTTTCGGTTGCTGCGAGAAGAAAATACGATCCGAGTTCTTGTGACGCAAGAGGTCTCCCGGCGTCTCTACATACGAGCACTGCCAACCCCAGAAGAGCGCCGGCGCGAGTTGGCCGCAAACGGTGGTGTGCTACCCGCGACCAACACTCCGGACAAAGTCGGTAGTCAGGTCGGTAGTCAGGAAGATCGCTATTGGGCTGAGGAAGCAAAGCGCGAAATGGAGGTTCTTAAGCAAGCCCAGCCTCCGAATAATCTTCAGAACAACCCCCGGGTTCCTCAAGGTTTACCTGGAATTCAGCAACAGCAGGAATTGGATAGCCGCCGCGCGGTCGAGATGGCGCAGTTGCAACTGCAGTCGCAAGATCTCGGTGACTTTGACGGGCCCGAGGAATCGGGTTCAATGTCTCGAATCAGTCCCGACCAGTTGGCCTTACTGATGCGCTCAAGTTCTGGAATGCAGACAGCGTCGCTCGGTGGATCCGCGGGCGGAGCGCTCGGGGGCGGCTCCAGAGGCGGCTCGATGAGCCTGCCCACGGGACTGGATGCCAGCGCGTTGCAGGGTTTACAGACGTCAACGCTTTCGGGCGGAGACCTCTTTGGCTCGGGCGCGGGATTCCCGCAGGACCAGCCCTCGTTGGGTCAGCGCGCCTCGCTGGATACCGGCCGCGACCGCCTGCTGCTGCCAAAAATCCCACGTCCCGACCATGCCCCGCTGCGGCATCAGGTGAACCCGTACGCAGATGTTCCTTCCCTTTACGACATGTATTCGCAATACGGCAGAGTTTCGCCTAAGTTGGTTCGATTCGGGGATGACATCTTCAAAAATGGAACGGGAAACTTCGAGCAGCTGCCGATGGACCTTCCGGTCGGCCCTGATTACATACTCGGACCGGGTGACGGCATCAATATTAATCTTTCCGGTGGAATCTCGCAGCGCCTGCGCCGCGTAGTAGACCGGGAAGGCAGAATCGCGTTGCCCGAAGCGGGCGCCGTGCTAGTCTCCGGGCGCAGTCTCGGAGATGTCCAACGAATGGTGCAAACCACTCTGCAGAGCGAGTTCCGGAATGTGCAGGCTGAGGTTTCGCTCGCTCGCTTGCGGACCATTCGAGTGTACGTAGTGGGAGATGTGGAACGGGCTGGAGCCTATGACATCAGTTCGCTTTCCTCGCCCTTGAATGCCGTATTCCTGGCAGGCGGCCCGACGTCGCGTGGATCACTGCGAGTCCTCCGCCACTATCGTGGAGATGCATTAGTTCAAGACGTAGACGTTTACGATCTGCTGCTCCACGGAATTCGGTCCGGTGTCCAGCCCTTGCAGTCGGGCGACACGGTGCTGGTCCCGCCTCTTGGATCTGAAATCACCGTGGAGGGCATGGTCCGCCGTCCAGCAATCTACGAACTGCACGGCGAGAAAAATCTGGCGGAGGTGCTGGAACTGGCCGGCGGTGTCCTGACCACCGGCACCTTGCGCCACGTCGATGTCGAGCGTGTGCAAGCTCATGAAACCCGCACCATGCTCCGGCTCGATATTCCTGAGAACAACAATCAGGCGAGCGTCGACAAGGCGCTTGATGATTTCCCCGTTCAAGATGGGGACAAAATCAAGATTTCTCCTATCCTTCCATACGCCGACAAGACCGTCTACTTGGAAGGGCATGTCTTCCGACCCGGAAAATACGCTTTCCAGGACGGCATGATGATCACCGACCTCATCAAGTCCTATAACGACTTGCTTCCCGAACCATCCAAACTTCATGCCGAAGTTGTTCGCCTGAATCCGCCGGACTACACGCCGCAGGTCATCGCCTTCAATCTCGACGACGCCTTAAGCGGCAAGGCGCAACCCGTGGCCTTGAAGCCCTTCGACACGGTTCGCATCTTCTCCCGTTTCGATTTCGAAGACCCGCCGATCGTAACCGTGGCCGGAGAAGTTCGCGATCCCGGGGATCACCTGACCAATGGTGCAACTCGCGTGCGCGACGCCGTCTACCTTGCGGGAGGTTTGACCCCCAACGCTTCCACGGATTCCGTGCAGATATTGCGCCGCACCGGCGATAACAAGCTCACCGTTTTGAGCGTTAATCTCAAGCTGGCGCTGGCTGGCGATGACAAAGACAATGTCCCGCTTGAGCCCAAGGACCGTCTCATCATCCACCGCAATCTCGCCAAAGTTGACCCCCCAACCGTAACCATCGAAGGCGAAGTAGGCCGCCCTGGCAAATATCCACTAGGGCAGGACATGACCGCAGCTGAACTGGTTCGAACGGCTGGCGGTTTCAAGCGCGGTGCCTTCACCGAAAGCGCAGACTTAACCCGCTATACCGTCGAAGACGATAAGAAGGTGGTTGGCGAGCACGATACCATTCAGATTGCGCGCGCATTAGCGGGCGATCCCGACACCGACATGCGACTGCGCGACGGTGACGTGCTTACCATTCGGCAGTTGGCAGGCTGGCGTGACGTCGGTGCCACGATTACGCTGACTGGCGAAGTGATGCACCCCGGAACCTACGGGATCGAGAATGGCGAGCGATTGAGCTCGGTCATCGAGCGTGCCGGAGGTCTGCGGAATGATGCTTATCCTTACGGCGCAGTGTTCGAACGGGTGCAAGTTCGCGAACTCGCAGAGCGCAACCGCACTGACCTGTTGCGTACGGTCGAGGAGGAAGGTCCCGCGTTGAAGGCCGCTCCAGACGGCGACGCCGACCAGAAAGCCGCCAAGGATGCTGCACTCATGCAGTGGCAGTCGACCATGGAGCGCCTGCAGATGACGCCTCCAGCCGGACGTATGGTCATTCACATCACGAAGGATGTGAAGCGCTGGCGAAATAGCGTCGCAGATATTCAGGTGCGCGCCGGAGACAGTCTCCACATTCCAAAAGTTCCCAATTCCGTCATGGTCGATGGCGCCGTTTACAACCCAACTGCCGTCTCCTACAAGCCAGGCAGGACCACGGCTTGGTACTTGGGCCAGGCTGGCGGTCCGAGTAATGTTGCCAACAAGAAGAACATATTCGTGATTCGAGCGGACGGATCGGTCGTCGCGGGCAAGGGTGGAATGTTCGGCGGAGGAGTAGAAAGCGCGCAACTGCGGCCGGGCGACCTGGTGATGGTGCCGGAGAAAACCTTCAGCGCCAATACGCGATGGAAGAGCATTCTGGAAGGATCACAAATCGCGTATGCCGTCGGAATTGCGATCCAGGTCGCGCGAGGTTTCTAATCGCGTGAGGTTCAGGTTGTGCTTAGTCATGTTAGCCATACTTTTGCCGGCGCTCGGGTCTGGGCAGTCCAATAATCCAGCAGATCCAACTGCAAACCCAGCTAAAGATCAGAACTCGGCGAACCGCACGGGAGGACTAGGCAGCGAAACGAATAGTTCGGAAGCAAACATTCCCGATGCTCCGCAGCCCAGCGACACCGACAATAAGCTCAGCACTCTTCCGCGAGCCTTACTGCACGATCAGATCGGCATCTGGACAAGCCCCGCGAGGGTGCGCTTTCCAGACGCTACGTGGCTAGTTCCCCTCGGAGGATTCACCGCGGCACTATTGACGACGGACACTGATGTCAGCCGCCATCTTTCAAATTCGCCGGACACGCTCCTACGCTACAAACATATCTCTGACTATGGTGCCTACTCGATGGCGGCAGGAGCGGGAGGACTCTACTTCCTGGGACTCGTCGACCATGATGAACACCAGCGTGAAACGGGATTCCTGAGCGGAGAAGCAGCCGTCGACAGCCTGGCGGTGGTGGAGGCGCTCAAGTTTGCCACCGGTCGCGAGAGGCCATACCAGGATAATGCGAACGGAAAGTTTGGCCACAGCGGTTCATCGTTTCCATCCGAACATTCAGCCGTTGCCTGGTCGATCGCGGGGATAGTGGCGCATGAGTACCCCAATCCATTTATCAAGTATTTTTCCTACGGACTGGCAACGCTGGTGAGCGCAACGCGCGTCACCGCCAAAGAGCATTTTCCCTCCGACGTCTTGATTGGCTCCGCGTTGGGATATCTGATCAGCGAATACATCTATCGCCAACACCACGATTCCGACCTTCGTGGCTCCGCTTGGGAGACTCCGGCGGTCCGTCCGGAAAGCCCGTCACATTGGGAGTCCAAGGATATGGGCTCACCCTACGTTCCGCTGGATAGCTGGGTTTATCCCGCGCTCGAACGGCTGGCCGCTCTCGGATACATCCACAGCGCGATAACGGGAATGCGTCCCTGGACGCGCATGGAATGTGCGCGGCAGGTAAGTGAGGCTGGGGATAGTATCGATGAAGCCGAAGCCGGGGTGACCGCGCAGCTTTACCGCGAGCTACTCGGAGAGTTCTCCCGCGAAGTGGAGTTGCTGGGCGGTGGCGACAACGCTGAACTCCGCCTCGAATCAACCTATACGCGCGCTACAGAGATCGCGGGCAAACCCCTTACCGACGGCTATCACTTCGGACAGACGATCACCAACGATTTTGGCCGCCCCGAGGAGCGGGGCTTCAACAACGTTTCCGGTTTGTCGGGATGGGCGGAGGACGGCCCATTTGGGGTTTATGTCCGCGGCGAATTTCAGCATTCACCTTCCGCGCCCGCTCTGCCGCTGGCCGCCCGCGACGCCATATCCCAAGCCGATTTTGGGCTCTCGTTTGCCCCACTGCCGCCTGGTGGCTATCCAGTGCCGCCCGATACCCCGACATCCACCACCGATCGTGGCCGTTTGCTGGATTCCTATGTCGCGATGAACATTTCCGACTGGCAGATTTCATACGGCAAACAGAGCCTATGGTGGGGACCGAGTGAAGGCGGAGCAATGATGTTGAGCGATGCCGCCGATCCTCTTACCATGTTTCGCATCAACCGTGTCACGCCGATCAATCTGGGATGGTTTGGTGAAATCCGGAGCGAGTATTTCATCGGTCAGTATTCCGGCTACAACTTCATGTTTACTCCTTCAGGTTTGGTTGGGCAGTACGGCCAATACCTCCATCCACAGCCCATCATCCACGGAGAAAGATTCAGCTGGAAGCCAACCAAGAATTTCGAGTTTGGCCTGTCGCGTACTACTGACTACGGTGGGCCAAACTACCCCCTGACCTTGCACACATTTCTCCGAAGTGTGTTTTCGACCAGCATCACTGCTCCGGGTGCCCCGAACAAGCCCGGTGCCCGTCGGTCAGGCCTCGATTTCAGCTATAGGTTTCCGCGGCTTCACGGATTGACATTCTATGCGGATAGCTTTACTCAGCATGATGTTTTCAGTCCGCTGGTTGGTCCCGATGTCGCGGCCTGGCTGGGGGGAATCTACATTCCTCAACTGCCGAAGTTACCGAAAATGGATTTCCGCGTGGAAGGAATCGAGACAGATCCTCCGATTGGAGGTAATGTCGGACACGGTTTTTTTTACTATGACCAAACCTGGATTACAGGCTTCCAGAACGCGGGCCACCTGATGGGCAGTTGGGTCGGACGTGAGGGACAGGGTGTACAGGCGTGGACTACCTATTGGTTCACCCCGCGTAACAAGCTGCAATTTGAATTCAGACACCTGAAAGTCAGTCGTGAGTTCATCACCGATGGTGGCACCGAAGCGGACGCAAGCGTGCGTGGGGATTTCTGGGTGCGGTCGAGTTTTAGTCTATCGGCGATGGTCCAGTATGAAGCTTGGACTTTTCCAGTGCTCGCGACGAGCAGGCAGTCTGACCTTAGCTCGTCCCTGCAGTTGACATTCTGGCCCAAGGGTTTTTCACGTAAGAACAGTTCAGACTAGTGGTGTTTCGCGGGCACAAGCGTTCCCGCGTACAGGTAGAACGCAGTTCTGACAACTCTCGAAGGAAAAACAGCTAGACAGGTCAAAGACATACAATGCATTCCTCGATCGGTCTGACAAGTTCTCCGAAGCCTCAATCCGCTTTTCCTCCCGACCTGGCTGTGGTCGTACCGGGCACGCGGCACACTCCGGCCGCGCGATTTCGTAGCCACTTAACAAAACTTGAAGTGCTCGCCGATTTCGCGACCGTGATTGGCGCAGTGATGTCGAGTTACGCGGTCTACTATTTGCTCGGACTGGGCAGGCAACTCCACTACTCGCGCTCGGTCGTTTTTGGCGTTTCCGCTACATTCGCCGTCGTGATCGTCCTCATGCTCGACCGCGTGGGAGCGTACTCGAGTGGAACCAGTTTGTTACGTGTGCGCGAAACCGAGCACGTCCTTCGCGTCTCCATGCAGGCTCTAGGTTTCATACTCGGCGTGAGTTTTTTTACCAGCTTCCTGTTCTCGCGCTGGTTGCTGGTAATCGCTCTCGGCTTGGTGCCTCTATTCCTTTTTCTCGAAAAGCATTTCGTGTACCTCCTGGTGCAGCACCTGCATGCCAAGGGCTACGGCCTTGAACGGGTTCTTATTTATGGCTCCGGGTCAACCGGCCGCCGCGTTTACTCGGTTCTACGCCGCTCCCCGAAACTTGGCCTGGAACCGGTAGCCTTCGTCGATGACAACGCGGCCAAGGTCGGTTGTGCCATTTTTGAATTGGGCTACGAGAATCGCCGCTCGGCCTCAGTAATGCGTGGTCCGCTGACCCGGGACTTGGTTGCGGACTGCGCTGCCGATCTGGTTGTCATCGCCATCCCTTCGCTCCATCACGAAAAGTTTCACCAGGCGGTAGAGGAAGCCATGGCTGCCAACGCGCGGGTATCCTTCGTCCCCAGTCACTTTGTTCACTCCGATCCGGCGGTTAACTTTCAGGACATCGATGGCGTTCTGCTAGCCTCCTTCAGCCGCGACCCGAGGCGCTTCACTTACGAATGGGCCAAACGTATTTTCGACATCGTCGGAGCCGCGGCCCTGCTGGTCATCGGCTCGCCGCTCTTTGTGCTCCTCGCCATTCTGATCAAACTCGACTCCAGGGGGCCGGCGCTGTTTCGTCAGGAGCGGATCGGCCTGAACGGGCGAAAGTTCCGCATGTTCAAGTTTCGTACCATGCACACCGAGGCTCCCGCCTATGCTTACTCCCCCAAAGAGTCAGAAGACCTCAGGATTACGCGACTCGGCCGCTTCCTCCGCCGCACCAGTCTGGATGAGCTTCCCCAACTGGTGAACGTCCTCCGAGGCAACATGTCGCTGGTCGGACCTCGTCCCGAAATGCCATTCATCGTCGAGACCTATACCGAACGCCACTCCCAGCGTCTCCAGGTAAAACCAGGAATTACCGGCCTCTGGCAGCTCAGTGGTGACCGCAATTACCTGATTCACGAAAACATCGAGTATGATCTCTACTACATAAAGAATCGGAATTTCTTCATGGATATTGCAATTCTGCTGCACACGTGCATTTTCGCGATGCGAGGAATTTAGGCGCTAATACGTAGTGATGTCGGTCAACATTCAAGAAGGAAAACGAGAACCCATCGTGGAGAGCCGAAGACAGAGCACAGTGGTCCACGAGATTGAGCCGGTAACTGAGGATGAGTTTCCCTCCCATTCTGTTACTGA
>Ga0187859_10002513_pt1 | contig 11474 bp, 10 predicted proteins | sample June2016WEW_10_1_2_FD_133019 | JGI IMG/M metagenome (GOLD analysis project Ga0187859, IMG submission 133019) | Peatland microbial communities from SPRUCE experiment site at the Marcell Experimental Forest, Minnesota, USA - June2016WEW_10_10 | ecosystem: Environmental > Terrestrial > Soil >... | reverse complement strand
TCACGGTCAGCAGCCGCTTCCCGGCGGGCCGCTCGACCGTGAACATCATCTGCTCGCCGAAAGGCTCACCGGCGACGGGCCGCGCGTAGCCCATGCTGGCGAACTTCTTGGGAAACCCCCACAGCTCACGCCCGCACGCCAGCGCGGCGTCGTTGTCGACGTAGATGAACGGGCAGAAGGTGTAGGGCTCGCCCTCGAAGCTCACCCGGACCAGCATGATCGCCTCGTTGTAGACGCCCAGCGTGGAGAACGGGTAGTGGACCACCCAGGCCAGGCACACCGGCGGGTCCTCCAGCGGGGACACGCCCGGAGGGAGCAGGCCGGCGATCGCGGCCGGGTCGGCCTCGTAGGAGGCGATGATCGCGGTCGCCCCGCGGTACAGGTAGGGCGGCGGCGGGTACAAGCCGCCGCTCACCGGGAGGGCATAACCCTCGGTCAGAACGTCCATGACATCTCCATTGCGGTTGCTACTCAGGCCGGGGGGCGCTGATCCATTGTGGTTGCCGGGTACTCAGGCCGGGGGGGCGCTGAGCAGCAGCGGGTAGGCCCGGCGGTCCAGCCGGCCGGACAGGTCGACGTGGATGAACTTCTCCTCGGTGTACTCATCGAGGGCATGCGGTCCGAGCTCGCGGCCCAGCCCGCTCTGCTTGTATCCGCCGAACGGGTAGGCGGCGCTGACCATGTGCCAGTCGTTGACCCAGACCGTGCCGGCCTCGAGCTGGGCGGCCACCTCCAGAGCCCGTTGGTTGTCGGTGCTCCAGACCCCGGCGGACAGCCCGTACTCGGTGTCGTTGGCGACCCGGACGGCCTGGTCGGTGCTCTCGGCCCGGATCACCGCGAGGACAGGGCCGAAGATCTCCTCGCGCGCGATCGTCATGTCGTTGCGGACGTCGGTGAAGATCGTCGGCTCGACCCAGAAGCCATGTTCGAACAGCGGGCCGGGCGGCCTGCCCCCGCCGTAGGCCAGCGTGGCGCCTTCGGCCTGGCCGGCCTCGATGTAGCGCAAGATCCTCGTCCGCGCCTCGGCCGAGATGACCGGGCCGAAATCCGTGGCCGGGTCGAGCGGGTCCCCAATCGAGATCGTCTTGATCCGCTCGATCAGCCGCTCGACGAACTTGTCGTGCACGGCGGCGGCCACGATGATCCGGGTGCCCGACTCACACGCCTGCCCCTGGTTCATCAGGCAGCCGAACAGCGTGCCGTCCGCGGCCAGGTCCAGGTCGGCGTCGTCCAGGATGATGTTCGGCCCCTTGCCGCCGAGCTCCAGCGTCAGCCGTTTGACGTTGCCCGCGGCCATCCGCATGATCTCCCGCCCGACGGCCGTCGAGCCGGTGAAAGCGATCTTCCGCACGTCCGGGTGGCTGGCCAGCCGGGCTCCGACGACGCTGCCCTCGCCGGGCACGACGTTCAGGACCCCGGGCGGCAGCCCGCACTCCTGCGTGATCTTGGCGAACTCCAGCAGCGTCAGCGGCGTGTGCTCGTCGGGCTTGACCACGATGGTGTTGCCCGCGGCCAGCGCCGGGCCGATCTTCCACATGGCCAGCAGCAGCGGGAAGTTCCACGGCACGATGGCCGCGCACACGCCGACCGGCTCGCGGCGGACGATGCCGCTGGCCAGCGTGGGCACCCTCAGCAGTGGTCCGGGCCGCTCGAAGGCATAGCTGCGAGCCAGGTCGGCGAAGTAGCGCAGGTGGGCGATGGAGAAGCCGATCTGGAAGGCCCCGGCCTGTCGGACCGGAGCGCCGTTCTCCAGCGCCTCGAGGACGGCAAGGTCGCCCGCCCGCGGGGTGAGCCGGTCCGCTATCGCGTCGAGCACGGCCGCCCGCTCCTGCGGCGGCGTCCGGCGCCAGCGGCCGTCGGCGTGCGCGGCCTTGGCCGCCGCCACCGCCCGGTCGGCGTGCTCACGGCCGCCCTTGGCCACGCTGGCCACCACCTCCTCGGTGGCCGGACTGCGGATCTCGAACCGGTCCTCGGTATCGACCCAGTCCCCGTCGATGAGCATGGCGTAACGCCGGACGGTGTCCATTCCGGCCCCCTTTCGCGGTGTGATCCACGACGCTAAGCCGGGGCGGATCTGGAGATAACGTGCCGGCTACACGAGGATGGGCCGCTTCCTCGGGCCACCGGCACAACGGTTGTGCCGCCGTACCAACGCCGGGGAACAGGCTTGATACGGGGGACCGACGATCGCCCGGGCCCCCCGGGGGGACAATGAGCAGCGTGACGAACCTGGCCAAGAATCTGACGGACACGACCCGCGCCCACGCCGGCCGGGTGGCCGTGCGGGTGGACGACGCGGCGATGACCTACCGGGCCCTGGACGAGGCGAGCGCCCGGGTGGCCGGGCTGCTGCACGAGCGCGGCCTCAAGCCCGGCGGCCGGGTCGGGATCATGATGCCGAACGTGGCCGAGGTCCCCGTGGTGTACTACGGGGTGCTCCGCGCCGGCGGCGTGGCCGTCCCGATGAACCCCCTGCTCAAGGCGCGGGAGGTCGCCTATTACCTAGGCGACTCCGGGGCTGGGCTGATCTTCGCCTGGCACGCGTTCGCGGACCAGGCCCGCGGCGGCGCCGAGCAGGCCGAGGCGGAAGCCATCGTCGTGGACGGGGTCAGCTTCCCCGATCTGCTGGCCTCGGCCGCCCCGGATGAACAGGTCGCGGACACCGGCGACGAGGACACCGCGGTGATCCTCTACACCTCCGGCACGACCGGCCACCCGAAGGGCGCCGAGCTCACCCACGGCAACCTGATCAGTAACACCGAGGTGGCGCGCACCGACATAGTCCGTGCGGGACCGGACGACGTCATCTTCGGCGGGCTTCCGCTGTTCCACGTGTTCGGGCAGACGGTCGCGCTCAATGTGGCGGTGGCTTCCGGGGCATGCCTGACCCTGCTGCCGCGGTTCGACGCCGGGCACGCCCTGCGGATCATCACCGGCCACCGGGTCACCGTCTTCGAAGGCGTGCCGACCATGTACGTGGCGCTGCTGCACCAGCCCGGCCGCGCGGACTACGACACCTCCGCACTGCGGACGTGCATCTCCGGCGGCGCGGCGCTGCCGGTCGAGGTGCTGCGCGGGTTCGAGGAAGCCTTCGGGGTCCCGGTGCTGGAGGGATACGGCCTGTCGGAAACCTCGCCGATCGCGTCGTTCAACCATCCCGGCCGCGAGCGCAAGCCCGGCTCGATCGGCACGCCCATCCGGGACGTGCAGATGCGCGTCGTGGACGGCGAAGACCACGAGGTCCCGCAGGGTGAGGTCGGCGAGATCGTCATCCGCGGGCCGAACGTGATGAAGGGCTACTGGCAGCGCCCCGAGGCCACCGCCGAGGCCGTGAAGGGGGCAGGGGAGGCGGGTGGGGGCTGGTTCCACACCGGTGACCTGGCCCGGGTCGACTCCGGCGGCTACTTCTACATCGTCGACCGGAAGAAGGACCTGATCATCCGCGGCGGCTACAACGTCTACCCGCGGGAGATCGAGGAGGTGCTCTACGAGCACCCCGCGGTCGCCGAGGCGGCCGTGATCGGCCTGCCGCATCCGGCCCTGGGCGAGGAGGTCGGCGCCGCGGTGGCCCTCAAGCCGGGTGCCGTCATCACCGCCGATGAGCTGCGCGACTACGTCAAGGGCCAGGTCGCGGCCTACAAGTACCCGCGCCACGTGTGGATCCTCGACGAGCTGCCCAAGGGCCCGACCGGCAAGATCCAGAAGCGGGATATCGTCATCCCGGCCGACCTGACCGCGCCGTGAGGCTGCTGCTGCCGTCGTGGTCAGGCACGCTGGCGGCGGGGTTGCCCTGCCAGCGTGACCGCGGCGGGATGTGTTCGCCTTTCATGACGAAGGAATCGGTGTCGATGATTGCACCGTCGCCCATGGTGACGCCGTAGTGCACGAAGGCACCAGGTTCGAGGGTGCAATCGGCGCCGAGGGTGATGTGGTCGGACTTGAAGGTTCCGTCCTCCAGGGAGTGGCTCTGCAGTTCGCTTCCCACGCCCAGCGTGCAGCCGTTGCCCACGCTGGCCAGGGTCCGTTCCACGATGTGACAGCCGTCGTCGAACACCCGGCGGCCGATCCGGACCCCCAGCAGCCGCCAGACCAGGGTCTTGTAGGGCGTGCCGTTGAACATCTGGATGTACGCGAGGGCGGGCACCTTCCAGAAGCGCTCATGGCGCCAGAACGCGGGCTGGTAGATCGAGCAGTACTGCGGCTGCAGGCGCCGGAACCTGGTGACGGCGCGATCCACGAGTACGAAGTAGCCCACGGTGAACGCGACATCCAGGGGAACCATCGCGGTTGTACTGAGTACGGTCGCCCGGCCGCCGCTTCCGGCCAGCAGCAGCGCGATGAGCGACAAGCCGAAGACATAGAACCACCGCACCAGCAGGTACCACCCCACAGTGACGGCGTTGTACCGGTTCTTGGCCGCCAGCCGACGCCGCCGCTCGGGCCCGGTGGCGAGATGGTCGAAGCGGTGGTCCCGGGTGACTGTGCGCGGGATCTCGAAACAAGGCGAGCCCAGCAGCCCGACCCCTTCCCGGACCGGCCCGGCGATCGGGACCATGACCTTGGTCGCGAGCAGGCAGTTGTCCCCGACGCGGGCGCCGGCTGGGTAGGCGATGTCGTTGCCGAGGAAGTTCCGCTTCCCGACGACGGCGGGCATGACGCGGAACGAGGTGCTGGAGAACTCCGTGTTGATGAACGACAGCCCGTCGGAGACCAGCGTGCCGGTCCCGACGGCGGCCAGCGTGGGCACCTCGTGCTGGACGTTCATGCCGAAGTTGGAGCCCGTCTGCTCGACCGGAGTCAGCCGGTACCCCAGCGCCCGCAGGTAATGCACGACCGCTGAGCTGTCCCCGAACAGGTAGTTGAAGAAGGTGATGTTGGTCATCCGGTGGATGGCCCGCTGGAGCGCGTAGTGCGCGCCGTACAGCGGATATACCTTCCCCGGCTGCAGGGCGGCGGCGAGAAGCCGGGGGATGGTGGTGACGAACAGCAGCCCGGCCAGGATGAGGCCGAAGAACGCGATCGCCGAGATCTCCACCGCGTCCTGCTCGTACACCCAGCCCGTCACCGGGCGCGAGCCGGAGAGCAGGTGGGTGAGCAGTCCTGGGTGACACAGCAGCAGGGCCGCTACGGCTGTCTCCAGCGGCCCGATGACCGCCACCGCCAACAGCAGCCGGCCGGCCGAGGTGACGGCCCGGCGCAGGGTGCCACACCGGGCCGGCGCGACGGCCTGGTAGTCGTAGTCAGCGCCGGCGTGCCGGGCCGGGGAGCCGTGCCAGACCTGCCCGGCCGGGACCACCTGCCCGGCGTGCAGCGCGGACGCGTGCCCGAGCTGGGCCCCGTCGCCGAGGACGGTGTCGATGCCGAGGAATGTCTTCTCACCGACGAAGGCTCCTGCGCCGACGGTGACGGCACCGGTCTCGATGACACCGGCCCGCGCCCGGTAGCCGCTGAGGAAAGAGTCCTTACGAATCACGGCGCCGGGCCCGATGCTGAGCAGGTCGGTGCAGACCGGCAGGTGCGGGGTGAAGATGACCGCGCCCCGGCCGACTTTCGCCCCCAGTGCCCGCAGGTACAGGCCGTACAGCGGGGTGCCGACGGACATCCGCGCCATGGGGTTGGCGGTGACCAGCGTCTTGACCACCCAGAAGCGGACGTACGCCAGGCTCCACACCCGGATCCGCTGCGGCTTCCAGCGCCCGATCAGGGCCCACTTCGCGGCCACCGGGAGCGTACCCATGACCAGCAGCCCGCCGCCGCCGATCACGGCCGCGCGGGCATAGACCCCCAGCATCCCGCCGCCTGCGGAGATCCAGGCCAGGCCGTCGTTCAGCCACAGGGCGGCCAGGAACGCGTACCCCACGAAGGCCAGTAGCTGCAGTGCGCCGCACAGCAGGTACCGGGGGGTACCGGCCGGGGCGGTGTCGCCGCCGCGGCCCAGCGTGGTGACGTCACCGTGGCCGGACACGCCCTGGAATCCGGCGACGAGCGCAATTGCGCCTTCGTCGAGCGCCTTGATGATCCGCTGGGGGGAGATCTGCTGCAGCCGCGCGTTGCCATGAGCGTCGTCGGTGCAGATCCCGGCCTGCATGCCAGTCAGCGAGACCGCGCGTTCACCGAGGTCGTGCACGGCGATCGCGGCGAGCGCGCAGGACGTCATCTCACCGACGGACAGCAGCGCGTCCAGTTCCCGCGGCTGCGGCTCGGCGGCCAGGCCATAGGCCTGCTGGACGAGCTCATCGGTGGTCCCGCCCATCGCGGACAGCACCGCGACCACCTCCATGCCCTGGCGCCGGGCGGCCACCAGCCGCTCGGCGACCGCGCGGAGCCGGCCGGCGTCGCCGACCGATGTGCCGCCGAACTTCCACACCACCCGCTTGCCGCCAGGAGTGCGGGCACCCTGGTCACCGGGCCGGGCCGGCTCGGCCAGGCCAGCCAGGGCCGTTTCCCGCTCTGTCGCTGTCAAGATCGTCTACCGCCTTCCGGCTTCCAGCTCCGCCTCGACTGCCGTGACCGCGGACGCGATGATCGCGAGCGCGTCGTCGGTGGTCCGCCGGGTCACGTTGAGCGGCGGGAGAAGCCGAACCACGCTGTCTTCCCGGCCGCCGATCTCGAGGATCAGGCCGCGCCGGAGCGCGCCGCGTTGCACGCGCGCGGCGACCTCGGCTGCGGTCACCGACGCGGCCGGATAAGCGGCCATTTCCATGCCGAGGATCAGCCCGAGGCCGCGTACGTCGCTGATCAGACTGGTGGACCGCCGCAGCTCATCCAGCCTGGTCAGCAGGTGCCAGCCCTGAGCCCGCACGTTGTCCAGCACGTTTTCCCGCCGGAGGACCTCCAGGTAGGCGTTGCCGCTGGCGAAGGCCAGGTTGTTGCCGCGGAACGTGCCGATGTGGCTGCCCGGCCCCCAGCCGTCCAGGCGGCTGCGGTACAAGATCACCGACACCGGCAGGCCAAGGCCGGACAGGCCCTTGGACGCGATGATCACGTCGGGCTCGATGCCGTACTGCTCGAACGCGTACCACGTGCCGGTGCGGCCGCATCCGGTCTGCACCTCATCGACGATGAGCGGGATGTCCAGCTCCCGGGCGACCGCGGCGACCCGCTGGACGAAATCGAACGGTGCCGGAATTGACCCGCCCTCGCCCTGAACGAGCTCCATGATGATGGCCGCGGGCTTTGGCACGCCGCCGTGGGTGTCGTGCAGGGTACTGGCCAGCAGCTGCGCGCAATTCGTGGCGCAGGTTACCGGCGTCAGTTCGAGCGGAGGGTGCGAGCCTGCACCGCGGCACCATGGCTGCCCTGGCTCGCCGGGCTCTGCTCAGTTGCTGCTCCGGGAGAAGATCCGCAGGAAGAACAGGAAAACGTTCAGCACGTCGAGGAAGATCGATGCGGCGATCAGCGGCGCGGAGTCGAGATCGCTCGAGCGCCGCAGCCGCTGGAAGTCGAACATGGTCAGGCCCGCGAAGATCACCAGGCCCAGAACTGAGTAGACAAGCTCGCCGTGCGGGATGCGGACGAAGATCATCACGATGCCGAACACGATGAGGGCCAGCAGCGCCCAGAAGCACAGGCGCGCGATCCCGGAAAGATCCCGGCGGGTTGCGTAGCCGGCCGCCCCGAAACCGCCGATGAACAGCGCCGTGGCGCCCCCGGCCTGCCACAGCACCTGCGGGTTCGCGTTCGCGTAGTAGACGAGGGTCGGTGCCATCGCCAGCCCCAGCAGCACACCGAACGCGACGAGCAGGACGACGGCGAATGTCCCCGACCGCCGCACCGCGAAATTCATGCCGATCAGGCAGGCAAAGGCGGCGATGAACCAGACGAAGGCCCAGCCGTAGGACAGATGGCGCCCGAGATAGGCGCCAAACGCGAAAAAACCGGCCGTAACCGCGACATACCCCATCGTCTGCCCGAAGAGGGTGTGCGTGCGGCCGGGGGTCGTCGTTCCGATGCTGCCGTACCTGAGAGATCCGCTCATGACACCATGCTGCCTTCCAGCCGCCTTCGCCGTGGTGACATTGCCCGCCCGTTATACGTTGCGTACACGTCGTGCGGCTGTCTGTGCCGAGCCGGCCGGCGGCGATCCGGCCGGGTTCCGTGCTGGCCGAGCCCGACGGCACCTGCACGGTTCTGGCCGCCGGCCCCGGTAGCCGGGTGAGTGGACGAGCCGGTGATTTCGCCGCAGGTGCATCCGTTACACACATTCCCGCGAAGGACTACACGAAGGCCTGCACAAATGCGGGCCACCTTCCAGTGGGGGATCGCATGCGTAGTTCTGTTACCAGACTGCTGGGCGCGACAGCGCTGACGGCGGCCGTAGGGGCCGGCGCAGTGCTGGCGGCCGGTGCCGCAAGCGCCCAGACCGGCAACGCCACGTTGACCGTGATCCACGGCGTACCCGGGGTGACCGTCGATGTCTGCGCCGACGGCAAGACGGCCATTTCCGGTTTCACTTTCACCAGCCAGAAGACCCTGTCCCTGCCGGCCGGGTCCTACTCCCTGGGCGTGGTCAAGACGGGCCAGGCCTGCTCCTCCGCCAACTACCTCGCGTCCGCGTCCGCCACCCTGTCCAGCGGGGAGAACGCCAGCGCGATCGCCTACCTTAACGACAGTGGCAAGCCTGCCCTCGGCCTCTATGAGAACGACACTGCCGCAGTACCCTCCGGCCAGGGCCGCCTGGTGCTCAGCCACAACGCCGACGCCCCGGCGGTCAAGGTCGCCGCGGGCTCGACCGCCCTCGCGGCCAGCCTGGAGCCCGGGGCGCAGACCGCGGTGACCCTCCCGGCCACGACCTACTCCGGCGTCAACGTCGACGTGGCCAGCAGCGGGACGGCCGCCATCTCCGGCGCTTCGGTCCCCGTCAAGGCGGCCAGCGACACGATCGTCTACGTCGTTGGCTCGTCCTCAGCCAAGTACTCGGCCATCGTGCAGGACGTCCCGCTGTCGTCCATGCCGGGCATGGTCGTGACCGGCAACAGCCCCATCTCGTCCCGCCATGCCCTGCCTGCCGTACTGCTCGCGGCGCTGCTGGGCCTGGCCGCGGCGGGAGCCGCCGGATCGGCGCGGCTGCTGCGCGTCCGCGCCCGGCGGAGCTAGGCCAGGTGCGCCCGTCCTGGGCCGCCTCACGGCGGGCACGGGGCCTGGGCGGGCTGGTGGCGTCGGCCGGTCTTGCGGCCGGCGCCATCACCGCCTGGGCGGCCTGGACGGCCCCGGTGCCGGTCCGGTTGCTGCCGGTCCACCCGGTGACCGCCCACGTCAGCTCGCGCCCATCGGGCCGAACGGGCCTGAGTGCCGCGTCCGCCCGAACGTCCGCGTCCGCCCGTACGGTGGGTTCGCCGGCTCCCGGCGTCCCGGTCTCGCCGCCGGTGGCGCTGGCCATCCCGTCGGCGGGCATCAGCGCGCGGGTCGTGCCGGAAGGACTCGGGCCCGGTGGCACCCTCGACATCTACCTGGACAACATCGTCCTCGTCGCCACGCCGGACGCGTCATGAGCGAGCCGTCGTTCCGGCCGGTCGGCGAGCGCCTCGCCGGCGGCGACGAGCGCGCACTGGAGGAGTGCTACCACCTGTACGGCCAGTCGGTGCGCTCCTATCTGCGGCGTTTCGTCCCGCCGGGACGCTGCGGGCCGCTGCCCGCGCCGAACGGGACGTCCTCGCCCCGGCGGGTCCGGTCAGCCCCGCTGACGCTCCTGCCGATGGGCCTGCGGACGGGCCGGCGGCCACCCCTGACTGGCTGACGTCCAGTCTCCGGTCACGCCAGCGCTTCGGCGGGCGCCGCCGGCTCGTGCTGGCCGCGGCCTCGGTAATCATCCTGGCCGGGGCGGCCGCCGCCGCGATCGGCCTGTCCGCGTCCGGCTCCCCGGTCGTCGCCAGCGCCACCCTGCATCCCCTGCAGGCGCCCGCCAGCGCCAGCGCCGACATCACCGTGACCAGCAGCTCGGGCGGCCGGCTCATGGTGGTCCGCACCTACGGCCTGCCGGCTCCGGGCGGTCAGCATTTCTATGAGGTCTGGCTGCTCGACCCGGTGACGCTGAAGATGATGCCGATGGGCACCCTTCCGCCGTCCGGGCAGGCCAGCTACGGTTTGTCCGCGTCGCTGATGGCCGGCTACTCAGCCGTCGACATCAGCCTGCAGGCGAACAACGGGAACCCGGCCCACTCGGCGGTCAGCGTGCTCCGCGGTTCGCTGGCGGCCGGGCCGCCCTCAGCCTGATCTTCCGGCGATGGCCTCAGCGGTGGTGCGCGGCCCGGTGGGCTGCCAGCACGTCGTAGCCAAAGTCGGACTCCGGGTCGCGCCACACGGAGTGCGCGTGGTTCGCCCGCCGCTGGACGTTGTCGTACTCGATGAGCAGCCCGGGGCCCTGCAGCCGGTAGTACAGCGGCTGGCCCGGGGCGGTGGGCCCGGCCCAGGCCAGGTAGACGGCGTCCAGGGCCGCGTCGTCGTCGTAGTCCCGCAGCGGCGACAGCCCGTCGGGGACCCGTCCCAGGTAGGCGGCCAGCAGCCTGCGCAGCTGTCTGCGCTGGCTGTCCCCGAGCTCGCGGGCGGGCAGGCCCTTGGGGGCGCCGGTCAGCGCGAGCAGGCCATGGTCGGTGGTGTCATACCCGGTGGCGGACTCGTTCCGGGTGTCCGCGCGATGCAGGTCCGAGACGACCTTCGGGTCGGTGAACGTCCCGTTCCACAGGTGCCTGAGGGAGATCATCCGGTCCCCATCGGCCAGCCGCGGCCGGTTACCGCCGATGATGTCTGACGGCGCGCGGTTCAGCAGGGTGGCCTGGGCGGCGGCCTCCGGACCGAGGGAATGCATCAGCTCGCGGGCCAGATCCTCAGCTCCGCCCAGCGGGCGCAGCGGCTCCGGCCCGAGCAGCGGGGAGACGGCCGGGTCGGAGCCGAGGAAGCAAGGGGTCATCGCACGGACCCGGCCGTCGGCGATCAGGTTGTTGAGCGACACATGGTGACCGCCGAATCGCCAGCCCCAGGGCTCCGCCCCGCCCGGCTCGCCAAAGACCCGCAGGTAGTACAGGCCGGGGTCGCGGCCCCGCTCACGCTCCCAGTCAGCGACCCAGCCCTCGGCGTGGTCGAGGACGTTCTCCAGCCCGATGATCGTGGCCACGGTGACGTACCCGGCGTGGGACAGCCCGCTGGCCACGAGCTGGTGCGCCAGCCGCTGCTGAGCCGGGCTCTGCGCGCTGAGGGCCAGGCCGCCGTGGTCGGTCGGGGTGTAGAACCATCGCTGCCGCTCGGCGTCCGACCCGCCGCCGGGCGTGTCCCCGCTGGCCACGGCCCGCTGCGCGGGGTCCAGCGCGTCAAGCCAGGCCGCCGCAGCCGCCGCCATCCGGCTCACGGTCTTCGCGGCGGCGGTGTTTTTGCCCAGGTCCGGCACACTCATAATGTCCAACCTGCTCACCCGGGTCCGCCCTGGCAAGAGGCCGTGCGCAGGTTAATCTGGGGGCGGCGGGAAAGCGCCCACGGCGCTT
>Ga0187859_10002512_pt1 | contig 11481 bp, 13 predicted proteins | sample June2016WEW_10_1_2_FD_133019 | JGI IMG/M metagenome (GOLD analysis project Ga0187859, IMG submission 133019) | Peatland microbial communities from SPRUCE experiment site at the Marcell Experimental Forest, Minnesota, USA - June2016WEW_10_10 | ecosystem: Environmental > Terrestrial > Soil >... | reverse complement strand
GTTCGGAGGTGCGGGAGCGGAGTCTGGGGTATCTGGAAGGTCTGCTGGGCAGCTGCGAGCGGAAAAACAGTTGGCAGGTGGCGAGCGAGCCGGAGAGAGAGAATTGCATCGTGCTACGCATTTCGATGCAGCGCGCTGTCCATGTAGCGATGGTGCCGCTGTCCGCCGAGACGATTGCATCGTCCTCCAGCAGTCGATTGAGCGTATGCGTCACCACCTGCGGCTTCATGGGCATGTCCTGACGCGTGCCGCGCTCCTCCATCAGTTCGTTCCAGGTCTTCATCCGTTCCTGCGCCTTCTTGAGGAACTTATTGTTCTTGCGCTCCAGCAACGGTAGCAGCGCCTGAAGAATGGTCTTGGCATCGCCGACCAATGCGGCGTCGACCTGGTGACGCAGGCCGATGCGCGTTGGGTCCAGTTCGATCTGCACGCACTTCGCCTGTCCCGGCTTGGGCAGAAATTCCATATACGGGTAACTGGTACCGATGAGAATCAGCGTGTCGCGCTCTTCCATTGCGTCGACTGACGGCGAGGTGCCCAGCAGGCCGAGGCCGCCCGTGGTGTAGGGGCTGCGATCGGGAAGAACCGCCTTGCCGAGCAGCGCTTTCACCACTGGCCCACCGACGGTGTCGGCCAACTGAGCCACTTCTTCGTGCGCGCCCAGAGCGCCGCGCCCCACCATGATCGTGACCCGCGAGCCGTCGTTAACCACAGAGGCTGCTTTGCGGAGGAGAGTATCTGCGGGCCTCGCCGTCGAAGGCGTGGCCCAGTCGCCGCTGTGCCCGGCGATATTGGCGTTGCTGCGCATCTTGTCGGAAGCGGTCCACTCCTGAATGTCCTTTGGGATGCAGATGTGAGCAACACCGCGACGGCCATGGGCAGTGCGCACCGCCATGTCGACAACATTCACCGCATGTGCCGGTCCCATGACACGCTCGTTGAATACAGAAACGTCCATGTAAAGCTTGTCCAGATCGACGTCCTGCTGGTAATCCATTCCAATGAGATCGTGGAATGTGTGCCCCGTGATGGCGAGTACCGGCTGCAGATCGCATTTGGCGTCGTAGAGTCCATTAAGAAGGTGGACCCCGCCGGCCCCGACGTCGCGCAGCATACGCCGAGACGGCCTGTGTACTTCGCGTAGCCGACCGCCGCGAAGGCCGCCGCTTCTTCATGCCGCACCTGGATAAAGCGCAGCTTGTCCTGATGGGTGCGCAGCGATTCGAATAATCCATCCACGCCGTCTCCGGGAAATCCGAAGATGGTATCCACGCCCCACTCGATGAGTCGCTCAACAATCAAATCTGAAACCTGCTTGGCCATTCTTCACTCCTGCCTTCTTGTTTTGGAGCGCCACAGTAGAACGCTCGGGTGCAACTTGCTCTCCGGCTACGCTCGATAACGCGCCACATCCTTTTCCTTCAGTTGCAGTCCCATTCCCGCGCGCGAGAGATCGGGAGTCATGCAACCGCCAACCGGTTCGCAGAACCCGTCGAAGAACATGCGCTCAATGCGCGCGTGATCGTGAAAAAACTCCATATGCACTGCCCGGGGCACTGCACAGCAAACATGCAGATGCATGCTCGGCCCGCAGTGTGAAGAGAGCGGCACATTATGTGCCCAGCAAAGCGCAGCCGCGTCCAGAAAGCCACTGATGCCGCCGCAGAGCGTGCAATCTGCCTGCAGAACTGTCACGGCTTGCGCATCGAGCATCGAGCGGAAGTACCACGCCGTGTAGCCATATTCGCCGGCGGCAATATCCATGCCCAGCGGAGCGCGCTCGCGCACCTGCGTCAGCCCGACAAGATGATCGGCGCTTACGGGCTCTTCAAACCAGCGCACGCCCTGCTCAGCAAAGCGCTCTGCCAGTTCGATCGACTGCGTGACTGTGTATGCGCCATTCGCATCGACAAAAAGCTTGCATTCTTCGCCGATGGCCTTGCGCGCGGTCTCAACTCGAGCCGGGACTTTGTCAGGGTGCGTGCCGATCTTCATCTTGACGCTTGCGAATCCGTGCGATGCCCACCCGCCGAGTTGATCGGTTAGCTGCCGATCGGAATAGGAAGTGAATCCGCCGCTGCCGTAGACGGGGATGCCGGTGCGAACCTGTCCCAGAAGAGACACGAGAGGAAGATCGAGCAGGCGTGCGCGAAGATCCCACATCGCATTGTCGATTGCCGATACAGCCATCATCGCCATTCCGTTTTCACCAAGATTGCGAATGCTTCGCAGCATCTTTTGCAATGTCGCGGCGTGCCAGAGTGGATTCGAACCCAGGACGATCTCTTCGAGCAGCTTCTTCGCTGCGGCTGCTGTTTCCGCATCGGCGTAGGTGTAACCAAGCGCACGCGTGCTACCGCACTCCAGTTGAACCAGTACCATCGAGGTGCTGTTCCACGAGAAAGTGCCATCGGCCTCCGGCCCATCTGTGGGGATCGTGTAAAAGCCTATCGCCCCGCCCGTGATGGAATATTCCTGTCTCATAGTTTCGACACTAAGAATCCGTGAGCAATTCCGCTTCGGATTCGACGCACGCAACCACATCGCAATGGCGCATCCCGCAGCCAGCAGAACCGATAATCCCAGTTACGCTTCCCTCCCACCTTCTCCGGAAGCGAAGTCGTCGGCGCCGCAACGAAGCCACCCGACGCCCCACTCGTCAGTCCTTTCAGCGTGAGCATGGAACGCTCCACTGCTTCCCGATAGGATCCTCGATAACCGCTCCGCGCAATCCATTCCTTCCAGTACGCAACTGTTTCGCGCTCTGTCTCTTCGGCGTCGATCGGTGTCGGTAGGGGCTGCAGATAAGAATTGCTGTGTTGCAGCGTAAAGAAGTACGTGTCGCCCTCTTCTGCGAGCCATTCGGCCGCGATATCTCCCTTTTCGCAGCGAAGCGGCACGTTGGATCGCAAGGCCAAACGATGAGGGCCAGTCACCGCGGTCCATGTCTGGTCGGGTAACTTCTCCAGGCGTGGCGCTGCATGGCCATAGTCGAAACGCGGCGCAAAACAGGTTTGCATCCGTGATAGCCCTGCGACTCCGCGCACGATGCGTACCACGCTTGAGTGTTGCGTGCCGAAGGGCATGAAGTCGGTGAGAGTGACTCGCGCACCCCCTGTCTGGATGAAGGTAGTTTCGAGCACTAGCGTGCCGGGAAGATAACTCCGGATCGAATCACCCGAAGTCTTGGGACCCAGAGTCCAGCTACCATTGGCGTCGTCTCCTAGCAGGCTCGCAAAGCGCGCCTGCGAGTCGAAGTCGGGCCAGCGCCTCCCCGTTGCGCTGATCAGTGCCGCGGTCCGTAGATCCCCGATCATCCCATAATCGCCGATCGCTTTGCTCAAGACATGCGCCCCCGCCCAGTTGCAGACACTTTCTAGGATGCATTCTTGCTAGTTCTATCGAGCCCAGAAGATCCAAACCACCATCGAGTTGCCGGAGAGTTGGTTCCACCGCCTCCAGCAAATGCCGTGCTGGAATAGTTAGAGCGGCAATCCAATCGATAGAAGGCAACACCTCGGATCTCGTCTGACGACATCTCTTTGGCTGGGAGCGTCAGAAGGGAAGAGCAATACCCTCCCCGCTCGAGTTCAAATAGTGAGATGTGGACGTGCAAGATCAACGCAAATTTCGCGGCATCTGGAAACACTATTCTGAATACACGTCTTTTGGCTTTTTGCACAAAAAATCGGCCGGGGGTCCAAAACCAAAATGGAGGGTACAGATGACGACAAGTCCATGGAAAACATGCACTTGTCGATTGAGTGGTGGGCGAGGCGGGGATTGAACCCACAACCCCCGGCTTAGAAGGCCGGTGCTCTATCCAATTGAGCTACTCGCCCATGCAATCAACAACTTACGGGAATTTCCTCCGAATTTGAGTACCGGCTTGGAGGAAATATGGAACCCCGCTTTGAGCAGTTTATCCGCGAACGGCAATACCTCACCAACGTCACCCCAGCAACAATTGAATGGTATCGGCGCTGTCTGAAGTGGCTCCCTTCGGAATGCCCCACGCAAGAGGATTTGAAAGATACCCTGATGCGGATGCGGCAAAAGGGCTTGAAAGAGACAGGCGTCAACACAGTGCTCCGGTGCGTCAATGCCTACCTGCATTGGAGCAGCGGCTCCGAGCGGAAGTGCGGCGTGGGCTGTAATCACCCACGAATCCAACAACTCAGAGAACCTCATCTTGTGCTGCCCACATTCACCGATGCCCAGGTCAAGGGGCTTATTGCGTGGAAACCCAAAGGTCAATATCAACGACGCTTGCATCTTGTAGTTCTGCTCTTGCTAGACACAGGCTCTCGCATATCCGAGGCACTTAGCTTGCGAGTCTCCGATATCAACTTTGAGGACCTGCTTGTCACGCTGGATGGTAAGGGCCGGAAGCAGCGGGTTGTTCCCTTCAGTTTCGAGTTGCGAAAGGCGCTCTGCCGCTACATTGGCGAGTTTCGTAAGCCGAACTCACTTCTGTTTGCCAGCCGGACGGAAACGACATGGAGCCGCCGAAACGTCTTGCGGGATGTAAAGCTGCGGTGCCTCAAGTTGGGCTTTACAGCTCCAGGCCGTACCCTCCACGCATTCCGCCACACTTTCGCTGTGAACTATCTCCGGCGCGGGGGCAGCGTGTTCCATCTGCAAAAGGTGCTTGGGCATTCCACACTGGAGATGACTCGCCGATACGCCAACCTTGTGACGGCGGACTTGCAGGCTGTACATGAGCGCGTGAGTCTGCTCAGGTAACAGGGTAGCCTCCGTCCGGATCGGCTATTATCATGCGCTCGCCTGTGTACTTCGCGCGCTCCGCAATGGTAACTATCGAACCACGTATTGCAACAGATTTGCCGCTGCCGGTTGCCCCGATGATAAGTGTGTGAAGCATTTCGTCTGAAGGCGGCATACAGAGTCCGCCGAGTACGATGTCGCCAATGTACTGGCCGGGCTTTTTGTCACGTTCGATATCAGCGCGCGACTTTGCGTCCTGCGCCTGGTTGGCGCTGCCGTCGATCACGAGCGAGCCGCGCAGATATTTACTCGCTACCGCTCCTGCCATCTTGAGCACGACTCCCTGTGCCGGGAAGTACCAGCAAGCGAACCACAGCAGGCCGTGCACGGCGAGACCGCCAAACATGCCGAGCGCTGGCGCCGCAGAGTAACCTCCGTTAGCGTAATTCCAGCAAGCCTCGAACAGGCCCGGGGAGCACACATACACGGTAAACACAATCGCTGCGAGTATGCAGATGTACCAGAGGGCGCGCCTAGTGATTTCGTCAGCGCAATCGCGGAGACTGATCTCGTGCGCCTTGAGATGCTCGTACCAAGCGTTCAAGATCACGTATGTGGGTACGAGGGCCATGATGCCAGCGCGCAAGGCCGTGAGCCTCCACCAAGCCTCGTCTGGGATGGCGTAGTCCATTGTCAAGATTGTCATAGCGTTTGCTCCTGGTCGTTCGTTTGCGCGGCTGGTTGTGCCACAGAGTCCCGAACTTGAGTTCCGCCGCCTTCCTGGTGCTGCTCGCGGAGGCCTGCGAGGACGCCACCCTGGTTTGGCTCGCGACTGCTAGCTCCTTGGTTCGCCTCCCGGAAACGGTCCATGATGCCGTGCATGGCGCTCTTGGCCGTACTGGCAATATCGGCACCGAAGACCTTCAGGATCTCGCGCGCCTCGCCGAGTGCCTGCTGAACGGCGGCGAGCTCACGCTGTAGCGCCGTGCCGGCTGGACCAAGATGCCGCCCTGGCTCAGCCTCGATGCCGCGCTCGGCGTGACTGCGGTGGTCCACGCGCTCGGCGGACTGCTCCTGCTCTAGGGCGCTGTTCTGCCGGTCGGCCCATTCTTTCCGAATGTCTTTGATTTGCTGTTCGCTCGATGGCAGGCCGCGCTGAGCGCGCTGCTTGTTGTCCATTTCTAGGTCCGATTTCGGTCCCATCACGATCTGGCCGTTTTCCATCACAACCTGTCGGGTCGTGAGCAGGATGTGTGCGTGGTGGTTGCGCTGGTCTCCCTTCCCTCCGGGAGCATGAATTGCGCAGTCGGCGGCCACGCCGTAGCGTTCGGCAAGCGAGCGGGCGAAGCCCTGGGCCAGTTCCTCGCGCTGCTCCTGGGACAGCTCGGCTGGTAAGGCAACCTCCCACTCTCTGGCCGTCCGCGCGTCTTTTCGTCTCTCCGCGGCTTCGGCTGCATTCCAGAGGTCGGAGCGGTCGGCGGTACTACCGTCCGGCATGATGACTTTGGCGCTTTCCACGCCGCCTTTGCGCGTGTAATCGTGTCGCTGGCCGGTCCGTTGGTCGGTTAGATCCGACGCGGAACGGTAGGCCGCTGCTGCCACCGAGGAGCGCCCGGCGGAGCGGCTAATAGGCTTCGTGGTGGCGTGATAAATCGCCATTGCGGGGCCGCCCTGTGGCGACTGGGGTGTCGGGGGCGTAGCCCCTGACCGCACGTGGGTTGCAAAGCAACCCGTAAGTGCGCCTTTCTTCGCTTCGCTCAGTTCGGAGCTCCGCTCATCGCACAAACTGCATCGCGATCTTTTGCTGCAGCACTACTGTCACTATCGACACTGCGGATAGAAGCATTAAGGAGAAATGTAAAGTGCCCGAATTTGAAACAGACAAGATCGACAATGAGCAAATGACAATGCTCGAAAAGATACGTAAGCGAATTGCCCCTTTCTTCGCTTTGCTCAGTCCGGAGCTTAGCGCATCGCACAAGCAGCAGCGCGATGTTTTGCTTCGGTACTATTCCTCACTTTCTAAACTGCCGATAGAAGCACTAAGGAGGAATACAAAGTGCCCGAAATTGATACAGACAAGATCGAGAATGAGCAACTGGTAAAGCTCGAAAAGATACGCAAGCGAATTGCTCAACTCGAGGCACGTGAGCAAGTAATTCTCTCACGTAAGACTCGCCAGCAACGGGCAGACGCGACACGCCGAGCCATAGTTATCGGAAAGCGCCTAGAAGGGCTTGCTGCAACAGATAAACGCACGAAAGCAATAGTTGAAACATTGCTCAGCGACTTGGAAGAACAATTTCGCTACTTGTTTCCGGAAAAATGGCCTGGCGCGCAGCGTCCTAGCAAGAAAGGAATGCGATGAAACTGCAGCACACAATCAAAGATCCTGACGGTAGCTACGAGGTAGAGATCGGTTTCGATGAAGATGATCGATCCGTTCGTTCCTTTAGACTCACCATCGAAAACCGTGAACGAGGTTATAAGCCAAAACACTCGGAAAGTCTATTACTGGTCCGGATCGTTGCCGAATTGCTTGGCAGAAGTGGCGTCAATCAGGGAGCAAATCTGAGAGATAGCGTAAGCATCATCTCTGACGGTTGCGATGAGGCCAAGCTGCTACACGATGTTTTGCTTGTGAAACTGAACCCGGAATTACCGGAGGGGACACAACGGGACAACGAACGACCCGACGTGAAAATAATAGACGGAACACCATCCGGCGATGGGAAAAAATGCTATAAAAATAAGGCATTTGGCCTCAAGCGCGAATCCGGTTGCGGAAAAGGACTAGCGCCCTACGGTCTTTACAATCTGAAGCTAGGCTTAGTTGGGAAACTGACCGCGGACAAATTTGAGAGGATGTCGGATGAGATCCGGAAGGTTTACCCGGGCTCCTATCCCGGCCTCGGCGACTACCACAGTACAGACTTAAATTTCGCGAGCTTTTGCCCCCATGGCCGGTAGGAGGGAGCCCCACGGCAGCGGCTATCTTCCGGTTTTGGGCAGCCTAGAGGTGTCAAGGTTGGCCGTAGGCCACCGCGCTGCGGTGCGAAGCGGCCTTTACCCCCTGGTAGTGACTCCATCCTTGGACAACGGGGCAGGAGAGTTTTATCCTCATGCCCCAATATCTGGGAGGACTTTGGTCTTCGGCGGGGTGGTTTGGGAGGGGCGCTCAGCGTCCTCCTAATGCGAGCAAGCATGACCTCGCAGGTCCGCCTGTAATGATGTCTCCCCTGCGGCCGTGAACCAGATTTCAGAAGAATGTTTTTGTCATTCACAACCCGAATGAAAAACGCTCTCGAGAGTACTCTTTTGACGTAGATGCAAATTTTGCATGCGATTGTCTGCATTAGGACATCGACTCAAGTCTGGGCCTGGCCTTTGCCTTCACTCGCTCTTTCTTTACGCGCTGGCGTCCATCATCAGTCAGCTTGCGGACGTTGTATTCGGGCTCGATCGCCTTCGCTGCCTTGTATCGAACCTGAGCCCTCTGGTGCGAATAGTACTCCCGCATCCTTTGGCTAATGTGGCCACTGATCGCATTCACCAACTCACCGTCCACGCCATTTTCGAGCATACGGGTAATCGCAAGGTGTCGGAGGTCGTGTGGGCGCAAGTTGGGAAAGCCGGAGATCTCGCGCAGGTGATTCCATGAACAGCGCAAGAACCATCGCGTGGCCGGGCGATTGGGATCGTACTTGCATCGTCGTCTGCGGAATGGAAACAGGTAGTGTTCCGGGTTGGTCGAACCGAGCTTGATGGCGCGTGTGCGGATTTCTTCAACAGCCCAGCGAGCAACTCTATTAAGCGCGATCTTGCGCGGGCGGCTGTCATTCTTGCAAGCTTCGGGTGGAATGTAGATCTCGGAGATCTCTCCCGGGGGCCGGAGAAAGACGTTCTCCAGTTTAAGGCCGCGCAATTCGATACCACTCGAAGTGGTATTGTTCGTGATCGCAGCGACACAATAAGCCAGTTCCGCCTCCGGATACCCCGCGACCTTTTTGAACAAGTGTTTCTCTTCCTTTTCGGTGAGGATCTGGCGCGGACTCCAGCCCTTAATCGGAAGCGGAAAATAGTAATCTTCGATCTTTTCCCACTCGTTGCAGGCTTTAAGCATCTGCTGGAGCAGATTGATTTCGTGATTGATACGAGAGTGACCAGCAGTGCGCTTCCATGGCCGCTCCACTTTGCCATCAATGACGATTGCGTTGGCCTTGCGTGCCAATTGGTATGCCTTCAGCATGCCAGGGTTGATTGAATCCATACTGGTTTTCCCGAAGAACTTCGTAAGTGCGCTGATGTAGTCGTCTACCGTTTCATGCGTCCGCTCTCGAAGGACATTGGAATTCCGCCGCACTCGCTGCCAGACTTCGGCGGCCTCTGGGAAGGTCTGCCCGGACATTCCCAATAGATCGGCCTTCATGATTTCGTCGAATGCCTGGCATGCCGGACAATCAATGTGGTCTGTCGTGTGGTGTTTGCCGTCATCGACGATGCTTTCGGATAAATCGTGGTAGTCGAGAGCAAGAAAGTCCAAACCCCATTTCTGACGGATGTCCCGCAAGACAGGGATTAATTCGGAAATGTCCCGGGGATTCACATCGTCTTTATCGGCGGCGTTTGTGCCGATGTTAAGGTCGTCGGCGGGTCGATTTCGAAAACAAGTCGTCGCTGCAACCTGCGTTACATTGAGTGCGAGGGCACGCCCCCATCTGCGCTCTCATGCTCTGAAAGAAAAGCAATCGGAATTCTTGCGCTGGAATACCCCCGGCCTGTACTATTTCTCGAAGGACGGAGATTCTTGTAAGTTATTGATTTTAAGGATGGTGGGCGAGGCGGGGATTGAACCCACAACCCCCGGCTTAGAAGGCCGGTGCTCTATCCAATTGAGCTACTCGCCCATGCCTTTATTGTAGCGTCGAGTTCAAGCAAAGCGCACCCGCAAATGCGGCAAGCGCCGACGCCAGTGTATCTCTCGCCTCCGCGCCATTCGATCCGCAGGCGCTGATGTATGCCGTAATTCCAAGGCCGGCAGAATCCACTACGTCCCCCACGCGCCGAACAATCAAATCGACCCTACAACACCGCAGCGTCACCCGCTTCAATGTGCTGCAAACCTGCCGGCAGGCCGCTTCTACCAGACGCGGCTCACTCCATCGTCCATCTGCCTTCGTCAGCACGTCGATGTAGCAACCCACTCCATCCACGCATGAGCCCCCGCCCGCATCCATTTCATCCGCGTTGAATTCCTCAGCCTGCAGCACGGGATAAAAGTCGCACTTCGAAGTCCAAACGGGCGAACTCCCCGCGTTCAGCCGCTCCAGCGCCATACCCAGCGCTGGCAATTCCCTCACCTCCGGCAACTCCCACGCCGCGCCCGGCTCCCGTTGCAGGTCGACAAATCCAACCCACCGCGCGTCAATCACTGGAGCATCCCCGCCAACTTCAAACTCCCAGTCAGCTTCCATGCGGCTTTCCCGCCAGATCCGTCAAAAACCGGATCACCGCAGCCTCCGCCCAGTGAATCTCATCCCCACGATCCCGCGAAAGATAAGCGCAATGCCCTCCATGCCGAGTCTCTACAAATGCAATATGCGGGTTGGCGCGGAGCTTCGCGCGCGTCTCTGGAAACAGCCGAATAAACGGGTCGTCGTTGGCTTGCAGAACCAGCGTTGGAACAACAATCCGATCCACCACCCGCGCGCTCGCAGCCCGATAATAATAATCATCGGCGCTCGCAAACCCACAGTAGCGGGCCACAATCTCGTGATCGAACTGCCGCAGCGAGCGAATCGGCCCAATCCCCGCCGTGTCGTAGAGCGCCGGAAACCGCGCTACCTTGCGTCGGAACCGCCGCATCAGCCCGCGCAGAAAATGCCACTCATACCCGCGGTTCGCCGGCTCATGCAGCGCATCCGACCCTGCCGCCAGGTCAATCGCCGGACAAACCGCAGCCACGGCAAACAGCGGCGCCTTGTCCCCCCACTCCCCTGCCATCTTCAGCACCAGGTTTCCGCCCATGGAGTAGCCAATCAGCGCCACCCGCTCAAGCCCAAACCGCACCGCATAGTGCGCCATCACCGCTGCCACGTCCCCCGACAGCCCAGAGTGGTAGAGCGTCGGCGTCAGCGCATCAGTATCCCCGCAGTTGCGCATGTTCATGCGGATCACGTTCAGCCCCGCATCCCACGCGCGCGCCGCAATCCCTCTTATGTACTGCGAGTTCGAAGACCCCTCCAGCCCGTGCACCAGGATCACCGTCAGCCTGCTGCCCCGATCCTTAGTTCCCTGCCAATGGCAATGGCAAACCACCCGGCTGCCATCCGCCGCATCCACCTCAACCTCTTCCGGCACAGAATGAAGCAGAAACGTCGGCCGCGGAAGATAATTGCCCACAATCGTTTGCAGGTGTCCGTTCCTCAGCCCACGCCGCGGCTCAAAACCCGTAAGCCACTCCGGCAGTTCGGCGGCGTCGGCGTCAAACCCATCACTCTTCTGGATTTTTGGGGTCACGGAGGCTCATCTAAGGTAGAGATTGGGCCTTGCAAAGGAACCAGACTTGGGGAAAATCAAGGTACATTGGGGCGGCTAGAGGGGATCGAACCCTCGACATCCTGAGCCACAGTCAGGCGTTCTGCCGCTGAACTATAGCCGCCATATACCCTTCAGATTGTAGCATCGAACAAGGATACAAAACCCGGCCCACACTGGAGGCGCCGTCTATGTCCAGCCCCAATCAAATCCCCC
>Ga0187859_10002511_pt1 | contig 11481 bp, 8 predicted proteins | sample June2016WEW_10_1_2_FD_133019 | JGI IMG/M metagenome (GOLD analysis project Ga0187859, IMG submission 133019) | Peatland microbial communities from SPRUCE experiment site at the Marcell Experimental Forest, Minnesota, USA - June2016WEW_10_10 | ecosystem: Environmental > Terrestrial > Soil >... | reverse complement strand
GGATGGCAAGGCCGTGCTGTACGCCGACGTTTTCACCGACAGCATGCGGCGGGCGATTGATGAAACCAACCGGCGCCGCGCCATCCAGGAACAGTACAACCTGGACAATCACATCACGCCGCAGTCCATCATCAAGCCCATCGACATGAGCCTGGTGGCCATCGCGGAAGGCGATTACGTCACCGTTCCAATGGAACCGGAAGATCCGGCTGAGGAGATGACTCCCGCGCAGCGCGACAAGTTCATCGGCGAGCTGGAGGATAGCATGCGCTCAGCCGCTAAGAAATTCGAGTTTGAAAAGGCCGCCCAGATCCGCGACCGCATCAAGAGTTTGAAATCCCTCACAGTCTATGAAGAAAGCCAAGTCGGTAGCCCTGATCGGGGCGGGTAAGCTTACCGACTCGCCTCTTTCGAGGTTCTATTGGCTTTCCGACCGGTTGGGGCCGGTTAAGTCATCGTCGTTCCGGCTGGCAAGCCGGATTGCAAATCAGCTACGCGCCGGACATCCGGTGAAGGACTTCGAGGAATTTCATTCCGCGGAGCTGATATTGGTGTGCGTTCCCGAGCCCATGCTGCCCGATGTAGTGAGCGAACTGGCCGCCGCACCCATCGACTTTCACGGCAAGGCCGTGGTCCTGTGCAGCATGTGGCTGGATAGCAGCGAACTGCACCAGCTTTCCGCGCTCGGAGCAGCGGTCGGGTCTATTTGTCCGATTCCAGGATTCGACGATCTCCGCTATCTTGTCGAGGGGGACCGTCCGGCCGTGCTGCGCACCAGGCGCCTGGTGGAACATCGCGGCCAGCGCGCAGTCGCCATCGAGCGTTTTCTCAAACCGTTCTACCTGGCCGCCCTTATCTGCACCGGAAGCGTGTTGTTCTCCGTATTAATGGCCGCCGATAAGTCGTTGCGCCTGGCGGGCGTTCCACCAGCCGATTCCTCGAACATCCTGGAGAAACAGGTGATCCGCACCCTCCGTTCCTTCGTGCGCGCCGGCCGCACTACATTGCCCGCCTCCGACGAATTGTCGCGGCAGGTACGCGCCCTTGCGGCAATGGATCCGAACCTGGCTCACTACATGGAGCAAAGCGCCCGCCTGGCAGAAAGCCTCGTGGAAAATCGAAAGCTCTCCTCAGCCGCCGTCACCTAGCATGCTGAGGCCGCTCGTGGGGCAGCGCCATGCGCTGCCAAGCCGAACCGCGACCGGCAGGAAGCGCAAAGGGTGCGGCGCGCACCGCAAAACGGACCAGGAACTGGCCCGCGCCGCGCTCCGTTTTGCGCGAAGTTCCTTAGAAGCGCTACCACGAACCCACAACGAAGCGGCACTCGTGGTGTCGCCTCCTCCCGGTCGCGACTCGGCCACAGTCTTGAAAAGCGGTAAATATGCCCGAATAGCCAAACTTTGTGTTGTACAATGAAACACCTGCGCTCGCTATAGGAGGCATTTATGCCACGAGGCCTTGATAATTTGGCCCACATCGTCGTCTTGATGATGGAGAATCGATCGTTCGACCACATGCTCGGAGCCCTGAAGGCACAAAATCCCAATATTAACGGCCTTGCCGGAACCGAATCGAATCCCGATACCACCAACGAGCCGGCCAAGGTCCAACCGCTCGCCCAATTCCAAAGCCAGCTTGATCCCGACCCGGACCATCATTTCCCCGCGGTCAACAAACAACTGTATTTCGGTACCTCCGGTCCGCCTGCGCCGCCCGCCATGCAAGGCTTCGTACAGAGCTACTTCGATCAGCGCCAGGACGTCAAACACTCCCGCGAAATCATGTATTATTTCCCTCCCTCGAAGCTCCCCGTCCTCACTGGCCTGGCCACCAGCTATGCGGTTTTTAACGGCTGGTTCGCATCCATCCCCGGCCCCACCATCTGCAATCGTGCTTTTGCTCACTACGGAACATCTTTCGGCAGCGTCAGCTTGGACCCGTTTGTAGTCAAGCCGCCTTTCCAAAGCATCTACGATCGGATGCTAGCGGCTGGCCACACCGCCAAGCTGTATTACTTCGATCAAGCCAGCTCCACCATGGAAGTCGTCAATCTGCTCACCAATCAGCCTAAGATTTTTGCCACGTACGATCAGTTTTTAGAGGATTGCCAATCCGGCGCGCTGCCCGATTATAGCTTCATCGAGCCCAACTATAACGATCACGAAGGCCCCGGCGGAGGCCAATTACTCGCCTCCGATCAGCATCCCGATCACGACGTCCAAACCGGCGAAGTCTTCATCGCGACAATCTACAACGCAATTCGTCAGAATCCTGATCTTTGGATAAGCACCCTTCTGCTCGTCGTCTACGACGAGCACGGCGGTATCTACGATCACGTTTCTCCACCCTCTTGCACGCCGGACACGCCCTTCATTGCCTCGGCGGAAGCCACCGGGATAGGCGTGCCGTTTGCCTTCGACCGGCTGGGTGTGCGGGTCCCCGCCATTCTCATCTCGCCGTGGATCGCAAAAGGATCGGTGGTGCCGGGTCCCGAGGATCCCGTGAACGGGCGAATCTTCGAACATGCGTCCATCCCCGCCACGGTAACGCAAAAATTCAATCTCCCGGCTGCCAATCGATCGGCGCGGGAGAATGCGGCGTCCACATTCCTGGACCTGCTCACCGATACTCAAAGGTCGGAGGCCGATTGTCCGGTCTTCGGCACCTCCTAGGAGAATCTCAGCATGGCCAGTCCACCTGTAATTCAAGTTCCCAAGCCCGCAGGCGAGTACAATCCCAATCGCCCACTTTCGAAAAACACGCTTCTACTCAACCAGGTACTGCATTTCCTAAAAGCCGAGGAAAGTCTTCCCGCCGGGCACCGACCTGGCGCTCTTCTCGCCTCCGTTCTCACTGAAGGCCAAGCCGCCGAATATATCCGAAAAGTCACCGCGATCCTGCATATACAGACCGGCAAAGCCGGAGGAAGCTAAACGCCGCGCATCGCCCGAAGGAGGTTCAAGTGCTACGCACCGCGTCCATCATTTGTATTTCGATGGCGGTTACCGCCAGCGCACAGCAGTCCGATATAGGGAGCGAATTTAATAATGAAGGCAGGGACCTCAAGACCAGTTGCTCCCCCTTCGGCTTCGGAAAACTCGCAGGTTGTGCTGAGGCTCTCTTTACCGAGCCGCCTGTGCACATCGCCGTGGGCAGTCTCGCGCCACAGAATGGCTTTGGCGCCGGAGTTGCGTTCGTCTACCATTGGGAAACCGAGAACTGGAGGAACAGTCTGGACGTGGACGCTGTCGCGTCGCCCAATCAATCCTGGCGCGGCGGAGCGTATCTGACATTGGTGTGGATCAAGCGTCCCAATCTCGTGATGAAACCTGGCGGCTCAGCGCCCGGCAAAAAGCCGGCTATAAAGGAGCAGCGCGTTTTTCATCTTTACGCCCAGAGCACCTCTCTCAACAAACTCTACTTTTTCGGCCTGGGTCCGAACACCACCGATACGGCTCGCTCCATCTTCGGTATGACCGAAACAGTAGCGGGCGGCAATGTTGTGTGGCCCATCTGGCAGAAACTGAACGCATCGCTGCTCGGTGAAGCCAACGGCCGCTTCGTGGATCTTCGCGGCGACGCGAACCAGCCCGCATCCATCGATCAGCTTTATACTCCAGCCACCGCTCCCGGCCTCGCGAATCAGCCCGGGTTCGCACAGTTCGGCGAGGCCATTCGCATTCGCCCGTCGTTGGCCTCAGGTCATATCCAACTGAACTACAACGTGGCCTTTCAAGAATACGTTGCGGCCAGCTCCAAATCCTCGTTCGAGCGTCTGACCATCGACCTCCAGCACCAGTTCCCCTTGTATCAAACCGCGCGGTCTTCGCTCGCGAACGAGTCTCTTGGACCCGACGATTGCCCACCAGGCAACGCGTCGCGTGCCTGCTCCGGCATCACGCGGAATCTGGAAGGCAGCTTCGGAATTCGTTTCCTGATGACGCAGTCGTTCGTGCCGGCTGGCAATGTTGTGCCGTTTTATTTCCAGCCCACCCTGGGCGGCTCGGATATCAACGGCACCGCGACCCTGGCCAGCTATCAGGATTACCGCTTTCGGGCGCCCAATAACATCCTGGCGCGCGCCAGCTTTGAGCACTCCATCTACAACTTGCCCCTCGGCGTCACCGCCATGATTGACGAAGGCAAAGTAGCGCTCTCGCGCAGCGATCTGGATTTCACACACCTCCGTCACAGCTATTCCGCCGGACTAACTCTCCGCGCCGGAGGGTTCCCGGTGGTCTATCTCTTGTTTTCGTGGGGCGGCCACGAAGGCACCCACACCAGCACCACGGTGGACACCTCGCTGTTGGGTTCCTCCACACGCCCATCGTTATATTGAGCGTTACCCGCTTTGCCACTGCTCGACCCGTGAATCCGAGGGATCCAGAAACCTTGAGCGAGAAATGTGGTTTGGCGCGTAGCGCCCTCCTTCTTCTGAATTCTGGCTCCTGGATTCGGAGTCGGAGCTTTACACCTTAATAGCCGTTCCATCCTATCCGATAAGGGATCTGATGAGCCGCGACAGCGTATCTTCGGCCGGACGGCGAAAGTTCGCCTACGCTGCGCTATGTCTCCTGCTATTAGCCGGCGCCGTGCCGGCAGCACGATTGACAAGTGTCTGGGACCCCTGGATTCATACCCTGCTCGAGACCGTCGCCACCTTGCTCGCATGCACGATAGGCACCATTTCCCTGGTGCGATATTACGCCCGAAACTCGTCCGCGTATCTTCCGCTCGGAACCGGTTTTGTCGCTGCCGGCCTCTTGAATGCCTTCCACGCTGTGGTCACCTCGCCGCCTTGCGCGCACTGCACGCCCTCCACGCTCCCGGACCTGATCCCGTGGAGCGGGGTTATTTCCTCAATATTCCTGTCGCTCGTTATGTGCGCCAGGCTCCTGGTCCCGAATCGAGAGCCCTCCCCGTCCGCCCGCCAGCGCATCAGCGGACGAATGGTCTACCTGCTGGTGGGCGCCGGTATCCTGGCCAGCTGCGCGGTTTGTTTGTTCGTTCCGCTGCCCAGGGCCTATCTTCCGCTTCGCCTGATCCATCATCCCACTGCCGTAGCTGCCGGATTCCTCTTCGCACTCGCGGCGCTCGGCTCTCTTTGGAAAGGAGCCTGGAAAGACAGCACCTTCGAGCACTGTCTGATACTGTTCCTGATCACCTCCGCCATCGAGCATTCTTTCTACATACCTTTCTCGGGCCAGCTCTTCGATGCGGAAAGCTCAGCCGCCCACATTCTGAAGATTGTGGCTTATCTGTTTGCCCTGGTAGGCCTTTTGAGCAGCATGTTATCTACCTTCCGGGGCACCGAAGAATCGCTCGCCGCTCAACAGCGCCTCAATGAATCCCTGTCGGTGGAAATCGCCTTCCGCCAGCATGCCGAAAAGGAGCTCCGTGAGGCGCGCCGGCAACTGGAATCGCGCGTGGCGGCCAGCGCCGTGGAACTGGCGGAGCAGGATCATCTGGCGGCTCTGGCATCCCGAATTGCCGTGGTGTTAACTCAGCACGACGCCGTCCAGGAAGCTCTGCAGCGCTCGGCCGAGATCATCTGTCGGTCACTCGATGCGGCATTCGTTCGCGTCTGGAATCTGAACAAAGAACAAAACGTCCTCGAGCTTCAGGCCAGCGCCGGAATGTATACGCATTTGGACGGTCCCCACTCACGCGTGCCGCTGGGCCAGTTCAAGATCGGCCGCATCGCTCAAGAAGCCAAGCCTCATACCACTAACTCGGTCCTGGATGATTCCTGGATCTCCGATCCGGCCTGGGCCAGCCGGGAAGGTATGGTCGCCTTCGCCGGTTATCCCCTGATGGTCCAGGACCGCGTGGAGGGTGTCATCGCCGCTTTCGCTCGCCGGCCGATTCCTGAGGTTGCCATCCAAGCTCTGGGCTCCATTGCCGGCAGCCTGGCTCTTTTCATCGCACGCAAGCGCATCGAAACTGCTCTTTGGGATAGCGATGAGCGTGTGCGCCTGCTGCTGGATTCCACCGCTGAAGCCATTTGCGGCGTGGATATTCATGGCAATTGTACCTTCGTCAATCGCGCCGGCTTGGCACTGCTCGGTTATGAGAAACCCGAAGACCTGCTGGGCCGGAATATGCACCAGGCCACGCACCATAGTCACGCCGACGGTAGCCCGTATCCTGCCGCGGAATGCACCATGCAGATTGTGCTCGCGAGCGGCGAGGGGAGTCACGCCGACAGCGAAGTCTTCTGGCGTGCGGACGGAACCAGCTTTCCGGCCGAGTATTGGTCGCACCCGGTGAAAAAGGCGGGAAAGATTGTGGGCGCGGTGGTTACCTTCTTCGATATCAGCGCCCGCAAACAAGCTGAAGAAGAGCGGCGCACGCTGGCTTCCTTGGTTGAAAATAGCGACGATTTCATCTGCCGCGCCTCACCCGAAGGAAAATTACTCTACCTCAACGCGGCAGGCGCCAGAATGATCGGGCTCGCGAACCCGCAAGAAGCCCTGGGCCACCACATCTCCGAGCTCCATCCGGAATTGGCCTGGGCCAAACTCGAACAGGGGTTACCCACCTTGACTGAAACCGGACGCCAGCAGGCGGAGACGCAGCTCCGAAATTGGAAAACCGGCGCGCCCATCGACATATTGCTCAGCGCCTTCCTGCTGCGCAAGCCCGACACCGGCGAAGTCCTCTGCCTCGCAGCCATCATGCGAGACATCACCCGCCGTAAACGGGCCGAGCAAGCGCTCCTCACTTCCGAAGAACGCTTCCGCATTGCCGCCGAAAGCGCCAGCGACATGATCTTCGAATGGGATCTCGCCTCCGGCGAATGCGAGGTCTTTGGGCCATCAGAGGATCGGCTCGGGGATCGTCCGGCGCCTCGCACCTTTGAGGCCTGGAAAAGCCTGATCCATCCCGATGACCTCGGAGGGGTTCTCGCTGAACTCGGCCGGCATATTGAGAGCGGTGAGCGCTACGCGGGAGAGTATCGGGTGCTCGGCGATAACGGCTGCGTGTATCACTATTCGGTGCGTGGCCAAGCCATTCGAAATTCCGCCGGTGAACCTTCCAAATGGATTGGCTTGGTCAGCGACATCACCGAAGATACCAAGGCCGAAGAAGCCATCGCGCAACTCGCCGCCATCGTGCAGTCGTCGGAAGACGCCATCATCGGCACCAATCTCGCGGGAATCATCACCACCTGGAATGGAGGCGCCGAGAAGCTGCTCGGGTATACGCGTGACGAAGCACTAGGGGCCCCCGTTTCAATTGTGTTTCCGCAGGGCGATCGCGCCGGCGACATTCTCGACCCGAGCGTGAACGGGCACGTCAGCCGGCTGGAACAAACGCTGGTCCGCACGAAATCCGGTATGGTCCTGCTGGTTTCGCTCACGCTGTCACCCATCCGCAACCCCGCGGGTGAGGTCACCGGAGTCGCCGCCATCGCCCGCGATATCAGCGCCCGAGTCCGCGCCGAAACGGATCTGGCGCACCAGGCGCGGCACGATCATCTCACCGGACTGCCCAACCGCCTTTTGTTGGCGGACCGGTTGGATGCAAGTATAGCCGCCGCGCAACGCAGCGGTCTGATGACCGCCGTGATCTACCTGGATTTGGACGGCTTCAAGCTAGTAAACGACACCTTGGGCCATGAGGCCGGAGACGGGCTGCTGAAACAAGTCACGGACCGGTTAAGAGCCTGCATCCGGGAACCGGATACCCTGGCTCGCATGGGCGGCGATGAATTTATGTTGGTGATCCATGAGGTTTCCGACAGCCAGACCGCCCTGGCCGTGGCTGAAAGGTTAGCGGCCGCGCTGCGAAAACCTCTGTGCATCGCCGGCCACGAACTTTATGTAACCGCCAGCATGGGCATCGGAATGTACCCTCAGGATGGAACCGACGTGAGCACGCTCCGCCGTAACGCCGACGCCGCTATGTATCAGGCCAAACGTGCCGGCAAGGATCGAATTCTTTTCTTCACGCCCGCCATGCGCGCGACATTCCTCGAACGTTTTGAGCTCGAAGCCGACTTGCGGCACGCGCTCGACCGGGGTGAGCTAGCGGTCCATTACCAGCCCATTTTCGAAGCAGTCGGATGCCGCCAGACTGCGTTCGAGGCCCTGGCGCGCTGGAACCACCCCACGCGCGGCTTCATCCCGCCCGGCAAGTTCATTCCGGTCGCCGAAGAGACCGGATTGATAGCGAGGCTAGGCACCTGGGCGTTGAGGCAGGCTTGCTTGGACTGCGGGAATTGGCAGCAGCATGGCCGGGCTTCCATTCGCGTCGCGGTGAATGTGTCTGCCATCGAGTTCGCCCGCGCCGGGTTTGTGGAAAGCGTTTTCGCCCTGCTGGACGATACCGGTTTGAGTGGAGATTTACTCGAACTGGAACTCACCGAGAGCACTCTCATGCGCGACCGGGACGATTCCGTCCGCATAATGTCCGGGCTCCGCGAGCGTGGCGTCCGCATCTCCATAGACGATTTCGGCACCGGATACTCCTCGCTCGGTTATCTCTCGCGCCTGCCCATTGACACCCTCAAGATCGACCGCAGCTTCGTCGCGGAGCTGGGCGTGAACAGCACCGCGCTCTCTCTCATCGACGGAATGATCTCGCTCGCACACAGCATCGGCAAACGAGTGATTGTCGAAGGAGTAGAAACCGAATGGCAACTCAGGACCCTGCGCGATCTCGGCTGCGATGAAGTGCAAGGTTTCCTGCTAGGGCGCCCAGCCGCTCTCCCGGATTTCGATGCCGCGTCCCTCGTGCAAGACAGCGCGGAGCTGCTAGAACCAACGCCCTTCTAATCCCAAGCCGTGGCGCAGGCACTCCTGCCTGCTGGGTCGAGACTCTTCTCGACCCTCTGCGCCACTGGAGTTTCAAAAACGCGAACTTCAATCCCAACCGCAAGTCGGGAAAACGCCCATAGCGGGGCGGGAGTTGACTTAGTCCACTTCTTAGTCCAATAATGAACTATGATTAGGGTCAATATTCATGATGCTAAAACCCACCTATCCGAATATCTCAACCGTATCGCCAAGGGTGAAACCATCGTACTCTGCAAGCGAAATACGCCCGTCGCCGAAATCCGTCCACTGCCCAGAGCACGACAGACCAAGCGCCCTATCGGCCTCGCCAAGAATAAGCTGAAGATTCCGAAATCGTTCTTCAAATCGTTGCCGGATGAACTCATCGACGCTTTTGAGGGAGAATCGTGAGATTGCTCTTGGACACGTGCACTTTCCTGTGGATCGCTTCCGGTTCCACCCAACTCTCCAGGCGGGCGGCTCAACTGTTCCGCGATCCCGCGAACGAAGTCTTTCTAAGCGCAGTCTCCGCATGGGAAATCGCAGTCAAACACTCGCTGGGCCGGCTCCCCTTGCCCGGCCCACCAGCCGACTACATCATCACTCTGCGCGAACGCCACGGAATTGCGGCACTCCCCATTAGCGAAGAAGAAGCTCTCTATTTACCGCGAATACCCAACCTGCATCGCGATCCCTTCGATAGAATGCTCGTCTGCCAGGCGGTCGTGAACGGAATGGCACTGCTGACGCCCGATCCCTTGATTTCTCAGTACCCGATTCGCGCCATCTGGTGAGGAGTTATGGAAAACCATCCCGAACCCTGGCTGCGCGGACCCATCCCCGGCGTCCACCCGCTCATCGCCCCCATCCTCTACGCTTTCCAGCAAGCCCGCGAAGATCTCGCACTTCACACCAGCGGACTCACCAACCAACAAATCTGGACCACCCCGCACGGCCTCGGCTCCGCCGGCTTCCACATCCGCCACATCGCCCGAAGCACCGATCGCCTGATGACATATCTAGAAGGCCAACAACTTTCCGAAGCCCAGATAAGCGCGCTCCAAGCCGAGCACGAACCCGGAGCATCGCTCGATGAACTCCTGGCCGCGCTCCATTCCAGTCTCCAACACGCAGAAGCAGTGGTCCGCTCACTCGACCCAGTCACCCTCACCGACCCTCGCGAAGTTGGCCGCAAACGCCTGCCAACCACAGTAATTGGCCACCTAACACACATCGCCGAACACACCCAACGCCACACCGGCCAAGCCATCAGCGCCACAAAACTGGCACGGCATCCGTAACCTTTTCCGAACTGGACCGTAATTAACCCGTGGGGCAGGCGCTTTGGCCTGCCAACCCAACGGAGCCCAAATGAACGATCTCCGCTACGCCATTCGCAACCTCGGCCGCACTCCCGGCTTCATCATCGTCATGGTGCTCACGCTCGCGCTCTCCATCGGAGCCAACAGCGCCATTTTCAGCGTCATTGAAGGCGTCCTCCTGCGCCCGCTTCCTTACGCCCAGCCTGATCGCATCGTCCGCATTTTCTTGAACAGCGACAATTACCCGAAGTTCCCCCTGAACCCCTTCGACCTTCGAGATTTCCGCACGCGCAACCGCACCTTCGACAGCCTCGCGGGAATCGTCCGCGCCGACGCGCAACTCTCCGGCGCTGGCGAACCCGTCATGTTGCATGCGTTCCGCGTAACATCTGGATACTTCCGCGTTCTCGGCTTCTCCCCCGCGCGCGGCCGCGAATTCTCGACCGGCGATGAAGTTCCCGCCGCCGACCGTCAAGCCATCCTCAGTGATCGCCTATGGCGCACCCGCTACGCGTCCGACCCCACCATCGTCGGCCGCAGAATCACTCTCAACGCACAGAGCTACACCGTAGTCGGAGTGATGCCGCCCACCGTGCGCCATCCCGGCAACGACTATCACGCTATCGCCGACGGCGACACCGTGGATCTCTGGCTTCCCTTCCCCTATGAAGGCGACCCAACCCGCCGCGGCTCGCACTACATGGAAGGCATCGGGCGTTTGAAACCCGGCGTCTCACCCCAGCAAGCCAACGCCGATCTCAACGCCATTATTCACCAACTCGCCGCCGAGCACGTCACCGGACGCGACTGGCGAGTCTACCTGGTTCCCCTCTACCGCGAACTGGTCGGCCGGACCGAGCGCATGCTCTTCGTTCTGCTCGCCGCAGTCGGCCTGCTCCTGCTGATCGCCTGCGTCAATTCGGCGAATCTGCTGCTGGCCCGATCCAGCGCCCGCGTGCGCGAAATCGCCGTGCGTTCTGCCCTAGGCGCCGCGCGCAGCCGCATTATCCGCCTGCTGCTCACCGAGAGCCTGGTTATCGCTTTCGCCGGCGCTGCATTCGGAACCTTGCTCGCCGTCGGCGGAGTCCGTGCGCTGGTGGCTCTTCTCCCTGCCGGTTTCCCCCGCGCCGCCGACATTCACCTCGACCCGTGGGTTTTCCTTTTCACGCTAGTCACCGCCGTCCTCACCGGCCTCCTCTTCGGGCTCGTCCCCGCGCTCACCGCTTCCCGAACCGATCTGCAGCAGAGCCTGCGCGAAGGCGGACGCAGCTCGACAGGAAGCACCCGCCAACTGCGTTTGCGCAATGTCCTGGTAATCGGCGAAACAGGCCTGGCGTGCGTGCTCCTGATCGCCGCCGGATTAATCCTGCATAGCTTCG
>Ga0187859_10002508_pt1 | contig 11490 bp, 8 predicted proteins | sample June2016WEW_10_1_2_FD_133019 | JGI IMG/M metagenome (GOLD analysis project Ga0187859, IMG submission 133019) | Peatland microbial communities from SPRUCE experiment site at the Marcell Experimental Forest, Minnesota, USA - June2016WEW_10_10 | ecosystem: Environmental > Terrestrial > Soil >... | reverse complement strand
GCTCCGGCTGCAGCGCAGCACCAACTGGGGCCGCGGCGTGGGCACGGTCGAGCTGTCCCGCGGGTTTGCCGACGCGCTGCGCGAGGAGCTCGACCTGCGGATCGAGGCCCGGAACATGACCGCTGTGGCCACCGCCGCGCGCGAGCGCGGCGCGAGCGTCCGGATTCCGGTCCCGTACCTGCCGCTGTGCGGCGAGAAGGTCCTCGTCATGGAGTACCTCGACGGGCGCCCGCTGGCCACCGCGTCGCTGCCCGCTGCGGAGCGGGCCGCACTGGCCCGGAGCCTGCTGGATACCCTGCTCACCCAGGTACTGCTGGACGGCACCTTCCACGCCGATCCGCACCCGGGCAACGTGCTGCTGCTCACCGACGGGACCCTCGGCCTGCTCGATTTCGGGTCGGTCGGCCGCATCGACTCGGGCCTGCGCGCCGCGCTGCAGCGCCTGCTGCTGGCCCTCGACCGGGGCGATCCTGCGTCCCTGGCCGACGCCCTGCTGGACGTCATCGAGCGGCCCGAGGAGCTCGACGAGCTGCGTCTGGAGCGGGCGCTAGGCCGATTCGCCGCCCGGCACGTGGCCGCCGGGATCACCCCGGACGTGCGGATGTTCACCGACCTGTTCCGCATCGTGGCCGACCACGGCCTGGCCGTGCCGCCCGAGATCGCGGCGGTCTTCCGGGCCCTGGCCACCATGGAAGGCACGCTGACCCAGCTGGCCCCCGGATTCGACATCGTGGCCGAGGCGCGCCGATTCGCTACCAGCCAGCTCGCCGGGCAGTTCAGCCCGGACACGCTCCGCCGGACGGCGCTGGACGAGCTGGCCTCGCTGCTGCCCATGCTGCGCCGCCTGCCCCGCCGCCTGGACCGGATCACCGGCGCGCTGGAGACCGGCCGGCTGAGCGTCAACATCCGGCAGTTCGCGGACCCGTCCGACCGCCGTTACATCACCGGCCTGCTGCACCAGGTCCTGCTGGCCTTCCTGGCCGCCGCGGCCGGCATCATCGCCGTGATGATGATCGGCCTGCACGGCGGGCCCAGCGTGACCAGGACCGTGACGCTGTACGCCTTCTTCGGGTACTGCCTGCTGGTGGTGGCCGCGATCCTCGCCGTCCGCGTCCTGGTCCTGGTCTTCCGCCCGCCCATGTACCGGGATTGACGCTCAGCTACCTGGCGGCCCTGCCCATCGCCCGCGACCCTCCGAATCGCCCGCCCGCCGGGCAATCCCTTCCGGCCGCTGGTCCGTAATGAGTGCGGGTCGGCCCGCACATTTCCCGCACGGCCTGACGCGGAGGTACGGCGTGACGCGAATAACGACTTTAGCGGCGCTGACGATCAGCCTGGTGACGGCCGTCTCCATCGGGGTGACCCGCCCGGCCTTCGCGGCCAGCGGCGGTCTGGATCCCACTTTTTGGCAGCGGCGGGACGGTCCTGACCGACCTCGGCGTTAATTCGGTCGGCGCACAGATCCGGGCGGTGGAATACGACACCACCCTGCAGTCCAACGGTGACATCGTGGTCAGCGGAAACTTCGGGTTAGTGCGCTATCTGCCCAGCGGAAAGCTGGACACCAGCTTCGGCACTCACGGGCTGGCCCCGACCGTGGGCAGCGCGGCGGGCGTGGCGGTCGAGCCGAACGGCGACTACCTGGCCGTCGGCGAAGCCACCACATCGACCAGCTTCCAGGGCGGCGATGGCGCTACGGCCGTCCTGATCCAGCCGAACGGCGATATCGTCGCCATCGGCTCCTCCGAGGACAACGCGACCGCCCTGCCGCTTCTTCCCACCAGGCGCGTGAGCCCACGCAGATCGCCCAGTTACGGCACAGCACAGGCGATCACGGAGGCAACCAAGCTTCCGACCATAACGGCGGATACGTGAACAGCCATGACTGCCGAGTGAGCTGCGATCTGCGATCAGTTGACTGCAGAGGCGCAGGTCGGCGCTCTTGAAGAGTGCATCGTCTGGGCCGCCCGACTGACAGAGGGCCGGCCGTTGCCGGGCAGGAAGCTGGTGGAGGCCATGCGCAGTTCGCGCAGGCCTGCCAGGATTCTGCCAGCGGCATCGTAGATGCGTGCGGCCCCAAATCCCCGGCTCTCACCGGGTGGTCTGGGGCCTCACCTCACGTCCTCCGGTTTCCCCTGCGGGCTTTCCTCCGGTTTCCCGTTTGCCCGCCGGGTTCTTCCCCTTCGCCCGCCGTCCTCTGGTTTCCCTTCGTCCGGCGGTCTCCAGTTCGGTCCCTTCGGCCGTTGCCCGGTTCCGGTTCCCCGTCGGCTTCCCTCCGGGTTCCCTTTCCCTTGAGCAATCTTTACATTAGTGCTGCCGCGCGGCGGTTCCCCAGGCGTTGGTCCCGGGCGGCAGGGACCAACGCCACCAGTTCTACCACCCCGCTTGGATCGCGCGATCCGCCTGCACGACGGATGGGCAGCGGCTGGGCACGATGGGTGCCGCAACAGAGTCGCCTGTTACGAGCGACCGCGAGCGCAGGACATCGCCGCGCCCGAACTGCCCAGATCGGCCGTTACTTACGCGCACGTACGGGCTGTCGCCGGTGCGGAATGTGACCTGAGGTGCGTGCTTGCCGGGCAGGTGCTCAGCGCCCGGCGGCGGGCTCCACCGGTTGTGTTCTGTCACTTACCGGAGCAGGGTGAGACCGGGCTGTCGGCGGCCGCGGTCAGCCAGCCCGGAGGCGCGCGGGGATCTGGCAGCGGAACATAGTCCTGCTCAGCTCCGGCATAGGTCCAGGCCGGGCCGTGGTCGGCCAGCGCAGTCAGGGCGGTAATGAGCCGGTCGACGTCGTCTGCGCGGCTGCCGAGTCCCAGGCTGGCGCGTACCGCGGTCCCGGCCGGGTTGAGCCTGGCCAGCAGCGGGTGAGCGCAGAAGCGGCCGTCCCGCACGCCGATGCCGTGCTCAGCGGACAGGTATTGCGCGACCAGCGCTGCGGGCCAGCCGTCGACGGTGAAGCTGACGACGCCGATCCGGTCTGCCTCGTCCGGCCACAGCCGCAGCGGGCGCACGCCGCCGATCCCCTCCAAGCCGCCGCTGAGGCGGCGCAGCAGCGCACCTTCGTGCGCCGCCACCGCGCCGGCGGGCAGCGAAGCCACCTGCCAGCAGGCGGCAGCCAGCGTGACAGCGCCGACGACGTTCGGCGTGCCGGCCTCGTGCCGGGCAGGCGAGCCGGCCCAGTCCGTCCCGGCGAGCCGCACCTCGTGTTATCTGACGGTGAGGCGATGACAGCGTGGCGTGCCCCACTTCAGGTCCAGCTGTAGGGCAGGCCTTGTCGTGGGGCAGCCGGCTGTGGCTTTGCGGCCGGACCGGAACTTCACCCCGGATCAGGTGTGCCAGCGAGCGGTCCCGGAACCGGTCGCCGGTCACTACGGCCCGCATGCGGAGCGGCTTACAATCGGCAGGGCTGAGGTCATGCCGGAAGTTGGCGGTGAGGTACCGAAGTGGCGCACGACAGCGATATCACCAGCCGGACGCCGCGGCGTTACCCGTTCAGCCGGAACCGGCTGGACCCCGACCCGCAGTACGCCGAGCTGCGCCGCACCGAGCCGGTCTGCCGGGTGCAGCTGCCGTACGGTCCGCTGGCCTGGCTGGTGACCGGTTATCACCTCACCAAGTCGGTGTTCGGGGATACACGGTTCAGCCGCGCCGCCACCATCGGCCGGGACACTCCCCGCGAGTGCGCGGTCGAGTTCGGCCAGGTCGCCGATAGCGTGATGAGCATGGATCCGCCGGCGCACACCCGGATCCGCCAGCTGGCCGGCCGGGCGTTCACCGCCCGCCGGGTCGAGCGGCTACGTCCTCGCGCGCAGCAGATCGCCTCCGGCCTGATCGAGGACATGGTCGCCTCCGGCGCGCCCGCCGACCTGGTGGAGGGCTTCTCGTTCGCCTTCCCCGCGATCATTATCTGCGAGCTGCTCGGCATCCCCGCCGCCGACCGGCACGCCTTCCGCGGCTGGACCGACGCGATCGTCTCGACGGCCACGTCCACCCCGGAACAGGTGCAGGACACCTACCTTCAGCTGGCTGGCTATCTGGCCGGCCTGTTCGCGCAGCGTCGCGCGCAGCCCGGCGATGACCTGCTCACCTGGCTCGTCCAGGCCCGCGATAACGACGACCGGCTGACCGAAGCCGAACTGCTCTTCCTGGGCATGGCGCTGCTGGTCGGCGGCTACGAGACCACTGCGCGCCAGATCACCAACCTGGTGTACACGCTGCTCACCCACGACCGGCAGCTCCGCCAGCTCAAGGCCCGGCCGGAGCTGCTGCCGGACGCAGTCGAGGAAATGCTGCGGTTCATCGTGTTCGGCAGCGCCCTCAACCCCCGGATAGCCACGGCCGACGTTAACCTCGGCGAGGTGGTGGTACGGGCCGGCGAGCCGGTGCTGTGCGCCCGAAGCTCGGCCAACCGCGACGAGCGCGTCTTTCCCCGCGCCGGGGAACTCGACATCACCCGCGACCCGAACCCGCACGTCGCCTTCGGCTACGGGCCTCACTACTGCCTGGGCGCCCACCTGGCGCGGATGGAACTCCAGGTGGCGCTGGGCACGATCTTGTCCCGGCTCCCCGGGCTCCATATCGCCGTGCCCGAGAACGAGCTGACCTGGCAAGCCGGGATCATGATGCGAGGCCTGGCCGCGTTTCCGGTCGCCTGGTAAAAGCGCCCCCAGCAACGGCACCGGCTCCCCTGTACCTACATCAGCGCACGCGAGTTGTCAGACTGCCCGGAATCGGACGACGGACAAGGCTGCGGGCCGCGAAGGGGAAACGGGCCGGCAACGGCCCGGAATAAACCGGCATTCTGCCAGGCGCCGAGTGAGACCTCCCGCACGCACGGTGACACCAGGTCACCCGCATGCCGACAGCCCTCTGTCGCCCGGAGCGCTCCCGATCGCCGATTTAGTGCGCGTCGCCTTGGCGATCCCGGCCGCCTGCTGAGCGTACAGAATTACCTGTTCTGTTAGTTGAACCCCGGCCGGAGGATTCGGGCTTAGCGCCTGCCCTGAGGGGCTGGGAGTTCCTCCCAGGCGAGTGAGGTGTGCCCATATGGTCAGGGGTGAGGGGATGACCGGACCCGAGGACTCGTTGCTGGTCAGCGGCGCATGCTCGGCCCTTGGGTCCCGGTCTGTGAAGCCCACTGGGCGCGGCGTTGGCTCGTGCGGCCGCGGACCTGGTTGGTCAGAGCTGGTTTAGCGCTGTGCGCATGCCGGCCTGTGCTTGTTTGCCGAGCCGCTCGAAGGCGGGCCTGAGCAGCGGGCCGAGGAGACGGGACGGGCCTTTGAAGGTGAACTCGGCTGTGTAGGTCACCTCGGTGCCGGCATCGACGCTGCGGAAGGTCATGGTGTCGACGGCGATGACCGTCTTGTTCTCCCCGCGGAGCCGGATGCGCTCACCGGGCACGAACTCACGCACGACATAGGTCAGCTGGGTCTCCCGGCCGAGGAGGGCGGAGGTGTTGAGGTAGGTGATGCCGGCCCCTCCATCGCCGTGCTGGGTCACGGTGACCACGGTGCCCGGATCCCACTCGGTTGTCGTGGTGAAGTCGGAGAGGTAGCCGAACACCGCGTCCAGCGGCTTGTCGACGATGACGGTCTTCTGCAATTTCATGGGGTCCTTCGGGTTCCTTGGTGCCGGGTGAGGTGGCCGGGGCCGGCGTGGGTCAGGTGAGCGAGGTGCGAGCCCACAGGGCGGTCCAGGCACGGGCGGGGACGAGGCGCGCGGTCTTCATCAGCAGCGCCATCCGGGTGGGGAAGACGATCTCGGTGCGCTCATGCTCCAGTCCGTCGCAGATGGATCGTGCGGCCTGGCCGGCATCGATGATGAAGGGCATGGGGAAGGGATTGCCGGCCGTGAGGTCGGTGCGGACGAAGCCCGGGCAGATCGTCGTCACGTGCACCCCGGTCCGGGCGATGTGGACGCGCAGGGACTCGAGCAGGTTGATCTGTGCCGCCTTGGTCGCGCCGTAGGCTTCGGAGCCGGCCAGCCCGCGGTAGCCGGCCACGGACGCGATGCCGGCGATGACGCCGTGGTGTCGCCGCAGCATGCCGGGCAGCACGGCCGCGATGGAGTTGCTCATCCCGGCGAGATTGACCCGGATGTGCTGGTCGAAGACCTCGGTGTCCCAGTCCGCCGGGTCCATCTGCTTCCAGTAGCCGGCCGACAGCACCGCGAGGTCGATCGGGCCCAGCTCATCCCGGACTCGTGCTGCAGCGGCCGCGACGGCGGCGGCGTCGGTGACGTCGGCGGGCAGGACGAGCATGTCCCCGCCCGCTACATCTTGGAGCTGCTGCTTGCGCCGGGCAGAGATCGCGACGGTCGCGCCGCGGCGTACGAGTTCGCGTGCCACGGCGGCGCCGATTCCGCTGGATCCGCCGACGACCCAGGCCACCTTTCCGGTCAGCTTCATGCCGGCCTCCTGGTCAGCTGGAGCTGGCTCACGCCGAGGTAGCCGCTGCGGAAGCCGGCCTCGCTGTAGGCGAGGTAGAACTCCCACATGCGGCGGAAGGTCTCGTCGAAGCCCTGGGCGTGGATGCGGGGCCACTGATCGAGGAAGCGTTCCCGCCACAGGCGCAGGGTCCGGGCGTAGTGCGGGCGCAGCTCGCGCTGCCGCGTCACGCGCAGCGTGGTGTGGGCCGCGAGGGTGTCGTCGACCGCCTGCAGGGACGGGATGATGCCGCCGGGGAAGATGTACTTCTGGATCCAGCTGAAGCTGCGCCGGGTGGCCAGGAAACGGTCGTGGTCCATGGTGATGGCCTGGATGGCGGCCCTGCCGCCGGGAGCGAGGAGCCGGTCAAGGGCCGCGAAGTAGGCGGGCCAGTAGGCCTCCCCGACGGCCTCGATCATCTCGACGCTGACGATGGCGTCGTACTCGCCGTCGACCTCGCGGTAATCCTGCACCCGCACCTCGGCGAGCCCGGACAGGCCGGCGGCTTCCACCCGCTCACGGGCCAGCCGCATCTGCTCGCAGGACAGGGTGATCGTCGTGACGCGGGCACCTCGTTGTGCGGCGCGGATGGCAAGTGTGCCCCATCCGGTGCCGATCTCCAGCAGCCGGGTGCCGCTGCGTACGCCGGCGAGGTCGAGAATCCCGTCGATCTTGCGCAGCTGTGCCTCCTCGAGCCGGGTTGCGGTCTCCACGGGCTCGCTGTCGTCGAACCACGCCGAGGAGTAGGTCATCGTCGGGTCCAGGAAAGCGGCGAACAGGTCGTTGCTGAGGTCGTAGTGAGCGGCGATGTTGCTGCGCGAGCCATCAAGGGTGTTCTCCTGGTCATGGGGGACGCGCCGGTCGACGAAGACACGCAGCCGCTGCAGGGCCGGAGGAATCAGCGTGGTCAGCCGCGAGGCGAAGGATGTCAGCAGGTCGGCCAGGTCGGTGCCGGACCCGGCCCGCCAGTCCCCGGCCATGTAGGCCTCACCGAACCCGATCTTGGCGTCGCGGCCCAGCCGGGCCAGGAACGCCGCAGGGCGAACGACCTCCAATTCGGGCGATGCCGGCGGCCCTGCTCCGAGCACCCGGCCGTCGGGGTAGGTGACGCGGACACGGACCCGCCGTACGGCATGGTCGAAGACCACCCGCGCGATGCCGGCTCTGAGCGGCGCCCGTGGTGTGGTGGCGGTGGCGGGCCAGCTGATGGAGGTGGAGACGGTCATGGTCAGATTCCTTCCTGCCGGATGTGGTGCGGGTGAGCGCGGACGGGCAGGCCACGAAGCCACAGCCAGATGCCGTGCACCCGGATCAGGGCCGAGATCCGCTGGGGCATGAGGGGCTGGCGGATGAGCCGGCGGGCCAGGGCCGGGGCCGTCGCGGGCTCCGGGCGGCCCCGGAAGGCCGCCGAGAACGCGACGGCGCCCTCGCGGCGCAGCGTCACGGTCGTGGCGACAAGGTCCGGCCTCAGGGTGAACCGCAGTTCGTAGATGCCGCTAACGTCGAAGAACGGGGAGACATAGAAGCCCTTGTCCGTCACGGCGGTCCCGGCCTCGTCCGGATGGAGGAGGTAGGCGTGCCGCTCGCCGTAGGTGTTGTGGACCTCCGCGACGACGCACGCGAGGACGCCGTCGGAGTCATAGCACCAGAAGACCGAGAGCGGGTCGAACACGTGGCCCAGGACCCGGGCGCTGGCCAGCATGAGCACCCGTCCCCGCTCACCGAGGCCGATGCCGCCCAGCGCCAGGTAGTTCTCGATGTTGCCCTTGATCGGCAGGCCGGGGTCGCCGAGGTGGTCAGCGCTGCTGAAATTGGCGAACGCCCGCAGGTGCCAGGGCTGGCGGGGGAGGCAGTCCAGGTCGACCAGCCACTGGTAGACTTGGTGCCGGAAGGCGTGCCGGACCGGTCCGGGGCGCCGGTGCGTGACCTGGCCGACGACCAGGGCCGGCAGTTGGGGCAGCTGCGGGCGTGCGGGCGCGGATGTCGGCGTGCCGAGCGAGGCGGTGCTCACCAGGTCACTCCGAAGTGCCGTGCCGCCTCCACGCCGGAGCGGCAGCCGTCCTCGTGGAATCCCCACCCGTGGTAGGCGCCGGCGTACACGGTGCGCCCGGTGGCGAGGCCGGCGAGCTGCGATTGCGCCCGGACCGCCTCGGGGGTGTAGATCGGGTGCTCGTAATGCATGACCGCGGCAACGGAGCCTGGGTCGAGACGCTCGCGGTCGTTGAGCGTGACGAGGAAGGTCTCCGGCGATTGGTGCCCCTGGAGCCGGTTCATCCAGTAGCTCACCACAACGGGCTGATCGGGCCGGTGGCAGGACGTCATCCGGTAGTTCCAGCTGGCCCGGGCCTGCGCGGCGTCCGGCAGGACCGAGCTGTCGGTGTGCAGCACGGTGAGGTTGCGTGAGTAGCCGAACTCCTTGAGGGTGGTGACCTCTGCGTCGCTGGGGTCGGTGAGCAGGCCGAGGGCCTGGTCGGCGTGGGTGGCGATGACGACGCGGTCCACGCTGGTGACCCGCCCGGTGACGTCCCGGATCTGGACGCTGTCCTCGCCGCGGGTGACGTCCGTGACAGGGTGGGACGCACGGACGTCCGGCAGGAGCCCGGTGAGCCGTTCGACGTATACCCGTGACCCGCCGGCGACGGTGCACCACTGCGGGGAGCCGTTGACGCGCAGCATGCCGTGGTGGTCGAGGAACCGGAACAGGTAACGCGCGGGGTAGGCCAGCGTGGTCTCCCGCCCGGCGGACCACACGCACGAGACGACCGGAACGGCGTAATGGGCGATGAAGTAGCCGGTGAACCCCTCCCGCTCCAGGAACTCGCCGTACGTCGTGAGGTTCTCCTCGTCGGTCAGGCGCAGGAAGGCCGATGCGCGCCGGTGGAACCGCCTGACCTGCCACAGCATCCGGAGAAACCTGGGGTCGGCGAGGCGGCGCGGCTGGGCGAAGACGCCGCGTAGCCCGCGGCCGCCGGCATACTCCAGCCCGCACCCCTCACAGCGGACGCTCATGCTCATCTCGGCGGGACGCACTTCGACGTCCAGCTCGCCGAGGAGCCTGCGCAGCCAGGGGTAGGTCACGTCGTTATGGACGATGAACCCGCTGTCCACAGCGTGCCGCCGGCCAGCAGAGTCGGTGACGTCGTGGGTGTGCGCATGGCCGCCGAGCCGGCCCTCCGCCTCGAAAAGGGTGACGTCGTGGGTGCGGGAGAGCAGGTACGCCGCGGTCAGGCCGGAGACCCCGGCGCCGATCACGGCCACGGACGGCCGCCGGGAGCCGACGGCGGCACCTGAGCCGCAGGCCTCGTGGGCGGGTCCTGGGCAAGTCGTCGTGCCCGTAACGATGGGGTCCACAGTCAAGCCTTCGTCTAGAGTTTGTCTAGAGATTAGGTTAGGCCCCTCGCCCAAACGTTGTCAAACTTCTGTCTAACGACTGTCTAGTGTTTTCGTGGAGCTTCCCGGGGATCGCCCGCTGCCGCGCATCGGTGAGCTGCGTCGGTATCTGGTGGTCAGCGACCACGGACTCCAGGCCTGGGAGAGCCGCTACGCCCTGCTGCAGCCGGCGCGCTCACCACGCGTCTTTGGGCAGCGGTCACGGGCCGGCCGACGGCATTCGATGGCCTCGTTCACCGGGGGCGGTGTTGTGATCGGCGATCGCGCCGAGCTGACTCACCGCATCCGGCTTGCCTTCGCAGGCGGCGATCGTGGTCGAGGTCACGATGGAATAGGGCGTCGTGCCGTTCTTCGCCTTCGCCCGGGCAGGTTGGCCATCGTGGGCGAGATGGGGTGACGCGGCCAGCGTGCGCATCACCTAGCGGGCCGCACAGGGACCGCGTAGACGATGATGTTGTCGAGGTAGTGATGCGTCGCCGGGTTGAACGGGCCGCAGCAGGTGACAACGGCCAGCCGGGCTGCGACCTGCTGGCTGATCCGGCGCACCTGAATATGCCGGGGTACCAGATGTGAGTGAAGCTGAGCTGCGGCCGCGTTGGGTGCCCGCCTGGCTGCCGGGGGGACCAGCGGCTCAGTATGTGTTCCAGCAGGCTCTGACACGCGCCGCGCGCCATCCAGTCAAGGGAACGGGTGCGGATATTCGGCGGCGGGCCGGTTGGATGGTCCGCTGGCGCCGTGGTAGCAGCCGGGGTGGCGTGTGGTCGCGGCCACGCCGGGCCGTTCTCGGCCAGGGCCGGGCACGGTCGGCTGTCCGCGAAGCCGGAGGCGCCGCCCGCGAGCGCGTTTACGGCGGCCACTGAATATTCTCGGCCTCGGTGACTGGGTCGCCGGTCAGCAGCCGGGCTCCCGCGGCGCCCGCGATCTCCGGCGTGGCGCCGGCTCCTGCCAGGGCGAGCGGAGCGTGCCGGGCGAGCGCGGTGAGCTGCGCAACGAGGGGCTCGAGGTTCTCCGGCAGGGTCGCGGCCAGGACGACGAGGTCCGGGTGCCTGGCGTCGACCGTCCGTGCCAGCTCCTCGACCGGGGTGCTCATCCCGAGGTAGTCGATCCTCCACCCGTTGCGGTTGAGCACGATGCCGAAGACCATCAGCGCCAGGTCGTGAAGCTCGCCGGGGGGGCAGGCCAGGACGGCGCGGGGGCCGTGCCCGTTCCCCCAGCCCCGGGCCAGCCCGGCGAGCCGACCGCGGATGACGTTGGTGGCGAAGTGCTCCTGGGCGATGCTGGCCGTGCCCCGGCGCCAGCGCTCCCCGAGCTCGGCCAGATACGGCAGCACCACGTCCCGGAGCACGGCCGTCAGGGACAGGTCGGATACGAGCCGGTCAAGGACTGCCTGCGCGGCCGGCTCGTCGAAGGCGTCCAGGGCCTGCCGGAGGTCACCGGACAGCTCACCCGCCGCCGGCCGGGCGCGGTGCGGCCCGGCGGCCCGGCCGGGGTCTGCCCCGGCCGGGCCGTCCTCCCCGAGCACCGCTTGCGCCGCCTCGGCGGCCGACAGCCCGCGGGCCAGGTGGGCCTGCATCCGGCGGACCCGCAGCGCGTCCGCCTCGGAGTACAGCCGGAAGCCGCCCGCCGAGCGCACCGGCTGCAGGAGGCCGTAGCGGCTCTCCCACGCCCGCAGGACG
>Ga0187859_10002507_pt1 | contig 11490 bp, 8 predicted proteins | sample June2016WEW_10_1_2_FD_133019 | JGI IMG/M metagenome (GOLD analysis project Ga0187859, IMG submission 133019) | Peatland microbial communities from SPRUCE experiment site at the Marcell Experimental Forest, Minnesota, USA - June2016WEW_10_10 | ecosystem: Environmental > Terrestrial > Soil >... | reverse complement strand
TCGATGGGGAAGCGACACGCGGCACAAGCACGGGGGCTACTGGACCACCGAGTACACACCCGGAATGGCCGGAAGCACTCACGCCTGGGAAGAGAGCCGCGGCATGGGCTTCAGCTACGGCTACAATCGGGCCGAGCGAGTCGAGCACTACCACTCCGGCCGTGAACTGGTATTGATGCTGGCCGACATCGTCAGCCGCGGGGGCAACCTGCTGCTCGACATCGGCCCCAGGGCTGACGGCATGATTCCGCCAATCATGGAAGAACGCCTGCTCGAAATCGGCGAGTGGTTGAAGGTGAACGGTGAGGCGATCTATGCCACGCATCCCTGGACGCAGGCCAAGCAGTGGAGTGCCGGCGAACAGCCCAAGGTCAGCTACAACCAGGAGTTCGAAGCCAGCTACGATTTCGCGAAGCTGATCGCAGCGCCGCAGGACGGCAAAGCTTCGATCGACGCTTTTTTCACCGCGAAAGGCGATAGCTTCTACGCGATCCTGCCGCGCTGGCCAGGGCGTCAGTTCACTCTGAAGGAATATGCGGGCGCTAAACCTAAGTCTGTTACGCTACTCGGTTCCAGCGCTCCGCTGAAATTCAAACTCAATCACGGTACGGTAACCGTCGAACTACCCGAGTTGGCTGTTGCGTTGCTCGCCCAGCCGGCTTGGGTGCTGAAGTTTAGCCAGTGAAACGTAGTGAAAGAAGGGGCCATCAAGAGAGAGACGTGGCCTCGTCTCTCGCGATGGACGCCTGCCCCGGACTACAATTGATCTAACGTTCCCATGCGGTTCGGCTATACGATTGTCGCTTTGCTGCTGACTCCGATCTGTCGCGCCGCCGAACCTGGCGCCATCCAGTTCAATCGCGATGTGCGGCCCATCTTGTCCGACAAGTGTTACGCCTGCCACGGACCCGATCCTGCTCAACGCAAAACCAAGTTCCGCTTTGATCAGGAAGATGGAGCCAAGTCGGTTATCATTGCGGGCGATGCGGCCGCGAGCAAACTGATCCAGCGCATCACATCGGACAACCCAGCGATCAGAATGCCCCCGGCTTATCAAGGCCGCGACAAGCTCAGCCCGAGTGAGATCCAGACACTGCGCCGATGGGTAGAGCAAGGCGCGAAGTGGGAAGCACACTGGTCCTTCATCGCGCCGAAACGCCCTGAATTGCCCAGCATCAAGGACCGCTCCTGGCCAAGCAATCCCATCGACTCCTTCGTACTTGCCCGGCTCGAGCGTGAAGGTCTGCATCCGTCCCTCGAAGCGGATCGGCGTACGTTGATCCGCCGCGTCAGTCTGGATTTAACCGGCTTGCCGCCTGCGCCGGCGGAAGTCGACGCGTTCCTCGGCGACGCATCCCCTCATGCGTGGGAGCATGTTGTGGATCGGCTGCTCGCCTCACCTCGCTATGCTGAGCGAATGGCTACTCGGTGGCTGGATGCCGCTCGCTACTCGGACACCAACGGCTATCAAAGCGATGGCGAGCGCAGCATGTGGCGTTGGCGCGATTGGGTGATCGATGCATTCGATCACAACATGCCCTTCGATCAATTCACCATCGAGCAGATTGCCGGGGATTTGCTTCCCAATGCGACCGCATCCCAGAAGATTGCCACCGGTTTTCATCGCAATCACCGCACTAACGCCGAAGGCGGCATCGTGCCCGAGGAGTTTAGAGTCGAGTACGTGGCCGATCGAGTCGAGACAACTTCGATCGTATGGCTCGGCCTGACCATGGGCTGCGCCCGCTGCCACGATCACAAATACGATCCCATCCGGCAGCGTGACTTCTATCGCATGTTTGCCTTCTTCAACAACGTTCCCGAGAAGGGGCTGGTGTACAACTTCGGCAACGACGAGCCGATGATGAAAGCCCCGACACCGGAGCAGTCTTCGAGGCTGGGTGAACTGGAAGCCAAGCTCCGCGAGGCCGAAAAAAGCTACAACGCGTTGGAGCCCTCAATCGACCGGGACCAGGCTAAATGGGAGCGCCGCGCCGCCCACAAAAAGAAACTGGACTGGTCGCCACACGACGGACTCGTGGTCGATCGGCCGCAGCCGGTAGATTTCGACGGCGAAACGTTCGTGGACGTCGGCGACGTTGCAAACTTCGACTATCTCGACCCGTTCACCCTCGCCGCTTCCATCCATCCGTCCTCCCCGGATGGCGCGATCCTCACCCGCGTCGAAGATTATTTTGAGGGCGAAGGCTATGGTCTCTATTTAATCAACGGCAAGGTCCGGCTGCATATCATAAAGCGTTGGACCGACATCGGGCTGCGCGTCGAGACCGAGAATCCTATCCCGTTGAATGAGTGGAGCCACGTGTCGGCAACCTACGACGGCTACCGCTATGCGTCTGGAGTCCGCATCTACGTGAACGGCCAACCGCAAAAACTGAAAGTACTGTTCGACGACCTGAACTATCCTCTGGGTGCGAAGGACCCATTTCGCATCGGCGGCGGCGGAGGCCCGAAGTTGCGCTTCCAAGGCTCCATCCGCGGTGTCGAGGTTTTCAAGCGCGCTGTTTCGGAAGCCGAAGCCTCGATCCTGGCGTTAAACCAAACCATCGGCCAACTCGCGGCGATCCCGCCGGCACAACGCACGAAACCGCAATCCGACAAGCTGGCGTTGTGCTTCCTCGATCGCTTCGCATCCAAAAAGGTTCAAGCCGCTCGCCAACAGATGTTCGACGCCCGCGCGGAGCGCAAACGTTATTACGAAGCCATTCCGACTGTCATGGTGATGCAGGACACCCCAACTCCACGCGATACGTTTATTCTCAAACGGGGAGCCTATGACAACCATGGCGAGCAAGTCAGCCCCGGAGTACCTGGCTTCCTACCGCCCTTCCAAACCGATTGGCCCAACAACCGGCTGGGTCTCGCTCGCTGGTTAGTGTCACCTGCCAATCCGCTAACCGCCCGCGTGATCGTGAACCGGTTTTGGCAGATGTATTTCGGCACCGGCCTCGTAAAGACCATCGAAGACTTCGGCTCGCAAGGCGAAGCCTCCAGCCATCCCGAGCTGCTCGATTGGCTCGCCACCGAATTCGTCGAGTCCGGCTGGGACATGAAAGCGATTCAGAAGGCTATAGTTTTGAGCTCTACCTACCGCCAGTCTTCGAAAGTAACACACGAACTCTGGCAACTTGACCCCGAGAATCGACTGCTGGCACGCGGTCCGCGTTTCCGTCTTTCCCCCGAAATGATCCGCGATCAAGCCTTGGCCGTCTCTGGCCTGTTGGTGGAAAAAGCGGGCGGGCCCTCCGTGAAACCGTATCAACCGCCAGGGCTCTGGCAGGAACTGGCCGGCGGCAGCGGCTATGTTCAGGACCACGGCTCGGCACTGTACCGCCGCAGCCTCTATACCTATTGGAAGCGAACCGTGGCGCCGCCTTCGATGGTCAACTTCGACGCCTCCACACGCGAGACCTGTACCGTGCGCGAAGTGCGCACCAACACGCCGTTGCAGGCTCTCGATCTGATGAACGATGTGGCCTATGTCGAGGCGGCCCGAAAGCTCGCTGAGCGTTTGCTGACCGAAGGCGGCAACACACCCATCGAACGCCTGACCTACGCATACCGGCTGGTCCTGGCACGCGCTCCGAAGCCGGCCGAGGAAAAGATTCTCCTAGCCACACTCGACGAGCTCCGGAAACGGTATGCGGGCGACCTGGCCTCAGCTACAAAGCTGGTCGCGGAAGGCGAGTCTCCTCACAATCCCAAACTTAACATCGTGGAATTGGCTGTCTACACCAGCGCCGCGAGTTTGCTGTTGAACCTCGACGAAACGATCACGAAGGAGTAGCTATGGACATGACGACACTTCTCACTCGACGTCACTTCTTCGGCGTCCATGCCTTCAGTCTCGGCACCGCGGCGCTGGCAAGCCTGCTTACCGGTGAACTCGATGCCTCCGCCACCGGCGCTCTTCCAGGCCTTCCTCACTTCGCACCGAAGGCCAAGCGCGTGATCTATCTGTTCCAGTCGGGTGGACCGTCCCAAATGGAGCTATTTGATTACAAACCCAAGCTCAAGGACTATGCAGGCACCGAACTTCCCGAGTCCATTCGAAACGGCCAGCGCCTTACCGGCATGTCCGCGTCTCAATCGACGTTCCCTGTGGTACCGTCGCGCTTCGAATTCGCCCAATATGGTGAGTCCGGAGCCTGGGTAAGTGAGCTGCTGCCGTACACCGCCAAGATCGCCGACCACTTGACATTCATCCGCTCCATGAACACTGAGGCGATAAACCATGATCCTGCCGTAACGTTTCTGCAAACCGGATCGCAGATCGCCGGACGCCCGAGCATCGGATCCTGGTTGGTCTATGGCCTCGGCTCGGAAACGCAGGATCTGCCGGGTTTCGTAGTGATGATCTCGCCCGGTGCGGGCGGCGGGGGGCAGCCTTTATATGACCGTCTCTGGGGCAGCGGTTTCTTACCCACGAAATATCAGGGGGTGAAATTTCGTTCGGTCGGCGACCCCGTATTGTATTTGTCGAATCCCGCCGGATTCACCCGCCAAGATCGCCGTACTTATCTCGATGCCCTGGGCAAGCTGAACCAATTTGCCCTGGACGATTATGGCGATCCGGAAATCGGCACACGCATTTCGCAATACGAGATGGCGTTCCGTATGCAGAGTTCGGTTCCCGAGCTAACCGATCTGTCAAAGGAACCTGCCCAGACGTTTGAAATGTATGGAGCCGATGCGCGCAAGCCCGGTACCTACGCCGCGAATTGTCTGCTGGCGCGCCGGCTCGCGGAGCGCGGCGTACGCTTCATCCAGCTCTTCCACCGCGATTGGGACCACCATGGCAACCTGCCGAAAGATCTGCCGAAGCGCTGTAAAGAAACGGATCAGGCCTCAGCCGCCCTGGTGATGGATCTGAAGCAGCGTGGTCTGCTGGATGAGACGCTGGTGGTGTGGGGTGGCGAATTTGGCCGAACGGTCTACTGCCAGGGTCGTTTAACCGCGGAAGATTATGGGCGCGATCACCATCCCCGCTGCTTCACGGTGTGGATGGCTGGCGGGGGAATCAAGCCCGGGATCGTGATGGGAGAAACGGACGACTACGGTTACAACATTACGCAGGGCCCGGTTCACGTACACGACTTGCAGGCAACTATTCTCCAATGCCTCGGCATCGATCACACGCGACTGACGTACAAGTATCAGGGTCGCCATTTCCGTCTGACTGACGTCCACGGGAACGTCGTAAGGCAGCTCTTAGCCTAGCGCTCCGCTGTTTTAGTTTAGTGGCGCCCCACTCGCGATGATCCTCAAGAGTGCATAGACGGACGCTCGCTGCAGATTGTGAAATTGTTACGAGACGCCAGTCTGTTTTCTCTGGAGGTCTGATACCGACGACTGTGGTTCTCGGAAACTCGAATGTTTCTGTGTTCATTAGGTTTGCCGAAGTCCCGAAGGGGCTAGCTAAGCCGATGTTGAGCGTCTTGTCTGTTCCTTTCAACAGTGTTCTCGGTTTTCCGTTCGCGAGCTGCTCTCCAGGTAGAGAATGTCGCCTTGCGGCACCAGATCGGTGTGCTGCGACGCTCCTCCAAGAAACGGCTAAAGTTGACCATGGCGGACCGAGTCTTTTGCGCGTGGTAGTCTGGTGCTTGGGCCGATTGGCGATCCGCGCTGGTTTTAAGTTGCGCACCGCCGACAGGATCATCGCCGGCTTGTGTACCCTTTTCATACTCCGCGGACGCGTTCTCCGTTCCGCCATCGTTCTGAAGCCTTCTACACTGCTGCACTTTCACAGTGTGCTGAGGAAACGAAAATACCGCATGTTGTTTTCACACCAGCGTGGGCGTCGGCCTTGGCTCGAAGGGACCGAGGAAAGACCTCATCGAAGCCGTCGTTGCAATGAAACGTCGTAATCCCAGCTGGGGTTGTCCCCGCATCGCTCAGCAGATCGCGCAGGCTTTCGGCGTCGACATCGACAAGCGTGTTGTTCGGCGTATCCGGATGGTTCATTACCGGCCGGAATCGGATTCGGGAGGTCCTTGCTGGCCTACGTTTATCGGCCACGTGAAGGATAGTTTGTGGAGCTTCGATGGACCATTTACACATCGCATCATGGGCTTTGCCGTCCAGCGCGGCATCGTTGACGGTGTGGCGCTGTGCCGGATGTTCTGTCGAGCAATTCGCGGGCAGAGTCTGCCTAAATATCTCAGCTCGGATCATGACCCCCTGTATCGATTCCATCGATGGCGAGCGATCTTCGCGATCTCTGCGGAGTGACCGAAATAAAGACGGTTCCATACGTGCCGCTTTCGCATCCCTTTGTCGAACGGTTGATTGGAACGGTTCGGCGCGAGTACCTGGATCGCACCCTAGTCTGGACGACGGTCGACCTGGAGAGAAAACTAATCGATTTCCAACATTACTATAGTCCTCATCGAACGCATGCGGGGCTGGAAGGACGCCTGCCAGAACCGAGTATGGGCGGATCGGCGTCGCCAATACCCTTCGATTCGTACACCTAGCGGAGTCACTGTCGAGGGCTGTACCAGACGGCCATCGGCGCCTGAGTTTATCAATTCGCGATGAACAAGGCTCGCCACACAGGTTTAAGATGACATACAAAACTCGACGCGCTCCGTCGGTGCACTCTGTACAGTGTTTGCTAGAACTAGCGAGCACAGATCGGAACTGCGCCACGATGCGATTATTGTGGGCTCGCCTCCACGCGGGTTCGTCCTCCTCGTTGCAGATTTGGTGCGCATAAGGGGTTGCTTTAGCAACGTGATGCAGCGATTGATAGTGACAGTAACGGTTTCAGTCGCTTAAAGCGGCTGACTGTCACTAAATTGGCACTAAAGAGCGGTCAAAACGGATGAAATCAAGTGAACAGGAATAAAGATCGGAACGAGTGTAAACTGCTGGCTGGACAGAGGTTGTGTTGAATTTTGAAATACTTGCCGACGGGCCTTGATCGCATTTCAAGACCGCCGGTTTCAACCACTCACCCATTCCTCCAGTTCCTATCCTATCTGATTTCGTCCGTTTGAGAGCACCGTCACTACCTGCTTCTGCGGGGCTTCGGCTTTCAGATCGCGGAAGCGAGCACCGGTCATCTGGTTGTAGAACACATAAGGACCCTTCCGCATCGGGCTCCAGGCTCGCGCGAGTTTCTTTAACTAGGAGTCTGATGTACACGCAAAGTACCTATCTACCTGAAACAACGGCCTGACATTCCCGATATACCCTATTCTCGATCGACATAGTAGATTTCTCTTGACTCGCTCCCATTCTTGCATTATTCTGTGACCACGAGTCTTCGTATGAGCGAGCGAATGCTAATACGTTTTTCCTTCCGGCAGCCGCTGGCTGCACACCCGCTGATGTTGTATTGCTGTTGACCTAAATACAAAAGAGAGTCCAAAGATTTCGACGAGCGCTGTGCTGGCTCGAAGTGTATGGAGGAAGACTTTGTTTACGACTGGCGTTCTCTTATCAAAACGCAGACCAGATCCGAAGCGCGATCCGCTCCAGCAGAGCGTGACCTCCCTCGCGCTTTTTGCGATGTATGCGGCCGGAGCGGACGGATACAACCTCTTCGCGATCGACGAAGCGAATGGCGCACTGGTGAGCCGAGACTCCAACGGATTAGCGGCCCCGCAATGGTTAGATCCTTCGAACCAGAGCGGCGTTAAGAGCCGAGATGGCCTTGCCGTGGCATTGTTTCCACTGTGCGTGGACGCTCAATTCGCTGGTAGTCTGGCGTTCGTCTTTCGCGGCAATGATATTTCTGAAGACAAGCTATCCATTCTGAATCGTTTCGCTACCACAATTGAAGCGGTCCAAGCGCTTCCTCACACCACCGCTAGTCTCGCCGCAAGAATCGGCACACTGGATGCCGAACTTGCCGGTATTAAGATCGCCGAGCGAACTCGCGGCATTCTCACAGGTGGCATGCCGGAGCCGGAAGCTATCGAGACGCTGGTGAGTCACGTAGAAAGAGTGTTGGAAGGGCGCCAGTTCGGATCGGCACTCCAACAACTGCTGCCCGATCTGGAGGACCAGCTTGCCACCAGACGGGCTGTCATACGAGCGAAGGCGTTGCTCGAAAGCCGCCACGGGATGTCCGAGGAGCAGGCTTATTTTCACTTGCGCGTGAAAAGCCGGTCAACCCGCAGGAGACTCCTCGAGGTTGCACAAGAGCTTCTGGCCGTTGAGGCAAGTGCTCGGCAGGAGGAGCGAAGCGATGTCCACTCTTAATCAACGTAGACCTGCCGCCCGACTTGCGCCGGCAGCAGCACTGGCCTTCTTGCTCGGCGGACACCTCGTTGGGGGCGACGACTCCAACAATGCCGCGCTGCTCGAGAAAGCCAAGCAGATTCATACCCGAATCGGCGCCTTCGACAGCCACGTGGATATTCCTCTGAATTACGGCGAGCCTGGGCTCGATACGCAAGTGGATCTGCCGAAGGCCGAGCGCGGTCTGCTGAAGGGCGCATCCTTCGCGGTGTTCGTGCCGCAGGGGGCGCGCAACGACGAGGCGTACAGAAAGGCGCGCTCGGATGCCGACAAGAAATACCGGCTCATCCGAGATATTGCGGAGAAGAATCCCGCGCACGCCGCGCTTGCATATTCGCCAGCCGACGTGCGGCGTATTGCTGCCGAAGGAAAATTCGCGATCGTACTGAGTTTGCTGAATGCATATCCGTTGGTTCGGCCGCGGGTTCCCAACATTCCTCTGAATGAACTCGGGGAACGCGATCTGCCGGCTTTCCAGTCCGACCTCGATCAGATTAACGAGTGGTACAACCGCGGCGTCCGGATCCTGGGGTTCGTGCATGCCGGACACAACGACTGGGCGGATTCGTCGCGTCCAAATGTGAAGCTTGGCGATGCAGCCGAGGAGCACTGTGGCCTTTCGGATCTGGGCAAACAAGCGGTCCGCCGCCTGAATGATCTCGGCGTGCTGATCGATGTTTCGCAGCTCTCGACCCACGCGTTGGAGCAGGTAATTAGTGTGACCAGGGCACCGGTCGCCGCGACGCACTCGGCAGTGAAAGGACTCGTGGACACACCGCGCAACTTGAGCGACCGCGAACTCGAGTTGATCAAGAAGAATGGCGGTGTGGTCCAGATCGTAGCGTTCAGTAAATATTTGCGCCCGCAATCCACAGAGCAGATCGCAGCGCTTCAGACCGTTAATGCCGCGCCCAAGGCAACTCTCGCGCAATTCGTGGACGCCATCGATTACGCGGTCAAGCGAATCGGCGTGGATCACGTCGGCATTTCGTCCGACTTCAACCATGGCGGCGGTGTTATCGGATGGGAGAACGAGGGCGAGAGCGTCAACGTTACCGCCGAGCTGCTGCGGCACGGCTATGGCGAATCCGATATCGCGAAACTGTGGGGCGGAAATTTTCTGCGAGTTTGGCAAGCAGCGCAGGACGGCGCAACTCACCTGGAAAGCCGGCGATAAGGGGCTTGGTGAAAAGAACATTGTGAAAAAAACGTCCGCCATCTCGCTGATCTGGCTGATCTTGCCCGTGTATGGTCAGATTGCTGTGCGCAAGCAGGGCTACGTGCCCTTCAGCGACGCGCCGATCAACTATCTCTCAGACGCTCTGACCGACCCGGTGGCGAAACTCCAGCAGCGCGTCAGCCGAGGCGAAGTGAATCTGGCATACGAACCTGCGCACGGTTACTTGAAGTCGGTTCTGGATGCGCTCGACATTCCGGTCAGCTCTCAAACGCTGGTTTTTTCAAAGACCAGCTTTCAGTTCCGGAAAATCTCTCCTGAAACGCCGCGCGCGCTTTATTTCAATGACGACGTATATGTCGGCCAGGTGCACGAAGGAAAGGCGCTGGAGATTGTCTCGTTCGATCCGATGCAGGGAGCGATTTTTTATCTTCTGGACGAACGTAAATCCGAGCAGCCGGTGTTCCAACGAGCTGAGTTGGATTGCACGCAGTGCCACGTGGCAGCTTCAACCCGTGGAGTACCTGGCGTCCTGCTCCGATCGATTTATCCGAATCCAACAGGGACCCAAGCTACTCACTCGACGTCGTTCATCACCGGACAAGACAGCCCGCTCCAGGAACGTTGGGGCGGATGGTTCGTAACCGGCACTGTCGGCCGGCAAACCCACATGGGAAACGCGGTGGTGCAAGACAAAGAGCATCCTGAGCAACTCGGCCGTTCCGGTAGCTTGAACTTCGACGCCTCGGCTTACCTAACGCGGCACAGCGACGTGGTTGCCCATCTCGTGCTGGCTCATCAGACGCAGATGCACAACCTGATCACGCTGACGAATTATCAGACAAGGCTGGCGCTCGACGCTGGCCCGCTCACGGACGAAACGCGCAAGCAATACGAAGGTCCCGCGGAAGAGTTGCTGCGCTATTTGCTTTTCGCGAACGAGGCGCCGCTCAGCGATCGAGTGAAGGGAGATGCGGGCTTCACAGAAGAATTTCGATCGCGCGGTCCACGCGATGCTCGCGGACGCTCGTTGCGCGATTTTGATCTGCGCAAGCGGATCTTCAAGTATCCGTGCAGCTACCTGATTTACTCAGCGGCGTTCGATACGCTTCCGGCGCAGGCGAAAGAATATATTTACCGCCGGCTGTTTGAGATCTTAACCGGCCGCGATCGGTCACCCGAGTTCGCGAAGCTATCCGGCAAAGATCGCCGGGCCATCCTCGAAATCCTGCTGGCCACGAAGCCAGGCCTGCCCGAGGAGTGGAGGAATTACAACCAGCAGGCCCACCTAAGGGAGCGATATCCGAGCCGCAATCGGTCCGGACAATCTAGCAGCAGCTGGCAGAGGCCCAATACCAGCCGGTTCGCGGGCGAAAGCGCCTGCGCCACCTCCTGGATGAACGCTTGGAGCCAAGTGGGGCAGGCATTCAGCCTGCCAAGCCTTCTGCCACTCGCTGCAAGTCAACGAACAACCAATCAGAAAGGAACATATGAGAATTTCTAGAACTTTGCTCGGCCTCGCGGCCGTCATCGCAGGCCTGTGCGCATCGGCGACGGCCGCAACTTTGACCGGGCGTTGGGACGCCAGCATCACTCTCAATGGCACGGCAATCCCCTTCCGGCTCGATATCTCGGGCGAAGGCGCCAACCTGAAGGGCACTCTCTTCAACGGCGACCAATTGCAAACCACCACCGGTGCGCGGCTTGAAAACGGCAAGATCGTACTGGAGTTCGATCATTACCTCACCAAGATCATTGCAACCTTCGAAGCAGGACAGCTGGATGGTCAGGTGGAAGGGCGCTTCTCGCGGGAAAGCTACATCAGCAGTGTTCCATTCCACGCGAAGCGCTATTCTCCGGCTGCCGTATCGTCGACGAACGTTCCATCCATCGATGGTGTCTGGGAGATTCCCTATGACAGCCCGAAGGGCGAAAAAGCCTGGCGCTTCATCGTGCGGCAATCTGGAGCCGAGGTCTCAGCGTCCATTCTGCGCGTCGACGGCGATACGGGCGCGCTGACCGGCAATTTCCAGAACGGCAAG
>Ga0187859_10002506_pt1 | contig 11490 bp, 14 predicted proteins | sample June2016WEW_10_1_2_FD_133019 | JGI IMG/M metagenome (GOLD analysis project Ga0187859, IMG submission 133019) | Peatland microbial communities from SPRUCE experiment site at the Marcell Experimental Forest, Minnesota, USA - June2016WEW_10_10 | ecosystem: Environmental > Terrestrial > Soil >... | reverse complement strand
GCGGCGCGGGATGCCTATGCCAAGTACCTGGAACTTTCCCCCGACGGCAAAGAAGCCGAAGCCGTCAAGAAAAAGCTAGCCGGCAAGCGGTAGGCGCTTGCTTTTCCGGTTCGCTTCCTGTTTCTTCATAACTGCTACAACAGTGCCCACGCCGTCGTGCCAATCCGGAAACAGGTCCACGTATTGAATCTTCCGGGAGATGTTTCGCGGCACTACGCATTGGTCCAATCGAACCGGAATGAAGAATATCTCGTCGAGGGGAACTTGCGCCGCGCAATTCAGCGCGAAACGGAGCTCGCTGTGGAAGCTCCCGCGCTTGCACGTAGACCGCTGGGAAAAGCAGGCTACGAAGAAGTTGGATGCTTGGATGGCGGTCTCAATCGCTCTCGGCCAGTTCTGTCCGGGCAGCAGCTTCTTGCGGTCGAGCCAGGGACGAAAGCCGTCCTGCTCAAAGGCTGCATACAGTTTCTTGGCAGCCGCGAGATCCTCCTCCACGTAGGCGATAAAAACGCGCGCTTTGGTTTGCTCAAGGAACCGGAATCCCCGGGTGCGGCCCGGCAGGAACGTGCCCAGCCCGTCGATCTCTACCGCGGTGCCGTGCTCCAACGCGTGTCGCACAATCCGGGCCACGCGGCGCGTGAGATTGGGGCTGCGCTTCACCGGGTTTCCTTCTTGGGTTTCGGGGGATCGAACTGAAAGTCCTGCTGGCGGCCGGAACGAAAAGTTCCCAGGCCCGGAAGCGAGGCGCTCTGTCCCTGGCGCATCCGTTTGTGGAGATCGCTCAGGATGCGGTCTACCTGATCTGCCGCCGCACCCGCCGTCATGTGGGACTCTTTGGCCAGCCTGCGTGCTAATTGCTTCCTCTTCATGCCGGCTAAATCATATTACGCCTACGTAGCGCTTCCAGGCCTATCAAGTAGCTCCCTGGTCCGTATACTGCTTGTTATTAGCTAGATAGGCTGCTTTCCTGAAACTGAACCGCTTTGTGACCGCTGTTACGAATGAAACTATTTTAATAACGCCTTAAGGTGAAGTTCATCTGGGGCTGCAATGATCGTGACTGAAGAGCGCAATCTACTTCCCAAAACCTTAAGGAGACCTCAATGAAGAAACTGATGACTTTGATGCTTGGCTTGTCGATGTTGGTGGGTACCACCGCCGTGTTCGCCCAGGACAAGACGGACAGCACCACCAAGACCAAGAAAGCCAAGAAAGCCAAGAAGGCAAAGCCGACCACGACCACCAAGAGCTAAGTCGGTCTAAAACGATTTTTGTCGCGCATGGGTCGCCCGTAAAACGTGGCCCATGCGCGATAAGTTTTTTTTGGGGCTGCCGTGAAGCAGATTTAACTCCGGATTCAGGACCAGTTCATGTGAGGCTGTCATCCTGATACTGGAGCCAGGCATATGGCTTCAGAAAATTAAGGAGACCACCCCATGAAAAATATTATGAGTTTGATGCTTGGCCTGTCGTTGCTGGTAGGCGCCACCGCGATGTTCGCGCAGGATAAGCCGGCCGACACCACCAGCACCACGACCAAGAAGGCCAAGAAAGCCAAGAAGGCCAAGCCGACCACCACCGACAAAACCACCAAGAGCTAACCAGTTAACAGTTCTTCGTCGCGCATGTTGGCCTCGTAAAGAGGCGCATGCGCGATTAGTTTTTGGCCTTGGTCACGGAGGGCCGCTTGGCCCAATACACGACGCAACCGGAAACATCTTCCCATCTTGAATAAAGCTTCGGCAAATTGAATTCTTGCACCCGTTCGTCGTCATCGTCGCAAGTCTCCACAGTGCTGTATTTGCCGAGCTTGAGCTGCTTTTCTAGCTCACTTCGCGGCAGGACGTGCAGCCGGGCGGCAAGATCCGGCGAAAGGTTGTTGAGTTTATGAGAATCCTCCAGTTCCATCCCGGAGGGTGGCACGCGCCTTAACAGGAAATAAACGAATTCGTCGGCTACCAACGGTTCGCCCGGAGGCGTGACATCCTTCACTTTCTGGGCCACCTGCTGGAAATCGTGCCAGTTCATATTGTCGTGTCTATCGCAAATCGGTTTGATCAGTCCCAGAGAAAGCAGGAAGGCGAAAAGCACTACGGACCGCCACGGTCTTTCCGCCGAATCGAGCCGCGATCCGATGTAATATAAACCCACCGACGCTAGAATCGCGAGAAACGGCACGGTGAACAGGAAGTAACGCTCGAACGTAGGGTGGGCAGTAGAAAGATGGATGCTCAACGCTAGAGCCAGCCAACCACACAAATAGAACTCCGCTCTGAGACGACGATCCCACTCGCGTCGCCGGGCGATGAAAAGCAAACCGGCCAGCGCTAACAGTCCCAGCAGTGTGGCTTGCGCCGAATCGATCCAGGAAAACAGGACCCCCACGTCATGCTGGATCGCGCCTTCCCATTCCACCTGCCGGAAGAACAAATGATAATCGACGATGTTAAAGCGCACTACGCGCGGAGACTGCAGGTACAGCCACAGCAGCGGTAGAAACGGAAGCAGCGCGCCAAGCACGAAGACGGCGCTCTGCAGCCAGCGTTTTCCGGTTCGGCTCTGGATTAGGATCCAAAGCAGCAGCACCGGTGCTACCGGCGCCGTCAAGAGAGTGGAAGCGGCAGCGCCTCCGGCAGCTACACCAGCCAGCGCCGGCCACAACAGGGCGTTGCCCTCCACCGTCAGGATCGACATCCGGAACGCAGCCACAATCAGGAACAGGGCCAGACCGTACGCTTGCCCGATAGATCCAAATTGAAACACCATCGAATTCAGGCCGGTAGCGAGTGCGGCAGCCAGCGCCGCGGGAACTTGCCAATTGGACACGGGGAATCGGCGCCGGACATAATCGCCAGTCAGCAAAATAGCGCCGGTGGTCATGATGGCGGCCAGTGCATGGACCATGTGCCAGGTTTGCGGAAGCACTCGCATCCACATGGCCACCCAGTAGGCGTTGAGCGCCGTTTGCGGGAAAAGGAAATCCAAGTAGGGCCGCTTGCCGGCGCTGATCAACTGGGCTGCTAATAGGTGAAAGCCTTCATCCCAGGCCACGGCTATGGTCTGAGAATAAACCAGCAATCCCGCGAACACCACGGCGAGAGGGGCGTAGTACAGAAGGAGAAGCTTGCGTGTCAGACTCAGAATTATATCGCGGCGGAGCGCATCGAAGCCACGGAATCACGGTTTCTAAGGAGTTCCGATGGTCCCGCTGGCCCACCAAAGGCCGGAAAGACAGTCCGTGGCGCACGCACTCTTGCGTGCTGCGCCGAGACTCGTCTCGGCGTTGGCGGACATCGACACCAGTGTCGATGCAGCACCGAAGAGTGCGTGCGCCACGGGTGTCTTCAAGGGAGCCGGTGCCTGAGCTCAGCGCTGGGCTTCCTGATACAGCCCGATCACATTCCCCGCCGGATCGCGAAACGTTGCGATCCAGGACGTACCATCCGGATGGTCGTGATGCACCCCCTCCACTACTTCGCCACCGTGAGATGCGGCGCGAGCCAAAACGTCGTCGATGCCGTCCACCCAAATGTAGGGCAACAGGCCGGGCTCGCAGCTGATGGGCCGGCCTGTTACCCAAGCTCCACTCACGCTGCCCAAATCGAAGCTGGGCCTGTTACTGTCCCGGTTCCGGATATTACAGCCGAACACTCTTTCGTAGAACGCAGCGGATCGGTGAACGTCAATCGCGGGAATCTCCAGATAACACAGCCGCGGGCGCGGAAGCAGCTCCAGACTACTCTTGATCTCCACCACCTGTGCGCCCCACTCCACCGGATTCACATCGGCCACATGTTGAGAAAATGCCCAGCGGTATCCGGCCAGATCAAGGGCCGAATACTGTCTCTCGCCGAATACGTGAGTGGCGGGCGGATTCAGAATTTTCGCGCCAAACTTCTTGGCGCGTTCGCAGTGTGCATCCACGTCCGCGATGTACACCATGGGACCATGGGCCGCTTTCGAAGCGGCCCCTCCGCGCTCCGCGACCGGCACGCCCGTCAAAATCATGCAGCCCTCGCCAACCAACAATTGCGTGTGGTGGATGGTGCCGTCGGCTTCTGGAGGCGTATGCAGGCGCTCTTTGAACCCGAAAGCACCGCACAACCATTCAACAGCTTTGGGCACGTCATCGTAGCTTAGGCTGGGAACAAGTGGACCCGGAGGCGCGGACCGATTCTCGATCATGCGTCCATCATAAAATGACCCAGCCGCCGCTGTATTGTAGAAAAGTGTCAGCCGCCGAGGATTCCACCGGGACGTGGTTCTGCACCTCGGCCGAACGTGGGCGATACTCGGTAGTCGTGAGTCCAGTGAGATCGCGAAAATCGCGAATCAAGTGGGCCTGATCCGCGTAGCCGTACTCGGCCGCAAGTCCACACCAATCCGGCGAGCCTGGGCCGGTCATCCATCCCAACATTCGTCGCAGCCGCCGGACACGTGAAAAACGTCTCGGCGATAGAACCGTTTCAAGAACATGGAACATCGCTTCCGGCGTCCGCGCCCTCGAGGAGCTGAATGCCAAGCTGCCCTGCAGATGACAGACCTTCCGACCTCAGCCCTGATGTGGAATTCGCTATATTCGAGCCAGAATGAAGGCTACCAGCTTTGAATACCGGCACCAGACTTTGCTGCATTTGCTGCTGGTTTGGCTCGCGTCCCTAAGCTACCTTCGCGACCGCGTGGATATTGTGTGGGCGCTGGTGCGGCATCATTCCGATAGCGCATCCTGGGAGCGCCTGGTTTTCGGATTCGGCGCATTGATGCTGCTCGGGTCCGCGCTACTCGAAACTTGCGCAAATGCTCCTGCGCAGGTTTCTCCCGGATCAGCGGGTTACAGTCAGCAACAAATGCGCCTTGCGCGAGTGCTCTTGGTCCTCGCGGTCGGCTTGCTCTTACCTTTGCCGGGCGCCGTCATTCTATTGACGGGTGAGACGATCCTTATTCTGCGCCTCTTCCTACGCGGTGATGAGGGCGCCGCGCTTCCATAGCAATACGCCCGTGTTTCCTGGGGATCAGCCTTCCGCGTTGCTGCGTCGAAATGGGGACTCACGGCCAGCATGATTGCTTTCGTTTTGGACGCTACAAGACAGAATCTCTGAGATCGGCGCTGGCTGCAGTGTGGTCCTGTGGCTGGCGTTAAATGTCCCCGCGCAAACCCGCAGACTGAGCAAGTCGCCCGCGGACGAAACGAGGTAATCACTAGCAATCGGCCAGATAACTCGAGAGGCGAGGCTGGTAAGCTGCGCCTGCCCAATCCCCGCCGCGTTAGACTAAATTATAGTGGCGCAGAAAGTTCTAATCTCCGCCGGCGAAGCTTCGGGCGACCTGTACGCGGCCGGCCTGGTGGAAGCGCTGCGCCGCCGCAATTCCAGCCTGGAATTTTTTGGCTGCGCCGGCCCGCGCATGCAGCGCGCCGGAGTTCGCGCCGTCGTGGACTCCGCAAGCCTCGCCGTCGTTGGCTTGGTGGAAGTGGTAACCCACATCCCGCGCATTTATGCCGAGTATCGCAAGCTGATCCGGGCGGCCGAGCAGGAGCGGCCCGATGTCGCTATCCTCACCGATAGCCCGGATTTTCATCTGCGGCTGGCGCGGCGTCTCAAGCGCCTGGGCATTCCGGTGATCTACTTCGTAGCCCCGCAGGTTTGGGCCTGGCGAAAAGGCCGTTTGCCCGCCATGCGGCAAAACATCGATCAATTGCTCTCGATTTTCCCGTTCGAGCCGGAATTCTTCGCCGCGCACGGGATCGACGCCCGGTATATCGGCCATCCGTTGACCAGGCTGGTGAAACCGTCCGCCAGCCGCGAGGAGCTTCGAAGCCGGTACGGGATTTCCGATGAGTCTCAAGTCGTGGCGCTATTGCCGGGGAGTAGGAAAGGCGAAATCGAGCGCCATTTGCCGGTTCTGATTGAGGCGGCGAAGAAGATCAGCCAGGCAAGCCAGAGGCTTGCCCCACGGTTCATCCTGGCGGTGCCTTCGGCGAATTTACTAGGGGCAAATTTTAGGGAACGCATTTCCGAGACGTCCATCCAAGTACTAGAGGGGCAGACCTGGGACGTCCTTGCCTGCGCGGAGTTGGCGCTCGCCGCCAGTGGCACCGTAACCATTGAGGCGACGCTGGTAGGAATCCCCATGGTCACCTTTTATCGAGTTAACAAGCTGAGTTGGTTGATGGGCAAATTTCTGGTACGAGTGCCGTTCTATTCGATGGTGAACCTGGTGGCCGGCCGCCGCATTGTGCCCGAGCTCATGCAGAGCGATATGACCGCCGCACGTCTGGCCGATGAGGCATTGAGATTGCTCAGTGACGGTTCCGCGCGCGAGTCCATGCGGAGTGAGCTCGAACTGGTGGCTCAGAAGCTCGCCGGACCCCACGATCCGCTGGAGGTGGCCGCTTCCACGGTCGAAGAGTATTTGAAAGAGGAAATGGTGCATGCATAGGAAGATCCTACTTTGGGCGTTGGCAGTGATCGTAATCCCCGCGCTCCTTTCCGCGCCCGCAACCGCGCAGGATAAGGCCGCCGCCAAAAAGTCGCGCATCGACGTGGAAAATTACGTCATCGACGCCGAAGTCAACCCGCATACCCAGGCCCTCAACGCCAACGTCAAGGTGCGTTTCCTGCCATTGGACAACGACATTTCTTCCGTATCTTTCGAGCTGAACAATGCGCTGACTGTTTCGAGCGTCATGGACGATACCGGCCACCAGATCCCGGCGTCGCGGTCCGGCCAGGACTTCAGCCTGCGCCTCAACTTTCCGGCGCCTTTGGCGAAAGGAAAACCCACCACGCTGACCTTCAAATATGACGGCCGGCTCACGGGCGCGGAGGATTCACCCATCTACGGCATCAAATTCGCCGCGATTCAAAATGATTTTGCGTACCTGATGTATCCAGCGCGCTGGTTCCCCGTTAACGATTACACTATCGATCGCTACACTGCGGATCTGCACATTACGGTGCCATCCGGATTTAAGGTAATCGCGGGGGGCCTGGAAACCGAGAAGGCCGCCGGCGACAAAACGGTCTACAATTTCCAGTACTCCAAGCCGTCTTTCCCGGGCAGCATTGCGTTGGTCCAGGGCGATCCGCAGCGCGTCACCTCCGAAGGCGTAACCACAACTGTGTATTTCCGGACCAAACAATCCATGGCTGGCGCCTACGGCGAAGAGACCGGGAAAGTGATGACCTTTCTAACCGGCGAGTATGGCCTGGCGCCGCAGGCCAATCTGACACTGGTGGAGACTGAAGACGGCACGCCCAACGGCTATTCCGCGCCCGGCGTAATCTTTCTGTCGCCCCACGGAATCGGCACCACGGTGGGATCGCGTCTGCTGGCGAACCAACTCGCGCGCCAGTGGTGGAGCACGCTGGTGTCGCCCATCAACCGGGATCACCTGTGGCTTGAGAACGGCAACGCGCGTTATGCCGAATTGTTGTGGGAAGAGCACGCCAACGGGCCTGCCGCATTCGAAGACGCGCTGCATGAAACCTACATTGAAGCCCTGACAGTGGACAATCCACCGGTCATCCAAGCCGGGCGTCTGGAAGACTATTCACCCGAATTTTGGGCCACCACTGCGGGCAAAGGCGCCGCCATGCTGAACATGTTGCGCAGCGTGATGGGCAACGATAATTTCTCGAAGCTGATGGCCACTTTTCCAGGACAGTACGGCTGGCAATCGGTGAGCACGGCCGATTTCCGGAAGGCGGCCGAACAGATCTCGGGTCAGAACCTGCAGTATTTCTTCCTGCAATGGCTGGAATCGAGCGGCGCTCCCGAGTTCAAGCTGGAGTACACCGTATTCCGCACCCAGAAGGGTTTCCGCGTCATGGGCAAGATCTCGCAGGATCTGGACACCTTCCACATGCCCGTGGATTTGAAGATCGAGACCGAAGGCAATCCCGAGACTAAGCGCATCGATGTTGTTGGTACATCTTCTGAATTCACGGTAGATACTTTTGGAAAGCCGAAATCGGTAACTATCGATCCCAACAGTGACGTACTGCGCTGGAGTCCTGCCACTCGCGTCGCCGTGTCCATCAAACGCGGCGAGCAGTTCGTCGAAGTGAGCGATTACGGCGGGGCCTTGAAGGAATTCCAGAAGGCGCTGGAGGTGAATCGCAATAGCTCGCTGGCGCATTACCGTGTCGGCGAGGTGTTTTTCCTCCAGAACAACGATCAAACCGCTGCCAACGAATTTCGGGAAGCTCTGAACGGCGACCTGGATCCGAAATGGACGGAGGTGTGGTCGCACATTCATTTGGGGATGATCTACGACCTGCATGGCCAACGCGACCGCGCGGTCAACGATTACAACCAGGCCATTCGCACCAAGGACAATACGCAGGGCGCGCAGGAAGAAGCAGCCAAGTACTTGAAGACACCGTACGAGCGCGCGCGGAAGGATTTTTAGCGCAACTAGACGGCTAGCCTACCCGTTTTCTCAAGTTCTCCGCAATGCACTGTGGAGTCCAGATCTCAAGGTAACCTTGAGAGATCAATAGATACACGGTCTGGCCGTCTTCCGTCGCGCCGTGAGGAAGCAGATCGGTAGGAAGGGATAGACGCCAGCCTGGCGCGCTCTTGGGCGACACTTGGCTTTCCCTGATCCTAAAGGGAAGGAGCGCTCGCTCGCTGGACTGTATCTGCTGAGCATCCATGGTATCCGATTCCTCAGGCGGCGTGAGTAGCTCCTGAAGCAAGGGACGGGCTTCAAGTTGGGCTCTCGTAAGGATGCGATACCGGCCAAGATCAAGGGTGAGTATCCAACAGGGAATCACGTCTTTGCCGGTCATCCATTGAAGACGATCCGTCAACCCCTTGGGAAGATAGACCTTGTTGTCTTTGATGATACTGGACCAAGGCTCCTGCATCGTCGCCCTATTGTTTTGCCGCTTCTATTATATACGATCTCTTGATTCAAAAGGATTTGTGTTGACACTTACATCAATTTGCCGTAAACTTTTAGCAGAGAATTTTCGCTCTGAAAAAACACATTGTAGTGGCTGGCCGAGAATGATAAACTCTGACGCTAAGCAGGAGGGATGCTTGAAATGCTAACGCAATGCTCAGTTTCGCCGGAAGCAATCATGGCTATCGCCGTACTTGGGTCGGGAACCCACAAGTTGGAGATCGAACAAATCGCCGAGCACTTTGTTCGACTGAAGGAGAAGGGCGTACCGATTCCTCCAATCAGGCTCAGAAGAATCCCCGGCGGCTACTACTCGGAGGACATCGAAGCCTTCGTGGGCCGCCAGGCGGCTATTGGGAACGCCGACGCCCAAAATCCTGTCGAGTTCTATGAAAGTGGAATTGAAGCTTGCAGGCGAATCCTCACTAACGAACTTGCACGTCATCCGCATGAGATGAAAGAGGTTGCTCAAGCGCTAGGATTCGACATGTCGGTCATCACTCCCCAAATTGGAGCTTAGCCTCCTGCCTGATTGACTGCACCTCTTCAGCCGGCAATCCCAAGGGGCACGCCACCCTTATCTTCACCCTGAGTGGATTCAGGTCTCTAAGAACGTTTTGCATCACCTTGGACCTGTTAAAGAGTTTCTCAATCTTGAAGCTACCCTCATGGCTGCTCGAAAGGATACGGACTTGGCTGTGGCGCTGCAGATTTGCCTTCTGAGATGGCACTAAGACTTGGATCTGATAACTGCGCGCAGTACCAATGGTTCTTTCAGCTATTCTGGTCTCCCAATGATTTGGTAGCGTCACGTACACGAGCTCAAGGTCGTCTCCATCTCCGTAGGCTTGCGCGAAATGTCTGACATTTGGCGGCGCGGCTTTGTCTAGCGGATCAACTTCGTGCACCACCTGATATCGCAGGCTCGACGTCAGCTCACCAAGTAGGTTTGAGCATTCTGTTGAACCGGCAACCTGCTTGAGAACAGCGATTATCTCTTCGTCAGTCAGAAGTAGAAGATCCTCTTTCTTCATTAACTTCTCGGCGATCGCCAGAGCGACAACTCTCGAGAAGAGCCTCTCAGCAGCCATTTTTCCTGGCTCCTCGTAGCAGTTGGTGTACATCGCCTCGCGGGCGTACAAGAAATGTTCGATGTAGCTGATTGCAGCTTCATCAAAGGTCAAGAAAAGCACACCCCGGTCCTCAAGCGGTCTCATGAAGTCCAGTAAGGCCATCGTATTCGTGAACCCCATCTTTAGGCCGGTCATGTCGGCGTCTCGTATCAGGTAGTCCATCCTGTCAGCGTCGAGAGGGGAATCGATGATCTCAGAAATGAGGCTGTCGATTCCCGTCAACCCAGAGGTGTCCAAGCCAAGAATATTCGAGATAACCGCCGGATCGAATCCCAGCGATTCGAGCGTCGGGCTTAGATACTCCAGGATATAGTCCGTACCATACATCTTATCAGGCGCTGAATTTGCGGCTTGACTGTCCTTGGCAATCGTATAATTATCGAGCGCATGGCCAAACGGCCCGTGTCCGATGTCGTGCAAGAGCGCTGCGAGCTTAGCCTTCCGAATGTGTTCCACTCTCCTTTCGAAGATTTGGGGCTCTAACGCCCTTGGCGCGTCGGAGTCCGTCCGATAGCACACTCCTCGATCAATAATCCCGCTCAATGCCAGCTCTGCGTTTTTGGCCACCCCGAGCGAGTGTGCAAGGCGAGTATGCGTCGCCGATGGAAATCGCGCGTAGCTGAACGACAGCTGTTTCACCCGATTGAGGCGCTGCAAGAGTAGGATGGGAAAGCACGGTAGCCAGCTCCTCGTCGAGATAGATCCGTCCGTAAACGGGATCATCGATGCTTATGGGCTGCGCCCTCGGCATCACACTTTTGAGTCTCCAGTGGTTGGCCAGGTGCAACGCAATGTTTGGCACGGCCGACTTCTCGTAGTCCGCGAGTCGGGCCCGCTGCGATTCTATTTGGGCGCTAAGGGCTTGGACTCGATTCTGCGTATCAGAGTGGACACGCTTTGTTGCCTCCAACACTGCATTTGGTCGTGATGCATTTATGCACAGTTGAGCCAGCCTACCTAACGGCCCCTCAAACTCCTCAAATGTGGCGTGGCTCACGAAGATGGCTGACATCCGTTCAGTCCAAACAGACGTCACCTTTCGGTCCAACATCTCACCCCGAAAAAACCAGATGTAAAGCGCATTGCCGAAGGACACAATTACAACAACTGCGACCGAAAGGACGATGTGAAATCCTATCTGCTGCGGGACGGTTGGGAACCGGATCTTTACGCCGTCACGTAGCCAAAGAAGTACGCCATTGACTATGAAGATGCAAACCGTGAGAAAAGTAGCGAATTTGGCCAAGCTTCTCTCCTTCTGACGAATAATACTTCGAGATGCACCGTTAAATCAACACGCCGCGAAATTCATGGCCGGGCCAAAAGATGGTTGGGCGTGCGGGAGAGACGCATCGGCATAGTCGTCTACCATAGAGGTCAAGTGAAAGAATCAGCCAAACGCGATCTTTCGATCAATTATCTTCGCACCACGCTGACTCTGATGGT
>Ga0187859_10002504_pt1 | contig 11497 bp, 10 predicted proteins | sample June2016WEW_10_1_2_FD_133019 | JGI IMG/M metagenome (GOLD analysis project Ga0187859, IMG submission 133019) | Peatland microbial communities from SPRUCE experiment site at the Marcell Experimental Forest, Minnesota, USA - June2016WEW_10_10 | ecosystem: Environmental > Terrestrial > Soil >... | reverse complement strand
TTTTTCTTGTGAACGACAAAGCGCATGAAAACGGGCGCGCCCATAGCTTAGAACTATCGCTCGACAACGTCGAGCAACTGACGGATTTCAGCTGGGCGATCCGCCAGGCACTTCGCCAGCAGGGAATTACCGGAGCCGCAAATCAGGAAATCGATCACATTGAGCTGTTCGGCCCGTCTAGTCTGCCTTCCGTCGATAGCAAGAATTTCGTTCTCTGTCCTGGGAAGGCCTACGATCGCTCGCCCTGCGGCACCGGAACCAGCGCCAAGCTGGCCTGCCTCTATGCTGACAGGAAAATCCACGAAGGCCAGGTCTGGAAACAGGAGAGCATCGTTGGCAGCATATTTGAAGGCAGCATCACGGTGCGGGAAGGGAAAGTCTATCCCAGCATCAAAGGCGCAGCCTTTGTGAATGCCGACGCGGAACTCATCATCGATTCTGACGATCCATTTTGCATGGGCATTCGGACTTAAAGATGTCACTGCCCATTACCATGATCGCTCGCGAACTCGCTCAGCGCTTCGGAAAACTGTTCGGCGATCATCCCCGAATCTTCCGCGCCCCCGGACGCGTCAACCTGATTGGCGAACACACCGACTACAACGACGGCTTTGTCATGCCGGCGGCTGTCGGATTCTCGACCTATGTAGCGATCGCCGCACGACCGGACCGCAAGCTCGTGATCCACTCCGAGGAATTCCCTGGCAATTTCGAGTTTGATCTCGACCACCTGCCCGAGCGCCGCACCGGCGGTTGGTGTGACTATGTGCTTGGCGTCGCCAGCGTCCTTCTGCGGCGCGGTTTCAAACTGCAGGCAGCGAACTTGCTGGTGCACGGCGAAGTCCCAATCGGCGCGGGACTCAGTTCCTCCGCGGCCGTCGAAGTCGCGTCCGCGCTGGCCTTTATGAGCATGAGCGCGACGACGGGCGAAACACGCCTGCCGCTCCCCGAGATCGCCAAGCTCTGCCGGGAGGCTGAGAATTCCTTTGTCGGCGCCCGCGTCGGAATCATGGACCAGTTCGTTTCCTGCATGGGAAAAGCCGGGCACGCTTTCTTTCTCGATTGCCGTTCCCTGGATTTTCAGTTCGTTCCCATTCCGGCAGGTATGGCTCTCGTGGTCTGCAACACAATGGTCAAACACGATCTGGCCACTGGCGCATACAATACACGGCGGGAAGAATGCGAGGAGGGCGTGCGCCGTTTCGCCAAGTGGTATCCGAGAGTTCGCGCCCTGCGCGATGTGTCCGAGGAAATGCTCGATCAGCACGCCCGGGATCTTCCGGCCACGATCGCGAAACGATGTACTCACGTCGTCCGCGAAAACCAGCGCACCCTCGATGCCGCGCGCGCGCTCACCGAAGGCGACCTCACTCGAGTGCGGGAATTGATGCGCGATTCGCACAACAGCCTGCGAGACCTCTACGAAGTCAGCTGCGGAGAACTCGACCTCATGGTCGAAGCCGCCCAAAACCTGCCAGGCTTCTACGGTGGCCGCATGACCGGCGGCGGCTTCGGCGGATGCACCGTCAATCTGGTGCGCGAAGAAAATGCGGAGGAGTTCGCGCAGCGAATAGCAGAAAGTTATCGCCGGCGAACGGGAATTACCAGCCAAGTCTACCTATGCACCGCCGAAGACGGGGCGGGAGAACTCAGCTAGATTTCTTTAGCTAGACCTCGTCTGAGTCTCGGCGGCCGGCGACCACCCCTGCAGCTTCACCAGCCAATTCGCGGGTTCGGGAAGAATCGCGAACTTGGGCAGATCACCGCGTACCATCGCCACTTCATCGCAGCAATGAAACCGCGGACAAGCGTGGCAGTCTTTGTAGATCTTGTCGGGAAGGTCTTCGCGCTGCGCCACAGAAAATCCCTGCCCCGCAAAAAAATCCGGCTTACGCGTAAACAGACAGATGCAATCCACGCGATGCCGCTTGGCCTCGGCCATCAAAGATTTCACCAGCCGTCCTCCGCCGCCTTTGCCCTGAGCCCAAGGCGCAACGGTAATCGAGCGAATCTCGGCCAGATGCGTGCCATACAAATGCAGCGCGCCACAGCCGATGATGCGGCCATTATCTTCGAGCACCACGAAATCGCGAACGTTTTCGCAAATCTCCGGCAAAGTGCGCGGCAGCAAAGTGCCGTCGCCGGAATATGCCGAAATCAACTCGTGAATCTGTTGTGCGTCAGGCAAAATTGCTTTACGCGTGCGCATGGGCCTCCTCGCGAAGAGCATCGATCCTCTTTCTGGTAATACCGATTGCGTGCCGCACCCGCGCCGGCGCCGTGCCTCCGGGAACATCGTGAACGGCGAGCACCGAAGCCAGCTTCAGCGATTCGTAAAAGTCCTGGTCAAACGCAGGATTGAGCGACCGCAATTCTTCGAGCGCCAAGTCCTGCAGTTCGCAGCCCCGCTCGACACACATCTGTACGGCCTTGCCAATCCGCTCGTGCGCCAGCCTCGACGGGACGCCTCGTTTCACCAAATATGTTGCGGCCGCCCACGCATTCATAAATCCCGACTGCGCCGCTTGCTGCATTCGCTCGTTGTGAAATTCCACAGCCTTCATCCATCCCGTCACCAGCGGCAACATCTGCAGCAGCGTGTCGGAGGAGCCGAACAGCGGCTCTTGCGTCTCCTGCAAGTCCTTGTTGTAAGCCAGTGGCAAACCCTTCACCGCAACCATGAGCGCTGTGGCGTTGCCCAGGACTCGTCCGCTCTTGCCCCGCACCAATTCGAGCAAATCCGGATTCTTCTTCTGCGGCATCGCGCTGCTGCCGGTCGAGTAGGCCTCCGGCAAACCTAAAAAGCTATATTCCTGTGACGAAAACAAAATCATCTCCTCCGCCCACCGGCTCAGATGCAGCGCCAGCAGCGAGAGGGCATTGACAAACTCGAGTGCAAAGTCCCGGTCGCTGGTAGCGTCGATACTATTAGCGGTCGCGCCCTCGAACTCCAGACAGTCGGAGATTAGCGCCCGATCTAACGACAAAGTCGCACCCGCAACCGCTCCCGACCCCAACGGACAAACGTTCAAACGCTTTCGGCAGTCCGAGAGCCGCTCCGCATCCCGCAGAAACATTTCGACATAAGCCAGCAGCCAATGCCCGAGCAACACCGGCTCAGCCCTCTGCAGATGCGTATACGCGGGCATGGCTGCATCCGCGGCCTGTTCCGCGCGATCGACCAGCGCGCCACACAATTCCGCGAGGTCGTGCCGCAATTGGTCGATCGTCGCTCGCACGTACAAGCGAAGATCGGTCGCAATCTGCTCATTGCGGCTGCGTCCGCTGTGCAGCTTGTAACCTGTTTCCCCGATTAACGCGACCAGTTGCTTCTCGACAAAATGATGAACGTCCTCCGCTTCATCATCGTCAAGAAATGCCGGCGATGACGCGGCCTTTTCGCCGATCTGCCTCAGTCCTTGCAGAATGCCGATCAGTTCGTCCGACGACAGAATGCCCGCGGCTTTCAGCGCCCGCGCATGCGCGTTGCTGGCCGCGAGTTCGAACTTCAGCAGCCGCCGGTCGAAACTAAACGACCGCTGCCAGCGCTCGAACTCAGGGTCCAGCGGCTGCCGGAACCTTCCCGACCACATCTTCATCGCGTAACCTCCAGGCGCGACCGGGCCCGCGAGCGCGACGGCAACCCAAGAATGCGAATGAATCCCGCCGCATCTTTCTGGTCGTAGCTGTCACCCATGGTGAACGACGAAAGATCGGTGCGATAGAGCGAGTGCTCCGACTCCCGGCTCACCACGGAAACATTCCCCTTGTAAAGCGCGAGCGTGACGCTGCCCGTCATCTCTTTCTGCGTGCTCTCGACGAACGCGTCAAGCGCTTCGCGCAGCGGGGTGAACCACAGGCCGAAATAAACCATCTCCGCATACTTCAGTCCGATGTGCTGCTTGAAGTGCGCGACCTCGCGCTCCAGGCAAAGTGCCTCAAGTTCGCGGTGAGCCGCGATCAGCAGCGTCCCACCTGGAGTTTCATAGCATCCCCGCGACTTGATCCCGACAAAACGATTCTCAACCAGGTCGACGCGGCCGATCGCATTCCGCGCTCCAATTTCATTCAGCAGTTCCACCAGCGACACGGGATCCATTTTCATCCCGTTCACTGAAACTGGAATCCCCTGCGCGAACCCAATACGCACCTGTTCCTCTTTGTCCGGCGCATCCTGCGGCGACCGCGTGATCTGCCAAGTAGTCGGCAAAGGCGCGTTCCCGGCGTCTTCCAACTCACCGCCCTCGTGGCTGATGTGCCACAAGTTGCGGTCGCGGCTGTGAATCTTGGTGCGGCTCGCTTCGACCTGAACCCCGTGCTGCTCGGCGTAATCCAGGCAATCCTCGCGCGACTTCAATGACCACTCTCGCCACGGCGCGATGATCTTCAACTCCGGCGCGAGCGCCTGGTAAGTCAGCTCAAACCGCACCTGATCGTTGCCCTTGCCCGTGCATCCGTGCGCTACTGCCGTTGCACCTTCGCGCAAAGCCACTTCCACTTGATGCTTCGCAATCACCGGACGCGCCAGCGAAGTTCCGAGCAGATACTTATGCTCATAAACCGCTCCGGCCTTCAGAGCAGGAAAGACGTACCCGGTCAGAAATTCCTCGCGCAGGTCCTCAACGATCACTTTGCTGGCGCCGGTCTTGTAAGCTTTCTCGACCACGGCCTCACTGTCATCTCCCTGGCCAACGTCGCCGACCATGGCGATCACGTCGTAGGAATAGTTTTCTTTCAACCATGGAATAATGATCGAAGTGTCCAACCCACCGGAATAAGCGAGAACCACTTTCTCAGGCATGAGCGCTCCTAACGGGCAGCCGAACCGCGCCGCCCAGCAATAAATAAAGAATAGATTTCTGAACATGCAGCCGGTTTTCCGCCTGCTCGAAAATCACCGAGTTTTCGCAGTCCATCACTTCATCCGTAACTTCCTCGCCGCGATGCGCCGGAAGACAGTGCATAAAAGCCGCATGGGGCAAGGCTTCCGCCATGAGTTCTGCGTTCACCTGGTAGGGCGCAAATATGTTGGCGCGCAGCGCAGCCTCGTTTTCCTGTCCCATACTGGCCCACGCGTCCGTGTAAACGGCGTCCACTCCGGCGACGGCCGCATGCGGATCGGTCAGCAACTCGATCCGCGCGCCCGTCTGCTTGGCAATCTTTCGCGCATCGGCCACAATCTGCGCATTCGGTGAATATCCCTTCGGCGTGGCGATCCGAATCGAAGACCCCAGGCACGCACACGTGAGCAACAGCGAATGCGCCACGTTGTTGCCATCGCCAACGTAAGCCAGCGTGATGTTCTTGAGATCGCCGAAGCGTTCCTGCAGCGTGAAATAATCCGCCAGCGCCTGGCAGGGATGCTCCAGATCGCTGAGCGCATTAATCACCGGCACTGACGCATGACGAGCCATGCCCGCGATAGTTTCTTGCGCGAACGTCCGCAGCACGATCACATCCACCCAGCGTTCCAGATTGTGCGCAATATCGCTCAGGGTTTCGCGCGCGTCCAGCCGGCTCTGCGACTGGTCCACAAACATGGCCGTGCCACCCAGTCCCGCCATTCCTGCTTCGAACGTCAGTCGCGTTCGAAGCGAAGGCTTCTCGAAAAACATCACCATTTGTTTCCCCGCCAGCGACCGTTGAAAAACCGACGGTCGGGACTTCATCAGTTCCGCCAGATGCAGCACGGCCTCAACCCCCTGCGGCCCAAGATCGCGCGTCGAAACCAGGTCGGGGCACCAAAAGATGCCAGGGAAAGTTTCCGGCGCCGCCGGTACTCTATTTTGTAATGGACTATTCAACTTTGACTCCTCTTTCTGTAACTTCATTCCCGCGCTCATACTCTGTACCTCAGGCGCAGGTCACTTCCGTTCCACAATTCAATTTCGTCAGGTAGAACTGCGGCAGTGCTTCCGCTTCCGCCGCGGGCAGTATTCGCACCCTGCCCACGCCCTGCTTCAAAGCTTGTTTGCAGGCTTCGAGTTTCGGCAACATGCCACCACTCACAATCGATCCTTCCACCATGTCCTGCGCCTGCTTGGTGCTCAACCACGGAATCACCGCTCCCTCCGCGTCTTTCACGCCCGGAACATCGGTCAGAAAGATGAGCGCGTTCGCGTGGCAGGCCGCGGCGCAAGCCGCCGCCATCTCGTCGGCATTCACGTTGTAATATTCGCCGTCCGCTCCCAAAGCCAGCGACGCGAGAACCGGAATCCCTCCCTGCTGCCACAGCGCTTCAATCCAGCATGGTTCGGCAAAACAAATCTCGCCGACGAATCCCATGTCGTTGCCGCGAAGGTGCTTCCGCCGCGCGCGAAAACTCATGCCATCGCCACCGCAGAATCCCACTGCCGGCATCCCCGCAGCCTGCACCGCTGCCACAACTTTCTTGTTGACCATGCCGCCTAGCACCATCAGAGCCACGTCGCGAGTCTCCGCATCGGTCACGCGAAGTCCGCCAATGAACTCGCTTTGCTTTCCCAGTCGCTTTAACATCTGGGTCAGCGCGCCGCCGCCGCCATGAACCACAGCCACGCGATGGCCATCCTGCGCCAATTCCGCAATTGCCCGGGCGCACTTGCGCAAGGTGGCCGCATCCTCGAGCGCCGCTCCTCCGATTTTGACCACGATGATCACAGCAGACCTTCTTCCTCTGACCAGCCGTACATCAGATTCATATTCTGTATCGCCTGTCCCGCCGCGCCTTTCAGCAGGTTGTCAATACACGAGATCAACACCAGCCGCCGGCCATCTTCCGCCAGACAAAATCCCAAATCACAGTAATTCGACTGCAGGCAGAACTGCACTTCCGGAAGCTTCGGCGTGTGAAACACCCGCACCCAGCGCTTGCCCGAATAGAAATTCCGAAAGCACGATTCCACTTCCAGCGGCGTCATCGCGCGATTCAGGTGCAAATAGATCGTCGACAAAATTCCCCTCGGTATCGGCAGCAAATGCGGCGTAAAGATCAACTCCGCGGCGCCGAGGCCGAGTTGTTCGACAATCTCTCCCACATGCCGGTGGCTAAACACCGAATACGCTGACAGGTTGTCGGCCACCGAAACAAAGTGCGTCTTGGCCGTAGGTTCCTTGCCTGCTCCCGACACCCCAGATTTAGAATCCGAAACGATCCCCCGGCTGCGATCGACCACGCCAGCCTTGAGCAGCGGCGCCAGAGCCAGAATCACTGACGTTGCATAGCAACCGGGATTCGCCACCAGCGTGGCACTCGCCACGCGGTCGCCATTCAATTCCGGCAATCCGTAAACAGCCTGCTGAGTCAATTCCGCCGCCGTCACCGCATCCGAGTCCTGAAAGTGATAGATCGCGCGGTGCTGCTCATGTTGCAAGCGCCACGCGCCACTCAAATCGATAACGCGCAACCCCTGCGCCATTGCTTCCGGCACCAGCGCGCGCGACACTTCATGCGGCGTAGCCAGAAACAGCAATTCCACTCCCTGCTGCTTTATCGCCGGCCAGGACAGCGAATGCAACGGGTACCCACCGTTGCCGGAAAGCACAGGAAACATTTCTGCCAAATCCGTCGCGCCACCATTGTCGTCGGATCGCCGCAGCAGCGCCGGTTTTTCCAGCCGAGGATGCCGCAGAAGAATCCGCGTCAGCTCCAGGCCGGAATATCCGGTCGCGCCCAATACAGCGGTTTTGAGTTTCGCAGACATTAGCTTGTCAATCGCTTCTCGTAAAATCGCCGTCGCTACTAGCTCAGCATCTCCTCTATCCGCCCCGCCAGCTTCCGGGCGTCATCCCGATCCGGACAAACAATCAAAATCGTGTCGTCCCCCGCAATGGTTCCCACGACCTCGCTCCAGTCCGCCTCGTCCAGAGCCGCCGCGACTGGTTGCGCGCTGCCCACAATCGTCTTGATGACCAACTGGTTCTGCGCCGAGCGAATATCCAGCACAAACTCCCTGACCAGCCGCGACACCGGAGGCAGCGCCACTCCCGCCGCGCCGTCCCCGTGGGGCAGCGAATATCCTTGCGAGGTCTTGCTCAAATTCAGGTCGCGAATGTCCCGCGACAAAGTAGCCTGCCCCACCTTGAAGCCGCGCTTCCGCAGCAACCGTTGCAGGTCTTCCTGGCTGGCGATGGACCCGTGCTTCAGTACGTCCAGGACCGCCCGTTGCCGCAGTGTTTTATTCATAATGAATAACTATGCATCTAGCTGAATAATTATGTTCTTATCTTACGGCCCTCCTCCCAAATGTCAAGAAAAAAGCCCCCCGCTCATTTACTTTCGGAAGCCTGACCAGCCCTCCTCTCCCCAGCCGGAAATGTGCACACGCCAAACGCCCACCTTGGTAGACTACTTCGCGGTCTCGCGAGCGCGGTCCTGTCGAATACTTAACCTGCTCCAAGAAGAGCGGAGGAGCTGCCCATGAACCCGAAGCCCAACCTGACGGCGGAGTTGATCGCGGAGTTCCTCGGCTCCTTCGTGCTCATCTTGCTGGGCAATGGCGTGGTCGCCATGGTCGTGCTATTTCCCTCGAAGAATCCGGGCGAGACTATTCACGGCGGCTTCACTAACATCACCCTGGGTTGGGGACTCGCGGTTACGATGGGCATCTACGTCGCGGGAAAAGTTTCGGGAGCTCATTTGAATCCCGCCGTGACTCTGGCTCTCGCGGTCTTCCGCCGGTTCCCCTGGTCCAAGGTGTTGCCCTACTCCATCGCGCAGACCGCGGGAGCGTTCGCCGCCTCGGCCCTGGTCTATTGGAACTATCTCCCAGCTTTTCGGCAGTCCGATCCGCTGCTCGATCACACCGCCGGAATCTTCACCACGTTTCCCGCCTTCCCGGCCGCGCCGCAAGCGGGCTTTCTCGATCAGCTAATCGGTACCGGCCTGCTGCTGCTGCTCATCTTCGCGATCACCGACGAATTCAACTCGCCGCCGGGATCGAACCTCGCCCCCGCGATGATCGGATTAGTCGTGGTCGCCATCGGCATGAGCTTTGGCGGCATGCACGGTTATGCCATCAATCCCGCGCGTGACTTCGGCCCTCGCCTCTTTACGGTCGTCGCCGGGTTTCGCAACAACGGCCTGACTGACGGAACCCGCGTCTGGTGGATTCCCGTCGTCGCACCGCTGCTCGGAGGCCTGGCGGGAGCGGCCCTCTACGATTTCGGCATTCGGCGCTTCTTGCGCTCTTCGTAGTCGAGTCGTGGGGCGCGTGCCTCAATACGTACGAAAGGACATTCTGTGCAATACGTTCTAGCGCTCGACCAGGGCACAACCAGTTCGCGAGCTCTCCTGTTCGATGAGAAAGGGGCGATTCGCTCAGTCGCACAACGTGAATTCGATCAAATCTTTCCTCAGCCCGGCTGGGTCGAGCACAACCCGGAGCAGATCGCTTCCTCGCAAATCGCGGTAGCGCTGGAAGCCCTTGCTCAAGCCAGCGCCCGGTCGAGCGACGTTGCCGCCATCGGTATCGCCAACCAGCGCGAGACTACGATCGTGTGGAATCGAGACACTGGCGTGCCTGTCAACAACGCCATCGTCTGGCAAGACCGTCGCACCGCCGACTTCTGCGAGCGCCTCCGCAGCGAAGGCCACGGTCCGCTCATCCAGCAGCGCACCGGTCTGCTCATTGATTCTTATTTCTCCGCGAGCAAGATTTCCTGGATTCTCGACAACGTTCCCGGCACGCGCCGCCTCGCCGAAGCAGGCAAACTCGCGTTCGGTACTGTCGACACCTGGCTGCTCTGGAAGCTGACCGGCGGCCGCATTCACGCGACGGACGCCAGCAACGCCTCCCGCACCATGCTCTTGAACATTCACACCGGCGACTGGGATCACGAACTGCTCGATCTGTTTCGAGTTCCCCTCTCCATGATGCCCGAGGTGCGCTCTTCCAGCGAGGTCTATGCCGAAACCAGCGGACTGCGGGGCCTGGAGAGAATTCCAGTCGCCGGCATTGCCGGCGATCAGCAAGCGGCCCTGTTCGGCCAGCGTTGCACCCGCCCCGGTCTCACCAAGAACACCTACGGCACGGGCTGCTTCATGCTGCAGAACACGGGCCGCCGCGCCGTGCCATCCTCGAATCGCCTGTTAACCACCATCGCCTGGAAAATCGGCGAAACGACCGAGTACGCCCTCGAGGGCAGCGTATTCGTCGGTGGCGCGGTCGTGCAGTGGCTGCGCGATGGGCTCGGCCTGATTCGCAAATCCGAGGAAGTCGAAGCCCTGGCCAACTCCGTGCCCGACAATGGCGGGGTCTATTTCGTCCCTGCCTTCGTCGGCCTGGGCGCTCCGCATTGGGATTCCTACGCGCGCGGCTCAATCTTTGGACTCACTCGCGGCACCACCGCCGGTCACCTCGCCCGCGCTGCCCTTGAGAGCATCGCCTACCAGGTCGCCGATTTGTTGGATGCGATGCGCCTCGATTCCGGAGACGCCGTACAGGAGTTGCGCGTCGATGGCGGAGCCGCCGCCAACGACAGTCTCATGCAATTTCAGTCCGACATCCTCGGAGTGCCCGTCGTTCGCCCCGCCGTGACGGAAACGACCGCGCTCGGTGCGGCCTACCTGGCCGGCCTGGCCGTCGGTTTCTGGAAGACCGATCTCGGTGCCCTCGCTGCCGCCAGGGATCGCCGCTTCGAGCCGCGCATGCCAGCATCTCAAGCGCGTCAACTGCGCAATCGCTGGAACGAAGCCGTCGCACGATCCAAAAACTGGGAGCCCGGGTCGTCATAGCAGCGCCGAACTCAGGCGGTGGCCCATTCTAGCCGCATTTTTTGCGGCTAGAGTGGGGACTCTAATCATTCGACGATCTTACGGTTCGTACCAAAACACCGCCCCCTTGGTGATAGGCGGTAGCGCGTAGGTGATGCTGTCCCCGTGACGAGTCCCCGGAATCGCCTGCACCTCTCCAAGAAAAGGAAGGAAGAATCCCTTACGTTCGCCTTTCGATGTCACGCCAACTTCGACACCAGTCTGCGGCGTCTGCACCGGATTCGATCCCCCGCGCAGCCCGGCGAAATTAGCGAAGAAAACGTTGATATGTCCATCAGACGTGCGAGAGATCGAGGTCGCAACCTGCGGCCCCGCCTTGACCTGCACCGTCCTTCCACCCTGGAGACTGTCGAAGAATTCGCGTTGCGACTCGGGAGACGCGTGTTCGAAATCCTTTTCCTGCGCCGCGTTGTAGGCTTTTCCCGGGCACTCAGGAAACCGGACGACATTGTCCGAACTCGCAATCCCTGTGGCGTCCGCTCCCGTGACGACCAGCCTGTTGCCTTGCGCCGCAAACGCCTGCAACCAGCTCTTCTCTCTGTCGCCTAGCACGCGCACATTCGGCAATACCAGCGTCTTGCCGCGAAAATCCCCCAGCGTCCGGGGCGTCACAATCTGAAATTCAACATGCTCCTGCATCAGCAAAATCAGAATTCCGCGATACGAAGCCAGGAAATTTTCCGCATACAAATTCCGCGTATCCGGCGAAAAATACACGCCGACAGGATCGACCGGCGACCGCGG
>Ga0187859_10002503_pt1 | contig 11499 bp, 10 predicted proteins | sample June2016WEW_10_1_2_FD_133019 | JGI IMG/M metagenome (GOLD analysis project Ga0187859, IMG submission 133019) | Peatland microbial communities from SPRUCE experiment site at the Marcell Experimental Forest, Minnesota, USA - June2016WEW_10_10 | ecosystem: Environmental > Terrestrial > Soil >... | reverse complement strand
CAATCAACAATCAGCAATCAACAATCAGCAATTTGGAGACTCCATGAGCGGAGCTGTGGTTGAGATCACGCGCACGACGGGCGAAGAAACTGAAACGGTGGCTCGCGCGGTATATGAGCATCCCTTGCCGGTGCGGTTGTGTCACTGGGCGAACGCGATTTCTTTGTTCGTGATGGTGGGGAGCGGGCTGCAGATTTTTCGGGCGTTTCCGAGCTTTGGCGCGAAGATTCCGCAGAAGGATTTGCTGAACTGGCCGAAATCGTTCGCTATCGGCGGATGGCTGGGCGGGGCGCTGCAATGGCATCTGACGTTCATGTGGATTTACATCGTGACTGGGATGATTTATCTCGGGTATCAGATTTTCAGCGGACATTACCGGCAGGTTTTGTTTACCCACAAGGATATTCCGGGCGTATGGCCGATGGTGAAGCATTATTTCTTTTTCGGTCCGAAACCGGAGCTGCGCGAGGCTTACAACCCGCTGCAAAAGCAGGCTTACACGACTGCAATCGGGCTGGGCGTGCTCTCGGTACTGACCGGCCTCGCGGTGTGGAAGCCGGTGCAGTTTTCCTGGCTGGCGTGGATGATGGGCGGATTTCATTGGGCGCGGTTGTGGCACTTTCTGACGATGTGGGCGATTTTGGGATTTGTGTTCGGGCATCTGGTGATGGTGGTTCTGCACGGCTGGAATAATTTCGTTTCCATGCTGACGGGTTGGAAGAAAGATCCGGACTACTGATTCGCGACGGCTGGCGTTGGTTTTCCTTAGGGGCTGAAGCCCCAGCGGAAAAAGAAAAGTAATCGCAGTGCTGAAGCGCTGCGCCACTCAAAAGCGGAAGCAAGAATGGCCTTGAACGCCCTCGTCAACAATCCGGAGCAGGCGGGCACGACGCGCGAGCAGGACCTGATCGCGCGTGTGCAGCGTGGGCAGAACGAATTATTTTATGAGTTAGTGCGGCCGTATGAACGGCGAGTATACGCGGCAGCGCTGGCGATTTTGCGCAACGAGTCTGACGCCGAGGATGCGGCGCAGGAGGCGATGCTGAAGGCGTTTGCCAACATCCGGCAGTTTCGGGCGGAGGCGCGGTTCAGTACCTGGCTGATTCAGATTACGGTGAACGCGGCGCTGATGCGGCGGCGAAGGGAGCGGACGGTGGTGATGGAAGCGATCGACGACCGGCGCGAGGAAGAGAGCGAGTACGCGCCCCGGGAGTTCGCCGACTGGCGCGAGATTCCTTCAGAATCGTTGGAACGAAAACAAGTGCGGCAGAAACTGGGCGAAGCACTGGCGACGCTTGACCGCAAGTATCGCGAAGTCTTCGTGCTGCGCGATATGGAGCAATTGAATATTCAGGAGACGGCGGAGGCGCTGGGAATTTCCGTCGCCTCGGTGAAGACGCGGCTGCTGCGGGCGCGCCTGATGTTGCGCGATCTGCTGGCTGCTGGATGGGAGCAGGGCTGGTTTAGCCGGCTGCCGTTCGAGAAGGGGAACAAGCCATGGTAGACAAGCGAGCGGTGAACTGCGAACAGGTCTGGCGGGAGATTTCGAACTATATCGAAGGGGACGTCGACGCGCCGCAGCGGGCGGCGATGGACGAACACTTTAGCGCCTGCAAGCACTGTGCATCGGTGCTCGCGGGAACGCGCAATGTGATCGCGCTGTATTCGGACGAGCGCATGATCGACGAGCAGACGATCGAAGTGCCGGCGGGATTCGGACGGCGCCTGGAGAAAAGGCTGGCGCAGAATGTGCGGGTAAGAGGGAAGCGCTGGTCGACATGGTCGGCGTGGCTGGTTCCGGCGGCGGCGCTTTTGTTGTTTGCAGGCGGATTGCGGGTGGCGAACTCTCTGACGTCAGGGCCGGAACTTAAATCGGAACATGCCCAGGCAGGCCAGGGGATCCCACCGGATATGCTGGTTGTGGTCACGGCGGACGCAAAGGTTTTTCATGTGCCCGGGTGCGGCGTCATTCACAACAAGGCGACGGAGCGAACGCTTACTGCGAAAGAAGCCATGCAGCAGGGGTACGTTCCGTGCCTGCGCTGCCTGCGGGAATATCTGCAGACGGCGAGAGCGGGCCATGTTGCGCTGGAGACAGAGGCGGATGCAGACGCCGATTCGGACGAGGGAGAACTGCACGACAGCGGGCATTGAGTAAGGCCGCATGCAGAGCGGGATTGGAACCGGGCGGATGTGAACTGGAAAGTTGGCGCGGGCTGGGTGCCCGCGCCCTGAATCTTAGACGATCGACTAGTTGGGCTTCATTTGATCGTTCTTCATGGTGTCGTCTTTCTTCATCGTGTCATCCTTCTTCATGTCGTCTTTCTTCATGCTGTCTTTGCTCATACTGTCCTTCGCGGCTTTCTTGGTTTTTGGTTTGGCGGTCTTGGCCGTTGTCGCCGGTTTATCCGATTTCATCTGATCGTTCTTCATGGTGTCGTCTTTCTTGCTGTCGTCCTGCTTCATCTGGTCTTGAGCGAAGGCGGACAGGGAAACGGTCAGAGCACACGCGAGCAGCAGACGGCTGAAAATCTTGTTCATAGTTTCTCCTTGAGGATGTGGTTTCGAACTATCGGCAGGTCTTACCTGCGAGCAGAGATGGGATGTGCGGGGGGAGGGGAAGTTACAACGGAATGTTTATCTCGAGCCCTCAGCGGCTAAAGCCGGGCGCGAGCGTTTGCCGAGTCTGACGGCACGACTGAAGTCGTGCCCTTCCCGTTCGTGCTTGTGGCTGGAGCACTCCGAGATGCAGGTTAGCAGGCTAGTTGATCGCGGGTAATTTTCAGCCCCGGCAAGTTTCCGAGGACAGTTACCGCGACTGATTCCGTCTTGAAGAATTCGTTGGCCAGATCGGTGAGGTCTTCGGCGGTGACGGCTTCGATTTTTTCGATCAGTTCATCCAGATCGTAGAAGCGGTCGAAATACATTTCCTGGCGCGCCAGATTCGACATGCGGGCGGTGCTCGATTCGAGCGAGAGCATCAAGCTTCCCTTCAACTGGGCTTTGGAGCGCTTGAGCTCTTCTTCTGGCACCGGCGTTTTCTTGAGGCTGCGGAATTCGCTCACCACCGACTGCACAACTTTCGACGCGGACGCTAATGACGTGCCAGCGTAGACGGCGAGGCATCCGGTGTCGCGGTAAGGGTTGAGATCGCTGTAGATGGAATAGGCCAGGCCCTGGCGTTCGCGGATGTTCTGGAAGAGGCGGGAACTCATGCCTCCACCGAGCAGTGTGTTGAGGATGTAGCCGGCGTGGCGTTTTTCGTGGGCAATGGGATGCGCGGGCACGCCAATGCAAAGCTGGACCTGCTCCAGAGCTTTCTTGTTGCGCAGGATGATGCGCGAGAAGATTTTTGGTGCGGAGGAGTGGAAGCCGTTGTTTCCATTCTTCATCGGCTTCATGTGTTCGAACGCTTTGGTAACCAGTTCGACGAAGCGGTCGTGATCGAGATTTCCGGCGGCGGACACGATGATGTTGCCGGGGGCGAAGCGGTGACCATAGGCATCGACGACTGATGGGCGCTCGAAGCGCTTGACGGTCTCTTTTGTGCCCAGAATCGGTTTGCCCAGCGGGTGATCCTTGAAGAAATTCTGAGTAAAGATTTCGTGGACGAGGTAATCAGGATTATCTTCGTCCATTTTTATTTCTTCGAGGATGACGCCGCGTTCGCGCGCGATGTCGGCGGCATCGAAGACGGGGTTCAGCACCAGGTCACTGAGAATGTCGAGCGCGGTCGGGACGTGTTCGTCGAGCACCTTGACGTTGAAGCAGATGCATTCTTTGGCGGTGAAGGCATCCATGTTGCCACCGATCGAATCGACCTGACGGGCGATTTCCTCGGCGGTGCGATGCTCGGTCCCTTTAAAAACCATGTGCTCGAGGAAGTGGGAGATGCCGTTGCATTCGGCGTCTTCGTCACGCGAACCGGTCTGCAGCCAGATGCCGATCGAGGCGGAGCGGATGTGCTGCATCTGCTCGGTGATGATGGTCAGCCCGTTGGGCAGCTTTTGACGACGAATATTGCGGACCTCTTTGGCCATTGCTTTCTGCATTTAGGTACGACTTAGTAAACTACTTAGTGGACCCCAGGAAGACTTGCGAACTGCCCCTACTATTCTGACATAGCGCCGCTGGGTGTGCGAGAATAGTTTAGTGATTTAGAATCAGCGGGTTAAGTGGTTTCTTTGCTCGCTGCGTTGAGACGCGAGGTGCTTTTACCGGCCCAGCCGGCAAGCGTTCTTGGGACTGAAGGGTATGGCGGATCGATCGCAAATTTTGTTGTTTGGGCTGGATCGGGTTGAGCTGGCTGCGCTGGTCGATAGCGTGGGAGAGCCCGGCTATCGCGCTAAGCAACTTCTGGAAGCGGTGTACCGACAGCGGGTGGAGTCGATCGAGCAGATTTCGACTCTGTCGCAGCAACTTCGAGCGACGTTAGCGGAAAGGGGCGTCTCGGTTGGGCTGCCTCGCATTGAGCAGAAGTTCGTTTCGCAGGATGGAACGGTGCGATATCTGATTGGGTTCGAAGATGGGCAGAGCGTCGAGACCGTGTGGATGCCGGAGGGGGATGGCGGGGAAGCGGGGGATGGGTCAGAGGCGGGGGATGAAGCCGAGGATCCCGGCGCGGGTACTTCAGGGGCTAAAGCCCGTTCCGAAAAGGATGAGCCTATCGCGGCGCTGAAGCGCCGCGCCACCCAAAAGCCTGGCAGGTCGACGATTTGTATTTCGAGTCAGGTGGGGTGTGCGGTGGATTGCCGGTTCTGTTTGACGGCGCTGCTGGGGGTGAAGCGCAATCTGACGGCCGGCGAGATTGTGGGGCAGGTTTGCGCGTTATTGAAAGACCAGAAGGTCTCGCCGCCGGAGGATCGCATCAACCTGGTTTTCATGGGCATGGGCGAACCGTTTCTGAATTACGAGAATTTCGTGAAGGCGTCGCGGCTGCTGGTGGAGGAAGTTGGGATCGCGGAGCGGCGGATGACGGTATCGACGGCGGGAATCGTGCCGCGAATCAACGATTTTGGGCTAGAAAAAATTCGCCCGAAGCTGGCCATCTCTTTGAACGCTTCGAACGACGAGTTGCGCACGCGCCTGATGCCGCTGAACAAGAAATGGAATCTGGAAATGCTGATGACGGCGGCGAGGGAGTATCCACTGCGCGCGCGGGAGTGGATCACGTTCGAGTATGTGCTGCTTGGGGGAGTGAACGACGCGCCGGAGAATGCGAAGGAAGTGGCGGAATTGCTGAAGGGGATGCGTTGCAAAGTGAATCTGATCGCGCTCAACCCGGGGCCGGGGATTGAGTTTACGACTCCCGGCGCGGAGCGGGTTGCAGAGTTTCAGACGATTCTGCGGGACAGTGGAATACCGGCGTTCGTGCGGCGTCCGCGAGGGCGGGACATTTACGCGGCCTGCGGGCAACTCAAGCGTACGGTCGAGATTGCCACAGCGCCGGCACCGTAGAGTCCTTGCTCCTGGCGGGAGCGGACTCGGTGATAGGGAGTTCCACACGCAGCAGGGTAGAGCCATCTTCGCGGCGTTCGCGAGAGATTTGGCCGCGGTGTTCCTGCAGGATGCCTTCACACGCGCTTAGGGCCAGGCCGTCGTCAGGATCGACTGGGAAAGAGGAGTTGTTGAGAGATGACGCGACAGGAATGGATTCAGTCGCGATTAAAAGGACAGCCGTGCCCGCCTGCCATTCCGTGCTCATGGTCAAGACTCGGCCGCCCCGCTCGCTGAGCAGGTGCAGGCAGTTGGCTACGAGCTGCAGACAGACTTGTAAGAGCTGATTGGAATCTCCCAAGACCTTGGGCAGCGTGGCATCGAACTGGGTGCGGACTTCAATGGCGAGGGCCTCCCACTGGGGTTGCGTCAACTTCACGGCGGTGCGGGCCAGAGTATTGAGATCGATGGGATTCTTGGGCGCGGGTGCCTGACGGGCGAAGCTGATGAGACTGGCGACCAGAGACTTGGTGCGACGGACATATTGTCCGATTTTGGCCGCGAGGGGTTGCTGCTCGGCGGTGAGTCGCGTGCTGAGCAGCATGTCGGAATAACCCAGCATGGCAGTGATGGGATTGTTGAGTTCGTGGGCGGCGCCGCCGACTAATTGGCCGATCGAAGCCAATTTTTCCGACTGCAGGATCTGCGCCTGCAGACGTTGCAGGTTGTCAAAGGAATCCCGCGAGTGGTCGAGCAAGTGGATCAGTTCACGGTCGAGCAGATTCTGGCGCACGAAGACCATCACGCCCATGAAGAATGCGGCGGCGAGAGTCAAAGTGAGCCGAAAAATTCGGATGCGCGGAGGGACGACGACGTCCGACATAGCCCAAGCCGCGAATAAGGGCAGGGAAAACACCGCAATCATACTGCAGCGGGCGACCCATACACCGTAGACGGTGGAAACCTCGCGGGTGTCGGCGCCCGGTTTCTCGGCCTTGGTGGTCAGGCCGATCCAGGTGATGTAGGCCATGGGAGCGACCAGGGGAATATCGTAGAGGCTGCCGCTGTAGTACAACTTTCGGGCGATGGCCCAGTTGGCTGCGGTGGAGCTTACGGCATAGCACAAGTTCAGGCCGAACAGGCCGGCATATAGCTTTCTCCATTCCCCCTTGCTGGTGATCCAGCAGGCGACCAGGCCAGCCAGAAATGCGACCTTCTCTGCGAGATAGACGGCGTTCAGGTTGCGGTCATAGGCGGGTATGTCGGCCACAACGTATTGCCAGGGAATGACGATCAAGACGTAAAGATAGAACCACCACATCAGCAAGAGCGCAAAATCAAGGCGTCCCACGCGGGCGGCATACTCGTCGCGCGCGACGTGGGGACGAAGGGCCAAAGCGGCCATCAGCGGAACGACGTGCAGGAAAAGAATCACGTCGCCGGCAAAGAGGTCGGGCACATCGCGGCGGAGAACGACTTCGTAGTAAGTCCAAAGGAATTGATAAGTAAGCTGCAAGGAAATGCCAAGAGTGATCAGCGACCAGAACAGCCGCTGGCGTCCCTGAGAGCGCAAGGCGAGGGGGACAAAAGAAGCCGCGCCGGAAGCTAACAGGAAGCATTGGATGACGTCACTGGAAGCGGTCAGGCGAAACGACCTGGGCAGGGCGAAAGCTGCCAAAACCAAAGCCGCCAGGAATCCGGCGACCACCGCTAGCCACACTTTGGAACGATTGCTCAAGGCAGTCCTCTGGCGCAATTTTAGACGGGATCAGGAGGTGACGCTGGTTACTGTAGTAACCTGTGCGTGCTCGGGAGCGAACCGATGAATCGGGTCTGGAGAAGGCATACACCAGGCTGCCACTTGCCGGTAAACTTTTGTTATTCAATAATATGCAGCGCAGCCGTCATGCCCGCGGAGAGGGATGCGATTGAATCCTCTGGTTGAGCAATATCGACATTCCTGGAGACTGAGGATCCCGCCCGATCCGGGGGAGACGCGGCGGATTGAGCGCTGGCTGGCGACCGCGCGCGTGTTTCTGGCGGTTTCGACTTTAGTGGCGATCCGCATGGATCCCACGGAACTGGGAAATTCGTGGGCGGCTTACGGTCTGTTCGTATTTTATTTGGCCAACGGCATTCTGATCCTGATGCTGCTCAGGCGAAGACAGCAGTCGACCGCGGGATTTCGTCTGCTGGTACACGCTGGCGATGTGGTTTGGCCAGCTTTGATTTCCATCTTCGCGGAAGGGCCGAGAGCGCCTTTTTATCTCTTCTTCTTTTTCGTGCTGGCCGCGGCTGCTTATCGTTGGGGACTCTGGGAAACCCTCTGCACGGCCGCCGCCGAGGTCGCGTTGTTGTGGATCGAAAGGTTTGTTCTCGTCCACCGCTGGTTCGGTCCTCTGGGCCCGCCAGGTTTTTTAGGATTGCGGGTGAACGTTCCGGAGTTTCAACCGCAACGCCTGTTCATGCTGTCGGTCTACCTTCTGGTGATGGGTTTGTTGCTGGGATATCTGGCTGAGCAGCAAAAACATCTGCGGGCGGAGAAGGCGGTAGTGACTGGCACATTGTCGCGGATACGGGTGGAAGCGGGCCTGACGGGGACGATTGAGCAGATTTTCCATGAAGCCATGGCGATGTATGGAGCGTCGCGGGTGGTGGTGGCATCGCAGGAATCGCACAGCCAGCGCGTTTTCGTGGGAGAGTTGACACAGGCGAATGGGCGGGTGCCGTCGGAGTTCCACTGGCTGGACTCAGGCTCGCGCGACGCGAAAACTTATCTCGATGATTTTCCGGGGGACGTGTGTTACGCCTCGGTGCGCGGCGATCGGTGGACCACTTTGGCGCTGGATGACACGGGTCACGCCGTGCCGGTGGCGAACCTGGCGCCAATTTCTCAACTGCGGGACATCCAGAAGGACGCGCAGAAGTTTGAGTCGCTGATTACCGTCGCCTTTCTCTTTGGGAGCGAGTGGAGAGGCCGGGTATTTCTATTCAACCCGTCATGGCGTGGCGAGAAGCAGGAGGAACTGCGCTTTTTGCTGGATCTGGTCCACCAGGTCGGACCAGCCGTCTACAACGTTTACCTTTTGCACCGCCTGCGGCGCCGGGCGGGGGCGGCCGAGCGCGCGCGCTTTGCCCGGGAATTGCACGACGGCGCGGTGCAATCGCTGATTGCGGTGGAAATGCAAGTCGATGTAATACGCCGGCAAGCCGACGCCGGCAAACCGATCGGGTCGGAATTAGGACGCATCCAGGGGTTGCTGCGCGAGGAAGTGCTCAAATTGCGAGAACTGATGCAGCAGATGAAAGCGATCGACGTGGATTCGCAGAAGCTGCTCGGGGTGTTGAACGATACGGTGGAACGCTTTCAGCGGGAGACCGGAATCCAGGCGCGCTTTGTCACCGACCTCGAGGATCTGGACATGCCACAACGCGTCTGTCGTGAAATCCTGCGCATTGTGCAGGAAGGACTGGTGAATGTGAGAAAGCACAGTGGGGCGCGGCACGCGCTGGTGCGTTTGGGATCGAGCCAGGATAAATGGAGCCTGACCGTGGAGGATGACGGGAAGGGATTTCCTTTCGCGGGCCGTTACAACCAGAGTCAGATGGAAGAAGTGGGGAAAGGGCCTATGATCATAAAGGAACGGGTGAGTTTAATTGCCGGCGAACTCACGGTAGAATCAAATCCCGGACAGGGAACGCGCCTGGAAATCAGTGTGCCTCGCAGCGGGGAAGTGCCTCATGAATTTTAGAAAGACGCAGCCGGTTCGACTCGTGATTGCCGATGACCACCCGATCTTCCGCGATGGGTTGCGGCGGTTGCTGGAGGCCGAAGCCGACCTGAAGGTTCTGGGGGAAGCATCGGACGGCGCCGAGGCGGTGAAGCTGGCGCGGCAATTGAAGCCCGACATCCTGTTGCTCGACCTGGCAATGCCAAGACATCCGGGGTTGGAAGCTTTGCGGGAGCTGAGTGTGCCTGCCACTGCAACTCCGGTGCGGGTGATTCTGCTGACAGCTGCGGCGGAGAAGAGCCAGATCGTCGAGGCGCTGCAGCTGGGCGCCCGCGGAGTGGTGCTCAAAGATTCCGCCACGCAGCTGCTTCTGAAAGCGATTCATACCGTGATGGAGGGCGAATATTGGGTCGGACGGGAAAGCGTTTCCAATCTGGTGCAGTACCTGCGCACGCTGATGCAGTCTTCGCATGACGAGGCGCGGCAAAAGAAATTTGGTCTGACGCCGCGCGAACTGGAGATCGTTTCGGCGGTGGTTGCCGGGTACTCTAACAAGGAAATAGCGGAATATTTCAAGATCAGCGAAGATACCGTCAAGCACCATCTCAGCAATATCTTTGACAAACTGGGGGTTTCGACTCGTCTGGAACTTGCTTTGTTTGCAGTGAATCAGGCCCTGCCTTTGAAGAGCATTGGCTGAGCAACGCAGTCCCAAAATGGGCCGAGCACGTGGCACTTCCGTGCTATTGGCGGGGGAGATTCGGAATACTAGAATCCCCATAGAGATCGGGGACAGTGTGGTTCGGGTAAGTTGTGCCCGGAACGGTTTGGAGGGCACGGTTTTCGGAAGTGAGAAAGAGGAGCCCTGTGGCGAAACATTTGCAACAGCTTTGGAACGATGAGCGTGGACAGGACATTGCGGAATACGCAGTTATGCTGGCTGTGATTCTAGTGATTGTCGTGGGCACGATCCGGCTCATCGGGTCGAATGCCAACAACGTGTTTTCTCAAGTTGGTAGCGCAATTCAGTAAGCGGCGACTTCGGCAGTTTTTGAGGCACGCGGCAAAGGGCCAGCGACACATGGGCCCGTCCATTCTCCCGCATGCCGAAGCTTGAGTCTGCGCACCCCTCGTATTTTTCCCTCAACTATTTCTGTTGGGTTTGCGAACCCGTTGTGGTGAGCGCGACCTTCTCTGTGCCCCCGCTCGACAACCGGGTGAGGTAAGGGAAGACCGGCGTGATCTCGAACTCCATTTTCTCGCGTGCCGAGGTCAACGCAACTGGTTTGGCCTTGGACAGTTCCGCCTGATCGGTCCAGGGATCGACGCGGATGCGGCCGCCCAAAGGCAGAGCCGCGATCTGGTCGAGGCGCTTTTCGTCGAGCGCCGGCGCGGAGGCCAGCAGGCCCGCCATTCGGACGTTCTTTCCACCGGCAAAGCTGTTACCCAGGTGCGGGCGAATCAAATGCTGCAGCTCGGGCGCTTTCTCCTGCAAGGCCTTCAAGAACAATCCTGCGTTCCCTAATTTGTCTTTGTATGGGGAGTTCTTTAGGAGCTCGAGAGCCTTGGTGTCAGCGGCTTGCTCTTCCGCCGGAGTGTGCTTGAAGTCGAGGCTCTTGAAAGAATCTTCGTCGTGGAAGAATAGCTTGTCGTTGAAGGCGAGTTTGGTGTCGAAGTGATGCCCCAGCACGATGTGGCTGAGTTCATGGGCCAGAACCATGGCCAGGGAGGCTTCGTCGGGAAGAACATCGAGCAGGCCGCGGCTCACGACGATGGTGTGGCCGATGGTGAATGACTCGAGAGGCGAAGTCAATAGGACGCGGCAGCGAATGTCGCCCTGCAGGTCAATGTTGTTGGTGACCAGCAGATTGTTGACCACGGTGGCCAAAATCTTATCGACCTCGCCGGGCGGCGCCAGCAAGCCAATCTTCTGCAGGCGATCGATGGCGTTGTCTTCGGCCTGTTGCTCCCACATACGCTCGGCGACGATGGGAGTGGCATCGGCGGCGGTAGGGCTCTGGTCGGTTATCGACTGCGGAGAATCAACCAGGATCTGCGTGAATTCTTCATTCTTTCCGATGTTCTTCAGGTCATAACCCCAGAGCCGGGTCTGCGCCTTGAAGTGGACAGTCTTAGTGAGTCCGCTCTTGAGATTCGATTCTTCGGTGTAGACATAAGCCGGCAGCCAGGTTCCGGAACGCATGTTAAGGCGCCAACTGTCGAAGTGGAAGTAGAAATTGATTTTGGGCTCCGGATAGTAGCTTCCGTTGAAGCGGACAATGTTGTAATCCTGGTCTTCCACCCAGATGCTGCCCATGAAGCGCGAAATCTT
>Ga0187859_10002502_pt1 | contig 11501 bp, 8 predicted proteins | sample June2016WEW_10_1_2_FD_133019 | JGI IMG/M metagenome (GOLD analysis project Ga0187859, IMG submission 133019) | Peatland microbial communities from SPRUCE experiment site at the Marcell Experimental Forest, Minnesota, USA - June2016WEW_10_10 | ecosystem: Environmental > Terrestrial > Soil >... | reverse complement strand
GAATTTTCGGAAGTTCGTACAGGAATCCGCCATGATTCTGATGGAGTGAGTAACGTTGAAAATGATCAGGGGCTTGTAAACATTCATTTCAAGATAACCGCCAGCCCCGCTGAAACCCACCGCCGTATCATTCGCCATCACCTGGACGGCGACCATGGCAAGAGCCTCAGCCTGGGTTGGATTCACTTTGCCGGGCATAATTGACGAGCCCGGCTCGTTCTCGGGAATCTTCAGTTCCGCGAAACCAGCTCGCGGCCCGCAGGACATAAGCCGAATGTCGTTTGCGATCTTGTAGAGTGAAACGGCCAGCGTTCGAAGTGTGCCAGACAGGTGGACTAGCGCATCGTGAGAGCCCTGGACCGTAAATTTGTTCGGAGCCGTGACGAACGGCAGGCTTGTGAGCTTGGCGATCTCCGCTGCAGCGGCCTCGCCAAAGCCGGGTGCTGAATTAATACCAGTCCCCACTGCCGTGCCGCCCAGCGCGAGGCGGTAGACTCCTTTCAGTGCATCTTCAATTCGATCAAGGTCATCGGCGAGCAGGCCTTCGTAACCGGACCACTCCTGCCCAAGTGTGAGCGGCGTGGCGTCTTGCATATGCGTGCGGCCAATCTTGACGATGTCGCGCCACTCAACGACTTTGGCAGCGATGGAATCATGTAGCTGTTTCAGGGCTGGAATGAGCCCCTGTTTCATATTGATGGCGGCGGCGATATACATCGCCGACGGAAATGAGTCGTTCGAGGACTGCGACATGTTTACATGGTCGTTGGGGTGTACCGGAGTTTTGCTCCCCAGAGGTGTGCCAGCAATCTGGCAGCACCTATTGGAGATTACTTCGTTCACATTCATATTGAACTGCGTGCCGCTGCCAGTCATCCAAACGTGTAACGGGAACATGTCGGAATGCTGACCCGCGAGTATCTCGTCGCAAACCTGAACGATCAAATCATGCCGCTTTTGGTCGAGGCGTTTACCCGCAAAGTTTGCATTCGCGGCGCCTTTCTTCAAAAAAGCATAGGCCGTGATCATTTCGCGGGGAATTAGATCCTTTCCTATACTGAAATGCTCGAGAGAGCGCTGGGTTTGCGCACCCCAGAGCTTGTCGGCCGGAACATCGACTTCGCCGAGACTGTCGGTTTCCTTGCGAGTGTCTGTCATTTTATTTCTCCTTTGATAGGCAATTACGCCGAAGTGATTCTAATCTCACCTGCTGACTGCGGATAATTGCGAACCCGAAAGACTCATCTAGAACTCCACTTTTGTTCTGAATCCAAAAACAACCGCGTGCTGCGTTCTCCCGCCCACATTTGCATAATACTGGACGACGGGCTGCAGAAGGAGCATTGGCAAAGGATCGAGAAGCGCATTGAATTCAATGCCGTGCTCGGGTTTCCAGGGCGGAGTGTTCGGCGTCACAAACTGTTGACTCAAGCGGCTTTGTACGTAGCCCAGTGACATGGTGTTGTGAATGTGCAGCGGAAGCATCTCGTTGAAACGCAGCCCTGCGGTAAGCATTGAATTGTTCCGGTTTAGGTTCGCTGGGCTCCAGTCGTACGTAAACGTCCCATCCAAACCTTTTGCTCCTTTTGGATCAAGCCGCCATAGAGCTTGGCTTGCCATCCAGTACAAAAGGTAGTTACCCGAGTGGGATACGCCGGACGCTGCCGTGAACTTTCCGGGATTATAGGAAGCACCAAACTGATATAGCCCGGAATAACCCTTGCGGCTTTCAACGCTGTCGAATGCGCGGACGGAGGTCGCCTTCTTGCCCAGAGTAAATCCGATCTCGGAAATACTCACGGGTCCGCCGCGAAACTGTGGAACGAATCCTGTTGGGTTATGAGCGAACGGGTCGCGGTCTTCAGCCTCGACCATAGACTTTATATAAAGATAGTGAATGGGTATGACGCGGACTTCCATCGCCGGCGTGGATGGAGGATCGAAGGACTCGTAGTCCGTAAATAGATTGCCCAAGGCGTATCCCATGGGCTCGAAGATGAAGGATGCCGCATCGTATTGCGCTCCGTAGAAATCTTGGCCGGCGAACTGCCCGGCGCGTACGGTGATGCGTTCATCCAGCAATCTCTTCTCAAGCCACCATGAATCAAGACGGGCGGTCCGTTCGCTGGACATTCCGCTAGGGCTCGTGAGCAGACCCAGGTATGTGCCGAGATTGCCACCGCCCTGCCAAAGCCCAGTGGCGTGAAAATACAGTCCTCTCTGGCCAATCAGCGCCCCAAAATCGATGTCCACGGTTCCCCGAAATCTGTCCCAACTTGCAAATCGTTCCTTCTGCTCGCCATCAACGTTCGCAAGAGAATCACTGACATACTGAAGATCGAATTTCACACCGCGCTCCTCCAGGCGCGTTCGCTCACCGCCCCAATCTCCAAAGAGATGGCCGTGCGGGCCCTGACCGGTTTCATGACTGTCCGGGCCGCCGAGCGTTTCCCCCTGTTCGGTCTGCGCAGCCGCCGGAACCGTATATGCGCAAATACAGCAGGCGACCCACACCGTAATCAACATTTGAATCGTTCGCCCGTACATGAGTCTCACCTTAGACCCCTGAATCGTGACTTCGATATTGCCGCGCGTTCTCCTAGACTATGGGCACATCTCGTCCGCAGCATCTACGAATGCCTCGTGTCCACGTTGGCGCTTAACCGTTTGGGTCGGCAAATATTTCTCCGACGTGCGCGCGAACTTCGTCGTAATACTCGGGGTGTCTCACGAGAATCTCAGAAATCTCCTGCGCAAGTGGGCTTTCGGCTGCCCACTTCTTTTGTTGGTCAGGAAACAGTGGCTCCGTGAGCGGCTTCGTCTGTTGCAGCAAGCGCACTAACTCAAGATGGTCTGTGTTTTGGTTTTCACTCATTTCCAATCCTCCGTTTTTTAGCCAAATGTGAAGTCAAATGTTTGAACACCGGGATCAAGAAATTCGATCTCAAAAACCTGGTCTTTTATTAGGCCTTTTTGCCGGATGAGCTGGTAGAGACGCGGCTCTCGAACCACGCCACTACCGTCAGGAGCGGAATCAACTCCAAAATTGACGCCGGGCGCCGACCCGTCCAATGTCACCTTGAAGCGAACGGGCTTACCGTCTTTTGTTGGAGCTAACACGAAGTTCAGATCGCGGGCGTGGAATCGGAAGACAGTCTTGCCCGGCACTGCCTGAAGCACGGCACTCTCAGCGCCGACGTTCCACGATCCGCTCAATCCCCATTGATTTAGGGAAGGACCCGCGGGCGGTGTGTAGTTCCTGAGCGAGTTTTTAGCAACTCGTTCCGGCGATGCGAAACGCTCGGCTTGGCGATAGCCGACGTAGGTTTCGGGAGATTGCTCATCCCCGCTAGGGGGTGCCTCGACTCCCTCAGCGGATACGCTCGCCGGGCTTCCATCCAAGGAGGTGGCTCCGTTCTCTTCCAGAAGCTCCTGTATGACGCGCTCAATCTCGCCATATTCACCCTCGCCGAAGTGGTGATAACGAATTCGTCCTTTGGCATCGACGATGTACTGCGCCGGCCAGTATTGGTTGTTGAATGCCTGCCAAATTCTGTAATTGCTGTCGATGGCAACCGGGTAGGTAACCTTCAAATCGTGCACGGCGTTTTCTACGTTCACAGGTTCGTGTTCGAACGAAAACTCAGGCGTGTGCACTCCGATCACAACCAGGCCCGCGTCTTTGTATTTTGCCGCCCAACTTTTCACGTAGGGCAGCGGTCGTAGTGAGTTGATACAGGTGTATGTCCAGAAATCGACCAGCACAACTTTTCCGCGGAGTGACTTACTGCTCAAGGGCGCGGAGTTGAGCCAACCGATCGCTCCTCCCAAGTCAGGCAGGGGCCCCTCGTCAGTATGGGCAGACCGAGAATTGGAGGTGCTCGCCACCAGAAGCGCTGCCCCGACAACGAGGCTGGCGATCAGAAAGAACGTAGTGAACAACTTCGGGAGCCGAGCAACTCGCTTTGACCTTTTCATTTCTATTTCTCCGCTCTGCCCAAAATTACAACTCCTGTCTTCCAGAACTGAAATATAGAGCCCTGCGGAGGGAGCACGTCCGTCCGCAGGGCCTGCGCGGGTTTACGCAGACGCTAATTTGTCGACGTCCATGACCGCCTGGGCAAAGGCTTGCGGTGCCTCCTGCGGCAGGTTGTGGCCAATGCCGCCGGTGATGAGGCGGTACTCATATTTGCCCGAGAACCTGTTGCGATACGCCGTACTGGGCGCGTGGATTGCACCGTTGGCGTCGCCTTCCATGGTGATCGCGGGCACGGTGATGGGAGGGAGTGCGGCCAGCCGCTTTTCCAGGTCGTCATATTTCCTCTCGCCGTCGGCCAGACCAAGCCGCCAGCGATAGTCGTGCATCACGATCTCAACATGGTCGGGGTTGTTGAAGGAAGCTGCTGTGCGGCCGTACGTGGCATCGTCGAAATTCCATTTTGGCGAAGCCTGGTGCCAGATGAACTTATTGAACTGGTCGAGGTATTTCGCATAGCCAGCCTTGCCGACTGGGGTGGCGAAATAGTATTGGTACCAAAACAGGAACGCAGGTTCAGGGGGCAACGGCACTTGGTTGCCCGCCGGGCTGCTGATCAGATAGCCGCTGACGGAAACGATCGCCTTGCAGCGTTCCGGCCAGAGTGTTGCCATGACGTCCGCCGTGCGCGCGCCCCAGTCAAAGCCGGCTACAGTGGTTGTCTGGATCTTGAGGGCATCCATCAGAGCTATGATGTCGAGGGCGACGGCCGACTGCTGGGCGTTCCGCATCGTTTCGCCGGAGAGAAAGCTTGTGGTGCCGTAGCCGCGAAAATGCGGGACGATGACGTGGTAGCCCGCCGAGGCCAACAGTGGCGTAACGTCGACAAAGCTGTGAATGTCGTAGGGCCAGCCGTGGAGAAGAATGACTGCTGGGCCATTGGCAGGGCCGGCTTCAGCGTATCCGACATTTAGGAGGCCGGCGTCAATTTGCTTGAGAGGGCCAAACGATGCGTTTGTGCCCGACTTATTCGAGAGCAGGTTTGTTGGATTTAGAGTGCTGGGTTGCGCGTCCGCCAAACCGGTAGTGACAAACCCGGCGGCGGCAACGGACATGGCCACAGTGCCCAGGAAGTTACGACGACTACGATCGAGTGCCTCGGACATTTTATTCCTATTCATTTTCGTATCTCCTTTGTTCGATTTAATGGTGCTCATTCCCAAATCTTGGCTGGGTGGTTGGCCGGGTATACCGCCTAGCACTCAACTCTGCTAACGAATTTCGCGGTTTACTTCTTACAGGTAGCAAGGCTTCCTTTATTCAACCGGGCGCAGTGATCTAAATGCCGCTCGCATCTCCTCGGAGAAGAGTTCCGGCTGTTCCCACGCCGCGAAGTGACCGCCCTTGGCGACTTCATGGAAGTAGTACAGCGACGGATAAGCCTGCCGTGACCAGCTTTCCGGCGCGCGATAGATCTCGTGCGGGAACACCGTGATGGCCACCGGCACTTTGATCTGATTGGTCTTCTGTGCCGCGGCGCTGAAGTTGTTGTTATTATTTTCCCAGTAGAAGCGGGACGAAGAGGCGCCGGTGTTGGTGAGCCAGTACAGCGTGATGTCGTCGAGTATTTCGTCACGACCGATCACGCGCTCGGGGTGGCCATCGCTGTCGGACCACTCGGCGATCTTTTCATAGGTGAAGGCTGCCAGACCACTGGGCGAATCGGCCAGGTCGTAGCCGATGGTCTGCGGACGGGTAACCATGATCGCGCCGTATGCCGCGTTTCTTCCGAAGAAGGTACTGAGGGTGTTGTACGCCTGCAGTTCCGGGGCGGACAGCCCAGTGGGCGCCGGATCGCCGTTGTTGATGCCCTCCACCAAGTTCGCGGGAATCGTGGCCGGCATGGTGATATGGATGCCAAGCAGTCCAGGCGGCGCTTGGCGCGCCAGTGCGTCCGAGATGACCGAGCCGTGATCGCCACCCTGCGCCACGTAACGCGTGTAGCCCAAGCGCTTCATGAGCACGTCCCAGGTCCGCGCCACGCGGTCGGGATTCCAGCCGAGATCGGTCGGCCTTCCTGAGAAGCCATAGCCGGGAATGGCGGGGATCACGACGTCGAAGGCGTCTTGCGCTCGCCCGCCGTAGGCGACGGGATCGGTGAGCGGGCCTATCACCTTCAGGTATTCCAGTGGCGAACCGGGCCAGCCGTGGGTGAGGATCACCGGTAGCGCGTTCGGTTCGCGCGAACGCACGTGGATGAACTGGATATCCACGCCGTCGATTGTCGTCACGAACTCCGGCAACGCATTTAGCTTCGCCTCGCCCTTGCGCCAGTCATACCCCGCGCCCCAGTAGTGCACCAGGGCCTGCATCTCCGCCAACCGGATGCCCTGGGATTCGTCATTGACCGTTTCCTTGTCAGGCCAGCGTGTCGTCGCAATACGTTTGCGGAGGTCGACAAGTTGCTCTTCCGGAACGCTAATGTGAAAGGGACGGATAGATTTGTCTTCGCTCGACGTGGGGGGCCTTGCGGAAAGCGCGCTGTCGACAGAGGCCCTTATATCTGCGGTCGGAACGGTCTGCGCGAAGCTGGGGCCGGCGAGAAAGGCAAGGCCGAATACACCTACGCCCGCCAAGGCAGCAAGAAAGCTGCGCCGTTTTGGCGCTAACAATGTTGAGTTGCTATGAGACCTACCGTCCCGCCCACCCGTTGTAGCAGATTTGATACTGTGCGCGAGTTTTCCAAATTCGTTCATTGTGTGCCTTCCTTTTGGTAAATGAATTTTTGTCGCATGCATGCAAGTTGGTTCGAACGCGATGCACGGATGCGAGTACACCACGCGCGTGAAAGTGAATCTATTGGACGATGGTGTCCCCAACACCTTGGTATCGGTCGGCCCGACGAGATGCGCTAAATGATGGAGGGCGAAAAGCAAGTTCTTTGCGGGATCGGCCAAACAATGCACGGCTCAACTCCCGCGTCATGTTTTCATTGTTCTTGAATTTGGCGCATCCGCGATTTTCATAAAACGGAGGGAGATGTGAACGAGGGGCTCATCGCCATCGCAGTATTGATCATGGCGTGGAACAAGACCGAGGCTTATCACTGGTGTCGGGAACCCTGGGGCAGGGATCGGCCGGAGACCGACACCAAGGTAGGATAGACATCGCGCGTAGGGCGGCGCATCCTAGTGTCATGAGGGACTTCCATAAACGGACGGGAACGGAGGACGAACTGATCCGCGTCGTCGATGCGTTGCCTGGATTGGTATGGACTGCGCTTCCTGACGGGCACGTCGACTTTCTTAATCAACGCTGGTGCGAATACACAGGACTTAGCGTTGACGAATCTTATGGCCAGGGGTGGCAGACTGCTATCCACTGCGAAGACCTCCCCGAGCTGCTCGGACGCTGGCGATCAATTCTAGCTTCTGGCGAACCACGCGAAATGGAAGCGCGCCTACGGCGCTTCGATGGCGAGTATCGTTGGTTCCTCTTTCGTACTAATCCATTAGTTGACTTGTCCGGACAAATCGTCAAGTGGTGCGGAGTAAACACGGATATCGAGGATCGAAAGCGTGCCAAGGAAGCCGTGAACGGCGTCGACCGACTTTTTCGTTCGGTTGTCGATGGATTACCGGCCCTGGTCACTCTCAGAAAACCTGCCGGTGACCTTGAGTTCGCCAACCGTCATGTCCTGGAATATGTTGGTGCAACGATCGAGGAGCTGAAGCAATTGCCGACCACCGGAACCGTCCATCCTGACGATCTCCCAAACCTCCTTGCCCTATGGAAGGGATCGGTCGAAACCGGTCATCCGTATGAAATTGAAGTACGCCGCCGCCGTGCTGATGGTGTCTACCGCTGGTTCCACATGCGCGGCTCCCCCTTGCGAGATACGGACGGGCACATCGTCATTTGGTACCTGTTGGGGACTGACGTTGACGACCGGAATCGCGCTGAGAATCTACTCGCGGGTGAAAAACGGTTACTAGAAATGGTGGCGGGTGGCGATTCGATGTCGGGAATACTAGAAGCGCTCTGTCAACTTGTAGAAAGCACGGTCACCGGGTGTTACTGCAGCGTTTTGTTGCTCGGTCCGGACGGCACACGTCTCGAACGCGGTGCCGCGCCCAGCCTTCCCCCTAACTTCATCGCCTCCATTATTGGCCGTCCCGTAAAAGTCGATTCGGGGCCATGCGCGATGACGGCGTACCTGAACGAACAAGTGATTGCGACTGACCTCACGGCGGAGACGCGATGGGCGGCATCCGATTGGTGCTCAATGGCTTTGGCTCATGGACTGCAAGCATGCTGGTCAACGCCAATCTCGTCCACGACCGGCAAAGTGTTGGGCACGTTCGCAATCTACTTCGCTCAGCCCAGAACGCCCATGCCACAACACCAAATCTTAATCGATCAGTTTACCCACGTTGCGAGCATCACCATCGAACGCGCGCAGACTGACGCCGCGCTCAAGCGCAGTGAGGCATTTCTCGCGGAAGCCCAGCGCCTCAGTTCGACCGGCAGCTTTTCCTGGAATACGGTTACAGACAAAATCACGTGGTCAGAGGAGGTTTATCACATTTACGGGCTTGACCCGACTGTGCCCATCACGATGGAGCGATTCGGTTCTCGGCTCCACCCAGATGACGTCGCTCATGTTTCCGAGCATATCAACCGGGCGCGAGGCGATGGCAGAGACTTTGAGGTGGACTACCGAACACAGATGGACGACCACTCGGTCAAATACCTGCACGCTGTTGTTCACGCGGGCCGAGACCAGGATGGTCAACTGGAGTACTTCGGCGCGGTTCAGGACGTGACGGAGCGCCGACTCTCGGAACAGGCGCTCAGCAAGCTCCGATCGGATCTTGCACACATTGCCAGAGTCACCAGCCTCGGCGCATTGACCGCCTCCATTGCGCACGAAGTCAACCAGCCACTATCCGGTATCATCACCAACGCCAGCACCTGTCTGCGGATGCTGGCTGCCGATCCTCCAAACATCGATGGCGCGCGCGAAACCGCGCGGCGTACGATTCGCGATGGCAATCGTGCGTCTGATGTGATCACCCGATTGCGCGCGCTCTTTAGCAAGAAGGACGCCTCTACTGAATCGGTGGACCTGAATGAGGCCACACGCGAGGTGATTGCGCTGTCGTTGAGTGAACTTCAGAGAAACCAGGTGATTCTGCGGCCGGAATTAGGCGACGATCTCCCCCCTGTAACAGGCGATCGCGTCCAGCTTCAGCAGGTCATCCTGAACCTGCTCCTAAATGCCTCGGACGCGATGGGTAGCGTTAACGATCGTCCCAGACAGTTGATAATCAAAACCGAACGAGACGAAGGAGATCGTGTGCGCCTGACCGTGCAAGATGCCGGGGTGGGTCTCGAACCTCAAGGTGTGGACAAGCTCTTCGAAGCGTTCTACACGACCAAAAGTGACGGTATGGGCATAGGGCTATCCATCAGTCGCTCCATTATCGAGAGTCATCATGGCCGTCTATGGGCAGCGCCGAATGATGGTCCGGGAGCCACGTTTTCATTTTCTATTCCTCGCGGATCCCCGAGTGATATGACTGGCGTCCACAATCTGGACCCCCTGCAAACGCCTGCTGTGAAGGATGCGCAGCGCATCGTGAGGAATCCGTGATGGTCATGCGTTCACTCATATCGGTCGTCGATGACGACGAGTCCGTGCGTGAGTCGCTGCCCGACTTGCTTCGGGAGTTCGGCTTTTCTGCCGAGGCATTCTCGTCGGCGGAAGAGTTCCTCGCGTCAGATTGCGTCGGCCAAACCAAATGTCTGATTCTTGACATCTCCATGCCGGGCATGAGCGGACCCGATCTCCAGCGCGAATTGACGGTTCGCCGGAAAAGGATTCCGATCGTCTTCATCACCGCTCACGTTGATGCGGCCGTCCGTCCACGTCTGCTCGCACAGGGTGCCGTGGAGTGTCTGTTCAAGCCATTCAGCGAGACGGCTTTACTCAACGCGCTGAATGCAGCCCTTCGAGTCAGCTAAGCAATCCGCCACGCCCTTGCACTCGGGAGGTTATAGAATGAACTCGGCGAGCGCACCTGCCCGTGAATCAAGTTCATCACCCATGGCGAATCCAACTCCAATCGTGTTCGTAGTTGATGACGACATCTCGGTGCGCGAATCGCTGGAATTGCTGATCCGATGCGCAGGCTGGCAACCGGAGACATTCGCGTCGGCGCAGGAATTCCTTGCCCGCCCACGATTGCTTGTTCCGAGCTGTCTCGTACTTGATGTCACTCTTCCAGGCCTCAATGGTCTCGATCTGCAAAAGCGCATCGCCGTTGATCGGATTGACATGCCGATCATCTTCATCACGGGCCACGGCGATGTGCCCACGACGGTCCAGGCCATGAAGGCGGGGGCTGTCGAATTCTTGACGAAGCCATTCGGCGACGACGTGCTATTGAGCGCCATCCGGCACGCCATCGAGCGCAGCCGCGCCTCACTTGGTAACGAGGCGGAGATGCAGGTGCTCCGCGACCGTTATGCGTCACTCACCCCTCGCGAACGGGAGGTCATGGCGTTAGTGGCCTCCGGTTTGCTGAACAAACAGGTCGGTGGCGAGCTCGGCATCAGCGAGATCACCGTTAAAGCGCACCGAGGCCAGGTGACGCGAAAGATGAAGGCCGACTCTATCGCCGACCTAGTGAATATGGCCGCGAGACTCCGCCTCGTCCCTCCACAGAAAGGATGACGCTCCACCCACCAGTCGCGTTCTCCGCTTGCCGATCTTTTGTACCGTTCTCTCGACTCCCTCATACGTTGGTCGTCGCGCATCGGCTGTTTCCGAGGGACCTACTCGCGAGCCAACCACGTCCCGAGATGGAACCCGGAGTACGGGCCGTGGGCTCTCAAGCAAAGTGCAAATTCGCATAAAAAATGCGCAATTCCCGTTCGTGTATGTTCCACCAGGAGCATCTGCTCGCCCAACCGTCGTGCTCAGCGAGCAGACGATCATTGCACGGCACCGGCAAGCTGCGTAGCAGCCATACTGCGCGGTGGAGCGCTTAGGTTGCTCGTCGGGTAATGCCCGACAGATCCATAGGCCACCGTTGGATCTTCGCGCAAATCCAACTAAATGTGTTCACTGGCTCTCAATTACATCCTTAACGGGCACCTGAATATTTGCAGAATGGACGCAAGTCGCGTAGTATCTATGACGCGGGGTGGAGCAGCCTGGTAGCTCGTCGGGCTCATAACCCGGAGGTCGTTGGTTCAAATCCAACCCCCGCAACCACTCTTCTCCCTCCCAAACAAGGTCCAGAGAGAATCCTTCGTTCCGTGTATCGTTGAGATATGGTCATTCGGACTTCGTTCCAGGTTCGGGGGTACCGTGACCGAGATTCACCCGAAAGAGATTAAAGGGTCTTGGGACCTGGGATTTGTTCTCGACGTACATACGATTTCAAGTACCATGATTGGGCACAATGAATTCGGACACCCCGAATTCGACACCGTTCGATCTCCCTTGGGTGAGCTT
>Ga0187859_10002492_pt1 | contig 11531 bp, 10 predicted proteins | sample June2016WEW_10_1_2_FD_133019 | JGI IMG/M metagenome (GOLD analysis project Ga0187859, IMG submission 133019) | Peatland microbial communities from SPRUCE experiment site at the Marcell Experimental Forest, Minnesota, USA - June2016WEW_10_10 | ecosystem: Environmental > Terrestrial > Soil >... | reverse complement strand
CCTGGCCGAGACCGGTGGGATCTGCGTGTCCGGGTCGGTCTACGACCAGGTCCGCAACAAGTTGCACCTTCCCATCGAGAAGCTCGGGCCCCGCCGACTCAAGAACGTCGACTACCTCGTCGACCTCTACCGGGTGATCCTCTCGGGATCGCCCAAGGCCACGAGCCCTGCCGAGCCCGAGGCCGGCTCCGCGTTGCGCCTTGCCGTGCTGCCGTTCGCCAGCATGAGCCCCGACCCCAACGACGACTACTTCGCCGACGGCCTCACCGACGAGCTCATCACGCAAACCTCCCGGATCCCAAGCCTGCGGGTCATCTCGCGCACTTCGGTCTCCCGGTACAAGGGGTCGTCCAAATCCCTCCGCGATGTGGCAATGGACCTCGGTGTCGGAGTGGCACTCGAGGGCAGCGTACGGAAGGCCGGGAACCAGGTCCGCATCACGGTCCAACTCGTCGACACCAGCTCCGAGGAGGCGCTGTGGTCGTCCCGGTACGACCGTCCGCTCGACGACATCTTCTCGATCCAGGACGACATCGCCGGGCAGATCGCAAGATCCGTTTCCGACCATGTGACGCGGCACCGGCTCGGGGCGCCCACCGCGTTCGTACCGACCGACCGCGATACGGCCGACCTCGAAGCCTACACCGATTTCCTCCATGCACGAAAGCTCCTCAGTGACAAGGGATCCGAGGAGTTGATCCGACAGGCACAGTCGCTCTTCGCGGAAGTGATTCGGAAGGACCCCGGGTTCGCCCGGGCCCGGGTCGGGCTGGCCGATTGCATGCTCTGGTTGGGCGCGGAGGGGGCGGCCCCGTTCCTCGACTCGGTTCGGCTCGCTCGTCGGGAATTGGACCGGGCGCTCGCCCAGGATGAGAAGCTCGCCGAGGCCCATTCCGTCCTGGCGGGCCTACTGGTTGGGGAGGACGAGTTCCTCGCCGCGGAGCGTGAGGCGCGTCGAGCGATGGAGCTCAACCCCAGCCTCTCCGACCCCTACCGGTGGCTCGCCCAGTTGGCCGCGGGGGAAGGGCGCATCGACGAGACGGTTCGGTTGCTCGAAGCGGCGCAGCGACTCAATCCGCTCGACATCAACATACTCTCCTTCCTCGGACGCGCCTACGCCTACGCTGGCCGGGACGCCGAAGCCTTGGCCCACTGGGAGCGGACGAAGTCCATGGCCCCGTTCCGCACGAACGCCAACCTGACGGAGTACTACCTGGGCGTAGGGAACCTGGAGAAAGCGGAGGAGTCCCTGCACGCCATCGAGCGGATCCGGCCCGAAAGCGTCTGGACCGAAATGTACCGGGGGATGGTGGCGGCCCGCCGCGGAGATCCCTCGGCCGCCCACCAGGCGATCGAGCGTCTCGAGCGGCGGGGGAAGGCCGGGGAACTGACGATCTTCCACGTCGGATTCCTCCACTTCATCCTCGGCGAACAGGATGCGTTCATTGCCGCGATCGAGGAATCCTTCCGGCTCCACTCCCTTCCGCTCATGGAGCTGATGTATTCTCGACTCTACGCACCGGCGCGGAAGGACCCCCGGCTGCTCGACATCCTGCGGCGTCAAGAAGCGCTGCGGGCCCCGGCGTGAATCCTCCGACCGCGGTTGGTCGGACCCGTTCGGCGTTCACGGTCCGTATCGAATTGCGTGAGTGGCCGTTCATGGGATCGGGAATTCAGCGACTCGGTCGAAGCGCCGCTCGCGGCCGGGTTCACTCGACAGCGCACAGAGGGTCGCGCATCTGCCGCCGGTCGGGATTGAGCGGACATTGAGAGGTGCCGGGGCTCGCGGCACTCTCGGGTCCGGACGTCGGTCTTTCCCCCGCGCAACCGGGGCGAGCCTTCCGACGGACCCGCCCTTCGAGGGACCCGAGCTTCGGGGTTCATGCCCCCCGGCGGAGAACGGCCCACGTCGGCGCATAGCGCTCGAAGATTTCCACGCCTCCGAGGGCACCCGCACCGATCAGAGAATGTGATTTTATGAGCTGGGATGCGATTTCGTCGGTAATGAGCCCGAACAAGAAGGTCGTCGAGACCTACCTCGCGAGCCTGGGCAGTCTGGATTGGGCCTCGGTGAGCTCGTGCCTGGCCGAGGACGTGGAGCGCGTAGAGTGGGCCGACGGATTCCCGGCGTCGGGAGTTCCCGTGCGCGGGAAGGCCAACGTCCTCAGGGACCTGGAGGCTCCCACAAAGTTCCAGTTGCGATCGACACGGATGACCGAGGAGGGCAATGTCGTCGTGGCGGAGTGCGCTGTTCGCGTCCCGTTGAAGGAGGGTGGATCTTTCGTCGGCCGCACCTGCGGGATCTTCGAACTCGAGGGCGGCAAGTTGAAACGCATCTCATCCTGGGAGGCCGAAGACAAGCACTCGGCGTAGGGATGGGTTATCGGTCACAGTTCGCGGAAGGCTTCCTCCGTCCGACACATCTCCGAGTCGTTCCGAGTTCAGAGCCGGGTGGGTGCGTTCCTGGCTGAGTACTCGCCGCAGGGAAGGCCGCCTTCAAGTCGACCTTAACCTCTCGACGGCCTAGCGATCCCGCATGACCGAAGTAGAGTGGATTCACCAGTGGTTCCTCTACAACGCGGCCGCGAGGCACCGATACTTCGAGACGCTGTCGGGACTTCCCCCGGAGCAACTTTCCCGAGATCGCGGAGCGTCGTTCCCCACCTTCCTCGACATCCTCGGCCACTCGATGGGCGGTATCGAGACGTGGATCGTTCGGATGTCCGCTCTCACGGGGGAACCGTTCGCCCACTACGACGGTCCCGAACCGGATTCGCTCGCCGACCTTCTACAGTACCAGCGGTGGGTCGAAGAACAAGTCGACCGGTTCTTCTCCCGCCTCTCGGACCAGGACCTGGACCGAAGCTTCCTCGTTCCCAAGCTGCCGCCCTGGTGGGATGAGGATTTCACGGCAGGCGTTCGGGCCACTCTCCTGCACGTGATCGAGCACGAGCTGCAACACCGGGGCGAGCTCAACGCCCTGTTGTGGCAGATCGACGTCGACCCGCCGATCCTGGACTGGGGCGATTTTGAGAAGACGAGGACCCCGCCATCGACCGCGAACCCGTAGAACTCCGTGCCGCGACCGTCGGCTCGTCTTCCTGAAACGCCAACCACTGGATGGACCCGCACCAACGGTTCGGGGCCAATGGAGACCTCCACGCCCCAGAACCTCGCGGTCGGTCGAAGTTCTCGCGCGGCTGGAGGGGGGGCACTCGCTCGGGGTCGATTGCGAAGACGTTGAAATAGGTGGACCCGATGGGACGGACGACCGGCGGAGGCAGGGGCGTGAGAGGCACCGGCCCGTCCCAATTCCGTGAACTCGCGGAGTACTACGACGCCCTCAATGCCTCGAAGGACTACCGCGGGGAGTCCGAGCGCGTCGAGGCCCTGGCTCGACGATTTGGCCACTCGGGCAGGACGACGTGGCTCGATGTCGCGTGCGGGACGGGTCGCCACCTGGAGTTCTTGAGGCGGCGCCATCCTACTGTGGGAGTCGACATCAGCCCGGAAATGCTTCGAATCGCTCGACGGCGCCTGCCCGGAGTTCGACTCACCTTGGGCGACATGCGCACATTCCGCCTGAAGATGCGATTCGACGTGGTGAGCTGTCTCTTCAGTGCGGTTGGTCACTTGCCGACGAAAGAGGACGTTCGAAGGACCTTGGCCAACTTCGCGCGCCACCTAAATCCGGGCGGCGTCGCGATTGTGGAGCCTTGGATCGAGCGTTCGTTGTTTCGGCCGGGTTTCGTCCGGCTCCAAACCTTTGAGAGACCCAAGATCGCGCTGGCCCGACTGGCGTACTCCTCCCGTCGGGGGAGCCATTCGATCGTCCAATATCACTACCTCATCGGAAGGCCGGGTCGGGGGGTGCGATACCTCAAGGTCAGCGACATCGGGGTCCTGCTGTCTCGCGAGGAGCTTCTCGAATCGATGCGCAGCACAGGCCTGAATCCGCACTGGATCGCCGGCGGCCTCACACCCGGTCGCGGATTGCTCATCGGGACTAAATCCGAGGCAAACTAGATCGCGTACCCCGCGCGGCCGAACTCCGCAGGGGACCCGGCTCGGACTCGCAGCCACTGGAAGGATTCGTCGAGTGGTTCAAATCCCTACCTCTGAGGGCACGGCCCAAGTCCTGAAATCGAGCTCAAACTCTTGAGCCGTCTCGTCACTTCCGGCCCAGCCCAGTGCGCCTTGATCGTGCGCCCCGGTCGAGGATGCCTCCGATCGCTCCCTCCCCAGCGTCCAGCCCCATGATGGCGACTGCCTCCGTGCCGCCCACCTCGGACCACCGGATGCGTACTTGTCTCCGCGCGACGCGGTCCACCCTTTTGGAAGTAAGCACGCGCGAGGGAACCGGTGAGAGGAGCTCTTGTGCGCTGAGAGCGCGATCGACCTACCCTATTCGACCTCCCTGCGAAAGTCCTCGCGACGCTGCCGCGCGGGTTTCTGAGCGAGTCGTGCGAGGAGGGTCCGTCGCGCCTTCGAGAGGCACGCACGCGAACAAGCGATCCCGATTTCGGGAGTCAACGTCCCCGGTTCTCCACCTCGATGGACATGGGTCCATCCGGCCGGCAGCGGCCGTTCGGGGAACTTCTTACCAAAGGCGTCCAGACGGATGCTCCGGCGCTCTCCGCATCCGTCGCAGATGGCCGTCAACTCGTAGCTCATCCCGCGGCAAACATCCAAGGGGCCTCATGACCCTGCCGAGTCGCAGCACTGTACGAACCCACGTGCCCGGAGCGACCTCGCGCCTGGGAGTCCGCCCCGTGGGCGGGCCCATCCTACCTGTCTAGGGTCCTGACCGCTGGCCGCCTGGCGCCGCGAGCCGGCTGACGTTCTTCGTTAGAGCGACGACGGGCGAGACGAGGGGGGCCCGGCCCCTGGTTGCCAGGGGCTCGCGGCACCTAGAAAATCCAGCCACTGGAGGGATTCTTCGATCGGTTCAAATCCGCATCCCTGGGGGCATGTCCAAAGTTCTGACTCCGGCTCCATGATCCGGTACTCCGGAACGACTCCCCCCTCTCCAGCTCGCGAAATTTCGCCTGAAGTACAGGTAGGGCGAGGACGACCTCCTCAGGGTCCTCCCTGGTCGTAGAGCTCCAAGAGCAGGTACCGAGTGTTCAGCACTCCAGGAGTTGGAGCCAAGGTCTCAACCCCGAGTCGACCTCGTCGAATTCTTATGGGGCGGCCTCTCTCGTCAGGTCGAGGCGGTTACGCTGCTGGTGGGGAGGAGCGCTACCCTTGAGTAAGCCGATCTACGATGAACGTTACTCTCGGCCCGGTTTGTACTGGGGAAGCAAGCCAACCCAACTGGCACGCGATGTCGTTCGCATAGCACGCTCACTTCCGCGCTCACCCCGCACGTTGGTCGACCTGGGTTCCGGCGAGGGCCGAGACTCGATCTACTTTGCCCGGCGAGGCTACCGGGTCTTGGGCGTGGATATCTCGAGTGTGGGAGTCCGAAAGGCGGAGCGCCGGGCGTCTCGGCTCGGGGTGAGCGTCCGATTTTTAGTCGGGGACATTCGGACCTACCGACTTAGTCATCGAGCGGACGTGGTGTTTTGCTCGGGTGCCCTGAATAACCTCCCTCGTCGGATTCGGGCAACCCGATTTGAACACTTCAAGGCGAACACCGCGCCGGGGGGAATTAACGCGATGAACGCCGACGTTCTGAAACCTTACATCCCACCCCAGACGACGAATCCATTTGCGTCTCCGTTCCGCTCGGGGGAACTGCTGGGTTACTACTGGGATTGGCAGATCTTGGACTCGGGGCAGGTGGAGTTCATCTCCGACGCAAGCGGCGTTCCGCACCGGAAGGCGATGGACGTAGTTATCGCAAGGAAGCCCGCTCCTGGGCAGTAGTGACCCCCCTCCCCCCTCGTTTAGCACGCCGAATCACGCTCCGGAGGCGGTAGCTTGGCGGAATCTCCCGCGACCAAGTTCCCGAACGATCCGCAGCGTCGCGGTCACGGAGGTTATCGGGCGGCCTCCCGCGCCTTCGCGCGTCATTCAATCCCGATGACGAACGGCGCTCGCGGCCGGCCCTCGACCGTGCGCGCCCGGCCCCTGGACATGGACCGGAGGAACTCCGCGAACCCGACAGGCCAGCCACTGGAGGGATTTGAACCCCCGACCTGCTGATTACGAATCAGCCGCTCTGCCGCTGAGCTACAGTGGCGCGGCCATCGGACGAACGAGGACGACCTATAATGGTGCCGCCGGCGGGGGCCCGAGGGCATCCAGCGCCTCCGTCAGGTCGCGCACGAGGTCGTCCGGTTCCTCGACCCCGAGCGAGAAGCGGACCATCGACGTCTCGATGCCCCGCTCCGCGAGCTCCGACGGCGACAGATGGCGGTGCGATGTGATGGCCGGTACGCTCGCTAGGCTCTCGACGCTCCCGAGGCTGGAGGCGACGTGGACGAAGTGCAGGCGTCGAAGGAACGGGTCGACCGCCTCCGGGCCGGCCCGCAGCGTCAGCGAGAACATCCCGCCCCGGCCCCGCATCTGTCGGGCCGCGATCGCCTCTTCGGCGGGGCTGTTGCGGCCGGGATAGTAGACCCGACGAACGGCCGGGTGGCGCGAGAGGGCTTCGACGACCCGTCGACCGTTCTCGTTCTGCCGTGCGACCCGAAGGCTGAGCGTCTTGAGGCTACGGGAGAGGAGGAACGCCGCGAACGGGTCGAGAGACGCTCCCAGGTAGCCCTTCGCGTCGATCCGGCGGAGGAGCTCCTCGGGTCCGACGACCGCCCCCGCGAGCACGTCACTGTGGCCGGCCAGGTACTTCGTCGCACTGTGCACGACCAGGTCCGCGCCGAGCGCGAGGGGGGTCTGGTTGATGGGGGTCGCGAAGGTGTTGTCGACCGCGAGGAGGGCGCCCGCCGCGTCGGCGGCGTCCGCCCATTGGCGCAGGTCCACGACGGTAAGGGTCGGGTTGGTCGGACTTTCGAGCCATACCAGACGGGTTCCCCGGTGGAGCACCGCTTCCGGCTGCTCGGCTTCCGCGGCCGTGACGAACCGGACCCGGACCCCGAAGCGTGGCAGCAGGTCGGTGAACAGGTCGAGGGTGCCACCGTACAGGTCCTGCAACGTGACCACCTCGTCCCCCGAGCGGACGAGGGAGAGGACGGTCGCGGCGATCGCGCCCATCCCGGATCCGAACAGTCGGGCCTCCTCCCCGCCCTCGAGCTGCCGGATCGTCTCGGCCGGTCCCTCCAAGCTCGGGTTGTCGAGCCGGGTGTAGAGGTACACCTTGCCCCGGTCCGACGACTCGGAGTGCGCGGACGGAAAGTGGAACGTCGACGTCTGGTAGATCGGTCCGACCACCGCACCGGCGTTGAGCTCCGGCCGCCGGGCCCCATGGACCAGCCGGGTCGCGACTCCGGCCCATTCCGGTAGCGGGTCGAACGAACCCCTGCGCGTTCGCCCCGGGGCCGGGGTGTCGCTCATGCCGATGTACCGGCGGAAGAGGCCCCGCTCCGTTCCTTCAGCATCGCGAGGCGGTGGGGGGCGTCGATCTCGGTGAGGTAGCCGGCCACGCCCGGGGGAAGGAGCGGGCGCCATCCGCGGTCCGCCGCCAGGCAGCGACGGATGTGCTCCCCCTCGTACCGAGCTCGGGAGTAGATCGGCGGCCGTTCGACGACGTACCCGGCCCGTTCAAAGAGCAGGCGGGTGAGCGGGTTGTTGGTATAGACCCGGTCGAACGATGGGAGGAGCGATTCGAGGTATCGCACCCACTGCGCATGCCTCCGGATGTCCGCGACCGGCACGATGTGGACGCGCGGTGCATCCCAGGAACCGATCGTCCGGTCGATCATCTCGAACCGTTCACCGGCGGTGAACGGGTTCTTCCAAGTGTACGACTCCTCCGCGCTCCCGATCGCCAGGAGGAGGGCGGCCTCGGGTCGCTCCCGACGGATCGTCTCCGCGACCTTCAGGTGGCCGAAATGGAACGGCTGGAAGCGGCCCACCAAGAGGCCTCGCACGGACGCCTCACTCGGGCGAGAGGTCTTCGACGTCTTCGAGAAAATCCTCGATGTGGGGGCATCGGGCAGTGAGGTAATGGCGGCAGTGTCGGCAGTGCTTGTCGTTGTACGAGACCCCCAGCCGCGAGTTGAACTCGTAGCAGGGGCGGTTCGTGAACTTCTCCTCGTCGTCGTCCTCGCCCTCGTCGGGGAACGGGGTCGGTCGAAGCGGTCCGGGCGGATGGACGGGGACCCGGAAGTTGCCTCTCACGAACCCGCGGGCCGGCCCTTCGGAGGCGCCGCCGTGTTCGAGGGCGCCGGGAGCTCATCCACGGACCGGCTGGTGGCGAGCACCATGGCAGCGAGCCGTTCGAGGAGGGTGTCCTTCTTCGTGCCGGCGCCGCCCACGAGCGCGTACTTCAGCACGTCTCGGAGCGTCCGCACCGGGATGACCTCGATGATCCCGCGGTAGCGCGACTCGAGGACGAGGTCGTCCAGGTTGTCCTCCGGGATGAGCACGCGGCGGAGCCCCGCATCGGCGGCGGCCTCGACCTTGGCGGTGACACCGCCCACCGGGAGAACCTGACCGCGGACGGAGAGAGAACCGGTCATCGCGACCGACTGGTCGACCGCCACGCCCTCGAGCGCGCTGATGACGGCGGTCGCGATCGAGACGGACGCGCTGTCCCCCTCGACACCGTCGGACGTGCCGACGAACTGGATGTGGATGTCGAAGCGGGAGATGTCCTCCCCCGTGTACTTCTTGATGAGTGCGCTGACATTCTGGACCGCCTCTTTCGCGATCTCCCCGAGCTTACCGGTCGCGACCACGACCCCGCCGTCCCGGGTCTGGGCGGGAGTGACCTCGGCCACGATCGGAAGCACGATGCCCGAGAACTCGGACATGCCGGTCTGCGCGTTGATGGCGGCGAGCCCGTTGACGGTCCCGACAGCGGCGCCCTCGGTCGCGAACATCCGGTACTCCTTGCGGCGCTCGATGTACCGGTCCGCGATCTGCTGCTCCAGCGAGCGGCTGGCGCGCTTTGCTTTCACGACCTGCTCGGCATGCACGATGCCGAGACCCTCGGAGAGTGTGATGTCGCCCGCGACGCGGACCAGGCCGCCGAGCTCCCGCAGTCGCAGGGTCAGCTGGCCGGAGCGCCCGCTTCGCCGCTGGGCCTCCCGGATGACCTCGACGATCGCGTCGCGGTCGAAGTGCGGGATCTTCTTGTCCTTGAGGACTTCCTGCGCGACGAACCGGACGAGCTTCATGCGGTTCTCGTTCGTGTCGGGCATCGTCGTCTTGACGTAGAGCTCGTAGCCGTACCCGCGGATCCGCGAGCGCAGCGCCGGGTGCATCGTCTGGACGCTGTCGATGTTCCCCGCCGCGACGAGGACGAAGTCCGCGGGGACCGGCTCGGTCTTGACCATCGCGCCGGCCGAGCGCTCGGACTGGCCGACGATCGGGAACCGGCGCTCCTGGAGCGCGGTGAGGAGCGAGTGTTGGCTTTCGATCTTGAGGAGGTTGATCTCGTCCACGAACAGCACTCCGCCGTTCGCCTTGTGGATCGCACCGACCTCGACCCGCTCGTGGGGAGGGGTCTCGAGCCCGCCCGACTGGAACGGGTCGTGCTTCACGTCGCCGAGCAGGGCCCCGGCGTGCGCCCCGGTCGCGTCGATGAACGGGGGCTTGTCGTCGGGGGTATGCGTGACGAGCAGTTTCGCCACGTTCGCGCCGGATTCGCTCCGTCCGCTCGAGAGCCGGACGATCGCGTAGATGAGCACGACGACGAGGAGACCCCAGATGAGGTCCACGAACTGGCCGGTGGTGATGACGAGGTAGATCGTGAAGGCCATAATCGCGATCGCGACCACGAAGAACAGGATCGTCCGCTGTTCCTTCTTCTGCGCCGCCTCGAGCTTCTGGGCGGCGACGATCTCCTTGCCCTTGCCGGCCGGTACGACCCGGATCTTCGGCTCGTTCGAGTCCTCGGTGTTGGGATAGGCGAGAATGTCCTGGAGTGGCTCCTTCGGCAGGAAGTCGACCATCGCCCGGGCGAGCATGCTCTTGCCGGTCCCGGGCTCGCCGATGAGGATCATGTGGCGCTTCTGGGTCGCCGCCTTTCGGGCGACCTCGACCGCGTCGTCCTGCCCGATGACCTGCTCCAGCAGGCGCGGCGGGACCTCGACCTGGGCGGTGGAGGCGTACGGAAGGGTTTGCGCCCAAGCGTCCAGCGGCTGGGGTGTCGAAGATTCTGCCGGCTCACCGGACGGTGTTTCCGCGTCTTCAGCCATGTCGGCGTCCCGACCGCGACGTGTCGAGGTCCGTTCCGCCACTTGAACCATGAGGGGTCCATATAAATCCCTATAGGACACGGATAGCGCCGACGTAACGTAGTACCGGTCCCGACGCGGTTTCGGTACCGTGCATCACCCCTCCGGGGTCCTCAGTTATCTAGCGCCCGGAGCTCCACGGTCGGGGGACCGTTGACAGAACGACTTCTGGGGGCTCCGGTGGCCGAAGCCCTGGACCGGGCGACCCGGGAGGCGCTCCGGGCCGCGCCCGACGGTACTGCAGGCCCGTGCCTCGCGAGCGTTCACCGCGGGTTGGAGGGGCCGTTCAGCCGGTACCTGCGCGGTCAGCGGAAGGCGGCCGAAGCGCTGGGGCTACGCTTCCGGGAAGAGGTCATCGACCCCGCAGAAGGCCCGTCAGGTTTGGTCGCGCGCGTCCGAGCGCTCGACCAAGATGGGTCCGTCCATGGTGTCCTCGTCGAACACCCGCTTCCTCCCCCGTACGATTTTTCGGCGGCGATCGGGCAGCTCCGCGCCGAGAAGGATGTGGACGGGGTCGGGACCGAGAACCTAGGTCGTCTGCTCACCGGTCGGCCGGGGCACGCACCGGCCGTATGTCTCGCGGCGCTCGCGGTCGCCCGCCACTACATGCTACCGATCGAGGGACAACCCGTGGCGGTCGTCGGCCGCTCGGGTACGGTCGGCCTCCCCCTCGCACTCCTGCTCACGCGGCGCACGCCCGGACCGAACGCGACGGTCACGGTCGCCCACTCGAAGACGCCGGACCTGGCCCGCGCACTCTCGACCTCGAAGACGATCTTCACTTGCGCGGGGAGCCCGCACCTGCTGACACGGACCGTCGTCCCGGAGGGCGCCTCCGTGGTCGATATCGGCCTCGCGAGCATGCCCGACCCGAGCCGCCCGAGCGGGGCGCGGATGGTGGGGGATGCCGACCCGGACTCCCTCGAGGGCTGGGCCCGCGCGCTAAGCCCCGTGCCCGGAGGGGTCGGACCCGTAACGGTCGCCCAACTGATGTGGAACACGGTGAGCGCCTGGCAGACCTTGACCGGCCGGGAGACCCCTCCGTGAGCCCTCCGGCCCGTCGGACCGGATCGGCGGTCGACCTCCACTGTCGGGACTGCCCCATGTGGTACGGGGGCGAGGACGACGGGTGGGGCCCCTGCTCGATCAAGAATCGGAGGGGCGACGGGCGCTACCTCACGTGGGGAGGGCACGAATGTGACGAAGGTTACGAGCCGCCGATCGCGG
>Ga0187859_10002491_pt1 | contig 11531 bp, 12 predicted proteins | sample June2016WEW_10_1_2_FD_133019 | JGI IMG/M metagenome (GOLD analysis project Ga0187859, IMG submission 133019) | Peatland microbial communities from SPRUCE experiment site at the Marcell Experimental Forest, Minnesota, USA - June2016WEW_10_10 | ecosystem: Environmental > Terrestrial > Soil >... | reverse complement strand
GACGTTGTTGGGTTCAAGCGGCAACATTCAAACTGTCGGTTACTCGCTCAGTCCGAATTACAATTACCCGCCGGGTGGAAATCCGGTGCTGACTGGATATACGGCATCCAACACGGTTCAAGTATCGGCCACCGACCTCAGCATGGTGGGGACCAATATCGATACGGGAGTGCAGGCAGGCGCTACCAATGTGCAGAGCCTGCAGTTCACGCTGCAGAATCCGGATCCGGTTCTGCAACAGGCGTTGAAGGCGGCTACCACGCAAGCCAAGGCGCACGCGGATGCCATGGCGTCCGGCGTCGGTATGCACTCCGGCACGGTTCTTTCCATTCAAGAGAACGTTTCGACGGGTGTAACGCCGGTAGTTGCCACGCCTGGCACCACAACCACTACTCCGGTGCTGCCTGGACTGGTCAATATTCAAGCCACGGTGACTATTGAAGTTGCTCTCACGACGTAACATCGCGCGGGTACTTCTGGCCGCGGCTCTTTGCGTGTCCCTCTGCGCGGCCCCTGGCCCGGTTCGGGTGATCTTCGACACCGATATGGGCAACGACGTCGACGACGCATTGGCCCTCGGGATACTGCACGCGCTAGAAACCCGCGGCGAGGCCAAGTTGTTGGCTGTGACCATCACCAAGGACAATCCATACGCTGCCGCGTTCGTGGATCTGGAAGATACGTTTTACCGGCGTGGCGAGATTCCGATTGGCATCGTCAAAAGCGGCAAGACTCCGAATGACAGCGCGATGATCCGCGTGCCGTCCGAGCGCCGGAATCCGGATGGCGGGTACGTTTATCCGCGGCGTATCGCTTTGGGCGCGGCGCCCGATGCTGTTGCGGTCTTGAGGCAGGTGCTGGGGAAGGAAGAGGACGCGAGCGTCACGATCGTGCAGGTGGGTTTCAGCACCAATCTCGCGCGCCTGCTGGATTCCAAGGCGGATGAGAGCAGTCCTCTCAGCGGTACGGAACTGGTAGCGAAAAAAGTGAGGCTGCTGGTGGCGATGGCGGGACATTTTCCGCCGGCGCAGCCGGAGTATAACGTGGTGACCGATATTCCATCCGCGCAAAAGGTTTTCACCCAATGGCCGTCGCCCGTGGTGTTCAGCGGTTACGAAATTGGCCAGGCGCTTCTGTTTCCAGCGCGCAGCATAGAGCATGACTTTTCCTGGGTGCGTGACCATCCGGTGGTGGATGCCTATCGCAACTATATGCGCATGCCCTACGATCGGCCGACCTGGGATCTTACGGCGGCGCTGTATGCGGTGCGTCCGGACGGCGGCTATTTTTCACTATCTCCCAAGGGCACAGTGCGAGTGGATGATAAGGGCAACACTATTTTCACAGCATCAGCCGATGGGAAGCATCGTTATCTGATTCTGGATGATGCGGCTAAAGCGCGGACACTGGAAGCTTTGATTTTGCTGGCCAGCCAGCCTCGTGAGTGAAATAGCGCTTCAGAGAAGTTCAATGCGCCGAGGCGACTTGAGGCTTCACGCCTTTTAGCTCGGCATCCAGGATCGGCTTGATGGATTCCAACGCCAGCGGCCCGTTGTAGTGTTTTCCGTTGACAAAAAACGACGGTGTTCCGTAGACGCCGGCGGTTTCGCCGTCGGCCAGATCCTTTTCGATCACGGCTTTGAATTTGGGGGAATCGAGATCGGCCGTGAACTTGTCCATGTCGAGGCCGATTTCTTTTGCCAACGCGAGGATGTTCTCACGCGAGAGCTTGCGAAAATTTTTGAAAAGAGCGTCGTGCATCTGCCAGAACTTGCCCTGCTGGTTGGCGGCCAGTGAGGCGGCCGCAGCCAAGGGTGCGTGCGGATGCATGGAGAGCGGGAATTGTTTGTAGATCAGCTTGATGTCCTTGGGATAGGCGGTCATGATGGTGTTCACTTCGCCAACTGCCAGGGAGCAATACGGGCATTCAAAGTCGGAAAACTCGACCAGCGTGATGCGGGCATCGTTGGGCCCGCGCGTGGGCGATCCGCTCACAGGAATAGTAACAGCATCTTCGAGCAGCTTGGGCCGGTGCGCCTTGGGGGATGCGTCCATCAGCTTGCTGATTTCGACCAAACTTTTGCCTTCCTGGACGCCTTTGATCGCAATGGCCACCAGCGCTTTGCTATAGCTGCAGTTGGGGTCACGATTGACGCACTCGGCTACTTTCATGCCGCACAGGCAGGAGCAATCCTGTTCACGCGTCAGCTTGAGCACCGCTTGTTTCTGGGCCGGAGTTAAGGCGGAAAGATCGATGGAGCCGAGCTTGTCGGAGGTTTGCCAGGCAGGCGGAGGAGTCTGCGCGAGAGAGGCTGCGCAGAGGATGACGGCGGCGAAATAGACTCGCACGTTATTATTATTGCGCAAACGCCACCGTCCGAAGTAACGCTATCATGAATGCGCGTGGATCGGAGAGATCTTCAAGAGCTCTCGAAAGTTAGGCTCAAAGAGGCTAGGGCGCTAATGGGGCTGGGTTTGTACGACGGTGCGTACTACTTAGCCGGATACGCCGTGGAGTGTGCGCTCAAAGCTTGTATCGCGAAGGATACTCGACGGCATCAGTTCCCTGATAAGAAGAAGGTTGATTCGAGTTATTCGCATGTTTTGCTGGAGCTAATCAAGGTCGCTGGCCTGAAAGATGAGCATCTTGCACGCGTCAAAGGTGACTCAGACTTTGAAACGAACTGGGATGTCGTACAATCTTGGTCGGAGCAAAGCCGCTATCAGAGGCACAGCCACGAGTCGGCTCAAGCATTACTGTTAGCAGTCAGCGATAGGCGGCATGGAGTGATGACGTGGATAAAGCTGCGCTGGTAAATATTGACATCGGCCGGGGCGCTGAGGTGGTCGATATTCTCGATCGCGCCAAGATCAGGCCCAGCGTTGCGCTGTGGGCGCATCTATCCGAATACGAGGATTGGCGCCTGGTTATCGCCGCCCGTGAATTCGACACGGTCGAGCCGAGGGCTGCATACCGGCTGCTAAACGATTCGCTGAAGGCCGGAGGTATGCCACCAGAGAATAAGCCGGTCGTTATGATCCTACCGATGAACGATCCATTTATCAAAGTGCTGCGTAGGATCTTCGGGAAAGCCAAAAGCGTCGAAGGTATGCGTCTCGGTGGGCAGATGATCGGCGACCGTTTTATCGAGGACGGCTATGTTTATCGGATTTCGTAGAGTTAGCCGAGCTTGGCGTGGAGGAAGCTTTTTAAGTCTTCTTCGTTCACGCCCGGTTCGCCTTGTGCCACGTTGTTCAGTTTGCCCGATTTCATCCAGGCTTCCAGTTGGTCCACCAGGCTGAACAGGTGATCGAACGAATCCACGATGAACAGCAGCGGCTGGTAATGGTGGATTTCGAAACTTTGGTTGATGGCCCACTCCAGTTGGATCGGGAAACGCTGCACCTCTGGCGCTTCGATGGCGTGCGCGATTTCGCCGTAGGAGCTCAGCAATCCGCTGCCATACACTTTCAGTCCGTCGGCGCCGTGCATCAATCCGAATTCGATTGTAAACCAAAAGAAGCGCGCCATGGCCCTGATGATGCTGGTGAGGCAATGCATCTGCGTCTCGCGGTCGCGGATTCCTGAAACCAGCTCGGCGGCTGTGTGCGCACACTCCCCGAAGCGCACCAATGCTTCGGCGAAATGCTTGTCCGTATGCATCGGCACGTGGCCGGCGATGTCGTGAAAGATATCGGGCTCCGGCAGATAGTCCAGCTGATCGGGGCGGCGGACGGTGATGGTGGTGGGGAATTCGCGATTGCGAAGACAATCGAAGAAAAGGAAGGCGGGGATATAGCCGCTGACAGCTTTGGCTTGGAATCCGGTCAGAGGGCGAAGGAAGCGATTGACATCTTCGAGGCGGGGGACGCGGTTCGGATCCAGGCACAGTGATTGGATGCCTTCCAGAAAGTGCGGGTTCGCGTAGCGCTGCCAGCGCGGCAGCATCCGTTCGTAGAGCTTGCTCCAGGTTCGGTGGTTCTCTTCGGAGTAAAGCTCATGGGGTTGGGTGATGTAGAGTTGACCGGCGCGCTGGGCTTGTTCGATAAATGGCGCTTCCTTGGTGGTGAGGCCGGGCTGGCTGCCTATAGATGCCGAAGTCGGATGCATAACTGCTTCCCTAAACTCCGCTTACATGATAACACCACCTGCATGTGGTGTCTATGAGATATTTCGGCCATCACGAAGCGGGGACGACCAGTGGCGCAGGTTGGTCCTACAGACGCTCAGCGGCGTCCGCTTCGGGGAACTTGGAAGGATACGGTAAAAATCCTTGGGGACATTGTATATGTCGACACCATCGACGACTGGGAAAGCTCTTCGTGAATTTGATTCTGGACACGCACATGCTTATCTGGTGGCTCCACGACGCAGCGGAGAAGCTTACTAAGATCCAGCTTGTCGCGCTTTCTGATGCGGACACACACAATCGGCCAATGGCGCTCAGCGCGATCACGTTCTGGGAGATCACGATGCTTCTGGAGCGCGGTAGGATTTCAATTACCAAGTCGCTAGCAGAGTTTCTGAGCGACATCGAGGCTCACCCGCTGCTGACCGTCCTGCCGCTAACGGCTTCGATTGCCGTCGAAAGTGTCGCGCTGGGAAGCGACTTCCATGGCGATCCAGCGGACCGGATCATCGTCGCCACGGCCCGCTGTCATGGGCTGACCCTGATCACCGCCGACGAGAGGATCCGTAAATGGGGCAAGGTGAACCTGGTTTAGCCTTCCACAAGCTACAAGTCCTGCGGGAGCGCCTGGTACGGGTTCTGCACGTGCGGTATATACGCCTCCGCCTGCGCATAGCCACTCTCTACGCCACGGAATTTCGCCACCTGGGACTGCAATGCATAGTACCGGTCCGGCGTTTGAGACGCGTGAGCATAGCAAGCCGCGCGCTTTTTCGGCTCGACAGCGCTGATGTCCACATAGCGCGTTGGGCTGAACATCAGTGTGTCTTCTCCGTTGGAGACCTCGTAATAATAGAACGCGAACCGCTTTCCCATCCCAAGCCACGCATCGTAAGCCAGCGTGGAGATGGCACGGTGATCCCGATGCCCGTCGATAGGCCATTGCGTGAAAACCACGTCGGGTTTTTCGCTCTCGATAATCTTCTGGAACGCGCTATAGTGCGCGGTATCTACAACCGCCCGGCTATTGAATTGCCCGGCAAATGCCGGCGTGGCCTTCAAGATTTCGCAAGCCTTCCCGGCTTCAGCGACACGAACCGCGCTGGAATCCTCGACAGGCTTTTCGAGATAACCCGAATCACCGCGGTTTAGATAAAGCAGGATCACTTGGTGACCCAGCTCCGTGTACCGTGCTACCGTCCCTCCGCATCCATACTCGGGATCGCCCGGATGCCCGCCCGCAACAATCACCTTGATTTTGCGCCCCGATGGCTTCGCCGCTCCGCTCCCTGCGGCCAATAGTGCTGTGCTCTCGATTAACTTGCGGCGTGAAATCATATTTGTGATCCTAGAACAGTTTGTATGGTGCGTGCTGCGCTAATCTAACGGGATGCTGCGACTCTTCCTCGCGATTTTCCTTACGGCGGCTTCGATGGCCGCGAATGGGCCTGTGTACGTGGTGCTCTGGTTTGATACGGAAGACTACATCGAACCGGCTGCCGATGATGCCGCGCTTCGCATCGCCACGGAGCTAGATAAGTTAGGCGTGCGTGCAACATTCAAAGTGGTGGGAGAGAAGGCGCGGGTGCTGGAATCGCGCGGGCGTTTCGATGTAATCCGCGCAATGGGGCGCCATGACATTGGTTACCATTCCAATTTCCACAGCATCCAACCCACTCCTGCGCTCTATCTGCGCGGCATGGGCTGGTTGGACGGCGCGGCAGAATTCGAGCGCCGTGAACGGCCGGGCGTCGAAGATGTCCGGCGCATTTTCGGAGCCACACCGAGCTGCTACGGACAGCCGGGCAGTTCCTGGGCGCCGCAAACATTCCGCGCGCTACTGCGCTTGGGCATTCCCGTGTATCTGGACGAAGGGACGCACGTAGGTATCGGTGAACAGCCGTTTTGGTTCGGGGGAATGCTCAATGTCTTTAATATGGGCCGGTACCAGCTGCGGGCATCGCTCGACGATGAGAGCGCGCTGCCGCAGGCGTTTGAAAGATTCGATCGCGCCGCGGAGCAGTTGGAAGCGAACGGCGGCGGGGTGGTCAGCATCTACTACCATCCCACCGAATTCGTCACCACCGCATTCTGGGATCTAAATTTCGCCAAAGGTGCAAATCCGGAGCGTGCCGATTGGAAGAAGCCGCCTCGGCGCACGGCCGAGGAATCGGAGCGCTGCTACCGCATCCTGACGCGTTATGTGGAACACCTCAAATCGCGATCGGGTGTGCGTTTCGTGACGGCGCGCGAATTGCCTTTGCTTTATGAAAGCCAGATCCCGCATGCCGCGGATCGAGCTTCCATCGCGCGCCACCTGAAGGAGCACGAAACGTTTTTGATAACGGATCATGGCGTACTCTCGGCCGCGGAGATGCTTCAAATCCTACTCGGAATGGAGCCTGCGATTGTGGAAGGGCCAAGCGCGCGCGCAACCACCACGTCTCATTTGGAGGAGATCCCGCAGGCTGCTTTTGAGCGCGCCAAGGTGGACGCTGCGGGATTCATTCGGGCGAATCATCGTCTGCCCGCGGAGGTGTGGATTGGATCGGAGAAGCTATCGCTCGCTGATTTCGCCGCTACCCTGGCAGGTGACGACGGTGCCGCGAGCGCAATTGCGGTCCGCAAGGGCAATCTCGAGATAGAGAAATACGTGTCCAACGATGCGTGGGGCAGCTTCGCCTGGCCAATCCATCCCGAGGGTTTTAGAGCGCCGGAATTACTGGAAATGGCGCGGCTGCAGGCTTGGACGCTCAAACCCGCCAGACTGAAGTAGGTGCGTTTCCTATACTGAAAGCAGGAGACAAACCATGTATCCGTTGAAAAAGGGCAAGACCACCAGCCAAGCCCATGTCGGACTTCCGGAGGGAACCTACGAGGAAGAACACGGGCGCAAGGGATTCTACGGGAAATCGGCACATCTCTATCACGCGCATCCGCCCACCGGTTGGATCCGTTTTGAAGGCAAGCTGCGTCCGCACTGTTTCGATTTGAACCAACTGAAACCATCGGATGAGAACGATGCGGACGGCATGCCGCTAGCGTTTCTCGGCAACAACGATATCCGGTTGCTGGTTTCGCGACGATCGGAGGCGATGCCGTTTTATTTCCGGAACGCGGACGGCGACGAGCTGTATTTCGTGCATCGCGGGCACGGAAAAATCGAGACTGATTTTGGTCCACTCGACTATGAAGCGGGCGATTACATAAACATTCCGCGTGCGGTGACTTATCGCGTGATTCCGGAGACAAGGGATAATTTTTTCCTAATCATTGAGTCGAAGCACGAGTTCGAGCAACCCGAGAAAGGCCTGCTGGGGCAGCACGCGCTTTACGATCCGGCGACGGTAGTGACGCCGGAGCCCGCGCCGCTGCTGGACGATCGAGCAGAGTGGGAGATCCGCATCAAAGCCGACGGCGAGATTTCAAAAGTAGTTTATCCTTTCAATCCGATCGATGTAGTGGGTTGGAAGGGCGACCTGACCGTGTGGAAGATCAACATGCGCGACATTCGTCCGGTGATGAGCCATCGCGCCCATCTGCCTCCCAGCGCGCACACTACATTCGTCACCGAAGGCGCCGTGGTGTGTAGCTTCCTGCCGCGGCCGCTGGAGCAGGATGAGGATGCGTTGCGCGTTCCGTTTTTCCATCGCAACACAGATTACGACGAATTCATTTTCTATCACGACGGCGATTTTTTCAGCAAGGACAACATCAAGGCCGGCATGGCCACGCTGCATCCGCGCGGCATCCATCATGGGCCGCATCCTAAGGCGCTCGCGAATCAGAAGAAAAAAACTCACACCGACGAATACGCGGTGATGCTGGACGGTTTGAATCCGATTCACGTGTTGCCGGCGGGCGAGGGCGTGGAGTGGAAAGATTACTGGATGAGCTGGATGGAGAAGAAGCCGGTGGAGACCCGCTGATTGATCATCGATCCGCTCGAAGCCTGTCACCAGAGTGATACCGGTTATCAGAATGTGTACAAGCTTCTGATCGGGGCTGTTGTGCCTCGGCCAATCGCGTTTGTCTCGACGCTCAGCCGCGACGGAATTCGTAACCTTGCGCCATTCAGTTTCTTTACTGCCGTGAGTGCGAATCCGCCGGTGATCTGCTTCTGCCCGATACGGCGCCTTGCTCCCGATCCATATAAAGATACGTTGCGCAATATCCTTGACACGAGGGAGTTCGTGGTGAACATCGTTTCCGAGGAATTCGCGGAAAAGATGAATGTCTCGTCGGCTGATTTCCCGCCTGAAGTGGACGAGTTCGAGGCTTCCGGATTGACGCCGATTCCGAGCGATCTGGTGAAGCCGCCGCGAGTGGCCGAATCGCATGTCCATATGGAGTGCAAGCTGTATCTTGCGATCGAGGTCGGTGAATTGCCGGGGAGCGGAAATCTGGTGTTGGGCGAAGTAGTGCGATTTCACGTGGACGATCAATATTTCGACGATTTCAAGCTGGATCCGGACAAGCTGCGGCCGATCGGGAGGATGGGTGGAGCGACGTACACGCGGACTACGGATCGGTTTGAGATGGTGCGGCCGAAGTTGTGATCAGTTGGTTCGTTCCGTACGGCGATACAAAATCTCGGCGACGTTGCGCACATACTGCTCGTCGCTCAGTTGCTCGGTGGCTTCCACTGGAAACTCTACCAAGGATCGGAAGTGATCCGCCAGACCGGCGAACAGTTGCAACCTGGCTTGCGGCTCCAGCTCATCGCGCCGGAGCAACGCATCCAGGGCCACCGCGGCGGCTTGTGGAGATGTTCGCTGGCGCAGGCGGGCCGTCAAGTGCCGGTATTCCAAAAGCGAATTGAACTTTCCTCCCAGCAATTGTTCCAGATTCGGTTGGGCAGTTTCCTGATTTCGCACCACGATGGTATTGGCTGCAAGATCTCCCAGGCGCTGGAATCGCCGGCTGAGGACACAGGCAGTTCCGCCAACCAGATATAAGCCGGGCAAGAGATCGACAAAGCGCAGCAGGTTGCGCACTACTATTTGGCTGAAATCGAGTCGCAACGCCTGTGCATCCATCACTCGCAGCTTCAGCACGCGCTTGCCGATTGTTTGCCCGCGCCAGTACCATTCGCACGCGATTCCGTAGCCGATGGAAATGACGAAGTAGGCAATCACGTAAACCGTATCCGCCAAGCCTGCGCTGATGTTCCCGAGCAGACCGATAAATTCGTGCAGCAGACTGGTGGCGGCCACGATGCAAGCGGCATCCACGCCCCAGGCCAGGAATCGGCTCACGGGTCCGGCTAAGGGAAGCGAAAACACGATTCCTTCCGGAGTGCGGAGCAGCAACGTGTTGGTTCGCGCGTATCTCACTTCGTTCTCTTTTCGGCGGCTGCGCCCGATCTCGCGAGAAATAGGAAGAGCGCGACAAGCTCCGTCGCACCGAATGCGATTTTGAGGGCGTACGGGATCACCGGCTGGTGATATTGCGAGAGGAACGATTCCACAATGCCTGCCCATATCAGCAAAATGCCGGCTCCGAAGATGATGGTGGTTAAATCGGGCGCGATCTCGCGCAATCGCTGGCGGCGCGGCTTGCGGCTGCCCCATCCGATAAGCGCGCTGGCCAAAAGGAATCCAGCCTGCCCGCCCAGCAGAATGGCCGGAATCTCGATTGCACCGTGTGGAAGCAGCCATCCCAGCAAGAATCGAGCTTGCCCAGCGTACACGTAATCCACCGCGACTGCTCCCAAGATCACGCCGTTATAAAAAAGCGTGATCATTGTTCCCGCGCCCCAGGTAATGCCGAGCGCCATGGTGAAGATTGCCACTTGCGTGTTGTGCGTCATCAACTGCGCGGCGAAAGTGCTCTTGTGCCCGGCCAGCCGATCTTCCTTCGAAGATTCTTCCCGGCGAACGCGCTCCGATGGATCGTCCCTCAGTCCCGGAAAGGGCATGATTACTTGCTTCGCTTCGGGATCAATGCGAATGGCGACACCGCCGAACACGCAGCCCGCGATGGTGACTGCCAGCGCCAGCCAGAACGGTCCCAGATGCCTGCGGAACGTCTGTGGAAACCTCTCCACGAACCAGCGCCATGGATTTAATCGCGTCTGTTTTTCGCGCGTCTCGTGAATCTCGCCATAGGCGCGCGCGACTAATCCTTCAAGATACCGCCGGATTTCGGGCTCACTGGCGAACGTCTCGATCTTGGCCAGGTCGGCCGAGGCTCGCTCATACAGCTCATGAAACTTCAGCAGCTCCGTGAGCTGCATGCGCTGATCGGGATTTCGATCGATGCGGTCGAGCGTGGCTTCAAGCTCCGTCCAGTGCTTGCGCTCCTCGGCGAGAAATCGGGTGAGGTCGAGGATCATAGAAGCTGCCGCTGCTTGAATTCGATGTAGAGCGATGCGAGTTGAGGGCCGAGGGTATCGGCATCCAGCAGTGAGAATCGAACGCCTTGGCTGGATAGCACGCGGCCCAGCTTCCGCAATTTGTTCCACTGCAGGTGGCCGGCCAGCTCGCGATACACGTCGTCGAGACCGGCAACTTCAGGGCCTTCGAAGAGGGCTTGCGCGCCCATGGGCTTCGCCATGCCGACCAAAATGAGATGCTGCCGCAGCAGAGGCACGTTGCGCATGAAAGCTTCAGCCACGATAGGATCGTCCAGCTCCGTGAGAAAAATCAGCAACGCGCGCCGTCTCAGCCGCAGACGCAGCAAGCTGACCAATTCGTCAAAATCCGGCGCGACCAGGCGCGGCTGCAGCGTGTACAAAGCATCCCGGCATGCGCCGTAGTGGGCCTTTCCATTTCTCGCGCGGACGAATCCGTGGACGCGGTCGCTGAATGTGATCAGCCCGAACAGATCGCCTTGTTTTTCGGCCGCTAGCGCCAATAGGAGTGACGCCGTGATGTTGCGTTCCAGAATGGTTGCATCGGGATGGTCCGCGATGGGACGCGCGCTGAGGCGTGACGCATCCAAGATGATATAGACTTCCTGCGTTCTTTCGATTTGAAAAACGCGCGTGATGGGGCGGCCGTGGCGAGCCGTGGCTTTCCAATCGATCTCATCGAAACCATCGCCGGCGGCATATTCGCGGAGCTTTTCGAACTCTCGCCCTTTCCCGATCTGGCGCTGGCCATGGACGCCCAGGCGGCCCCGCTTGAAGAAGGCCGGCGATTTCTTACGCTCCGCGGCCAGGTTCGGATAGACGCGGATTTCCAATTGAAGCGACAATGTTTTTCTAGCCGCCCACAGGCCCAGTGTGGACGCGCGCTCCACGGTGCAGCGATCCATGCGGTATTGGCCGCGCTTGTGAGGCGTGCACTTCCAAGTGAGGCGGGAGAATTCCGTCCCTGCCGGCAGCACCGCTGATAGCTCTTCATCTGGCGCTGCGATTTCGGCAGGAAGCGGCAGGCCGATGCGTAGCCGGATTTG
>Ga0187859_10002487_pt1 | contig 11546 bp, 7 predicted proteins | sample June2016WEW_10_1_2_FD_133019 | JGI IMG/M metagenome (GOLD analysis project Ga0187859, IMG submission 133019) | Peatland microbial communities from SPRUCE experiment site at the Marcell Experimental Forest, Minnesota, USA - June2016WEW_10_10 | ecosystem: Environmental > Terrestrial > Soil >... | reverse complement strand
TCTACCTCGACAACTGGCTAAGCGTCGGGCCGGATTCAGAGAGCGCCCTCGGCATCCCGCCCCATTCGCGCGGCCATGCCGCGAAACCTCCGCAGGCTCGCCCCAACGGCAAGCGCAAACCGGCGAGCGGCCTCAACGAAAATTACGGCCGCGAGTTGATGGAGTTGCACACGCTCAGCGTCAATGGCGGCTACTCGCAAAAAGACGTCACCGAGGTGGCCAAGGTCTTCACCGGCTGGACGGTTGATCCGCCGCAAAAGGGCAGCGGCTTCCGCTTCGACCCACGCATGCACGAGCCTGGCACGAAGATCGTTCTCGGCCATCGCATCAAGGAGAACGGCGAGAAGGAGGGCCTGGAAGTGTTGCACCTTCTCGCTCGCAGCCCCAACACCGCGCATTTCATCTCGCAGAAGCTCGCCATCCGCTTCGTCAGCGACAATCCCCCGCCGGTCCTGGTCGATCGCATGGCAAAAACTTACCTGAAGAAGAACGGCGACATCCGCGAAGTGCTTCGCACAATGTTTAAGTCGCCCGAATTTTGGGCGCCCGAAGCTTACCGCGCCAAAGTGAAAACGCCGCTTGAATTCGTAGTCTCAGCCGTGCGCGCCAGCGGAGCCAACGTCGACGACACCCGCGCTCTGATCGGCACGCTCAATGACATGGGGATGATGCCCTACGCCATGCTGCCTCCCACCGGCTATTCCATGAAAGCCGAAACCTGGGTCAACTCATCCGCGCTCCTGGGTCGCATGAATTTCGCGCTGAGCTTGTCCAGCGGCAAGATTCGCGGAGTTAAAGTCGATGCCGCGGGGTTGGCAGCGCGGATGACGTCGTCTGGCGCCGCGGGCGCGCCGCCAGACGCTTCCCCAAAAATGATCGACGCGCAGCAGGCATTGGCCGCGTTAGAAAATTCCCTGCTAGCAGGCGACGTTTCCGCGCAGACGCACGATACGATCAGTAAGCAACTGGACGATCCAAAGATCACCCAACGCCGCCTGGATGATCCCAAGCGTCCGCCCAACGTGGCCGCAATAGCAGGATTGATTTTAGGTTCGCCAGAGTTTCAAAGAAGGTAGTTGCGAGCTGCGAGCACGGGTTTCGAACAAGCCGGTTCAGTCATAGCCCGCAGCTTATAGCTCGGCGGAGGTTCTTATGTCCATCACTCGACGCATCTTCCTACGCGGCGGCGCGCTGGCGGTAGTCGGCACGGCCGCGCTGCCCAGTTTCTTGACCCGCGCGGCCTTCGGCGCGTCCGATCCTGGCGTTCGCAACAAGCGTTTGGTCGTCATCTTTCAGCGCGGAGCGGCTGATGGCCTCAACATCGTCGTTCCTTACGGCGAGCCGAGTTACTACGCGATGCGCCCGACGATTAATATTCCGAAAAAATCCGTGCTCGATCTCGATGGTTTCTTTGGACTGCATCCCGCGATGTCATCGTTTGAGCCGCTGTGGAAACAGAAGCATCTTGCCATTGTGCACGCCGCCGGTTCTCCCGACCCGACGCGCTCGCACTTCGATGCGCAGGACTTTATGGAGTCCGGCACGCCCGGCGTGAAGGTTACCGACGACGGTTGGCTGAATCGCGCCTTGCGCGATCTTCCACCGGATCAATCCGCCTTCCGCGCCATCGCGCTCGGAGGTTCATTGCCGCGGATTCTCTCCGGTAAAGAACCAGCAATTGCGATTAGCAATCTTAATGACTTCTCGGTGGGCGGAAAGAATCCAAACCCCGCAGCCAATACCTTCGAGGCCATGTACGATCATTCCGTCGACGCCGTTCTTCATGGCACGGGAGAAGAGACATTCGATGCCGTCAAAATGCTGAAGGCCGCCGATCCCGCGCACTACATGCCGGCCGCGAACGCAAACTATCCCAAAGGCCGCTTTGGCGACAGTCTGAAGCAGCTCGCACAGCTGATCAAAGCGAACCTTGGAGTGCAAGTCGCCTTCGCCGACATTGGAGGCTGGGATCATCACGACAACGAAGGCAGCACTCAGGGCCAAATCGCCAACGTGTTAGGGGAGTTCTCGCAATCGATCTCCGCGTTCTGGACCGACTTGGGTGATCTCGGAGAAGACACTGTAGTCGTCACCATGTCGGAATTTGGCCGCACTGCGCGCGAAAATGGCAACCGCGGCACCGATCACGGCCACGCCAATGTCATGTTCGTTCTCGGCGGCCCGGTGAAAGGCGGCCGAGTCTATGGCCGATGGCCCGGCCTCGATCAATCGCAACTCTACGAAGGTCGCGACCTCGCAGTAACGACCGACTTCAGACTGGTGTTGAGCGAAGTGGTTTCGCGCTATCTCGGCAACAAGGACCTGCGAGAAGTGTTCCCTGGATTTGAAGGCCAGCCGAATCAATTTGTGAAACTGCTGGCTTAGGAAAAGGTCAGAGGTTAGAGGTCAGATTTCAGAAGTGAAATGCTGCTTCTTACCTCTGCAATCTGACCTCTAACTTCTGACCTTTACCTCTAACCTTTTTTCCTCACGCGAACATTTGTGCTTCTTCCCAAAGCACGGCGTTCAGAAATCAGCACGTTCTCGATTTCCTCGCGCAGCCAGCGATTTGCCGGATCATTCTCCACACTTTCGTGCCAATACAAGTGCGCTTCGAGGCGCGGCGCTGGAAGTGGAAATGGATACACCCGATAGGCCAGGCCCGTATTCGCCGAGCCCGTATTGAACAACTCTGCATGGCGCTCTGGCAGGGTTAGCAGCATGTCGGTGTTGCTGACCACTAAGCAGGCCGTCTGGTTGTGCTGGTTGCGCAGAAAAATCTGGCGGCGAAGACCACGCCTGCTCAGTTCAATATCAATCAGGCTTGGGCCCTGGCGCCGAGACGAGACCTGAATGTGGCGCTGCGCGAGATAGGTCTCCAGGTCGAGTTTATCCTTGATCGCCGGATGATCGTGCCGCGCGACGACCACGAATGCCTCGTTCAACAGCCACTTATGGAGAATGCGATCGCTTACCGTCATGGGGATTTCTATCGCCAGATCGACCGAACCGCTGGCCAGTTCCGTCTCCAGGTCACGGCGCCTGATCCTCACCGTCGTGATGGACATACCCGGCGAAGCGTCTTTCAACCGTCGCAACAAGGATGGAAGAATCAGCGCCTCACCGTATTCCCACAAGGAGAGATTAAAATTGCGCCGCGTATCTTCGGGGACGAAATTGCGGCTCTGGCTGAGGTTCGTCTCCAGAATTTGCAGTGCTTGCCTCACCTGATCGATCATGTTGCGGGTAAATGGCGTCGGCACCATGTGCGCGCCCTGACGCACAAAAAGCGGGTCTTGCAACAGATCGCGCAGCCTCTTCAGCGCGTGGCTGATCGCCGGTTGCGTGAGGTTGAGCTGCTGGCCAGCGCGCGTGATGTTGCCCTCGCGATAGATGGCCTCGAGCACCACAAACAGGTTCAGGTCGACCTGACTTAAATGCACGCCGCATATATTACAGGATTCACAGGATTCATTAGGAGAATTCTGCCGCAATCGCTAGGCTAAAGGACCAGCGCAGTGAATGAGGCTCCAGCGCAAGGTCAGCGCGATTTCCAATGGATTTTTCCCGGTCAGCGAAGGCCCAGAGCTACGTCCAGCGCCTTACGGCGTTTATGCAGGAACAGGTCTTGCCCGCCGAACCCGAATATTGCGCCGAATTGCAGAACGTTCCCGACTGGAAAAGCTGGAAGCAGCCTGCGGTGATGGAGACATTGAAGGCCAAGGCTCGTACTTCCGGCCTGTGGAATCTTTTCCTTCCTGAAGACAAATACGGCGCGGGCCTGACCAACGTCGAATATGCGCCTCTGGCCGAGATCACTGGGCGTTCGTCGATCGCTCCCGAAGTTTTCAACTGCAACGCTCCCGACACCGGCAACATGGAAGTGCTGGTGAAGTATGGCTCGGCGGCGCAAAAAGAACGCTGGCTCAAGCCGCTGCTGGCGGGCGAAATTCGCTCTGCCTTTTGCATGACAGAGCCCGCTGTCGCCTCGTCGGATGCGACGAATATGCAGGCTACGGCGCTCATCGAAGGCGATCGCGTCGTTCTCAACGGGCTGAAGTGGTGGAGCTCCGGCATCGGGCATCCGCATTGCCGCGTGCTGATTTTCATGGGCATCACCAAACCTTCCGCGTCGAAGTATCAGCGGCATTCGATGGTGCTCGTACCGCGTGATGCTCCGGGAGTTGAGATCGAGCGCATGGTTCCGGTGTTTGGCTCTTATGATTCGCCGTTTGGTCATGGTGAGGTGCGCTTCACCAATGTGCGCGTGCCAGTCGACAACATTATTGCGGGACCAGGACGCGGTTTCGAAATCGCGCAAGGGCGGCTTGGGCCCGGACGGATTCATCACTGCATGAGAACTCTGGGCGCGGCTGAACGCGCGCTTGAACTTTTATGCCAGAGATCACTGCAGCGCGTGGCCTTCGGCAAGCCGCTGGCTGACTTGGGTGGTAACGTCGAAGTCATCGCCAACGCGCGCATCATGCTGGAGCAGGCGCGTCTGCTTACTCTTAAGGCAGCATGGATGCTCGATGAAGTCGGCACCAAGGGCGCGCGCAGCGAAATTTCTCAGATTAAAGTCGCGGTGCCGAATATTGCTTTGCAGATCATCGATCAGGCGATTCAGATGCACGGAGGCGCCGGCGTGTCGCCCGATTTTCCGCTTGCCGATATGTTTGCGACGATTCGCACTTTGCGGATTGCGGATGGTCCCGATGAAGTGCATCGCGCGTTGATCGCCAAGCTGGAGCTGGCGAAGTATCGGGACTGAGGGCTAGCTGCAGGCGGCAGGTTACAGTTGACAGGCGACGGGCAAATCTCAGTCTTGCGGGAGGTTTCGTTCTTAGTTTCTGCTATATTTACGGGTGGTACCAAGGGCCGAGTAGGTTAGCCGCAAACCCACGCCCAATCCTCAGTGAGTGAAATCGGTTTTCGCCAGATGGCTGAGTGGGTGGAAATCAGGGCTGGAATATGACCGCGACGGCTCGAACAACAGCCAGTCTTCTGGGAGTCGCTCTACAAGTTCAACATCCTCGCCACGCTGTCGGTGCCCTACAAAGTGTTCTATGTCTGCCTCCGCCTCCTCGGCGGCTGCGGCTACAGCGGAGTTTGCGTTTACTTTGAGCCGAGCGAGGAGGGACTGCGCTTCGTGTTCGTCAATTTCACCGTTGAAGGCGGCGATAAAGCCCACGCCCGTGGCAACGGCCCAAAGCACTAGGTCGTCGCCGTGCTCCGCAAACTTCCGTAGCTGTTGTAACGCCCACTTCCAATCCTTGTCCCAGTAGCACGCACTGATCAACGCATCGCGAATCTCGTGAGGGCCCCCGCTAGATAAAGACGCTATTATTTCTTCTCTGCTGCGAGGCCAAATAGCGGTCATGTTCCCTCCTGGTGTCGTGGTTTCTGCCCGAATCGAGTGATTGCCTCATCAGCGAAATGACGCAATCTTAACGTTTCACAGTTAAGAACGCATCACGAGATGCAGTGTTTCTTGACTACCGCCATAGGGTACGTATCCGGTACCACTTTCGTGGGAGTGTTCAAGAGGACATATTCAGGCTCTAGACCTGAGCTGCCGGACACCATCGCTGGGCTAAGGTTGGGCGCCCCTCCGGGGCTGGAAGGTCGCGTGGCTCCGCTATGGCTGCGCAGTCGCGTTCGGTACATATCAAACCGTATGTACCGTTTTGCCACGACAAATGTTCCACGCGTGGAACGTTTGTACATACAAAGCCCTCAGAACGAGAAGCGCACTCCCAGTTGCACCTGGCGCTTGGGGAAGGCTGAGGTGAATGCCAATGGTGTGCTCGACGATACGGTGCCACCTCCGGCCAGGGCTGTGCCGGGTTTGATTCCCTTCACGTTGAAGTTGGTGAAGCCGGGCTCGAAGCCGAAGAGGGGGCTGACTTCGTTGTTTACGCTGGCGTAGTTGGTACGGTTCGGGATGTTGAAGCCTTCGGCGACGAACTGGATGTTCGACGTCTCGCCTATCTTGTGGGCCCAGGTCAGGCGCATGTCGAAGTCGATGTAGTCGGGGCCAAGGCCGGTGTCGCGCGGGGCGCCTATGGGGCGTTCGTTGGTGACGTGATTGTTACCGTTGACTTCGCCGCCCGCGAGCAAATTGAAAGGATGTCCGCTGTGGGCCTCGAATATGGGGGAGAGTTGGAAGCCGGATAGATAATTCTGCCTCCAGGGGCTGTTGATGACTCCGGCGATCACGAGTTTGTGGCGCTGATCGAACTCTGAGAGGCTGCGATCGAGGTTGAGGTTCGTGGGATCTTGCGGGCCGTAGTCGGTGTTGTAGTCGGTCGAGGTGTCGAAGGCTTTGCTGTAGGTGTAATTGCCGAACAAGGTGAAGCTGTCGCTAAAGCGCTTCTTGACTTCGACGATACCGCCTTCGTAAACCGCGTAGGCGCCGGAGGTGTATTGGTTGTTCTGCACGATCAGAGGATTTATGAAGCATTGAACCGTATTGCAGGGCTGCCCCTCGACCCCGCCTAGTGGATCCGCAGTGAAATGGGTGACCGGGTCTGTCGTGTTCCAGTTCCGATAGGATACCTGCTTGCCATTCGCCAGAGTTACGGTGCTGAAGGGCGCGGGCAGGTCATTGGTGTCGATGGCGACCGGGATTCTCTGGGTGTGAGTGTAAATTCCGCTCAAAGAAATTGAGAAGCCGGGGCCGATCTCACGTTCGAGGCCGAAGGAAGCCTGCTGCGCGATCGGCGGACGATAGCCGGGCTGGTTCACGAAAAGCACTTGCAGCGGCGAGAGTGGGCCGCTGTTGGTTACATCGATGCCAAGGGGCTGGGATCCGGCAAACGGGCCAGCAACGGAGGCGGGAGTGACACAGGCTTTATTGCCGGCGGTGGGGGTGGTGCACTGAATCAATCCCTCGGCGAAGAGTGTCTGGAAAATGGTTGCCGAGCCGGCTATGCCTAGTAACGGAACCCCATTTATGTTATCGGCGTAGATGGAAATTTCCCGCTTGCAGGGGTTGGTGCCAGTGCCTCCGAGTCCCGGGAGGGGGGTCCCAAACAGCGAGACTCCGCAGATCGCGCTGACATTGGCGACCTGGCCAGCGCCGGTGCTGTTCTCGACCGCGGCCCGGCCCGGGCCGACAACTCCGAGGCTCAGGTCGACGTCGGGAATCTGAGCGTCGACGGGGCCGTAGAAGATTCCGTAGCCGCCGCGTAAGACGGTCTTGTGATCGTTGAAGGGATCCCAGGCGAACGAAACGCGGGGGCCAAAATCTTTGTAGTAGGTGGTCAAAGGGGCGAACTGCGTGTCGATTTCATAGCGGAGACCGTAATTTAGCGTGAAATTCGAGGTCATCTTCCAGGAATCCTGGGCGTAGAGGGCGGTCAGGGGGCGGGCGTAATAGCCGTAGGTGGGATCTCCGAAGCCCTGCTGGTAGATCTCGGGCAGGCCCAGCCCTGCGTCTTGCAACGAGTTGAGTGTGGCTCCAGCGAGCTGCGGACTGAGCGCACTTCCGGGGAGCACGCCGAAGACCCAGCGGCCGGGGAAGAAGGTGTGGGACTCGGTGTGGTTGCCGCGGAGCAGTTCGTAGCCTCCGAACTTAAAGGTGTGATGGCCGCGGATGATGGTGAAATTGTCGGCGAATTCGTAGCGGCGCAAGATGGTGAAGTTGGGCAGGAAGATATTCGTGCCCAGGTTATTGATGAACGATGGAATCTGGAGGCCGGGTTGGGCGGGCTCGTTGGGAACGACGTTGAAGTTGTTGTAATCCCACTGGACGCGGAACTCGTTCTGGGCGCGCGGGCCGAACTGGTGATACCAGGCAGCTTGAAAATTATCATCGTAGGTGTGGATGGAACTTCCTGCCGAGTAAGCGGTCAGCGACTGCACATCGGGCGACTCTTCGAGATCGTGGCCGTAACGGTAGGTGAGCGAAAGCGAGTCGCTCGCATTGAAATGTTGATCCAAGCGGGCGGATCCCAGATATTCGCGGGTGTTGTAGGCGAAGACTCCGCCCTCGGTTTCAAACTGAGTGACGAGGAAGGCATTGATCGCGGTTTGGCCCACCGTCACAAAGGGGTTCGACGGTGAGGTCGGGCTTATCGAGAGAAGGCCCTGGAGGGCGAAAGCGCACTCCGGCCCAGGCAAATCAAGCCCGGCGACGCAAGGCACGGTGGCCGGGTTGGTTGCCAGCGCCGTAACAATGGCCTGCTGCGCATATCTCGGATCGCTCGGCGCGAATGGGTTCGAGGTTGCGGTCACGGAAGGTCCGGCAAAGATCGAACTGTCGGTGAGGATGGGAACGGAATTCTGCGAGTTCTGGCGCAGACCTTCAAAAGAGGCGAAGAAGAAAGTCTTGTTTTTTGCAATGGGGAAGCCTATGTTGGCGCCGTATTGCTGGCGGCTGAGCGAATTCTTGATGGGGGCGCCGACGGAAGTGGTGTCGAAATTTGCATAGGTGGGGTCATTCGCCAGGGCTGAACTGAAGGCGAATGGGTCGCGGGCATCGAGCGCGTCATTGCGGAAAAATCCATAGAGCGTGCCATGCACAGAGTCGCCGCCGGACTTGGTGACGATATTGATCGAAGCGCCAGTGGCGGCGCCGAGGTCAGCTCCGTAGTTGCTGCGATTGATCTGGAATTCCTGGACGTCATCCTGGTTTACGGTGAGGCGAACGCCGCCGCTGTCACCAGAAGTTTCGCCGCCGTCAATGGTGATACTGTTGCCGCGGCCGTTGCTGCCGTAGAAGGATAGGCCGCTTTGCGGTGTTTGCTTGACTCGGAAATCCTGGTCGCCCGCCAGCCTGGTGGAATCGGCGACGCCGGGCGCGAGCAAGGTGAAGGTAAGGTAGTCGCGGCGATCTACAGGTAGATCGGTGATGTATTGCTGGGTGATGGTGTCGGCCTGGCTGCCACGTTCGGTTTCGACGATGGGCGGCTGGTCATTGATCTCGACGACGGTCGTGACTTTGGAGAGGCTGAGCTTGAAATCAGAAATGACTGTTTGGCCCACGGCGACGATTACGCTTTTCCTGATCTCGGTCGCGAAACCCGCCATTTCCGCGGAGACGTCGTAGGTTGCGGGCGAGAGTCCGGCTACGCGGTACTGACCGGTGCTATCGGTCGCAGTAGTGCGCTTAAGACCGGTCTGGGTATCGACAACCGTAACGGTCGCTTTGAGAACGACGCTGCCGGCCGAGTCGGTGACGGTTCCGGTGATCTGGCCGGATGTGCCTACGCCTTGGGCGAGGGCGGCAAGAGTTGCGAACAGGAGACAAGCGAGAGTGCATGCGATTCGGCGAATCGTGAGATTGACGAATGCTTGTTTCCGGGAACGAGGAGCACAGCACGACACGGCGCGACGATCGAAACTGCTTTTTTCAGAACTCATATTCTCCCTGCCTCACAAGGCTTGCGTCATGGCAAATTGGGACCGCGAGATTCTACCAGCAAATGACACAGGTTATTCCGACGTATTGACCTGCCGGTCATAAGTTTGGCGCACTTCTGGTTGTTGTTTGGGCCGTCTGAATTAGAACGAAAAAGAACTCCCCACGCTCCTGCCGCTTCAGGGCGTTGAATTCTCATGATGGGCGGGAGCGTATAGGTGTTCGCGAAATTCATCAAATGAATTATTTTGATGATCGTGTATGCCTGTGGGGAATGTTTGCGCGAGTGCGCGCTAGACGCGGGCAGAGCGGGGCGACAATCAGTATTTCGCTGTTAGCAGACTGGATTCTGGTGGGAGGAAAGAAATTCCAAGATCGCGTGGTGAGCGGCTTCGGTCTGGTCGGTGGTAAAGAGGTGGCTCGCGTGATCGAGCATCACTAATTTTGCGCTGGGGATGCGCTCGGCGATTAATTTTCCGTTGGCGGGAGGTACGAGGGCATCGGAATTGCCGTGAATAACCAGGGTGGGCGCTTTGATTTCGCTCAGCCGATCGTAGCCCTGCCACGCGAGAATTGCCTGCAACTGCGCCGTGTAGCCAGCCTGAGTCGGGAGGTAGCGGCGGCGCAAGGCTAGGTCCTCTTCGATTTTCTCTCGCGGCGTCGAGGCGTCGTAGATGTAGGGGAGCATGGCTTCGCGGGCTTGCTCGAGGGTCATGCCGCGGGCGAAGAGAATGTCGGAGACTTTTTTCTCGGCGCGCACGGCGGATGGACCTCCGGGCGAGGTGCAGCCGAGAATCAAGGCACGCGTCCGCTCCGGATATTGCAGCGCGAATTCCTGGGCGATCATGCCTCCCATGGAGACTCCGAAGACGTGCGCGCGCGGAACACCTGCGGCGTCGAGGACGGCGGCTGCGTCCGAGGCCATCGTAGCAATCGAATATGGGCCGGGAGGGACGTCGCTTGATCCGACGCCTCGATTGTCGAGCGCGATGGTGCGGAAGTGTTGCGAGAGGGCGGGGCGCGTGCGATGCCAGAGGACTGACGGGTAGCCGAGGCCCATGATGAGGATGAGGGGAGTTCCCTGCCCTTGTTCATCCCAGTAAATCTTGGCGGATTGATTTTCGACGAATGGCATTGAGGTCCTCGTCCGCGGCGCCTACAGGCGCCCTATGGGGCTGTACTTGAGGCACGCCTGGCGTGCCCTGACACGAAACATGCAGCGGCTAAAGCCGGCTGAAGAATAAGATCATTTATAGGCAGGTACTTACTGGCCCACCGAAGAGATATGCTCCGCCCCTTTAGAGGCTGTGGGACTGCCGATTCACCAGGCTGTGCGCCGTCTCAGGCCCGTGCGCTCGAGTCCATGAAAACTAAAACCTACCCCGACCCTAAGCCTTATCCGAAAAAGGTGCGGCTGGTTATCCTGGACCTGGATGCCTTTCTCTACCCTTACGATAAAGCATACCGCAAGGCAGTTCTGCGAGCTTGGCGGGCGGTACAAAAGGAATATGGCCTTCCCATATTCCGGAAGAAAATAGCGCAAAAATTGATTGAAGAGGCAAAGGAAGAAGCGAAGAAGAACCCGGATGACGCATTATGCCGGTACATCAGCGAGATGGCGGAACGCCTGGAAAGCATGGGCCACCCCGGCGCCTCCGTGATTGGCATGCTGGAAGCTTATCGTCGCAGCCGCAGGCTAGCGCGCTCGGTGGAGGCGGAAGGTATGCAGCATGATCGCTCTCTTGACCCACCTCTCCTTGATCCGCCCCACCTTGATCCGCCCTACAAGGAGATGATCGCCATGGCCTTTAATCTGAGGCTACTTCAGGACCGTAGGAGCAAAAAGAAGACACTCACGCGCGACGAAATGCGAGGAAAAATCCTGGAGGGAGAAAAAGGGGTTACGCGGCTGTGGAATCGGCAGATGGGCAGCGGGTTCATACGGCCCGATGCAGGACTGGTAAGCAAGATACAACGGCTGACTGACGCTGGGGTCGAGGTTGCTGTCCTCTCGCATTCGTTTAAGCAGGGCGAAGGACAGGCAATGGAAAAGTTAGAAAAGCTTGGCCTCAAAGGGGTGATTCCCGAGCACATCATTTTTGGGCTGGAAGAGATTTCTCCCTTTAAAAAAGGCAAAGACCCGGAGGTTTTTGAGAAAGTGCTTGCGGTCATCAACAACATG
>Ga0187859_10002482_pt1 | contig 11555 bp, 11 predicted proteins | sample June2016WEW_10_1_2_FD_133019 | JGI IMG/M metagenome (GOLD analysis project Ga0187859, IMG submission 133019) | Peatland microbial communities from SPRUCE experiment site at the Marcell Experimental Forest, Minnesota, USA - June2016WEW_10_10 | ecosystem: Environmental > Terrestrial > Soil >... | reverse complement strand
GTAACCCCACCGCGGCTAAGCGCCTGTACCACCAGCTCAAGTCGATGCTCGGCTCACTCGGCATGCACGAGAATCACCTAGCCCACCGGTTCGCGTACATGAAAACCGACATCCCGGTCGCCGGCTGCGCGCACCAGGCCGGGACCGTCCGGTTCGGTGCCGACCCGGCGACGTCCGTGCTCGACCCCAGCTGCCGGGCCCATGAAGTCGACAACCTCTACGTCGCCGACACCGGCATTTTCCCGAGCATCAGCGCGGTGAACCCGGCCCTGACCGCGATGGCCAACGCCATCCGGGTCGGCGACCATATCCTCGCCCGGCTCGGCTGACGAGGACGAAGTAGCCAGCTGGCCGGAGGAGAAGCGAAGCGCTGATGCCCGAGGGACTGGACCCGATCGAGGCCGGCAAGAAACTGCACGAACATGGCGAGGCGGAACAGCAGGCCGAAGAGAAGGGCGGTCATGATGGGTCCGGTGGCCGTCATTCCCGGATCGTGCAGATCTGCGAGGCGGTGCTGCTCGCGCTCGTCACCATCACCGCTGCCTGGGCGGGGTACTCGGCGTCCAAGTGGAGCACGGCATCGCGCATCGACATCGCCCGGGCCTCGACCCTGGGCAACCTCGCCACCCGCGACGACCTCACTGCCATCTCGCTCCGCAATTTCGACGCCGCGACCTTTAACGCCTGGTTCATCGCGTTCACACTGAACAGCCCGCAGAAGGAAGCGATCGCCGTACGCCGCTTCCGGCCCCAGTTCCTGGTCGCCTTCAACGCGTGGATGGCGACGGACCCGCTGCATAATCCGCATGCCGCGCCCGGCCCGACCTATATGCCTCAGTACAAGCAGCCAGCGCAGGCGCAGGCCAACACGCTCGACAACGAGGCCGCCGCGAAGTTCCAGGCGGGCAACCAGGCCGCAACCACCGGCGACAACTATGTCCGGATCACGGTGTTCCTGGCCGCGGTGCTGTTCCTGGTGGGCATCGGCAGCTCGTTCAAGCTGTTCGGCGTGCGGTATGCCCTGGTCGCGTTCGGCTCCGTGCTGCTGATCCTCTCGATCGTGCTGATCTTGCAACAGCCAGGGCTTCCGAGCTGAACCTGACGGGACAGGGCCGTGCCAGCTGACGGACATACGAGGCGCAGGCACCGATCGCTGGACAAGGGCCGGATGGAGAGCTTCAGCGACGGCGTCTTCGGATTCGCCGCGACGCTGCTGGTCGTCAGCGTCGCGCTTCATGCGCCGGGCACGCCGCTGCAGCAGGTCCTCCATGCCTGGCCCGCCTACCTGGCGTGATGAGCAACCGGGCACGGGGCAGACGCTACCGGCTGGTCCTTCGGGGCGAGCTGGGCGAACCGTTCGGTTTCCTGTTCGAGGGGATGCAGCTGGACCGGGTTGCGGGCACCACGGTGCTGACCGGGCTCGTGGTCGACCAGGCGCATCTGCACGGGCTCATCCAGCAGACCCAGGAGCTGGGCCTAGAACTCATCTCTATCGGGCCGGCGGACGACGGCGATCCTCCAGGAGCAGGCGCGTAACACGGGCGGCACCAGCACTTGGCAGCCTGGGAGCCGGGGTGTCGGGGCGAGCACACCGGCAGCCGCACCCGGCCGGGAGGGGCGTATTCTACGGTGGTCTTCGCCGCGCTGCTCCGCTTCCTCGGCCACCCCGCCGCCTAGCGGTCAGCAGCTGGCGTCGCAGCCGAAACGGGCGCCGGAATTCGCTGTGCCGTGCGCGGGATGCTCGGGGCCGCGCACGGAACAGGCCGCGATCTCGGCTCCCGCGGTCATGGCCTCACCACTTGCCCCTTGCCGACCACGGTGATGCCGCCGCTGGACACGACGAAACCGCGGGCCCTGTCATGCTCTTTGTCCACTCCGACCGTCGCGCCCTCCGCGACGACGACGTTCTTGTCCAAGATGGCGTTCTCGACGACGGCGTGGCGGCCGATGTGGGCATTGTGGAGTATCACTGCCCGGTTCACCCGGGACCAGCTGTCCGCCCGGGCTCCCGGCGACAGGACTGAGTTGCGCACCAGCCCGCCCGAGACGATGGCGCCATTGCTGATCAAGCTGTTGATCGCGCGTCCCACCCGGTCGCCTTCGTCATGGACGAACTTGGCCGGCGGCCGCGGGGGCACGTGGGTGAGGATCGGCCACCGGTCGTTGTCCAGCTTGAACTCCGGATGTACCGCGCACAGGTCCATGTGCGCGTCGAAGTAGGAGTCGATCGTCCCCACGTCCCGCCAGTAGCCCCGATCGCCCTCCCCAGCCCCGGGCACCTCGTTCTTCAGGAAGTCGTAGACGTGCGCCGCGTGGTCCCGGACCAGCCTGGGGATGATGTCCCCGCCCACGCTGTGCCGGCTCTCACCGTCGGTCGCGTCCTTCCGCAGCACGTCCACCAGCACGTCGGTATCGAAAATGTAGATGCCCATGGATGCCAGGGCCTCGTCCGGCAGGCCCGGGCGGCCCGGCGGGTCGGCGGGCTTCTCCAGGAACTCCTCGATGCGGTGGCCGTCCGGCGCGGTCTGCAGCACGCCGAAGTTCGTCGCCTCCAGCCTGGGGACGGGGATCGCCGCGACCGTGGCCCCGGCGCCCGAGGCCGTGTGCTGGTCGATCATCTGCACCGGGTCCATCCGGAACACATGATCGGCCCCGAAGACGGCCACGAGGTCGGGCTCGTCGCTCTCGATGATGTTCAGCGACTGGTAGATCGCGTCTGCCGAGCCGACCTGCCAGTACGGGCCGAACCGCTGCTGCGCCGGGACCGGCGTCACGTAGCTGCCCAGCAGGTGGTTCAGCCGCCAGGCGGTGGTGATGTGCTGGTCCAGGCTGTGGCTCTTGTACTGGGTGAGCACGCAGATCCGGAAGATGCCCCCATTGGCCAGATTGGACATCGCGAAATCGATCAGCCGGTACAAGCCGCCGAACGGAACGGCCGATTTGGTCCGGTCCGCGGTCAGCGGCCCTAGCCGCTTGCCCGCCCCGCCCGCGAGGACGAGGCCCAGGATTCGCTGTCCAGCCATCACACCGCCTCCCGCTTGCTTACTCTAGGCGGCCGACGAGGTCCTCGTGCAGCTCCCAGAGCCGGGCGGGCAGGTGCCGGTGGAAGGAACGGAAGAACTCGGGGATGTGCTCCGCCTCCAGCTTCCAGGCCTCCCTATCCACCGTTAGCAGCAGGCCCAGATCGGCCCAGCTGATGTCCAGGCCGTCGAGATCCAGCGAGCCCGGCGCGGGCAGGTAGCCGATCGGGGTCCGCGTGGCCTTGGCCTCGCCGGACAGCCGCTGAATGATCCACTTCAGCACCCGGCTGTTCTCGCCGAAGCCCGGCCAGACGAACCTGCCCTTCGCGTCCTTGCGGAACCAGTTGACGTAGAACAGCCGCGGTAGCTTCTCCGGGTCGGCCCGCTGGCCAACCTTCAGCCAGTAGCCGAAGTAGTCGCCCATGTTGTAGCCGCAGAACGGCAGCATCGCGAACGGGTCGTGCCGCAGTTCGCCGACTTTGCCCTCGGCCGCCGCCGTCTTCTCCGAGGCGATGTTGGCCCCGAGGAACACGCCGTGCTCCCAGTCGAAGGACTCGATCACCAGCGGCACGGCGCTGGCGCGCCTGCCGCCGAACAGGATCGCCGAGATCGGTACGCCCGCGGGGTCGTCCCACTCCGGCGCGATGATCGGGCACTGGGCGGCGGGAGTCGTGAACCGGGCGTTTGGGTGCGCGGCGGGCTCGGCCGAGCCAGGTGTCCAGTCCCGGCCCTTCCAGTCGATCAGGTGCGCGGGCGTCTCTTCGGTCAGGCCCTCCCACCACACGTCGCCGTCGTCGGTCAGGGCCACATTGGTGAAGATGCTGTTGCCCCACATGGTCTTGACCGCGTTGGCGTTGGTCTTCATGCCGGTGCCGGGCGCGACGCCGAAGAAGCCCGCCTCGGGGTTGATCGCGTACAGCCTGCCGTCCTCGCCGAACCGCATCCAGGCGATGTCGTCGCCGACGGCCTCGACCTTCCAGCCGGGGATGGTCGGCTGCAGCATGGCCAGGTTGGTCTTGCCGCACGCGGACGGGAAGGCCGCCGCGATGTACTTCGCCTCGCCGCCGGGCGGGGTGAGCTTGAGGATGAGCATGTGCTCGGCCAGCCAGCCCTCGTCCCGCGCCATCACCGAGGCGATCCGCAGCGCGAAGCACTTCTTGCCGAGCAGCGCGTTCCCGCCGTAGCCCGAGCCGTAGGACCAGATCTCCCTGGTCTCGGGGAAGTGGGAGATGTACTTGGTCTTGTTGCAGGGCCACGGCACGTCCGCCTGGCCCGGCTCCAATGGGGCGCCGACGGAGTGGACGGCCCGGACAAATGCCCCGCTCTCCTCGATGGCCCGCAGCGCGGGCGTTCCCATCCTGGTCATGATCCGCATCGACACGACCACGTAGGGCGAGTCGGTGACCTGCACTCCGAGCTGGGAGATGGTGCTGCCGAGCGGGCCCATGCAGAACGGGACCACGTACATGACGCGGCCGGCCATGCAGCCGTCGAAGACCTCGGTGAAGGTCTTGCGCATCTCGTCGGGCGCGATCCAGTTGTTGGTCGGGCCTGCATCTTCTTCGCGTTCTGAGCAGATGAACGTACGGTCCTCGACGCGTGCCACGTCACTTGGGTCGGAAGCGCAGTGGAAACTGTTCGGGCGCAGCTTGGGGTTCAGCCGAGTGAAGGTTCCGTTCTCGACGAGCAGGCTGGTCAGCCCCTCCCATTCGGCCTGCGAGCCGTCACACCAGACGACGCTGTCGGGTTTAGTCAGTCGCGCGATTTCGTGGACCCACTTGGCCAGCTTGGGGAGGTTTGTTTCTGCCGAGTCTTCGATTAGCTCTGCGCTGAACATTTTCATCACTCCTGCGAAGTACTGACGTCCGCCGCTCCGTCGCGCCCGGAGTCAAGACTTGGCCGACGGCTACGGTGAAACGTCGTGTCATCTACCCTTGCCTGATACGGCTCGGCCCGGGGCAGAGCCGGAGGTCCCGGCACATAGTGACCTAGGTCGCCGAGCGCAACCCGCTCCCCGGATGCCGACTGTGCGGCACCCAACGGGGACAGGCCCGTCACCTCCGAGGGAGCCAAGGACCCGGTCAGGATTCCCACCCGGGCACTTCCGGATCAAGCCGGGCTCGGCGAAAGGGTCACACAGCGGATCGGCGATAATCCTGGCGGACAGCGGGACGTTCTTCAGCGCGGCCCGGAGCTGCGGGGGTGGCGGGCGGGCGCGACCCCCAGCGGCTGCGGGAATCCTGGGCTGGACGAGTTGGCCGCCAGTAGCCCGCGGGCGGGGCCACGTCCCGGCCGTGCAGGTCTGGCTCATGGCAACCACCGTCGATGACGACATCATGTCCTGGGAGATCGCTAGCCCCAGCCGGCGGAAATCAAGTGAATCGGGACGGCGGGATTTGATCCCGCGCCCGCTTGGCCCCCGGGCATCTTTGCAGACCAAATTATCAGTGCAGGTGTACTGTGACCTTCCCGGCATGAATGCCCGCACCGAGCAGGTTTTCCTGTCGCCGGGTGACTGCTGTCGGGCATGATGATGTCATGGACACCAAAATGATCAAGACGATAGGCGGGCACCGGGTCTGCGCCACACTTGCCGCCCAGCCAGATGAGGGAACTAATAGGCATTTGGGCACCAACGCACAATTCCTGGCTAAATCAGCCCATAAGTGCTTAGTCCTCATGCTGCTACCGGAGATCCCCGCCACCCCAACGGCCCTTGCTGTGCCTCCTGATCATCTACCGGCCCCGGCATGGATTGTCCATCAGGACTGGTTAACAGATCCATCTGTTTCGCCGGGAACCCGCAATACCGGTCTCGATCAAGCACGCGTCTCCTGGTCTGTCTGGCTCGGTTGCGAAGACAAGTGGGGTCTGCTCGGCGGGGAGCAGTGGCCTAGCGAGAGCGGCTATGAGCCTTCCCTTGAGGTTCTGACCCGGCTGGCCGAGCCTTATCAGTGCACCGTTGCGGATCTTCTTACGGACTGCAGCAACTTCCGGCCCTACGACGATACCTATCGCGCGTCCTGGTCTGATGAAATTATGCCCAATGAAACACGCCGGTCCGTTCTCCGCAAACTGAGCGCCGGGGTTTCCCTGGCGGCAGCAAGTCCGATCCTCGCAACGCTGTCACCGGAACAGCATGCCGCGCCCATCTCGCGCATCGCCGAGGCGGCACCCGCCCTGCCGGACAGGCAGATCGTCCAGGCCATCATCTATCCCGCGATCGGCATCGGCCGGGTCGGCTCGAGCGACGAGTATTTCTACGGCCCAGAGGTCACCGATCCGGAGCCGCTGCGCGAAGGCGCCTACCGGGATAGGGACAAGCGGCTCAAAAGGCAAGCGGCGCGGTTCAGGGTCTATGGCTGCAACGCGCGGGGCGACATCGTCCGCGAACTGACCACGGAAAGATCAGGCGCGGAGATCGAATGGCATGTCCAGCTGGCCAACAAGAAATCGGCCTGGTTCGGATTCCAGCTGGCGCTCGACATCCCCGAGGCCAGTCATGCCGTCCCGACGACCCTGCGCAATCCGGGGATCACCGATCGCCACAGGCTGGCCATCACTCCATCGGCAAAGACCCTGCACGGAGGCAACGCCGGGCCGGTCGCCTTCGATGACGGCGCGTTCATGGACCTTCCCGTGTATCTCGGGGAGATAAGGACCGACGCGGACCAGCGGCTTACCGTACTTGGCGGTCGCGGGGCAGCCAGGAGCCACGACGACAGCGCGGCGGTCACTTTCGCCAACAACGAGGGCTGGCACGACGACGTGTCGGACGGGCCCGTGACCGCCACGGTGCGACTGCACGGCGAGCCGCTCGAGGTCGTTCCCGCCTGGGTCGTGATCGCGCCGCCCAACTACGGGCCGCAGCGTAAGTCCGTGCGCACCATGTGGGACGTGATGCGCGATGTGGCGATCAACGCGAACATGCTTTCCGCACCGGACCGGCCGTCCTTCACCGATGACATCCTGCCGCTCTTTCAGCGGCTAGCCGGGCTGCAGTGGGTGAACGCGGCCTACGCGGCCGGCTACGGCTGGCACGGCGCGTTCGACCTGACCAGCGAGGAAACCCTGCGCCAGCTCAGCAGCGCCGAGCCCGTGTCTCGCGAGCACCGTCGCATCATCGCCAACAATTTCCGGAAGTTCTCGCGTGATGGTAATTCGCCGATCCCCTGGCCCTGGCTCTACGGGGACGCGATGTCGATCCCGCCGGCACCGACGCCGCGACAGAATGCCTCGCTCAGCGAATGCCAGCTCTCCATGCTGGAGTCCTGGGCCGATGGCAACTTCGAGGAGGATTGGAGCCCCGGTCACAAGCCCCCTCGCACCATCGAGGAGGTGCCGGTGGCGAAGCAGGGCGACATGCTCACGCGGGCGGCACTGGAGTTCTGCCTCGCGGACGCGTTCCATCCTGGCTGCGAGATGACCTGGCCGGTACGGGCGCAGACGATGTACATGGCGCCCTTCCGCTTCCGGCATGCCCCCCGGGGCTGGATCGAGTCGATTCCGCCCGCGACGCTGACGCCCGATGCCGTGACGATACGCAACGGGCCACTGCACGGTCAGCTACCCGGCGGGATCACCCGCTGGATGGCCGTGCCCTGGCAGACCGACACGGCAAGCTGCCGTTCGGGTTACACGCGCTCCTTCGACCCGTACGCACCGGCCTTCTGGCCCGCGCATGTTCCCAACCAGGTCCTGACCGAGCACAACTACAACATCGTGCTGGACACGAGCCGTCCCCTGGACGAGCGGCGCAAGGCGTTCGCGAGCCGGGAAGTGTGGTACGAGCCGCTCGGCAGCGAGAGCTACACGCAGCAGATCAACAACATGGTCCACCACTTCGACTTCCTCGGCGTGGTCGAGGTTCGCAGGGGCCCCGACGACGGCGAGTTCCCGGCAGAGATCGAAGTGGCGGATTACTCGCGGGCCGTCACTCCCGGGGAAGAGGCTGTCACTCCGGGGGCAGAGGCTGTCGACGGAGCGACACCGCACAGTGGCCCGCCCATCGGGCCCGGCGTCGGCGCGGCCCGGCGAGGCCGACGGTCGGCGGCCGATGTCGACCTGTCGAACATCGACCTCGTGCGGCGGTTCCCCAACGGGCTGCCACCGCACACCGCGTGAAGGTCGAGGTCGCCGTTGTCGGTGCGGGCTCCGCGGGTGCCGCCGCCGCGGCCGCCCTGGCACCGCACGTGACCGTGGCCCTGATCGACCGGGTTCGCGAGCCCGGCTGGCGCGTCGGCGAATCACTGCCAGGTGCCGCCAGGCGCCCGCTGGCCGTGATCGGCGCATGGGAAAGGTTCGCCGCGGCTGGGCACGCGCAGGCCCCGCTGAAGGTCAGCCGCTGGGGATCAGATGTCCCCGAAGTGCTCGACACGTTCCGCGACCCCGACGGGACGGGGTGGCGGATCGACCGCGCGCGCTTCGAGGCGGACCTGCGCGCCCACGCGATGGACCTGGGCGCGCGGCTGGTCGCGCCGGCTAACGCGACCGCGGTCGGCCGTTCAGGCGAGGGCTGGCTGGTCCGCCTCGGCGGCGGATGCTCTATCGAGGCCCGCGTCGTCATCGATTGCGGCGGGCGGCGCTCGCGGCTGCTGCGGCCCCACGGGCAGCGCCGTCTGGTCATGGACCGGCTGGTGTGCGTCTACCAGCGCGTTCCTCCACGAGGCGAGCCTGACCCCGCGACCTATGTCCAGTCAGTGCCCGAGGGCTGGTGGTACACGGCGGCGCTGCCCGATGGATCACGGCTCATCGCCTTCCACAGCGACAGTGACCTGCCCGCGGTACGACAGGTCCTGCGCCGCGGACCGGCTGCCGTGGCCGTGACCGTGCCTGGTCTCGCCGAGGCCACCGGGCCGGCCGACCTCGAAACGGCGGAGCCGCCGCAGGTCTGCTCGGCGAGCAGCATGGCACGCAGTGCCGCCGGGCGAGACTGGCTGGTCGCGGGCGAAAGCGCCATCGCACTCGACCCGCTGTCCTCGCAGGGCTTGTTCAACGCGCTCGTCACCGGCCTCGAGGCGGGCCAGGCGGCCCGGATGCTGCTCGACGGCGACCGCACCGCCTCCGAGGAGCACGCCCATCGCATGCGGCACATCTGGCGCGCTTACCTCGGCCATCACGCGCTCTACTACGGCATGGAGGAACGCTGGACCAGCATGCCATTCTGGCAGCGACGTCACGCTGTCAGGCAGCGCGGCCGACGGTAACGCCCCAGCCGCCAGCAGGCGCGCAGACAGCACAAATCCAGCGTCAGCACCGCCGGAACCCCGGCCAGACGGCGCCGCGCATCCAGGCCACCAAGCAGCCAGAATGTCAGGGCCAAACGTGAACGTGGTCCCACCAAAACGTGATGACCTTTAAGTCGGGACGGCGGCATTTGAACCTGCGCCCCTTTGGCCCCCGGGCATCTTTGCGGACCAAATTATCAGTGCGGGTTTACTGTCTGCCTGCGCTAGCGGGCGTGGGTGCAGTACGCGGGTGTACGCGGGTGTTCGCGGCGATCCTCGCTCAGTTAGTGACTCAGCTACCAATCTTTGTTATGTCATTCGGGCGGCAGGCCGGCACTTGAGCGCCAATCTTTCCTCATTTGCTGACCTTCCCGGCATGAAGGCGCGCACCGAGCAGGTTTTCCTGTCGCCGGGTGACTGCTGTCGGGCATGATGATGTCATGGACACCAAAATGATCAAGACGATAGGCGGGCACCGGGTCTGCGCCACACTTGCCGGGTTACGTCGATGACCCGAGGCGCCGGAAGGGGGCAGCGTCATGGTGCAGCCCGGCCGTCAGGAGCATCATCCTGCCGCTCAGCGGGGAACACCGCGATCGCGCCTCGCCGGATACGAGGCTCTGGCGTGGGCGCGGGTCTGGTTCGAAGAATCCCTGGCGCAAGGCTTCCTCCAGCGGCTGAAGGCTCTCGATTTTGCCCGCCAGGCCGTGCTGTTCGGTTCGGGCCTGCTGGTTTCGCTGCTCCCATTCGTCATCTTGCTGAGCGCGTTCGCCAGCCAGCGTGTCGATAATGACATTTCCCAACGCCTGGGCCTGGACCACCGGGCGGCAGGCATCGTGGACCACCTGTTCACCTCCGCGCCGGCCACGCTGAGCATCGCGACCGCCACCAGCCTGATCTTCCTCATCGCCGGGACGCTCTCGGTGGCGAGCTCTCTGCAGCAGATCTACGAGACGGTCTTCCGCCAAGATCATCGGGGCTTGCGGGACCTGTACCGCTCGCGGGACCTGCATCGCTTGCGGGACCTGTACCGCTTGCTGACCTGGATCGCGGTGTTGGGCGTTGTGATCGTGGCGGAAAGCCTAGCCGAGCGGCCGGTGAGCGCTGTCGCTGACGGTGGCTGGCTGGCCCCGGTGGTCACCGTCGCCATCATGGCACCGTTCTTCTGGTGGACGATGCACTTCTTGCTCGCAGGCCGGGTCCGGTGGCGCATTCTGCTGCCGTCGGCGATTATTACCGGGGTCTTCTTCGGGGGTCTCGGCGTCTTCTCGAGGTTCTATTTCTCGGAAACGATCATCTCTGACAGCAAGACGTACGGGACGATCGGCGCAATCTTCGGTATTATGACGTGGTTTATCGCTATCGGGGCCGTAATCATCCTCGGAGCAGCGGCCGGTGCCGTCTGGGAAGACCGGAGGAACTTACGGCCGGGTGCACGGGAATCGCCGAAACGAGACACTAGATCCATGCATGGCCGGATGGCATAAGCGCGTCATTCCAACGAGGGGGGCTACCCTGGAAATCAGGCTGAATGACAGCCGTCCGGCCTGGCGTCCTGGTTAGTTGCCCCCCGTGCCCTGCAGGGCGTCAATGTCCGCCCGCAGGGCGGCGACGTCGAGGTCTGTGGCCTTCGCGTCTTCCGGGGCGATGGCCACCCAGGCCTCGTCAAGGCACGCCGCCGTCCACCACCATGAGTGCTAAGCAATGGGTCGACGACCTCCTTGGTTCCGTGCGCACATTCGGCGGCTGCCCCGACGCCCGATTGGTGGTGTTCGCGCTCGGCGACGCACCGGCGCTCGATGAGATCGCCACCCAGCTGCTGCACTGGCTGGCTCCATGGCAACCGCTGCTGTCTTTGCGGCCATCGCTAGCGGCGGGGATGAACGCCGTCACGGAAGAGGCCATCCGTCAGGCCACGGTAGAGAAGGGTGCTGCCGCGCGGCCTTCGCACGCGCAGGGGAACCCAGGGCCAGCATGAGAGCTTGCTCCTATCACGCTAGCCCTAGGCCTGGTCAGGGTAGCGTCCTGTGGATAGGCCTGTGGATAATTTACGTAAACACGCTGGTCAACCGCTCCACAGCTGTGGACGAAGGTTGCTGTGGAAAAGTGGATAACCGGTGCGACACCGCATACGCGGCGGATGCCGCGCGCCTGCGCGGCATGCCTGGAACTCAGCCCTGGGCCCGGCTGGCCGGCGACGCTGAGCGCGTCCGGGAGGCAACAGGGACCGCGAGCCTCAGTGCAGATAGACGCCGTCCACGCCGATCCGGCCCGGCCCGTCCAGCACGTAGATGCCGGCCGAACTGCC
>Ga0187859_10002466_pt1 | contig 11595 bp, 8 predicted proteins | sample June2016WEW_10_1_2_FD_133019 | JGI IMG/M metagenome (GOLD analysis project Ga0187859, IMG submission 133019) | Peatland microbial communities from SPRUCE experiment site at the Marcell Experimental Forest, Minnesota, USA - June2016WEW_10_10 | ecosystem: Environmental > Terrestrial > Soil >... | reverse complement strand
GCGTTCGCGGTTTTCGGTGCGCTGGCCGTAGCTGACATGGACGGCGGCTGCCCGGTGATCACGTGCGGCGAGTGCGGCGCAGACGCAGGAATCCATGCCGCCGCTCAAGAGAACTACGGCGCGGCTGCGGGTGCTGGGTGCGTTCGAGGGCATGAGCAATGGTATTGATATTCTCTTAGCATTTTATGACAGGATTGGCAGGGATAAAGCCACTCGCGGCTCGATATTTGTTGCTGGTTGACGCTGTTAATCCACTTTTTACTTCTTTGATTCTTAACTAAACAGATTCCTGGAACTCCGGGCGGCTAGTGAACTCTCGCCCGTCTATTCGTAGCGGAGGCTCTCAACGGGATCGAGTTGCGAGGCTCGTATCGCGGGAAGAGTGCCGAACAAAATGCCGACCAGCGAGCATACGACGATGGCAATGATGGCGGAGAGGCCGGAGATGGGGATGCGATACGCCGTGAGAAAGCGCACGGAAAATGGGATGGCGAGTCCGATGAGGATGCCGAAGACGCCTCCGATGAGGGAGATGAGGACGGCTTCCGAGAGGAATTGGCAGAGGATCTCGCGATTGGTCGCGCCGACGGCTTTGCGGATTCCAATCTCGCGGGTGCGGGCGCTGACCGTGGCCAGCATGATGTTCATAATGCCGATACCGCTGACCAGCAAGACCACGGTCGCGATCAGGAGCAAAACGGTGGTCAGAATGTTCGCGGTCTTTTCGGCGAGGCTCACCAGTTGCGTCAGGTTTTCCACGTTATAGACCGACTCGGGCCGGTGCCGCGACTGCAACACGCGCTTGATTTGAGCGGTCGCGGTGGGCACTTCATCCGCGCTGGCCACCGAGAAATAAATCTGCCGCACCGCATTTGAGGGCAGGAAAAAACGGCTGACCGAGTACGGAATGGCCATGGTGTTGTCTTCGACTTCGGATTGGCCAAACGTCTCTACGCGCTCCTTGAAGACTCCGATGACGGTAAAGGGCAGGCCGTTCAGCTTGATCACCTGGCCTACGGCGCTCCCGGGGCTCCGAAACAGCTTGATCGCCAGCTTCTCCGTAATCACGCCGACTTTGTTGCGTCCCTGGTAGTCCACCTTGTCGAAGAACCGTCCCGCAAGCATCACCAGATTGCGCACTTGCAGGTATTCGGGGAACACGCCGAGGATCGAAATATCCTGCTCTTTGCCGTTGCCGACACTGATGCGGTCGTTGAGGGTTGAAAAGGGCGACGCGGCTACCACGGACGGCACCTGCTCTCGCACTGCCTCCAGGTCATCGACCGTCAATTCATCGAGCGCTACCGCGGTAATGCGCTGGCCGGCACCGGAGTAGTTGGCGTAAATCAGATTCGCGCCAATGCCCTGAATCTGATCGAGAATGTATTGCTTGCCCGTGAGGCCGATGGTGACCACGAGAACCAGGGAGGCCGTGCCAATCACCATGCCGAGAGCGGTCAGCAGAAAGCGCACTTTATTGCTGACAAAAGTGTCGTAGGCGAAGCGCAGACTCTCGCCCATCGCCAACTCGGGCTTCTCCGCCACATGGGGCTGTGGCCGATTCTCAAGAGGCTGCCTGGTTGTTGGTGGACGATGGGCCAGCGGCGGGCGACTCAGCGGCGGATGAGACTCCGCGGCGTCCGACGCCGGACTGGCGACATCGACATCGACAAATCGGGTATCTACAGGGTTCACTTCGTCGTATTACCTCTGCTGCCTTAACTCTTAAGATGCTAAAAAACGCGGCAAGACGCTAAAAGGCTATCTCGCCTGCACCCCCGAACCGGTAGCGCGTTTCATCCGGCCGCTGAATCGTTCGCTCACGAAATACGCTGCCAGCACTACGATCAGCGGATCCACCGGCCGGAAATAGTAGGTTTCCGGATGCGAAAAATAATAGGCCAGCGGAAAGAACACAAACACAATGATAAATCGGGTGGCCAGGCTTTTGTTCCCAGGTATTGCGTCTATCCGCCCCGATCCTTGCCGATATAAACGGCGCAGGCCTGCCAGGGCCAGCACTGTCATCGTCGTGCTGAGAAAAATATTTGGTACATCCAGCGGCTCTTCTGCCAGATAGGAGCGACTAAAGCTCCAGAATCCCGTCCATATGTATATTATCCGCCGCACGACGCGATAAATATACTGGCCGGGATGATTACGGATGTACTGTTTGCCCTGCTGCGCCTTGTGCGCCATATAGGCGAGTTCGCCCCGGTTGGCGTATTCGGCCAGCTCGGCGTCACTGTGATTGGGATGGAGGCTGCGGTCGACCCAATGCAGCGAGTCGGCGCTGTTGCCGATGTAGAGTTCCAGGCCGAATCCGCTGCGTATGGGGATGAACTGGTGGAAGGTTTCGTAGTTGCGCGCGAACCACGGCGCCATGATGACGATTGCCCCGAGCGCCGCTGCCATCATCGGAATCGCCCATGGCTTCTGCTTGCGCAAACGCCGCCAGCACGTCCACAGTCCTAGCAGGGGGACGACGGCTAGAACCACTGGCTCCGTCAACGCTGCCACCCCGCCCAGCGCGCCGAAGGCCAGCCACTCCCACACATTTCCTGATTCTTCCAGAGTGATCGACCACAGGAAAAGGACGGCCAGCAGCAGCGTAACCAGACACGTCGACCAAGCCCAGTCGGCGCCATAATAGATTCCGTAGGGCGAGAAGGCCCAGCCCCATCCTGCCCACTTCGCCGCCCGCGGGTTGAAGGAGCGGCGGGCCAGAAGAAAGACCGGGATGCAGGTCAGCGCTGAGAAAACGCTATTTAGGGCGAGGGCGGCGATGATCGAGGCTGGCGTGTAGGTTCCGAATATGCGGAACACTGCTGCCAGCACATATACGTAGACGGGAGCGAGGACGGCGGTTGGGCCGGTGTTTGCAAAGACGTTTCCGTATCCCTGACCGGCGAGTAGAGAGCGCGCGACGCGGCCGAAGGCCCAGTGTTCGAGGACAAACGGATCGAGCCAATCGCGGTAGAGAAAGGGAATGACGGCCAGGCGCACCGCTAGGGCGGCGGCGACCATTGGCCAATACGCGCGCGCGTTGCTTGTTTCTACCGTATGCGCTTCGCTCATTCCACTTTCTAAGTTCACGCTGCCTGATTCATTCGAGTCCTTAATCCACGCGACAAACTATCACTTGCGAGTTGCGGTAAGGGCACGGCAGGCTGTCCACGCCGGGCGCTTGCAGGACGACCCAGTCCACTCCGAATTCTTGCTTCAGGCGGAGGAAGTCGGGCCGCTGAAAAGTGCGCCAGCCACGTTGCGCTTCGACTTCGCGGAGCCAGCGCGGCGCGAGCCTCGGCACGCGCGCTACCATGCCGGCGTCCTTGATCTCATCGGCCAAAACGCTGCGTTCTGCTAATGCGCGAAAACCATGGTAGTCCTCGCCCGGTAATTCCATATAGAGCGGATCGAGGGCGAACTGACTATCTACCGGCGTGTTTTGGCTAATCCAACGGAATGCCTCAACCCAGTTATTGCGAGGCGTTTCGTAGCGCGCCATCGGTTGCGGCAACTCAAGATGCGCGGTCGCCGGAAACATTTGGCGCTGGGCATAGAACATTCCGGCGCTGAGCGGCACAAACAGAAGGAGCCAGCGCAACGCGTGGCGCTTGAGTACGTGCTGGCCCAGCAGTCCTCCCGCCAGGAGAACGAACAAGAGATATACAAGATGCAAGAAGCGCATAGGTTCGAGCGGGCGGAGGCGCTCCAATTGCGGAGGTAGCAACATCAGCAACGCTACCGCCAACTGAAACACTCCAAAGTAGACCAGGCGCTCGGCTATGCGCGACAGAACTGTCTGATTCCGACTCCGGGACAGGGCTCGAAACCACCACAATAAAGCGAGAGGCGCGAAGACACCCAACCACTCATACCAATGCCAACGTAAGACAAAATAAAAGGGCCGTGTAGCTGCGGCTTGGCGCCACGCGTCGGAGGCGGGCTCAAAGATCCATCCTAAAGGCAACAGTGCCGCAGCGAACGTTGCCGACTGGCGCTGATTTCTCTCGATGCGAGCCCGCGGCGTCCACAGCAAAAACAGGCAATATGATGCGCCGAACGCGGCCATGATGGCATGCACGAAAAATGCCGCAGTCAGAAGCGCGAATGCCAGCAGCAATTGCGCATCCAGCACGGCTACGATTGCAGCCAAAATCAGAGCCGTGGCCAGCGCCCGCGGATGAAGGTACTGATCCGTCAAAGTCAGGCCGGTGGCCGAGACCGGAAGGGTCAGCAGAACCGCGACCAGGGTGATGGCTGCCCATTGTGCTTGTCGCTCCGCAAAAGAGCGGCGGCTGATGCGCCAGCATTGCCACAAAATTAGAAAAGTCACGCCCCACTGCCATAACAAGACTCCCCAATCGAGAGGGACATGGGTCAGGCGCAGCGAAGAGGCGATCAGCTTGTCGAATATGGTCGCTTGAAACTGAACGCGGAAAAAATCGGCGTCGTGAGGAAACAGGGATGGATTGAGATTGTGCTTGATCGCCGCGAGATAAAAAGCATCGTCCTCGAGGCCGGGATGATATCCCTGTATCAGGATGGCGAAAGTTGTGAGTAGTGCCAGCAAGGCCATGCGGACCATGGCCGGACGTCGAGTCCCAGCCGGGGATGCTGGATCGTTCGGCAATGTCAGCCGCCGGACCGGTCGCTTGTTGTCGCTTCGCGGGCGATCGGGGCGTCAGGATTTCTGGGATGGTAGTAGCGAGCATCGATACCCGGTTCGAGGCAGCGGCCTTTGCGATTGAAAATCTGAAAATTGCCCAAGCCGATTTTCTGCAAGCGAAACTGCACGGACGTGAGCAGTACACCGAATCCGTATTGCACGCTGCGGCGAAAATTAATGGAGGAAGCGTCGGCGAAATATTTGGTGGGGCAGGATACTTCGCCCATGCGGAAGCCGAACATCACGCACTGGGCGAGCATCTGATTGTCGAAAACAAAGTCGTCGGAGTTCTCGAGCAGCGGGAGTTGCTTGAGCACGGCGCTGCTGAAGGCGCGGTATCCGGTGTGATATTCCGACAACTTGGCGCCGAGGAAAGTGTTTTCAAAAAGCGTGAGGAAGCGGTTGGCTACGTACTTCCACAGCGGCATACCGCCATGACGGGCCTGCCCGCCCAATATTCGGGAGCCTAGCACGACATCGTAGACGTCGTAAGCGATCATGCTGGCCATGGCGGTCACTAGCAGCGGCGTGTATTGATAATCGGGATGAACCATGATGACGACGTCGGCCCCGGCCGCCAAAGCTTCGCGATAGCAGGTTTGCTGATTGCGGCCATAGCCGTAGTTGCGGTCGTGGACGAAGAGATGGAGGCCGAGGCGCTCGGCTACCTCGACGGTGCGATCGGAACTATGGTCGTCGACGAGGATGCGGATATCGACCAGGTCGGGCAATTCCCGGACGGTCGCTTCGAGCGTTTTTTCCGCGTTGTACGCGGGTAACACGACGGCAATACGCTTGCCGTTAATCATGCAGGGTGTGTCCTCAGGTCTGACAAAATAATAACCGGAAATGCAGGCTTCCGCAGGAATAAGCGTCGGTGTGGCGCGGACGGCCTTGTCCGCGAATGGGAGCGGTAGAAGCGACTCGATGGGGACCACGGCCGGGCACCACCCAGGAAAGAGCAAAGGCAACGGCCGCGGGCGGGGGCGCCCGCTCCACACTCCAGACTCCACAGTCCACACGAGCCGGGGGTGCTTGAATAATTGATTGAGTCTGGGCGAAACTAAGATATGCCCCCTCGCACTCTGTTTGAAAAGGTCTGGGACGCGCACGTGGTTACTGCTCCGGAAGGGCAGTCGGCGCTGCTGTATATCGATCTGCATCTGGTGCACGAAGTGACTTCGCCGCAGGCGTTTGATGGATTGCGCACGGCGGGAAGAAAGGTGCGCCAGCCGCTGCGCACCGTGGCGACGGTCGACCATAACATTCCGACTACTCCGCGGGGCTTGCCTATCACTGACCCGATTGCGGCGAAGCAGATTGAGGCGCTGCAGAAAAATTGCCGTGAGTTTGGCGTTCCGCTGTTTGATATGGATTCGGCCGAGCAGGGCATCGTGCACATCATCGGGCCTGAGCTGGGGATCACGTTGCCGGGGATGACGATTGTTTGCGGAGACAGCCACACCTCGACGCATGGCGCGTTCGGTTCGCTGGCGTTTGGCATTGGCACGTCGGAAGTGGAACATGTGCTGGCGACGCAATGTCTGCCGCAGACAAGACCGAAGACGATGCGGATCAACGTCAGCGGAAAGCTGGCGGAGGGTGTGACCGCTAAGGATCTAGCGCTCGGAATCATTGGCCGCATCGGGACCGATGGTGCCACCGGACATGTGATCGAGTACTCGGGCGAGGTGGTGCGCGGGTTGTCGATGGAAGGCCGGATGACGCTCTGCAACATGAGCATCGAGGCGGGAGCGCGGGCGGGGATGATCGCGCCGGATGAGACGACGTTCGCGTATTCCCGCGGGCGACGCTTTGCGCCGAAAGGAAAGGATTGGGAAGATGCGGTGGCATATTGGCGCACGCTGGCTAGCGATCCGGGGGCGAAGTTTGATCGGGTGATCGAAATTGATGCGGCTTCGCTCGCGCCTTTTGTGACTTGGGGAACGAATCCTGGGATGGTGGTCGCGGTGACGGCGCGTGTTCCGGAGTTGAAGAGCTTTGCGCTCGACGCCGATCGGCGCGCGGCGGAGCAGGCGCTTGCTTATATGGGACTCAATCCTGGAACGCCGGTGGAAGAGATCGCGGTGGACCGCGTGTTTATTGGATCGTGTACTAACTCGCGTATTGAAGATCTGCGGGCGGCGGCGCGGGTGGCGAAGGGGCAGCATGTGAATCCGAAGGTGCGGGCGATGGTGGTGCCGGGGTCGCAGGCGATCAAGCACGCGGCGGAAGTGGAAGGGTTGGATCGCATTTTCCTGGACGCGGGATTCGAATGGCGCGAGTCGGGATGCTCGATGTGTCTGGGGATGAATCCTGATATTTTGCAGCCGGGAGAACGCTGCGCTTCGACCAGCAACCGGAATTTTGAGGGACGGCAGGGGCGCGGGGGACGGACGCATCTGGTCAGTCCGATGATGGCGGCAGCGGCGGCGATTGCCGGGCATTTCACGGATATTCGGAATTGGCGATTTAATTAGAGAGGGCTTGGGCTAGAAAAACATGCAACCATTTCGCAAACATACTGGAGTCGTTGTGCCGCTCGACAAGGTTAATGTCGACACGGATCAGATTATTCCCAAGCAGTTTCTGAAGCGGATCGAGCGCACGGGATTCGGCGAGTTTCTGTTTTATGATTGGCGCTTTTCAGGAGACGGGAAAAAGATCGCCGATTTTGTGCTGCACGCGCCGCGCTATACGGAGGCATCGATTCTGGTCGCGGGGAAAAACTTTGGCTGCGGGTCATCGCGAGAGCATGCCGTGTGGGCGCTGGCGGATTACGGATTCAGGGTGGTGATTGCTTCGTCGTTCGCCGACATCTTTTCCAATAACAGCCTGAAGAATGGCTTCCTCACGGTGCGTCTCAGCGATGAGCAAGTGGCGGAAATCACGCGCCGCGCGAAGGAGATCGAGGGCTACGAACTGACGGTCGATCTCGAAGCCTTGCGCGTCGAGGATGGGCGAGGATTCTCGGCGCCGTTCGCGATGGATGAATTCTCGCGGCATTGCCTGCTGAACGGGTTGGACGATATTGGGCTGACGCTACAACACGAACCCGACATTGCGGCCTACGAAGCTAAACATCCGGTGAGCGCGGAGATGACGGCAATTCTGGCGGGCTGATCGCAGCCGAGCCGCCGTGTCTCGCCTTTCCACTCGATGAACTGCCGACTGCTTCTGACACGAATTCCTTCCACGTTGTACACTTTTGAGTTTCGCTGCTAGCGCGGCGTTAGACCACGCCTCGGGATGGATCGGAGTCCGTTCGTGAAGAAATTTCTTTTCGTTATCACTATTCAAGCCTTGGCTTTCTTTTCCGCAGGCCACGCGCAAAGCGCCGCACCGGCTGCGCCGGCCAAGCAACTCACGATTGAACAGATCTTTGCGGAGGGCGGAGTTACGGGGCGCGCTCCGGAGACGATCAAGTGGAGTCCGGACGGGACCAAGGTTTCTTTTGTGCAGCGCGATGACACGGGCGAGCATGGCGAACTCTGGTACATCGACGCGGCGACGGGCGAGAAAAAAGTACTGGTCAGCGCGGTCAAACTATCGCAGCTCGCGCCGCCTGCCAGCCGGATTCACGATGAGCGCGAAAAAGAACGGGTGACGCGGTATCACGTCGCCGCCTACACCTGGGCGCCCGATTCGAAGCATCTGCTCTTCGATTCGCAGGGACAGCTGTGGTATTACAGCCTGGATACGGGGACGGCGGTGCCGCTTACCTCGTCTCCCGACCCGAGCGAAGATCCGAAGTTTTCGCCGGATGGGAAACGACTGGCCTACGTGCGCCGGCACAATCTCTATGTTCACCCAGTGTCTGGCGAGGAGGGCGAGCGGCCACTTAATCGCGATGAGAAGGACAAAAACTATAACGACAATTTTCTGAATGGTGAGGTCGATTGGGTCTACGCCGAAGAGCTGGCGGTGCGCAGCAATTACTTCTGGTCGCCGGAAGGGAAAGAAATTATTTTCCTGCAGATGGATGAGACGCGAGTGCCGACTTATCCGATCACGGACTGGCTGCCGACGCATCCGCACGAGGATCCGGAAAAATATCCGCAGCCGGGCGATCCGAACCCGAGTGTGCGCCTGGGAGTGGCGAACGGGAATGGCGGCAAGGTGAGATGGATCAAGCTCACTGATGATGAGGATATTTATGTGCCGCGTTTTGGCTGGATTCGCGAGGGCTGGGCGTGGGCGGAGGTTCTGAATCGCAAGCAGGATGTGCTGGACCTTTATTTTATCGAGGCGAAATCGGGCAAGTCGCGGAAGGTACTGAGCGAGTCGGCGCCGGGCGCCTGGGTGAATGTCAATGATGACTTTCGCGTATTGAAATCGGGCGACCGCTTTCTGTGGACGAGTTGGCGTGACGGCTACACCCATATTTATCTCTACAGTTTCCCCCCAGGAGATCCGCTGGCGGCGGATGCGAAACTCGAACGCCAGCTTGAGAGCGGCGATTATGAAGTGATCGCGATTACCGGCGTCGACGACGCCCCGGGCGATCAACCTGGCACCGTTTTTTTTATTGCCAATAAAGGTGATCCGCGGCAGGAGAAACTTTTTTCGGTAAAGCTGGATGGCTCGGGGATGCAGGTTGTTTCGTCGGAGGACGGAAACAATTCCGCCACTTTCTCGGATGATGGCAAGCGTTTCGTGGAGATGCATTCGGCGACACTGACACCGCCGCGGGTGTCGTTGTGCACGATTGGCGGCGCTTGCCGGAAGATTTGGGAGGCACGCAGCCTTGCTGAGTACGATCCGATTGCGCCACGGTTTCTGGAATTTAAAGCGGACGATGGGACGGTGTTGTATGGGTACTTGATTCTGCCGCGCAATGCCAATGCGAGTCAGCCCCCGGTTCCAATTCCGTTGATCGTGCACATTTATGGCGGCCCTGCGGGGCAGACGGTGCAGAATTCGTGGGGTGGAACGAATGGGCTGTTTCATCAGATCCTGGCGAACGAGGGTTATGCGATTTTTTCGGTCGACAATCGCGGAACTCCGAATCGGGGGAAGAAATTTTCGGCTGCGATACGGCTGCAATATGGCGGCGTTGAGCTGAAGGACCAGCTCGCGGCGCTCGATCAGCTGTATGCGCAGTTTCCGCAGCTCGATCGCACGCGCACCGGAATGTGGGGATGGTCGGGCGGCGGCTCGATGACGCTGTATGCGTTGACGCACTCTGATCACTTTAAAGCGGGGATTTCGGTAGCGCCGGTGACCAACTGGCGGGACTACGATTCGATTTACACCGAGCGCTATCTGGGACTGCCGAAGGATAACCCGCGCGGCTATGACGATTCGATCGTAAACTCGGCAAGCCGTTTGAACGGGTCGTTGCTGCTGGTGCATGGCACGAGCGATGACAACGTGCATTTTCAAAATACGGTCCAGATGACGGACGCGTTGATCCGCGCGGGAAAACAGTTTCGGCTGATGGTCTATCCGAATAAGACGCACGGCATTGCGGGGATGGGAACGCGGACGCAGTTGTTCCACATGATGGAAGATTTCTGGGAGACGGAATTCCACCCGCATTTCAATGAAAATTTAAATCTCAATCCAACGCTGGAGTGAAAGCTAGAAGCTGCTTTTATGCATCGCACGACTCTTGGCGATTTCGAACTTACCGTCGTTTCCGATGGCACTTACTTTCTCGATGGCGGAGCTTTCTTTGGCGTCGTTCCGAAGGCGATGTGGTCGAAGAAGGTCACGGCTGATGCGCTCAACCGCGTCGACACTGGGTTGAATTCGCTGCTCATACGCACTGGCGATAAGAACATTCTGGTTGAGACGGGCATTGGCAACAAACTTCCTGAGAAGCTGGTGCAGATTTACACACAGCCAGCCAAACTGCTCGACAACCTGCACGCAGCGGGAGTCGCTCCTGAAGACATCGATATTGTTATCAATACCCATCTGCATTTTGATCATTGCGGATGGAACACGGTGCGGCGCGGCGATCATGTGGTCGCAACGTTTCCGAGGGCGAAGTATTATGCGCAGCGGCAGGAGTGGCAGCATGGGCGGCTGCAACTGGAGCGCGACGCGATCAGTTATATGAGTCCGAATTACGATCCGCTGATTGAGAGTGGGCAGATGGTGCTGCTCGATGGCGATGCGGAGGTTGTGCCCGGAGTCTCGGTCAAGATTTTTCCTGGGCATACAGCGGATATGCAAGCGGTGATGGTTGAGGGCGGCGGCAAGAAAGCTTGCTATATATCCGATTTGATTCCTACAGCTGCGCATCTTGACCTGACCTGGGTGATGGCGTTTGATCTATTTCCGCTGGAGACGATCGAGAGCCGGAAGAAATTTTACGCGCAGGCGATTCCGGAGAAGTGGCTGACGGTGTTTACGCATGACGACGCTACGCCTTGGGGATATGTGGAACGCGGGGAGCGGGGGAAGTTGGGAGTGAAGACTCTAGGGTAGCGCCGGCGTTTCGCGGGCGGGGGCGCCCGCTCCACACAACAACCTCGACTCGAAGAAATCTTCGACTCTTCCTAGAATCTCTGCGCCACTTTTCGCTTCGTAGATCGCTTTTCTTAGCGCTGCGCCTCCGGGAATGCCGTGGGTGAACCAGGAGGCGAACTGTTTCATCTTGCCTTCGGCTCCGGGCATCTCTTCTTCGAGGAGCATCTGGAAGTAGGTGCGGATCATCTGGTAACGGTCGGACTCGGCGGGCTCGTCGTAGAGTTTGGCGGTCGCCGCAGTTGCGGAGCTTCTCCACCCCATCACGCCAAAACCGGGCGTGTTGGGGGCCCCGGTTCGCTCCGCTGGGCAGACGGGGGCGTCTGCCCCTACGTGGGCTTGGCCACTGTTTACGTATTGTTCGATCTGGCGGAAAATCCAGGGGTTTGCTGGCGCCATGCGGCCTATCATTACGGCGTCGCAGCCGGTTTGGGCTACTACGGCGC
>Ga0187859_10002465_pt1 | contig 11598 bp, 12 predicted proteins | sample June2016WEW_10_1_2_FD_133019 | JGI IMG/M metagenome (GOLD analysis project Ga0187859, IMG submission 133019) | Peatland microbial communities from SPRUCE experiment site at the Marcell Experimental Forest, Minnesota, USA - June2016WEW_10_10 | ecosystem: Environmental > Terrestrial > Soil >... | reverse complement strand
CTACCCGATAGGAACTTCTGCGGAAGTCCCAACATCGGCACCAGCCAATCCAAAACGTGAGTCTCTAATTCCGTACAAGCGGGACTGGTAGCCCAAAGCATTCCCTGGACTCCAAGAGCCGAAGAAAGCAGGTCTCCCAGAATCGCCGGACCCGATGCGTTAGCAGGAAAGTAGGCAAAGAAGTTTGGGGATTGCCAGTGGGTTACTCCGGGAAGGATAACTTTATCTATGTCCTGCAAGATCGTGGCGAAATCCTCGGCTTCATGGGGCGCGGCGCCGGGCAGTTTCTGTCGAATCTCGCCCGGCTTTACCTGTGATAAGACGGGCAGGGCCTCGATGTCTTCATAATACTTCGCGATCCAGTCAACCATGTCACGTCCGTATTGCCGGAACTGCTCGGGGGTCATGTGGTAGCTTTTATCCGCCACTTAGGGTTCCTCTTTCTAGCGACCTGCAGGCAAGATTGGAGGAGTGAGCTTTGCGTCAATCAAAACGCCCATCTCTAATCTCCCATTGACGCCGCACATTTGAAGGATACTTCTACTCTTACTTAGGGGCCAGACCTGCTATCACCTCAAGATTGGCAATCGCGCAATAAGCGCTCCAATACTTGAAATTGTCGGCATTATTTTAATCGTACTGTTACACTAGTTGGAGTTTAAAGCAGGTCGAAAGGAGAAGCATGGATATTCAGAGCATACTCAATGATCTCAAGAGAGAGCGCGACCGTCTTGATCGGGCCATTACGGCTCTAGAGGGACCGGGAGCTGAACCGCGCCGCCGTGGCAGACCGGTAGGAAGCGTCAGCAGTACTGCCACCCGTCCGCGCCGGCATATGAGCGCTGCCGCCCGTAAACGCATCTCTGAGATGATGAAGCAGCGTTGGGCAGAGCGGAAACGGAAATCGAAGTCGTAGCTTTATACCTCGTATATTCCGGGCCATCCAACCGCACTTCCCCTTTATGCCACTCACAATCGAGTGGCATCTTCATTGTGTGCCAGCCGATCCTCCTGCCCTCGAGGCATCCCTGTCGAGCGAGACTTCGTAAAGGTAATCAACATGCAAGACTCTAGCTCCTCTTTTGTTTGATCTTTCTCAGCTCCATCTAGAAGTGAAATCCGATCTGCGCTGTCAACGCGCGCGGTGTGACGTAGTGCGTGCCGCTGAACGTTGAGAGAAAATTGTACAGCGCGTAATTGTTTGCAAGATTAATCGCTGTGAATTGTAGGCTCCACTTATACTTGTCCCCTCTGAAGAGATTATCGTCACCGACCGCGAGGTCGAAAAGGTTGCGGTGCGCGATGCGTGGCGGATTCTTATCGTCGTTCTCAGTTCCCGGCGACGGGACTTGGGTGAGAGTGGACCCGAACTGCGATGCCGGACAGACAAAAGGCAGCGGAGTTGTTGGCGTCGCGTGTACCCCATTGCAAGTAAATCCAGCCTGAAATTCCTGATCCGCAGTCAGTGGGATTCCCAGGACATCCGTCATCGCGATGGCGGGCAGTCCATTCAGCATGGTCGACTGCGGGCAATCGTTGCTGGCGCTGATTCCGAAACAGGGTACGTCCCCGGCTACCAGTCCGCTGTCATAGCGCCAGTTAAAGCCAATCCATGGTGCTATTCGCTTCCAAGGCGTCTGATATTGCAAGTGCGTAGTCTGGTTGAAGGCCTCATCATGGTCGATGCGGAAAACTCCCAAAGGCGCCAAGGGGTTGGAGCCGGCTCCGCCGACCTGTGGAGTGAAGAACCGGGCAGCGACACTGGACATCACCACCAGGGCGGTGAAGCCATGGTTGACCGGCATGCTGGCGCGCAGCGCGAATCCGGGAATCTTGGAGTTGTGCCACTCGATCGGGAAGGTGATCGGCGTGTCGCCCAGCACGCTGAAATCGTAAGCGTTGTGCGTGTACTTCCAGATATATTCGCCGTCGACGACCAGGTATTTGCCGAAGGCTTGTTGCAGGCCTGCATGGAATTCATTGCGGTAGCCGGGAGCTAGTCGTGTTAATGCACTCGATGTGCAGGCTAGTAGGGGATTGAGTACGGGATTGCTGCATCCCAAGCTGGAAAGAATCAGATTCTCATTGAAAGGAGTCTCCAGCGTGCGCGCATAGGAGACGCGAAGTACGGTGTTGGTCTTCGCAATGTTGTAGGAGATTCCCACGCGCGGCTCTGCCTGGTTTGCGGTGGTTAGGCCATTGTATATGTCACCACGGATGCCAAGGTTGAAGCTCCAATCGCGCTTGGTGATGGTGTCCTGCACATACATGGAGAGTTCTTTAACGTCGGTGTGGCCGACGAAGGGGTACAGACCACCTCCACGCGTCAGGTCATAGGGCAGCAGCACAGGATTGAAGTAGGGATAGTATGCGGAGCCGGCCGCGATCGGATTCGAAGGTGTGTTTGGCAAATATCCCGCCGCTGCGCACTGCGAGGGATTGGTAAACCCGTTGACCGGAATGCCGCTGCCGTTCAAGCAGGGTGCATTATAGGTTGGGTCGATAATCCCGAGCTGATCATTCTCGTTCAGGAATGTCTGGGTATAGGTAATACCGGCCTTGATGTTGTTAATTCCCTTCGTATAAGTAACGTTAGCGAGCGCGCCAGTGTTGAGCAGCTTACGCTGCTGGGCGACGGTTTGTCTCTGGAGGTCGGGTGCGCCAAGGTCGTTGAAAGGGTCGTCGCTGGGGTAGTAGTTGTAGGCGTCGCGCCGCACAAAGCCGCCGAGACTGAAGACAGCATTGTTGCTGATGGTATGCGTCCACGTCGGCGCGATGTTAAAGGTGAGGATCTGGGAGCGTTGATCGGTCGGACCCAACGGAACTCCTGTCAAAGGGTTCAACACCAGAGTGCCGTTGATGTCGTGAAACTGCTGGTCGAACGAGTTGGGAGTTTGGAACCAGGAGCGCGTAAAGCCCAAGTTGAGGTGAAGAGTGTCGGCGGTCGAAAATATGTAGTCGAAACGGTCAAACACGTTCTCTTCGTTGCCCTTGTCGTGCATCACGACAAACTCCGGCGGATCAAGGAAGCGGCCTGTATCCAGTCCGTTGGCGGCGATGAAGTTTCCCCATTTCTTGCCGCCGTAGGAGAAATCAGCATCCAGGTTCGACGATCCAAAGCTGCCATACGAAGTGGTGACGTTGCCGTGCGGGGTCGTGGAACCAAGTCCGGTGCGGGTGGTCACGTCAATGACGAGGCTGGTCTTGTCGCCATATTCGGCTGGCGGAGCACCCGAGATCACCTGCATCGACTGCACGGCGTCGAGCGGTATTTGATTGGAAAACACCTTGCTTTGCTGGTCGGTAATGGGCTGCCCGTCGAGCGAAAACGAGTTCTCCGCATGATCACCCAACCCGTGAAACAAGCCGTTGGAATCGGCCGCCACGCCGGGAGTTGCCAGCGTAACCAATGAGCTAAGCTCCGACGAAGTGCTCTCCAGTGGGAGTCGCGCGAACAGGCTGCGGTCTACGTCGGTATGAAATGTGGAGTCGTTCTCCAGCAGGTCGCCAGCCTCGCCTTGCACCGTGACATTTTCCGCAGTTGACGAAATCTGAAGCGTAATCTTCATGTTCAAAGGAACGGACGAGCGAACATCGACATCCTTCACGTAGGGCGCAAAGCCAGCCAGATTCGCCGTGAGGTGGTAGGGATTCAAGGGAACTGCCGCGAAAGCGAACTTGCCGGCATCGTCGGTGGTCGTCGACCGGGTAAAGTGACTGACCGGATTGCTGATTACAACCGTGACTCCGGGTATGACCGCGCCTGAAGGGTCGGCTACGGTTCCCGTGATCGACGAGGAGTTTCCGCCGATCTCGGCGCACAGCAGGATCGAGGACATGACCACAGCCAGAGCAAGAACGACGATGCCAACGGATATTCGCAGGTACGGATTAGTGAAATGTTGCGTTGTCACATGCGATTGAACGGGAAACTTCCGAAACATAAACCCTCCAAATTTCGCTTGGCTCTGTCTGGGCGCGGTGCTAACAAGGAGGCGGGAGCACCGCGGCAGATAAAGCAATGGGACCTGCCATTCGACAAGGGCGCGCTATCGAGGCACGCCGCTGTAGTTTTCCAAGTGCGAAATTAATTAGAGAGTTGGAGGTGCTCGCGAGGGGAGTCTGCGGTCAGATTGCAGTGAGGCGTAGTTGACTGCCTGAAGAGTCGTACGAATCCATCGCGGATTGAGTACGGCAGTTTTCGGAAGCTGAGGGGTGACGGTTGCGTTATGACCTACACGGCACAATTCGCATTGATCGCCGATAGGGCTGCTTTCTGATGGAGTCAAATTGCTGCTGACCACAACGGAGGCGCTCGCTGGCTTCGCGGTGCCCATCGTGTGCACCCAAGGGTGCAGTACAACGTGCACGAACAGCAAAAGAAATAGCCAGGCCCGCAACTTCAAAAGGATCCTCGACCGGAGCATGAATGCTGCCGGAGGAGTATTGTGACTCAGACGAGCAAAGAATGTAAAGCCGAGCTCTGCGCTGTTGCGTCGCAAAGACGCGACTGACAAGGCCTTTGAGACGGTGAAGCGCTCCAATACATGGGTGGACTGCACTATCGACTCGCTGAATTGCAGAATCGCCGGCGGTAAGGTGCCCGTTTGAAATAAGGCAAGACACAAGACGGTTCCGATGCGATAACCTCATCTCTAGCCGGAGGCGCGCTCCATGCCCGATGCGGTCGCTCAGTTTGCCAATGCGAACTACCTGAATCTGGAAACCTTCCGCAAGAGCGGGATTGGCGTCTGTACGCCGGTGTGGTTCGCGCAAGCGCCTGCTCAATCGGACGCGATGTCAGGGCCAACGGTTTTCTACGTCTATTCCGAGGCTGACGCGGGCAAAGTAAAGCGGGTCCGCAACAACCCCAAGGTCCGCGTTGCCCCTTGCGACATGCGTGGCAACCTGCGCGGCGCATGGGTAGACGCGCGAGCACGAATTTGTGCTACCGGAGAAGCTGCTCGGGGACAGCAACTGCTGCGGCACAAGTATTGGCTCAAAATTGTCGGCGACTTTTTCGGCAGGCTGCTCAGGCACACAAACGCGGTCATTGCAATCGAACTTGACTGAGCAGCCGACTCTTGCCATACGTCGCCGGTCAGCTGACGACGGGCGCCGAATGGTGGTGCGCTTTGCCGCCTGCATGTCGGCTCGCAATCCTTGCATGAGTGGATTGCGAATGATGATGGGCTGGCGCCGCCTTAGTTGCAGTGTGCGACTTGCTGCTTTGGGACATTGATTGATCAAAGTGGTCGGGGTCGACCTCTTGCTGACCGTAAACCCGGGCCGGGAAGACAGAGACAGCGCCGACAGCGACTAGGAGAGCCAAGAACCTAAGTGACTTCATATTTTCCTCCTTGGAACGGTTGCTATCCAAGTAATGGCACATGAGAGTCCAAAGTCTTGCCTAAACAGAGGGCGAGATCCTCAAGTTCGCAATGCCTTGCAGGCGTGCGGCTTAAGATCGGTATCGACGGCCACGCGTAGCAGAGAACAGTTCCAGATCAGAGATTCGGACCTGGCAAGGCTATCTCATCGGCAAACACAGCTATCCGGATGGATAGCTCAGGTAGTGGGTCCTTCTAGCCATCGGCCTAGGTCGAGCGTACGGCGGGCCGCATCGCAAGCCCCAATCCATAAAGCCCTACCAAGCTGGCACTCAGTAAAACCGTTCCAGGCGCTCCTATTCCGGCAATCAAAGCGCCCGCTGGAAAATCGCCCAACGGACGAACGCCCATAATGAGCAGGGTGTTCAGACTCATCAATCGCCCTCTCATTTGCTGCGGCGCGCGGGTTTGCAGGAGAGTAATGGTTGTCGTTCCGGCAAGCGTCTGACCGAGTCCAAAGACGAGTAGCGCGGCCATGGCAATCCAAAACCTTGCGGTGATGGCAAATCCTGTTAGAGCCACAACCCAGATGAAAATTCCCGCCAGGTAGATAGGCCCTCTTCGGGGATTGCTGTCCAGAGAAGCCAGGAACAATGCCCCCAGAATTGTTCCCACCCCGGCCGCGGAGAATAGCAAGCCCAGGCGTTCCGGGCCAATGTGAAGGATTTTCACGGCATAAACCGGCAGGATCAAAGCGGACGACGGTCCCAGAAAAAGCATCGCCGCGTAGCCGGACAACACCCAAGGCAAAACGGCGTCCCGCCGGACGGTACCGAGCGCGTCACGAATCGCCTGGAAAGTCGATAGCTGATGAGTCGGCCCCTTTGGCACGCGCATGACGTACAGAGCAATCAATACTCCCAGAAAGCTGGCGCCGTTCAGAAAGAAGTTACCGGCGTAACCGAGCGTTGCCACGCCAAACCCGGCCAATGCCGGTCCCAGGGTCGCAGCCCCGTTGAATGTCATCGCTTGCAGGCTGATGGCGTTCCCCAGACTTTCCTTCGGAACAAGGACCGGAACGAGCGCGCCGCGTGCAGGCTGATCGAAGCTCAGCAGAGTTCCGTTCAGGAATGCCAGCACCAGAATCATCCAAAGCTGGATGACACCGAAGAGAGTGAGGAAACCCAGCAAGATCGCCAGCGCCGCAGATCCGCTTTGAGTAAATAATAGAAGGCGGCGCTTATCGAGACGATCGGCGACGCTTCCGCCGACGAGGGCAAAAAGGAAAAATGCCAAGGCCTGGGCGAGCGAGACAGTTCCTAAGGCGAATGCCGATCCGTGGGTAATCTTTAGAACCAGCAGACTCTGGGCGACGATCTGCATCCAGGTGCCGACTGCGGAAACGGCCAGTCCGACCCATAGCAGCCGGAAGTCACGATGGCGCAGCGCGCGGAACGTCTTGAACACACTTGGGGTCTGCTGATTGGGTTGGGCAGCAGACGTTGTTGGTACGACGCTCATCCCGCATTGGTTCGGTACGACCAGGACACTTGTGCGGCGTCGGATTTTGCAGCCGCCCGTGCAGTCTCAATCAAATGATGATCGGGCGAAAGCGAGCAGACTGGATCGGTAGCCGTTGCGTCGCCGGTAAGCAAGAAAGCCTGGCAGCGACAGCCGCCGAAGTCCTCTGTTCTACGGTCGCAGCTCTTGCACGGCTCCGGCATCCATTCTTCGCCCCGGAATCGTTGGAACGCTGCAGACTCTCGCCAAATCCACTCCAGCGAGCGCTCGCGAACGTTGTCGAACCGCAGCCCCGGGATAACTCCCGCGGCATGACAAGGCAGCGCCTGGCCGGATGGATCAATCAGCATCAGACGCCTGCCCCACCCGCCCATGCAAGCCTTCGGGTAACGGGCATAGTAGTCCGGAGCCACGCTGTCAATTCGCACTTTTCCCGCAAGACGCGCCTGTGCTTTTTCCACGGCACGCAAGCAGTTCTCTAATTGCTGAGGGGTAGGAAGCAGGCTGTCGCGGTTTTTCAGTGCCCAGCCGTAGTATTGCGCGTGGGCAATTTCCACTCGCTCCGGTTGGAGCTGCTCAATGAACTCGATCATCTCCTCTATGTGGTCCAGGTTCTGGCGGTGCACGACCAGGTTCACGGTGAACGCAACCGGGAGTTGGCGAATCTTCTCAGCCAGGACGACCTTATAGGCATGGCCCTTGGCGCCTGCGATCCACTTGGCCGGCTCGTCTCTTGAATCCTGGAAGCTCAGTTGAATATGTTCAAGCCCGGCATCCACTAGCTCCGACAGACGTGCTTCTGTTATGCCAAGGCCGGAAGTGATGACGTTCGTGTAGAGACCCGCTTGCCGCGCGCCGGCGATTAGGTCTTTCAGGTCGGGCCGCGCGGCCGGTTCACCTCCGGTCAGGTGCAGGTGGAGAACCCCGAGGCGGCTCGCTTCCTGAAATACGCGGACCCATTCCCCGGTGGAAAGCTCCGCCTTCGTCGCAATCAGTTGCAGCGGATTGGAGCAGTACACGCAGTGCAGAGGGCAGCGATGCGTGACCTCGGCGATCAGCGCCAATGGGTTTGCAATCATCAGTAATCCACAATCCGTTTCCGTTGCAGCGCTTCCAGGAAACTGGACACGTCTTCCGTGATCTTCACGGGATCAGCTGCGCCATAGCGTTCCGCCAGCGTTGCCACGATCTCCTGAACGGTGCGTTGACCATCGCAGAGTTCCAGGATGTTCTGGCCTGTCCCCTGGACGCGAATCATGCCTTCAGGAAAAAGCACAACTTGTTGTTGGCCTTGGGTGCCCCATCGGCAACCTGGCGCGAGTCGGGGTTGGCTCGTGTCCAAAGGGCGAGGCACGCTCACGACTCCATTCGAAATGCGCCCGGCGGAGGCCATCCCGGCTGGACATAGGCAAAATGAATCGCGTCCAGTTGCGCCCAGAGAATATCGCACTTCGCACGTAACGCCGCGATTGCCAACTCCTGCTCGGCTCGCGTGTGGGCGTGCTCGGTGACCCATTGCAGGGCAAATCGCGCGTCTTCTGGCGCCTGATGCAGGCGCGCCGTGAAATAGTCCAGGCCACTCGACAGCCACGGATAATGCTGACGCAGACGATCCATTCGCAGCGCAATCAAATCGCGCGAAAACAATTCGGTCAGCGAAGAGGCAACTGCTTCCAGAAAAGTGCGGTCCTTCACCAAATCAAGATAAGCATCCACGGCATAACGAACCGCAGGTAAGACCTCATCGCAGCCCATGACGCGCTGGCGGTTCAGGCCGGTTGCCTCCGCCAGCCGGATCCAGCGCTCGATACCGCCTTCCTGTGCCGAATCACCGTCGTGGTCCACCACACGCTTGCGCCAGGCCCGGCGAAAGTCAGGATCTTCGCTGCGCGAAAGAATGATCGCGTCCTTGATCGGAATGCGGCTCTGGTAATAGTAGCGATTCAAGGCCCACGCCTGCATTTGCCCACGGCTCAGTTGACCCTCGTGCATCATGAGATGAAAGGGATGCTGATGGTGGTACCGCTCTTCGCCGACCCGCCGCAGCTGAACTGCGAGCTCGTCCGCCGAAAGCACACGCACATCTGGAATAGCTTCTAGAGATTGAACCGCCACCCGTCCTCCGCCACTTCCCATCCTGCCGCCTTTACCTCGCGGTATTCAGAGCTCGACTCATCCAGCATGGGATTCGTATTGTTCACGTGCACAAATACTTTACGCGGGCGCTGCAATCCAGCCAGCGCGCGCAAGCTTCCGTCGACACCGGATATGGGAACATGCCCCATCTCACGCGCGGTGGCCCCGCTCCCTTGCACCCGAATCAATTCGTCATCGCTCCAAAACGTTCCGTCGAACAAAACCATATCGGCAGTTTCCAGAAGTTGCAACAAAGGCTCGGTGATGGCCGGAACAGCCGGCATGTAGGCGAGACGTCCACCCGAAGCCGCCGTCAACACGACGCCCAGCAAAGCTTCTTCAGGCTTGAGCGTGGCGACTCGCTGGGGCGAAACATAAACAGGATACTTGTTTCCCACCGAAAAAACCTCGCAGCCGATTCCCGAGTCATTTCCGGTTGTAGTCAACATCGGGAAGCTCTTATCGAGCTTGATTTCCGTCCAGCAGACTTGCTGCGGCACTCGATTCAGCATGCCGAATGCGCTGTTGTCTTCCTGAAGAATGCTGCGGAGCGAGGGCGTGCAATAAATTCTGAAGGGCTGTAGTTCGCGGAGCGAAAGCAGGCCTGCAATCTGATCGATATCGGCACTGGTGAGCAGCACGCCGGCAATGGGAGAATCGCGTACTCCAGCGCCTGGCTGCAGAGCGGGCGTCTGCTCAATCTGCATTCGCAAGTCAGGAGAAGCGTTTAACAGGAACCATGCGCGGCCGTCATCGCTGACGGCCACCTGGGTTTGAGTGCGGCTTTTTGCGGAAAAAGTGCCCGCTCGCAGAGACTGACAATTCCGGCAGTTGCAATTCCACTGCGGAAAACCACCCCCTGCGGCGGAGCCCAGAATCTCGACGCGCATCCCTCAGTTTACAGTTCTGCGCTGGCGTAGGAGTTGATTTCGCAGTTCAGACAAATCTCTTCGAATTGCGGGCTAGTCCATTCCATGGTTCTCTCCTTAAGTTCCCTGATGGTCGACTTCGGTTGAGGGTTGCAGCGGTACCAGTCAAAACCAGACCCGCTTCGTATGCGTGATGCTCCGCCCCACTCGGCGCATGAGCATAGACTTAAATACTATACAGCAACGGTGCAAAAACTCGATGCATTTCTGTTAATCCTGCAGCCATCGCTCGTTCTTCATCCGTCGTTTAATTCGCTCGAGATAGCTCGGCATAGAAACTGTCGAGCTGATCTCCGCTGAAGGCCAACTGCCAGCCGAGATCGGCGGTCTTAAGCTGAGCCATCAGTTGATCCTTGGGGACGCCCTGCTTGACCAAGCCCGTCGCGCGCGCCACCGTGGTATCGATCTTGGTCTTGAACGCTTCCAGCTCGGCCCGGGTGACGACCGGCCCCGTGCTGGGAATAGCGACGTCGAAATCCAACTTCAAAACCTGGGCCAGCACCGCTCCCCAGCCCACCAGGCTGCCGCCCGCTGCGAAATCTGGCGCGGGCTTGGCGGAGAACAAATCTCCGACGGCGACAACTTTCAAGTTGGGGAAATATACCACGGTATCGCTGCTGCTGTAGGCGTTGCCAAAATGCATGAGCCGAGCTTCTATTCCGCCCAAGCGTATCTGATACTCGCTCCCGTAGGTGACAATCGCGGGCGTAAATTTATCTCCGGCGAGGTTACAGGCAGCGAGATTCTGTTTGGCATTTTCTTGCACGACAATGTGGCTGCCATTTTCCGCGAACTTCGCGTTGGTTCCCGTTCTGGACTCGTCGCAGCCGGTAAGAATCAGTGCTCGAATGGGCTGATCCGATATTTTCTTGGCGCGCGCCCGCAGAGCATCGTAGTTGCCGGGAAGCTTTCCATCCACCAGGATCAATCCGTTCGCGCTTAGCCGTAGCAGTGAGTTACTGCCGTTGCCGGAGATCAGGTACAGGCCCGTCTTCACCAACTGCCAAGTCAGACCGTCGTGGGGATTGACCGCGTTTGGCTGCTTGTATTGCGCTGAGCTGGCAACCGCTCCGGCCATAATGAGCACAGCGATTGTCCACGTCCTGTAAGCCGGCACTACTTTCATGAGACGAAACCTTCCCCACAAAATATTCGCAGTCGGTGGTGCTTGACAAGAGTAGATCCGCGGCGTGGTGCAAGCCACGGATCTACTCAAGCGCGATTGCTGCCGTTAGTGCCCGTTCACCGAGAAAGCGTAGAACTTGTTATTCCCGGTGTAGCCAGGTATGCCCAGGTGTGCATATCCGGAACCCCAGTACACACTGTTATTCACGACGGTGGCGCCGGAGATTACTGAAGATCCCGCGACGAAGTTCCACAGAGTGTTGCCGGTGGAAGCATCCAAGGCAAACAGGGTCGGGGCGGTAGCCGTCCCTTCCATGGATTCGCCATACACAACGCCATTGGCCGCGGTCAAGGGACCAAGATCAACGGCGCCGTTAGGATCAGGCACCTGCCATTCGATAGCGCCTGTCGCAGGATTCAGCGCCGAGAAGGACTCTTCTGTCCCGATCAGACCAAGAGCTATACGTTAGATGCTGCGCTTACTAGCGCGCCGCGGCTCAGGGACGATGCTATAATCATGCTCGCCGTTCTGTAGCCTTCCTTTTTGCGCGGGCGCG
>Ga0187859_10002459_pt1 | contig 11607 bp, 10 predicted proteins | sample June2016WEW_10_1_2_FD_133019 | JGI IMG/M metagenome (GOLD analysis project Ga0187859, IMG submission 133019) | Peatland microbial communities from SPRUCE experiment site at the Marcell Experimental Forest, Minnesota, USA - June2016WEW_10_10 | ecosystem: Environmental > Terrestrial > Soil >... | reverse complement strand
CGAGAATCGCCAGAGGATAGTTCGGCTCCGTTCCCTCTCCGTGCGCGACCTTCTCTTCGCGGCCCTCGCTCGGATTGCCGACGGTGGCGACGATGGGACCGTCGCTGATGAACGTGTCGACAACCTTCGCGGCCTGGTCGAGCAGACCGCCCGGGTTTCCCCGCAGGTCGAGCACGAGGCCCCTGAGGTCGCCGCCCTTTTTCATGTCCGCGAGAGCGGTCTGCAGGTCGGTTGTCGTATTCGCCTGAAACTGCTTGATCCGGACGTAACCGATGCCGCCATCGAGCAGCTTGTGATCGACCGAAGCGACGTGAATGACCTCGCGCGAGAGTTCGAACGGGCGGACGCCCTGCCAGCCCTCATTTCCGTCCCGATGAATCCAGACGGTCACCTTGGTTCCCGGCACGCCGCGCAGGTGGTTGACGGCCTCGTTGAGGCCCATGTTCAAGGTGGACTCGTTGTTGATCTTCTGGATGCGGTCGTACTTCTTGATCCCGGCTCGTCCGGCCGGGGTTCCGGGCATTGGGTTCATGACCGTCAGCTGCTGGTCGCGGATCGAGATGACGATGCCGAGTCCGCCGAATTGCCCTTGGGTGGTGAGATTCATCTCCTTGTAGGCCTCGGGCGACAGAAGCACCGAATGCGGATCGAGCGTGTGCAGCATCCCGTTCGACGCCGCATACTCGACGTCGCGCAGATCGACCTCGCTGCCGCGTAAGCCGTCTTGCAGGAAGGCGAAGACCTCGCGCAAGTGGGAGCTCACGTCCCAAGGGGCGACGACGTCGTCCACCCTGAACGTCTTCTCCTGCGTATCGACGCGCACGCGTACTTGCGACGGATCGTTCTCCTCCCGCGTCACGATGACCTGCGCGACGTCCTTTTGAACGTAATCGAGCGCCGAGAGCAGCATCTCCTTCGGCTTGACGCGGCGCGGATCGACGTAGCGATCGCGCACGGTCTTCAAGACTTCGTTCACGACCTTGAGCTGCGTCAAATCGTAGGGCGCAGGCGTGTGCTCCGATCCGACGGAGTTGGCCGCCGCGATCGCTGGGGTCAACCCCTGCCAGAGCGACCCGTTGTTGAGCCGAAATGCTAGAAATGCCGCAATGAGGAAGGCTCCCAACAGGGCGCCCGCTTTCGCAAACCGGTCGAGAATGCGCATCACCGCGGAGTATAGACGTCAGGCTCGCTTTCGGAGCACCGCGACGTAAAAACCAGCAAAAATGGCAGCGGCGGTGTCGGCGAGTCGGACCTCGACCGCCCGGACGACGGAACGCACACCCGGTATGCGCAGGATTCCCGCCGAGGGCGTCACAATCCGCACGCCACGCGCACACTCCAAGCTCAGGCTGGGGGGCAACAGCCGAGGCACGACCCACGGAGCGTCAAACCTCGTGTACACCCCGTTTTCGCGAATCGACGAGGAGATGCGGCCCGATGGGCCGAACCGCTTGAGGACGCCCCGCAAGCTGAGCGGATTGTAGAACTCGGCGACCACCACGCCCCCCGGCCGCGTGACCCGGGCCATCTCCGCCAGGGCTCGCCCCACTTGAGGCACGTGCGCGAGAACTTTGAATGCGTACGTGACGTCGAAGCGCTCCGCGTCGAACGGAAGTGCTACGAGATCGCCTTCGTGCACGTCGAGTCCGCGCGCACGCGCCCTTTCGAGCATCCCCGGCGAAAGGTCGATCCCGGTGGCCGACCGGGCGACGCGCGCAACGCGCTCGAGCAAGAGCCCGGTGCCGACTCCGCACTCGAGCACGTCCCGACCGGTGCCATAGCGCTCGATGAGATCCACTTCGAGATCGTCGAGCAGGGCGTGGTAGCCGTCGGGACGATTGGGGCGCCGCTCCGCCTCGTAGCCGAGCGCGAACTCGTCGTAGTAGTCGCGTATCGCGTTTGCGCGCGGGGGGTCGAAGGCCATGCGGGTCGGCCATAGCATGCGATCAGGGAGAGTCTCGCCTCCCTCGACGCCCCCCGATGGGCGGCCGTTACTGGCCTCGCTTGACGCGGCCGCGGGTGCTCTTCAGCGGCACACGAGCCGTTCCAGCCAGCTTCCGCCCGCATCGAGCCAGCCGATCCACAGTGCCCCACGCGAATCGAGCGCGAGGGCCACATCGCTCGGCGATCCGTCGGTGGGCACGAGAGCGCGGGGTAGAAAGATGCGGTCTGGCCGCAGCTCGCCGAGCTCGAGCTCGCGCGGCGCGCTCGGCTCCGCGGATCGCGGGCGAACGCGGGCCACCCAGGTTCGCCCGCGACCGACAGCCACCGCGACGGGAGCCGGGTCGAGTCCGTTGGGGTAAAGCGACCAAACCACAGGTTCGTCCACCCGCGGCGGATCATCGAGGGTCACGACGGCCAGACCAAAATTTCCGACGTCTTGCGATATCGGCAAGAGGGCCGACGCGGGGCCCGAGGGCGGCAGTGCCAGCACGCCGGACGTCCTTCGATCCCCGGGGCCGCCGACGAAGACCACGACGTCCTCGCCAAGATGCAGATCATGGTCGTACGTCAGGATGCGCGCATGCATCGCCGTGAGCGCGGCTCGTGCGTCGACGACGAGGGCCATCAGCGACGCGCCTCGCGGTGCGAGCGAGATTGAGGTTGCCCCGCTTCCGGGCTCGGACAAGCGTACGGGCGACTGATCGTCGACCGCCGCCCAGGCTTCGCTCACCCAGCCTTCGCTCGACTGCCGGCTTGCAAGGTGAACCAGCACGTTGTGCCCTTCACCGATCGGTCCGGCGGCGACACGCGTTCCGGTCCGGCTGTTGGCGACGACGTGTCCCTCCCCGCCGCCGAGCGGAGCGCGGTGGACATCGCCGGTCCGATCCGGACAGAAGGTCCAATCGCCGGCGACTGCGCACGGGATGGCCAAACCGCGCGCCACGGGATCGGTGGCGGGCTCTCGGGCGGCCGGTCCACGGCCCTGAAGGGATCCGGTCGGAAACCCGACGACGGTCGCACGACCGTCGTCGTCCAGGATCGCCTCCAGCGTGTCGCCGCGGAGAGCCAGCGCAACGGCCCCATGCACGGGCAATTCGATGGGCCCGCGAAGAACGCGGCATTCCGAGGCACCACCGTCGGACGCACGCAGATCGCGGGTCGGGGTCGCGGTCGCGGTCGCGGTCGGGGTCGCGGTCGCGGTCGCGGTCGCGGTCGCGGTCGCGGTCGGGGTCGCGGTCGCGGTCGCGGTCGCGGTCGCGGTCGCGCTGGTCCCACGTGCGCACGCCGCGAGGGCGAAGCTCAGCAGCCACGCTGTCGATCTTCGCGCACTTCCGGCGCACGGTGCGGTCTCGTCGGTCGTTCCGCGGGCCATCATCGCCCCGACCCTTTTACTATGCTTGCGTGGCGCACCGGACATGGCGCCGAACCCCAGGCGCTTGCCCACGTCTCGCCACACGGCGCGTGTCGAGCGGGGCCCAGATCACGAGTGCGTGAGGCGGGGCGCCCCATCGCGCAGCCAATGCAGTACGACCGAAGCCGCGCGGGCCGCCACTCGATGGTGGTTCGCCTGCCACTGCTCGCGAGCGCGGGTGCCGACGACGTTCGCCACGCCGAGGACGGCCGCGAACGCGACGCCGGCCGCGGCGCACGCAACCGCGACGGCGAAGGCCTCGAGGTGCTCGACCTCCGTAGCGCTCGCTCGAGCGATGAACCCTGCCGCGGCATCGTTCACGGTGATGGCCAGCGTCGTCGCGACGTCCGCCGCGCGCGCCCCCGCGTCGGTCAGAGCCATCCGAAGCGGGTCCGACGAATCGATCGCGGTCGCCATCTTGGCCGGAAATTGGGCCGTCCCCGACAGGGCCGAGGGATCGACGAGCCGGACGCAGCGCGAAACGATGACATCGCCGAGCGCGAGCGGGCCGCCGCCGTAGGCCCCACAGGTCCCTATCAAGACGACCGCGCGCGGACGGGCTTCCGCGATCGCCAGTGCAGCGCCCGCCGCGGCGGCCGCCATCCCGATCCCGACGACGCGCGCGGCGATGACCGCACCGTCGATCCGGATCGGAGTCCCGTCGCCGATCGTGGCTCGAAGATCCGCGAGCTCCGGCTCGAACGCCGCGACAAGCAGGACGTCCGCCGGTAACGATGTCCGATCGGGCATGACGCAATGTAGACCGGCGCGCGAACGGTGGGGCAAATCGCAGCCGTATCCGCGGGCCCTCGGCCAGCCTACGCCGTGCGGGGACTCGACCGTGGTCGGCGCGCTTCCTTGCCTGGACCGGAGGGTGCAACTACCGTAGTGACGTCGTGATGCGTTTTCGTGTGTGGCCATTGTTCCTGTTGGCGCCGACGTCCGTCGCGTGCGCGGGAACGGTGTCCCCGTCGGATTCGGTGGGTGACGCGGAGCCCACGATCACGAGCGCAATCGTCGTCGTCGAACGCACTTCCGATCCGGACGCGGCCCCCCGAAGCCAGGCGAGCGCGCGGTTCATCCGGGTGGCCTCGTCCTCCACGACGGAGGAGGCCCTGCGGGCCATCGGTGCGGCCGTCGAGCTGCCCACCGGCAACACGTGCGCACCCGTCGCGTCGCTCGCGTCCGGCGTGGGGCTGGAACAGCCGGCACCGGTCATCGAGCTCCTCGACGTCGGGTCGGTATCGCTTGAAACCTCGGCCGGAGCGGAGGCACGCCTGGCGCCGCGACAGCTCCCGGACGTGACGGATGTCGTGAGCGGCGTCGTTTACGCACGGGCCGCAGACTCCGCGACGTTGCCCGCGGATGCGCGCTACGTCCTTCACGTCGGGGGACGACCCGATCTCGCGGGGTTCGACTTGACGACGGTCGCTCCCGACGATCCGGCCGATGTTCGACTCGTTGGAGAAGAGCCTTCAGGCACCCTCGTACTCGCGTCGCCGTCGGTCGAGGTCACGTGGAGACCCGACGGCACGACGGACCTCATTTACGTCGATCTGCAGCCGAGCGGCGTGCGCTGTGTCCTGGGCAACGGCACGGCGGAAGCCCCGATCGCTCATGGTGCATTTCCCGCGTCGCTCTTGAGCGGCTCGGGTTCGATCCTCGTGCACCGCCTGCACCGAGAGCCTTTGCACGCACTTGGCCTCGACAGCGGCGAGATCCGTTTCGACTTCGCACGATCGGTCGCCTACGTCCGGCTGTGATTTCGCCGCCGATCATGTCCCGATCGCGATTCGTCTGCCGCCTCCTCCCTTGCCTCCTCGCCCCGCCCTTCGCGACCGCGGCGTTTGCGCAGTTGCCGCCGCGTGCTCACCGGTCGACGGCGAGCGCCGCGGAGGCGCAAGCGCCCTCCTCGGCGGCTGCCATCGGTTACCTCTCGGGCAAGCAGCCGCTCGTGGGTCTGCACGCGGCGTCGAACGACCCCGTGCCGCGCGACTCGTCGGGCCGCCCGATGCTGGCGCTGAGGACGAGCCATCGAGGCGAATTCCTGGCGATTCGCGCGGCGACGGACGACGGCGGCTTCGCTTCGATCGACCTCGACCGCACGGCGCACCTGCTGCGGGCGGCGGGCGGCGAGGAGCACCCGGTGGATCCGCGAACGGTGGCGGTTCTTTACCGTCTCCAAACGCATTTCGGGGTCCCGGAGCTTCGGGTCGTCTCGGGGTATCGAGTTCCGAAGCCCCGATCGCATTCGAACCACGGCAAGGGTCGAGCGGTCGACGTCATCGTCCCCGGAATCCCGGACGCGGACGTGGCCGCCTTCGCCCGCGAACTCGGTTTCGTCGGAGTTGGGGTCTACCCGGTGAGCCAATTCGTGCACGTCGACGTCCGACCCCGCAGCTACTTCTGGGTCGACTTCAGCGGACCGCGCATGAAAAACCGGGAACAGGGCATCCTGGGTGAACTGGCGGTCAAGAGCGACGCTGCGGCGCTGGCGAGTGGGCATCCCGCGGTCGAGCCGTTCGGCGTCGGAGGCGACGTCGACGCCGCCCTCCGCAGCTACGACCGAGAACCTGTAGCGGCGCCCGAGGACGACGACGACGAGGAGAACTGACGGGCCGCGGACCTCTCGCCGCGGAGGCCGGTCCTGGTTCACAATGGGTCGAGTGGACGCGGACGTTGTCGCTCTCGTGCGCGCGGGTCGATTGCTCGACGCGGCGAATCTGGCGAAAATCCGCGGACGCTCGCGTGACGCGAGCGCCCTCTTCGAGCAGGCGTGCTCATTTCAACCCGCTGCGGAAGAAGCCCTTCGAGGAGGCGACGCCACGCGTGCCCTCGATCTCGCCGCCACCGCCGGAGACGCCTCGACGGCCGAACGCGCCCTGGCGCAGATTGCGGTCGACCCCCCGCTCGCCGAGCGCGTCGCGGAGCGGCTCACGCGCACAGGTCACCACGCGTGGGCTGCGCGACTTCTTGCCGCGACCGGACGCCTCGTCGAAGCGGCCCGATCGTGGGAGCGCGCGGGCGACGCCCTGCGGGCCGCGGCGATTTTCGAGGCGCACGGCGACGTCGTGTCCGCGGTGCGCGTCCTCGAGGCCGCCGTCGGGCGCCACGGCGCGGCGTCGGGAAACGCCGTAGCGCTCGGCGCGCTGCTCACTCGCCTCGGGCGAGACGAGGCAGCGGTACGCGTGCTCCAGCGGATTCCGAGCCGCTCGCCGGAGCGCCGCGAGGCGCTCGGCTTGCTCGCCCATGCACTGCAGCGTCTTGGGCTCCCGTACGCCGCGGCGGAGGCGGCAGACGAGCTCGCGCTCATCGGCGGCCTGAATCGCGACGCAGTTCTGGAGCCCCCGATTGGCCCCCGCGAGACGCTCTTCGGTCGCTACGAGGTCGTCCGAGAGATTGGGTCGTCCGCAAGCGCCCGCGTTCTCGAGTGCATCGATCGAGTCCTAGGCGACCGGGTCGCGGTGAAGATCTTCGCAATGGGCGCCAGCGGAACGGACGCCGAGCCGGTCGTGCACTTTCTGCGTGACGTGGACACCGTGCGCTCGCTCGATCATCCGAGCATCGTACCGACGCGGAAGATCATCGGCCGCGAGACCGCGGTCGTGTCGGCGTGGATGGAAGGGGGATCGCTCGAGGAAAGGCTCTCGCAGCCTATGGCGCCCTGTCGCGCCGTCGAGATCGCGTCCACGCTGCTCCGGGCGATCGGTGATGCGCATCGCTTCGGCATTCTGCACCTCGCGATCAAACCGACCAACGTGCTGTTCGATTCCGTCGGCGCGGCTCGCTTGACCGATTTCGGAACGGCATGGTTGGTCGACGTCTCGGCCACGGCCGGCGCCGAAGCCCTGGCATACGCAAGCCCCGAGACACGAGAGGGACGGTCGCTCACCGCATCCAGCGATCTCTTCGCCGTCGGGGTCATGCTGCACGAGATGTTGACCGGGCAACGACCGAGTGTTGCACGGGGGCTTCGTGCGCGTCCGAGCGAGCGGCACTCGGGTCTCAACGCCGAACACGACGGCCTCATCGGCCGATGGACAGCCGAAGATCCGGACCGGCGGCCGGCCAGCGCTCACGACGCGCTCGACGACCTGTCGAAATTGCGATGGCCGTCTTCGGTCGATTCGCGACGGACGCGATCGCCGGCCGCGCCCAACTCGAACGACGCGGTTGCGGCCAGCCGTTTCGAGCCGGTGAGCTCCGGTCCCGACACCTTCATCGACACGTGGTGCGGGCGCTTCGTCGAGCGCGTGGCTCTGACCGAGCGGGTCTTGGCGCGTGCTCGGGCATTCGCGCTGGCTGACGCGGACACTCCCGGCGGAGCCCTACAGGCCGTGTTGCGGGTCGACCCCGAAGGCGGAGCGATCTGGCTCGCACGGGTTCGAGGGTCCCCGCTCGGCCGGCCGCTTGCTGCGGCCGAGCGCGCTCGGCTCCAGCAGGCCCTCGACGCTCTTCACGCACACGGCATCGCGCACGGCCATGTCGACGCCAGCCACATGGCCGTCGACGATGAGGCGGGCCTCGTTCTCCGCTTCGCGCCCGACGACCACCCCACGGCCACGGCCGAAGACGACGACGGCGCCCTCGCTGCCCTGTGATCGTCAGCGATCAGCGATCGTCGACAATCGCGTAGACGATCTCGCGCGAATGCCCGTCTCGCTCGTAAGCGACGCGAAGCTCACTCGCCACGTCGAGGGAATCGAAAACGTTCAGGGCCTGTTCCGGGCGCTCGATCGGAAACCCATTGACGCTTGTCACGACATCGCCCGGCCGCAGATCCACGTCGCGCCAGAACGACGGATCGTGGAGGGCGGCGACCCGGAACCCGTGGAACTTGCCGCCCACGATCACGGGACGTTCGTCGAGTTCGATCCGCTGGAGGAATGCGCCCAACCCCAGGACGACCAGAGCCCGCACAGCGGACCGCGCGAGCGTGCGATCCGAACGCGCCTCCGGCACCGCACCGCCATCCGAGGCCGAACGAACGATCGAAGGCGCGACGGGCACGGTCGCCGTCGGCGACGAGCGCGCACCCGCGCACGAGCCGATCGCAGCGGCAAGACCAATCGGGGCAAGCATTCGCATCGACACGATATTATGGGCCTCGGGTCGAATCCGCGCGCCAGTCTTCATGAAAACGAATCGGCGTACACTCCCCAAATACGGCCGTGCACCTCATCGAGACTCCCGGTCGCGTCGATGACGACGACACGGTCGTTCGGCATGTGCAAGGGCAGGTTCCGATAGAAGAGCGCGAGCGCGCGCTGCACTTCGCTCTGATCGTACAACTGCGCGGCGTCGCCGCGGCTGGCTCGACGCTCCGCGGCGATTTCGGGCGAGACGTCGAGCACGATCGTCAGGTCCGGCCTTCTCACGTGCCGGTTCAGCAATCGAATCCATTCGACGGCTTCGACGGCACCGGCGCCGCTCGATACGCTCTGGTAGGCGAGGCTCGAGGCATCGTATCGATCGGAGACGATGACGCCGCCTTCGAGGATGAACGGCTCGATCTCGCTTTCGACGTGGTCCATTCGGTCGGCGGCGAACAGCAAGGCCATGGTGGCCCAACCGGGCGCGCGACCGCCCGGAACGACGAGGCGTCCGGTGAGCACCTGGCGGACGAGCGTTCCGACCGGACCGTCGCTCGGCTCGCGCGTCGCGCGCACCGCAACCCCCCTCGTGCGAAGGCGGTCCGCCAGGCGAGCGACGTGCGTAGTCGTCCCCGCGCCGTCGATCCCCTCGAGCACCACGAGCCGTCCTCCGTTGGCCATTGGAACGCCACCCTAGCTCGTTTTTTCCGTGTTCGTCCCGCGGAGCTCGCCCCCCGCGCGGGCGCGTTGGGAAAGCGGTGCGGGATCCTCGCCCAGAACCACGTTGTCGATGAGGCGCGTCGTGCCTATCCAGCATGCCACGGCCAGAAGCGCGCGTTCCGTGACCTCGCCTTCAATCGGGGCGAGGGTCTCCGGATCGCGGGCCTCGACGTAATCCACCGAGGTGGCAACCGGGTCGATGGGACCGCGAGCGATGCGTTCGAGTCTTCTCGCCTGCCGCTCGCCACGACCGAACGCCCGGACCGCATCGTCCAGACCCTGGACGAGTCCGAGCGCCGCCGCGCGCTGCGAGTCCGACAGATAGGCGTTGCGCGAGCTCATCGCGAGCCCGTCGTGCTCACGGACGATCGGGTAGCCGACCACCTCGACGGGAAGCAGAAGATCCCGTGCCATGCGGCGAACGATACGCCACTGTTGGTAGTCCTTGCGGCCGAACACCGCGTCGGACGCTCCGACGACCGAGAACAGCTTGGCCACGACCGTGGCCACGCCCTCGAAATGGCCGGGACGAAACCGGCCGCAAAGGGGCTCGGCCAGCGCGCCGACCCGCACGCGGGTCTCATCGCCGACCGGATACATGTCGGCCACCGTCGGCGCGAACACCAACTCCACCCCCGCGGCCTCGAGCAGCCCCACGTCGGCGTCGAGGTTCCGGGGGTATCGGGCAAAGTCTTCGTTGGGACCGAACTGGATCGGGTTGACGAAGATCGAAACGGCGACGAATGCCGCCCGGCGCCGTGCTTCCTGGACGAGCGCGAGATGGCCGGCGTGGATCGCTCCCATCGTCGGCACGAAGCCGACGTGACAGCCGCGCGCTCGGGCCTGCTCGCACGAGGCGCGCACTTCGGACGCAGAGCGAACGACCGGCACGTTTCGCAACACCGTGCAACGTTATCCCGGATCGGGCCGCCGACGCGGGCGAACCGCAGGCGTCGAGGGCGCCGAGAAAACCGAACGTCCGCCCCGCGCGCTACCCTTGTGCGCCCGCCGCAGTCGTGTTTTTGGTAAACGACACCGTGTCGGTGGTCATGCCCTCCGCGCGCCTCCGTCGTCGGGCGCTCCGCGCGTCGCTCTCGGGCGCAATGATCGCGCTCTGTTCACCCGCGCAGGCGAGCGACGCACCGTCGGCCGCCGAGCTCAACTCGGCCCGGGAACTGTTCACGGATGCCGAACGCGACGAGGACGCAGGTCGTTGGCAGGAGGCGCTCGATAAGTTGCGGCGGGTGGCTCATGTCAAGCAGACCGCCGGGGTTCGATATCACGTTGCGCTGTGCGAAGAACGTCTCGGTTTCCTGGCCGAGGCATGGGAGGACTACCGGAGCGCCCAGGCCCAGGCGACCGGCGAAGGCGCGAACGACGTTCTGCGCCTCGTCGGCCCTGTGCTCGGAACTTTGGGTCCTCGCGTGCCGCACCTGGCGATTCACATCGTGCCCGACTCCGCCGACGCGACCGTGACGGTGGATGGTGCGCCGCTCGCGCGCAGCTCGCTGGGCGACCCGACGCCGATCAATCCCGGGCTGCACCGCATCGAGGCGGCCGCAGCCGGTCGAACGACCGTCCGGACGACGGTCTCGCTGCGCGAGGGTGACTCGACCGTGTTCGACATTGCTCTGGTGGAAGTCGTGCCGCCCATCGCCACCGGCCCGTCAGTCCCCATCCGCGCCCCAGCCCCCGATGTGCCCGCGTTTGGCGGCGCAGCGGCCGGCGCCACAACGGCCGCCTCCGCGGGCTTGGCGGCTTTCGGGGTCGTCGCGTTCGTGGTCGCCGGCACGGTCCGCGGCGGGGCGATTCGCCAGTGCCGCAGCCTCGCGAGCGCCAACCCCGACGCGTGCGAGGGGCTGAAAAACGGTGTGCGCGCCTGGGACTGGACGGCGGCCGCAGCGTGGGGGGCCGCGGGAGTCTCCGGGATTGTCGCGGCCGTGCTGTGGAGCCGCCCGTCTCGCCACGCGACATCCTCCGGTCGCCTCCTCGTCGGCCCGACGTCGATCGGCGTCGCGGGGAGCTTTTGAACATGCGGGCGCTCGAGGCCTATCGGGTTGCGCTGGTGGGGATGGCCAGCTTTCCAATCGTCGCATGTGTCGATCTCTTTCATTCCACCGACGACATCCTCACGGCATGCCAGATCGACGCCGCGACACCCGGCTGCACCCCGGCGAACGGCGGTTCGTCGCCGGGAAGCGATGCCGCTGACGCGCGCCCGCCCCTAAACTTCTGCGATTGGACTCCCGAACAGGCCCAAGCCGTGGCGCACCGCACCTGCGCATGGCTGGGCGCGTGCGAATCGCCGATGGGCGGCAACGCTTTCGGCGCTTGCATGATTCAAGCGCTTCTGGCGTTCGACTGTGCCGCAAATCCGAACCATCCCGTGCTGGGGGTCGCGCGCGAAGGTTGGGCGTGCCTCGTCGCCGCAACGAGCTG
>Ga0187859_10002458_pt1 | contig 11611 bp, 9 predicted proteins | sample June2016WEW_10_1_2_FD_133019 | JGI IMG/M metagenome (GOLD analysis project Ga0187859, IMG submission 133019) | Peatland microbial communities from SPRUCE experiment site at the Marcell Experimental Forest, Minnesota, USA - June2016WEW_10_10 | ecosystem: Environmental > Terrestrial > Soil >... | reverse complement strand
GCGGGAAAGAATTTGCTGGAGTTGCAGTGGGCGCTGCAGCCGCGCTTCTATGCTGTCGACTTTGAGATGGATGGACTGTTCGAGCGCGCGGTAAACGTTGCGCTTGCGGGGCGCAGCGTGAGAACGCCTTCGCCCGAGGATCTGCTGCTCGTGCTTTCCGTGCACGCCGCGAAACACGTCTGGGGACGGCTGATCTGGCTCTGCGACATCGCACAGATTCCGAAGCGCGAGAATGTGAATTGGAAATGGGTTCAGTCGCAAGCTCAGGAACTTGGCATCGAGCGGATTCTGCACATCACTTTGCTGTTGGCGAACCGCCTTCTGGCAACGGCGATTCCGGCTCCGCTCGAAAATCCAATTCTCGCTGATCGCGCTGCGCACGCCTTTGCGGATGAAATTGCCGTGGCCGTCGCTGCGGGAGTTACTTACGAAGAAGAGAAGGTGTCGTACTTCCGGCTGATGATGCGGCTTCGCGAACGCAAAACCGACCGCTTGCGATTCCTCGCGCGGCTGGCTTTTACTCCCGGTCCGGGAGAGTGGGAAACGATTCGTCTGCCGAAGGCTCTGTTCCCGCTCTATCGTCTGGTGCGCCTGGCGCGGCTGGCCACAAGATGGGCGAAAAGCTAGCTCATCCGGAAGATCAGCGGCGAGCATTTTCCCTCGCCTGCCGGATGCTCGCTTTGAGACCTAGCCCGATAGCCTCTTTGTAACCTGCCGCGTCCATGGCTGCCAAGGTTGCGGCTGTAGTCCCGCCGGGCGTGGCTGCTTCCCGCAGGAGGTCGGAGAGGTTCTGCCCGCTCTCTCTCCAGTAGAGGATCGATTCCGATAACGCATGCGCCGCAGCGGTGAGAGCTGTCTTCTTGTCCAAACCGGTATCCTGCGCGGCTTTGGCGAGAGTTGCCAGCGCGTGATAGCCGTGACCTGGCGAGTAGGCTGCGTTGAAGACGTCGAAGCGACCCTCAGGCATCTTGAGGACTAGGCCGACTTCCTCAAAGAATCTTCGCACTCGAGTCCGGTCTGGGGCAGAAAGGCTGCGATCGAACGTTACCGCTGTCAAGCCGCGACCCACGCGGCAGATCGGGCTCGGCAAGGCGCGCGCCCAGCGGACGCGAGGGCCAAGCCGCGAGCGCAATTTCTTCAGAGGAATCCCGGCCGCCACGCTGACGGCCAGGAGCCGAGAGGTGCCGGCGCAGCGGGCGATCTCATCGAGCGTCTCCGCGACCGAACGCGGACGCACGGCGATAATCAGCATGCCTGCACTTGCGACTGCGGATTGGAGATCGGGCTCGACGACAACTCCAAAAGTTCGCTTCAGTGCTCGCAGTTTTTCAGCGTTGCGATCGTGGACGACGATCACGCCTTGGTGCTGAGCCCGGCGGAGTCCCGCCACCAGCGCGCTGGTGATGCGGCCTCCGCCGATGAAGACTGTGGCGTTCACCGGCTGGCTAAACCTCCCGCAATTTCGCCGCCGTCGAGGGTGTAGACGTGGCCGGTGGCGTAGGCGGCGTCGTCGGAGGCGAGAAATGCAAAAAGGGCTGCGATCTCTTCCGGCTGGGCATGGCGGCGGAGCGGGATCTTGCGGTTCACTTCGTCGAGCATTGCATCTGTGTACTCGGCGCGCTGCATGGGCGTGAGCACATATCCAGGAGCGATGGCGCACACGCGAATTTTGGGCGCGAGTTCGAGGGCCATGGTCTTGGTGAGTTCGATGACTCCGGCTTTGGTAGCGTTGTAGTCGGCGTAGTAGGGATAGCCCATGATGCCGTTGGTGGAGGCGGTTTGCAGAATCACTCCGCTGCCGCGCTCGGCCGTGTAGTTTTCCATCATATGGCGGGCGGCGGTTTGCGCCACGTAGAAGACGCCGGTGAGATTTACGGCGAGCACTTTGTCCCATTCTTCGGGAGTGATGTCGAGAAAACCGTGGCGGATGCTGATGCCGGCGTTGTTGATGAGGACATCGACGCCATCCATCACGCGGACGGCGTCGGCGACGGCGGCCTCGACCTGCATGAGGTCGGTGACGTCGGCGATGATGGCTTCAGAGATTGCCGGGAGTTGGTCGCGAATGGCGGCGCAGGCTTTAGGGTCGCGGTCGAGGATGCAGACGCGAGAGCCTTCTTCGAGAAAGCGCGCGGCGGTGGCTGCGCCGATTCCACTGGCGCCTCCGGTGATGAGGACTCGTTTGTCTTTGAGACCGCGCATGTGTTTGAGCTTTTAGCTGTTGGCTCTTCGCTCTTGGCTTTCAGCCCAGATACTCCTGATTTGCAGGGCAGAAAAAACGTCAGACCAAGTTTCGCAAAATATCTGGAATCAATCGCTTGATGCTTCTTGATGTGGCTTGCAACCTAAAGTCTTGAGCCACAACGACCTCGCGGTAAAATATTGTGCGGCAAGCAGTTAGCTCACTGCTATTTCGTTTTCAAACAAATTATGCTGAAAGGATATGATGAATCATCGTGCGGGGCGAAGTCAAGGGAAATCGTGGGGACCGGCGCCGACGGAAGCGCTCCCGCTTCTCGCAAGGAACGCGAGGGGCAGTGGTAGGGATCCCCTCGGCAGGCTCAGGGCAGGCTCTTCGACTTCGCAAGTCGCTTCAAACAGCGAATCAGCCTGCTCCGTTTAGGATGACGAGCGCTCGGCGTCCACGCCGAAGTGCCGCCACAAAAGGCTTGACCGGGCATAGCGTCGTTAGAGACGGAATGACGCCGGATAAAGATAGCGCGGGTTGAGGCGGCTGCTGCCCGCGTGGTAGCATCGGGAGTTTTGGCAGGGGATGTCGGGCTGGCCTGTGTACTGCGCTAATCCTCATAAGGGCCTTCTCTCTTTCCACGCCTGCGAAGGAGCCTACTCGTGAAGATTTATACCGGAGAAAACATTCGTAATGTAGCGATGGTGGGGCATGGGCATGCGGGGAAGACTACGCTGCTCTCGGCCATGTTGTATACGGCGGGGGCAACGCCGCGGCTGGGGCGGGTGGATGACGGGTCGTCGACGACTGATTACGACGAGGAGGAGATTGCGCGGCAGATGTCGATTGCGGCGTCGGCGGCGTACGTGGAGTGGGGAAAGACGAAGATCAACGTGATCGATACGCCTGGGTTCAACATGTTTGTTCACGAGGCGCGGATGGTGTTGCCGGTGGTGGATGCGGCGATCGTGGTGGTGGACGGCGTGGCTGGCGTGGAAGTGGTGACGCAGCGAGTGTGGAAGGATTGCGACGAGTACAAAACGCCGCGGCTGATTGTGGTGAACCGCATGGACCGCGACCGGGCCAATGCGGAGCGCGTGCTGGAGTCGCTGATTAGCGCCTTTGGGCGGAATGTGATTCCGATTGAGCTGCCCATTGGGAGCGAAAAGAGTTTAACCGGCGTGGTCGACCTGGTGCGCATGAAGGCTTACACCTATGAGCTGGGAGGGAATGGAAAAGGCACGGAGACGGAAATCCCGGCCAGCATGAGAGCGCAGGTGCAGGAATCGCACGAGCAGTTGGTGGAGCTGGTGGCCGAAGGCGATGACAAACTGATGGAGGAGTTCTTCGAGAAGGGAACGATTCCGGAAGAAGACTTGATCCCGGCTCTGCACAATGCGATTCGTGAGGACCGACTCTTTCCGGTGATCTTTTCTTCTGGGCTGGGGAACATTGGGGCGGACCGGGTGATGGATTTCATTGTGGACTACACGCCGGCGCCTTCCGAGCACGAGTGGATACAGGGCGAGCCGGCGGCTTCGGGTAACGGGGATGCGCCGAAGCGGCATGAGACGGATGCGGAGCCGGTGTCGCTGTATGTGTTCAAAACGGTTTCGGATGCGTTTGCGGGAAGGATTTCGTATTTCAAGGTTTTCTCCGGGGTGCTGAAGAACGAATCCACGGTGCAGAACTTCTCGCGGGGGTCGGCGGAGAAGCTGTCGCATCTTTCCATCTCGCAGGGGAAGACGGCGGTGCCGGTGACGGAGCTGCATGCGGGAGACATTGGTGCGGTGGCGAAACTGAAAGACACGCTCACCGGTGACACGCTGGGAGACAAAGCTGCGCCGATTCTCTATCCGCGCGTGAAGCTGCCGGAGCCGGCGATCACATTTGCCATCGAGCCGAAGAGCCGCGCGGATGAAGACAAGCTGGGGCCGGGGATTCATAAGCTGATGGAAGAAGATGCCATGCTGCGATTCTTCCGGGATGCGCAGACGCAGGAATTTCTGATCGCGGGCACGGGACAGCAGCACATTGAAGTGGTGGTGGCGAAGCTGAAGAAGCGTTATCACACGGAAGTGGTTTTGAAAGCGCCAAAGGTGCCGTATCGCGAGACCATTCGCGGCAAGGCCGATGTGCAGGGGCGGCATAAAAAGCAGACGGGCGGACACGGGCAGTACGGCGATTGCAAGATCAAGATGGAGCCGATGGCGCGGGGCGGACAGTTTGAGTTTGTGAACGATATTTTCGGCGGTGCGATTCCGAAGAACTATATTCCGGCCATCGAAAAAGGAATCAAAGATGCGGCGGCGCGCGGGTATCTGGCGGGATTTCCGGTGGTGGATTTCCGCGTGATTCTGTATGACGGTTCGTATCACGATGTGGATTCGAACGATATGTCGTTCCAGATGGCGGGGCGCATCGCATTTAGAAAAGCGATGGAGCAGGCGAAACCGACGATCCTGGAGCCGGTGATGTCGGTCGAGATCACGATTCCGGACGACTTTGCGGGCTCGATCATGGGCGATTTGAATAGCCGGCGCGGGCGCATCCAGGGCATGGACAACAAGGGCGGCAACACCGTGGTGAAAGCCGAAGTGCCCATGGCGGAGATGCTGACTTATGGCGTGGATTTGACTTCCATGACGCAGGGGCGCGGGTCGTTCAATATGGAGATGCATCACTACGACACCGTGCCGGCAGCGCAGCAAGAGAAGATTATTGAGAAGGCCAAGGCGGCGCGGGGTGAGGTGAAGGAAGAGGAAGAGTAGAGGATTCAGTCATGGCGAGGCAGGACGACGGACGCCAATGCGTACCCCGCGCTGATAAGTCCGCCTGTTAGAAGGATAGCGGCCAGCGCATAGACGAGGACATCTGTCGCTCCGAAGTCCGCTTCTTGGGATATCAAGCGTGACTCGCTAATCATTGCAAACCAAGCGGCGGCTTGTATCAATAGCAGCAGAAGGGCGCCAGCAAGCGACATCATCCGGCTCATCTTGCCAGCCCAACTGGCGCGCCCAATCTGACCTACGAGATACCACCAACCTGTCGATACGGTGCCTACGAGAATCATCGTTAAGACGTCATCCCGAGCCACGAGCGGTAAGGACGCTGGAAGGTCGACGCAAAATAGAGGATTGCCGTCAGTGGCTATTCTCTTGCCAAAAAAGGTTGTGGTTACAAACAAGAGAACATGCCATGCCGCGAGGGCAACCGGCAGCCGAGTTGGAAACTGTTTCAGCGTAACTTCATCCCCTGCGCCTTTGCCAGCTTCGCCTGGCGCTCGTCGAATGTCCAAAATCTTTCGGCCTTGAGTTCCAGCGCGCAGGCGACGTGTAGGGTGTCCAGCGTTCGCATGCCGAATGTTGGGGCATAGCGTCGGCCTAGGTCGGCGCAAACTTGGAAAGCAGCTTCGGGCATCGCCGTCTCGAGCCACATGCCATTGGCCCGGTCGCGCTTCAAGATGTCGAAGACGGTATCAGCCTCAGCCTGGGAAATCTTGCGATAAAAAACCTGTTTGGCGATGGCATGGGACCATTCCGCAGACAGAAGAGGGGTAAACCAGACACGGGGTTTCTCCTTCATTCGTTCTATTGCGGCTGCAGAATGAGCGTCTCGCACGTAGAGCGACGTCAGAAAACTAGTATCGGCATAGACAGTCAGAAACGCCCTCGGTCCTTTATCAAGTCATCCACAATGGTTAGAACGCGGTCGCCAAAAATTTTTTGGGCGCGAGCCTCGAAGTCGGGATACTCGACTGGTTTTTCCTGCTGTCTTTCAGGAACAATGCGGGCGATTAGCTTGTCGCGCTCTCGTAGTTCGACAGTGTTTCCCGCCCGCAGCCACGCCTTAAGGCGGCGGGTGTCTCGGAGTTGACGCAAATTTACGGAAGGCATGGTGACATTGTGACACATTATGTGTCACAATGTCCATCAAGGTTTACGAACGAGGTCACCATGAAACTGTTGCTTTCGTTTCTTCTCTGCGCGCTCGCCTTAATGGCGCCGTTTGCGCATGCCGGGGAGACGCAGACTTTTCCTACATCCGCCGGGCTGGTCAAGATCACTCCGCTGTATCACGCCAGCACGCTGATTGATGCTGGCGGGAAGATCATCTACCTCGATCCTGCGAAGCCTGCAAAATTGTCAGGACTCCCGAAGGCGGATCTCATTTTGATTACCGACATTCATGGCGATCACATGGATCCGGATTCGATCAAGGAAATCAGCAAGGCGGACACGGAGATTTTGGCAGCGCCGGCGGTGGTGGCAACTGTCACCAGCGCGAAGCCCATTGCGAACGGGGAAACGAAGAACTGGCAGGGATGGACGATTGAGGCGATCCCGGCATACAACTTGAAGCGTGGGCCAGCGCCGGGAAAATTGTTTCATGACAAAGGGCGCGGCAACGGCTATGTGCTCACCTATGGCGGCAAGCGTTTCTATTTTTCCGGCGACACCGAGGGTGTTCCCGAGATGCGCGCGCTCAAGAATATCGACGTGGCGTTTGTGTGCATGAACCTGCCTTACACCATGCCGCCGGAAGAGGCTGCTGCCGCGGTGAAGGCGTTTCATCCGAAGATCGTAATTCCGTATCACTATCACGGCTCTGATCTCGCGGTATTTCAAAAGGGATTGGAAGGGACTGGGATTGAGGTGCGGCTGCTGGAGTGGTATCCGAAGTAGTTGCACAGCCCCGCTTCGGTGTACACTTCGGGCGGCCGGGCTTCGTCCAGGCCGGACAGCCGAGGCGGCTGTCTCTACATGGTTCGTGGTAACATCCGGCGAGTGGGCGCTGCCAAGAACAATCCCAACCTGAATTACAGTCCTGACCGGCTGGTGTCGGCGGCGGCGGTGGAAGACGATTCTTCGTTTGAGCTGAAGCTGCGACCGCAGCGGCTGGGCGAGTTCATCGGGCAAAGCAAAGTCAAAGAGAATCTGGCGGTGGCGATTGAGGCGGCGCGGTCGCGCGGCGAGGCCATGGATCACGTGTTGCTATATGGGCCTCCGGGGCTGGGGAAGACGACGCTGGCCAACATTATTGCCAACGAGCTGGGCGTGCACTTTCAGCCGACGGCGGCGCCGCTGCTGCAGATCAAGGGCGACCTGACGGCGATCATCACCAATATGCAGGACAAGCAAGTCCTGTTCATCGATGAGATTCACCGGCTGCAGCCGGTGCTGGAAGAGTTGCTATATTCGGCGCTGGAAGATTACAAGCTGGACATTATTATTGGGCAGGGGCCTTCGGCGCGCACGCACACGCTGGAGGTGAAGCCGTTTACGTTTGTCGGCGCGACCACGCGGGCGGGATTAATTTCGGCGCCGCTGCGGTCGCGGTTCGGGATCGTGCTGCGGCTGGAGTTTTACACTCCGGAAGATCTGCGGGTGATTGTGGAGCGTTCGGCGGAGATTTTGGGAGTTGAGGTGGACGGTGCGGGAGCGATCGAGATTGCCAGCCGTTCGCGGGGAACGCCGCGAATCGCAAACCGGCTGCTGCGGCGGGTACGCGACTACGCACAGGTGCGCGGCGCAGGCAAAATCGATTTGCCCACGGCCCAGGCGGCGCTGCAGATGCTGGAAGTGGATAAATATGGGTTCGACGAAGTGGACCGGCGGTTGCTCCTGACGATTATCGAGAAGTATCAGGGCGGGCCCGTGGGCGTGAATACGCTGGCGGCGGTGCTGGCCGAAGAGCCGGACGCGATTGAGGAGATTTACGAGCCGTTCCTGATGCAGATTGGGTTTTTGAACCGCACTCCGCGCGGCCGCGTGGCGACGCAGCTAGCTTACGATCATTTTGGGATCACGCCGAGCCGGCGGCAGAGTTCGTTGTTCTGAATCTCCACCACGGAGACACTGAGGCACGGAGAAACGCCACGTCGAAGCGCGGCTTCCCTTGTGTGGCTCGGTGTGACTCTCCACCCACCGTTTACGCCAGAGCTGACACTGTTCGGCAAACCTTAAAACAATGCTTCCCTGTTTTGTGAGACGCGCTCATAGTGTATCTTGCTTAATTCCTCTCCAGACGTGAGCGGGGAGACATGAGGGCGTTTTGGGTTCGGGTGAAATTCGAGGTCGTTCATTCAAAGGGCTCGTGAGGTTCCTGCTGGCAGCCGCTTTGATACTGCATGGAGCCGTGCAGTGCGGATGGAGCGCGTCCACACCGCAAGCCTCGGTTACGGCGCAGGAGGCGACTCCGGCGCCACAGAATGCGAGTGGTCAAAATGCGCCGACCACCCCTCAGAAGTCTCCTCCCTCAGCTCAGTTGCCGGAACCGGCAGTTAGAAATCCGGAAGTAAAACCCGCGCCGGTAACGGCGATTGCGCCTCCGGCCCTGACCATTCCGCGTTTGACGCGCGCCCCCGCACTCGAAGACTTTCTAGAGATGAAGCCGCAGAGTGAAACCGCGCTGCAGATGGCGAAGGTCGCGGGCTTCGTTCAACGCAACCCGCACGATGGCGAGAAAGTTTCGGAGGAGACGGAAGCCTACCTGGGATACGACCAGAAAAATCTGTACCTCGTGTTTGTGTGTTTCGACGATCCGAAGAAAGTGCGAGCGCGATTGTCGCGGCGCGAGGACATTTACGACGATGACCAGGTTGAGGTCATGCTGGATACGTTTCACGACCGGCGGCGGGCTTACGCTTTTCAGACTACGCCGCTGGGGGTGCAGTGGGACGCGATCTATACCGAAGCCTCGCGGGAGGAGGTGAACGGGAATTTCGATACGTCATTCGACACGGTGTGGGATTCGCGAGGCAAGGTGACCAGCCGGGGCTTTGTGGTGTGGATGGCGATTCCATTCAAAAGCCTGCGCTTTCCGGCTACGAAGGATCAAGAGTGGGGAATCATTCTGTATCGCGGCATCGTCCGCAAGAACGAAGATTCATTCTGGCCGCAGATTTCGTACAAAGTGGCGGGGCGGCTGGGGCAGGCGGCGACGTTGTATGGGCTGGAGGGAATCTCGCCGGGGCGCAGCATCGAGCTGATTCCTTATGGAATCATGCGCGGTTTTCGGGGGCTGGACCAGCGCGACCCGTACAACCCATATTTTCAGAATGCGACGGCACAGGGGCAGGCGGGCATGGACGCGAAGTTCGTGATCCATGACCACTTTGTGCTGGATCTGACGGCGAATCCGGACTTCAGCCAGGTGGAGTCGGAGGATCCGCAGATCACTGTGAACCAGAGATTCGAGGTGTACTTTCCGGAGAAGCGGCCGTTCTTTCTGGAGAACGAAGACTACTTTCGGACGCCATTCGATTTGTTTTTCACGCGCAATATTCAGGATCCTTCGGCCGGAATCCGGTTGACGGGGAAGGAAGGACCGTATTCGGTCGGGCTGATGGCGACCGACGACCGCGCGCCGGGGCTGGCGGTGCCGAGCTTCTGTCCGGCTTCGTCCCCCATCTGTTCCGACAGTCTTTCTGGCGTGCGCTCCTACTTCACGATTGCGCGGGTGAGCCGCGACATTTTCAAGCAATCGAGTGTGGGAGCGGTTTACACCGACTGGGAATGTCCTACGACGGGCGAGTTTAACCGTGTGGGTGGAATCGACACGCGCTTGAAGTTCAATGCCAACTGGACTCTGGAGGGTCAGGCGGTAGTGAGTTCGAGCAACCTGCAGGGGCTGAATGCCAGCAACCTGGAGACCACATGCGAGTACGGACTGTATCCGTTCAGCTCGGGCAATAGCGGCAATAACAACTATTACGCCGGCCCGGCGGACAAGCTGGATCTGAAGCGCGAAGGACTGCACTTTTCTTACGAGGGAATTTACGACGACATCAGTCCGGGATTTGTGACCGTGCCGGGATTCGTGAACCGCGTGGACATCCGCGGGCTCTACCACATGATTGACTACCGTTTCCGCCCGAAAAAGGGCTGGGTCGTAGATTGGGGCCCGTCGCTGAACCAGCGCTACGTCTTCGATCACGAAGGCAACCGCCTGGATACGGATTATCAGCCGTATCTGGCGGTTCAGGGACGGGGGCAGACTTTCATTTACCTGTTTCCCTATGAAGAATTAAGGGAAAGGCTGAGGCCGCAGGATTTTTATTTTCTTGGTTTATCCGTAGCCCAGAACCAGGACTATCACGAACACCGCAGCGGGGCTTCGTTCCAAACCGGCTACTTTCCGAAGGTTACGGTGGGGGCAAGCTACTACTGGGGAGACGGAGTGAATTTCGTCCCAGCGGCGAACGCTCTGCCGCAATCTCTTCTCGGGCGTTTGGATACAGCCTCGGGCACGCTGACGATTCGTCCAGTCAAGCCGTTGAAGATCGAAAACACTTATCTGTTTGAGCGTTTGCGCGCGACGGAGAACGAATATCTATTTGCTCTTCAAGAGGTTGCTCTCTCCGAGACGCCGGGCGTCCCTATCGGGAGAGGCATTTTCAACAATCATATCGTGCGCAGCAAGTGGAACTGGCAGTTTACTCCGCGGCTCTCACTCCGCCTGATTCTGCAGTACAACTCGGTTCTGGCGAATACTCCGGGCAGCCAACTTTACTTGCCGATGCCGTGTCCGCAAGGCACTCAGGTGTGCCCGCCGCCCGAACCGTTTTATCCGTATACCTACCTGCCGACCGAGAAAGAATTCAACACCGATTTCCTGCTCACGTACCTGATCCATCCGGGGACGGCAGTCTATGTCGGCTACAACAGCGACCTGCAGAACTTGAACCACGAGCTGATGCAAGATCCCGCGGGTCTGGCGGGGTTGTACACGGCGAAGGGCTATATGAACGACAGCCGGCAGTTTTTTGTGAAAGTGTCGTATCAGTTCCGGTTTTGAAGGCGGACTTCGGACTTCGGACCTCGGACCCCAGCAAAACCGAGTGGCGACGGGCGGGGGCCCTCGGGGCTGAGGTCTGACGCCTGAGGTCCGACGGCTGGGCTGGGCCGTTGCTGAATCCTGGGGCATTCCGGTAGAATCTAAAGATTCGTATTGAGGTCTGAACTGACTATGAAAGCAGCCATCCATCCCGCTTATAACGAAGTGCGCGTGCATTGCGCGTGCGGTAATGCATTTGTTACCCGGTCCACCCATAAGGGAGACATCAGTGTTGAAATCTGCTCGGCCTGCCATCCCTTCTTTACCGGCAAGCAGAAGCTGATGGATACCGCCGGCCGCGTGGAGCGCTTCCGCCGCAAGTATGCCAAGAACGCGCCTGCGCCCGCGAAGGCCGAGCCGGCAAAGAACTAAACTTTGCCACGAATTACCGCTGGTACACGTGGAATTGAGCCCTCGCCGTAAGGCGGGGGCTTTCGCTTGAGAGCCCAAGTAGAATAGACCTGTGCGCAAAGGCTGGGACAACTCGACGGGGAACGGCTCGCGTGGGGCGGACACTACTGTCCGCCTGGCAGCGCCGCTGAAGCCGGTCCCGGTCAGCCTCTGCATCGGTAATATCCAGATCGC
>Ga0187859_10002448_pt1 | contig 11643 bp, 10 predicted proteins | sample June2016WEW_10_1_2_FD_133019 | JGI IMG/M metagenome (GOLD analysis project Ga0187859, IMG submission 133019) | Peatland microbial communities from SPRUCE experiment site at the Marcell Experimental Forest, Minnesota, USA - June2016WEW_10_10 | ecosystem: Environmental > Terrestrial > Soil >... | reverse complement strand
CAGCACGCGGGAACTCATTGCGCGGATTCGGGCGGCGGTGCGGCGGGTGCGGGCGCCGATTCGCGCGGAGGATGCGCCGATTGAGATTGGTGAGATCAAGCTGGACCCGGTGAAGCGGCTTGTGACACGCCGTGGCCAGGCGGTGCATTTGACGCGCAAGGAATTCGACATTCTGCATTGCCTGATGAGCCGCGCGGGGAGAGTGGTGACCTATGCCAAGCTGCTGACCGCGGTGTGGGGCGCGGATTGCCGCGAAGAGGTGGAGTACCTGCGGACGTTTGTAAGGCAGTTGCGGAAGAAGATTGAAGACGATCCTTCGAACCCGCTTTACTTGCTGACGGATGTTTATGTGGGATACCGGTTTGCGGATGCGCAGATGTTTCAGGATGCGACGGCGGCGTTGGCGGCGGGGGTTGGGCCGGGGACGACGATTCAGTGAGGGGGCGTGAAGGTCAACTGCTGGATCGGCGGCGCGCTGGGTGAGTGCTTCAGGATTTGTATGCTGATTTTTGGCTGCACCTGAGCAGCACCACCGTGAGTGCGGGTTCCTACAAGGGAAACTTCGGCATTGCCGGTGATCCACTCGTGATCCGCGCACTCCGGAATTGATCCTTCCCGTGCAGCCGTCCTTACTGTGTGCGAACGCCAACCACGAGCCAACGACCGGCTCGCTTCTCCACCTCAAACCGATAAGTCGGGTCATAGCCCATCTCAACCTGCTCCCTCCCTTTTCCAAGGGGGGTCACGCGAAGATCGTCCGCAAAGAAACCCTGAGTTGGAACGTCTCGCACTAGGCGACGCGCAACTTGGGTATCACAGTATCCCAGCGCGGCAGGATAATCCCGCTGTGCGGCGTACTCAATCGTTTTGGCGATTGGCACAAGATCTGGCCGGTTGTAAGCGCGGGAGACAAATCTAACATTAACGCCAGAGAGGTCGTACGTATCAACCGCACAAAGGCTGGGATTATCCCAAGTGTCTACGGCCGAGAACCAGCAATAGGGCAGCGTGATAATCGCTCCTTCGGTTCTTACCTTACCGATCACTGGAAATCCGGGAACCTTATCATCAAGACCAAACGAACCTTCTTGCTTGACGATTTGCTCCAGATCTCCGGTGCCCTTCGGATTCCACTCGCGGGCATCGTAGATAACACCTAAACTGCCCGCGCAACCACTGTGGATGAAACTGGCTAGAAATCTTGTGTTTCCTGAGGCACTTCGATGCAGGGGATAGAGGGTGAGATGGGACTGAGGCACCTCGGGTTCAACAGACTCACCGTCTTCGCCGACCCTGCGCCAAAGGCGATTGGGCTTTCCGGAATCTTCCGCCGGAACGCCGAAGACGAAGAACCTCTCATGCGCACGGATGATCATTTTCACGACCAGAGCGGGAGGTAAATCGAGTACATCAAAGTTGAAGCGGTTCTCCTCCGGCCACGCTGAATTCACCTCGGCGCTCATCCCCTTGATCTTTCTTAGTGCATCCACGGCGCGGTCGCTCGGCGGTCCAGCTCCGCCGGGAGCCGCGTTTAGCTCTTGAGTGACTACACCAACAGCCTGTTCAAAGACACGAGACTCAACATCCGCTGAGTGCCAATTTGTCTCCTGCCCGTATGGCGGCCCGCATGGGTCGGGCGAGAATTCTGCTAATTTTTGTAGAGCTTGCCGCAAATCCGGAGCTGAATTCTCCTGCTGTGCTGACGCGCAAAAGCCGTGCTTCGCCGCGGAAAGGGCTACTATGCCGATGGCGAGGAAAACAGACGCGATTGATCGGTTAGTCATGAGGTTATTGCGCAACCAGTCTCCTCGGAATTTGTTAATTTGTCGCCCCAATTGTATCCCCAAAACAGAATCCGCTTGAGGTGATAATCCGAAATCAATTGGGCACCATACCTTCTCGCTCGGGGGAGCCGGAGGAAGACTCGTTGGCGAATTCCACGCGATCACGAAGTACCGAACGTGTTTTCGCCAATTCGGAATTATCGCCACGTGGAAGGTGCGAAAAGCAGCCGCGGATCCTTCACTGCGTTCAGGACGACAGCGCTGTGGGTGGGTGTGTGGGTGCTGGAGGAGGGTCGTGGTGGATGGTTGGGAATTGGGAGGCTTCCGCGCAGGAACCTGTGCGAGATTCCCGCTAGCGTTTAGCACACTGCAAGTGCTTACTCGTCGTAGTGGAGCAGGCTGAAGACGTCGTATTCGGTGAAGCGCTGGCGGCCTTTGAGGAAGTCTAGCTCGACGGCGAAGGCGAGACCGGCGATCTCTCCGCCGAGCTGCTTGACCAGCTTGATGGTGGCCTCCATGGTGCCGCCGGTGGCGAGCAGATCGTCTACCAGGACAACGCGCTGACCGGGGGCGATGGCGTCGAGGTGAATCTCAAGCGAATCGGAACCGTACTCCAGGTCATAGGTGACGCGGGCAACGGGAGCGGGCAGCTTGCGCGGCTTGCGCACGGGCACAAATCCGGCGTTGAGGCGATAGGCCAGGGCGGGTCCAAAGATGAAGCCGCGGGCCTCGATGCCGAGGACCAGGTCTATTTTGCGGGCGATGTAGTGCGCCGCCAGGGCATCAATGAGCTGGGCGAAACCGGTTCTGTCCTTGAGCAGGGTGGTGATGTCGTAGAACAGGATGCCGGGCTTGGGGAAGTCGGGGACTGTGCGGACCAGTTCCTTCAGGGCTTCAATGTCGATGGGCCTGGGGGTCTTGCTTTCTTCGGGCATGCGTCTGTTCGCTCCTGAATCAGTCTGGATGAATTTGCGGGAAGGGAACAGGCGGGGATTGCGGTTCGTCTTCCCTACAGATTATAGAGGGTTGGGGAGGGGGACGAAAGCGAGTGGAGTTTGAGGAGCACCATTCCAAGCTGCCCCGATTCAAGGCCGTCTGGGCGCATGCGGCAAAACAGAACCCTTTGCCTCCCGGATTTCCTCTGGTCTATACATACGGCTGCGCTTCGCGAGAAGAATCTGGCAATTGATGAGCAGGGTGGTCCCCCCCCAGTCCTGGGCCGCCTGCGCTTCACAAACAGATAAGTCGGTACCCATTCGTCGCGGCTTCAAGGCACGATGAATGGACACCGTTCCTGATCCCGTGATGAGCGGGCCACCTGCCTCACTGAAAACCGATAATCACACCCCACCCCTTTTCATCTGGCGCCCGCATGCCGATAGTATCCATGCAACTCCGCAAAGCGGAAGCAATATCCCATTGAAAACCGGCGCTCGGAAGGGTGCCAGTGCGGCATGCAGCCTGCGAGTGATTCGGATGATTGAGTGATTGGATGACCGGAAGATGACCAGGGAGCAACGGAAATACCCGCGCATTGAGTGCTCCGGCACTGCGGACGTCACGCTCACCGCCGGCGAGCCGCCCTTGCCTGCGGACATTGTGAATCTGAGCGCCGGCGGATGCCTGCTGGTGCTGAAGGAGCCGCGCCCCCTCTCGCAAGACACGGTCGTCGAACTGACCTTTAGAATCAATAATCTTCACAAGTTTCAAGCATCGGGGCTAGTGAAAGCAAAGCGATCTGACACGGCCGTCGGCTTTCAGTTTCCATTCCTGAGCCACACTTTGCATAGCAGGCTCCGGGAACTGATTAGCCACCTCATCGAGAACCTTCCCGCCCCCGACCCGCCGAGCGCACCCCCGGAGAAGCGGCGTCACCCCCGTCTCGGATGCGTAGGTCCGGCTGCCGTGCAGCTCGCAGTGGGTGAGCCGCTCATCCCAGCCACCATCGTGGATTTAAGTGCGGGAGGATGCCGGGTGGTGTTGCGCCAGCCTCAACACCTGCCCAAGGACACGCTGGTGGAACTGACCTTCGCGATCCACCACCTTCCCTTTCGGGTGCGTGGCCAAGTGAAAGCAAATGGATCGGACACGACGATAGGCTTTCAATTCACTGTGCTCACTGAGAGAACACAAAGGCAAGTCGAAGACGTGATGAATGAACTCGTGGCGGATATTCGCAAGCGTCAAGGCGAGCGCCATGCAATCGCGCAGAAAGTGCACTACTGAGGCTGCATCAAAAACGGAGGGGGCCGCGGGCTTGAATCCTGCTTGATCCCGACGCTGGCTCTGAAAATCTGCACCCTTGGACGAGGGTGTACCCCCGGGACTTGGAAACTGGCACCCACACCGTTGAGGGGACGAGCGAGATGTGGGCGCCCAGTTGATTGGTTGGCAAAGGGTGCCGCAGCCTTCAGAGCGTGAAGACGTCGTCTGCCGCAAAGTTGCTCAACGATGCGCCGCCTGTGCCACCGGAAATTGAGATGGTGAGCGTGGTCTGGAGTGTCGAAGCCGGAGAGAGGGTTACCGACTCGGTGCGTCTCTGAGAGCAACCGTCGGCGCAAATGTCATACACCTCGAGGTCCGTTGTGCTGGCCACGCCGGCTGTGGTGACTTGCTCTGTCACGGTTGCTCCTCCGATGATTCCGCCGATCGTTGCCGTTCCAAGATCGAGCGTGAGACCGACACCCGAAACGGCTGGACCTTCCGCGGGCGGGAAGGGAACTGTGTTGTACCCAATTACCGATACGGAGGACGTGTCGACGCCGGCACTCCAGGGAGTCGTAAGAGCCAAAAAATTGAGCCCTAGAAACTCATTCGAAGTGGTTGGGGCCGACACTGGATCCACGATGATGTCGTTTGCCGAGACAGCGTTGGTGGTTGCGACCGTGTAGGTGAAATCGCGATAGAGGGCGCTGTTGAACATGCAGCCGCCTGAACCGAGCGCGATGTAGCTTGCCAGGGTTCCTCTTTGGCACTGGACGAACTCTTGAGCAAAGGTTGAGGGCGCGGACAGCAAAGCAATTGCTGCCAGAAGAAGGATTTTGGATTTCACGTTGAGTTACCTCCGGGGGTGAGATAAAACGCAGCCGCACAATAGCTTGCTTTTTGGAGGCATGTCAATTGATTTCTTGATGGATAGGATTAAAATATTGCAACTTATTGACTGTCGGGAAATTAAGTCGGGTCAATCGCTGCATTTAGAGGGGGCTTATTGTGTGTGGATACCACCTGCCCTACGTGCGGTGAGAGCTTTGTGTGCATGGGGTGGGCGACACATTCCATTGAAAAGCTTCGCGCTGGAGAGACCTTTTCCTTTCGCCCGCGAGGCGCATCGATGAAGGGGCGTATCGAGTCTGGCCACCTCTGCACAGTTGCGCCGGTCGATGTTCCACTCTCTCGGTTGGAGACATCGTGCTCTGCAAGGTGCGGGGTGCTGAATACCTTCACATCGTGAAGGCCATCCGGGGTGAACGATTCCAGATCGGCAATAATCGCGGTGGAATCAATGGCTGGATCGGAGCGAATGGCATTTTTGGAAAATGCACGCTCGTCGAGCCTTGATCGGGGCAAAGTCCCTGATCCGGATCAGCGGGCCACTTACCACGAAATGGTCACTTCTAGGGCGTCTTGGGTGTGTTTTCTTTTCCTCGTGGTGAACAGTCTTGACATTGAGCACCACCCTATGTAGAATTACGACTATGGGGCATCAAATTCCACGAATTACGACTATGGGGCATCAAATTCCACGAATTACGACGCAGACCCTTCGAGTTCTCGGTGCCTTCACGAACTCGCAGCCCGAGGAACTTTCAGGCGCGGAGATTGCGAAGAGAACCGGGCTCCAGTCCGGAACGCTCTACCCGATCCTCGCGCGCCTGGAGCAGGCCGAATGGCTTGAGAGCAAGTGGGAGTCCGGCGACCCTCACGAGCTTGGAAGGCCGCGCCGCAGGCTTTACCAACTCACGGGATTCGGCGCCAAGAGTGCCCGCGCCGCCTACATGGAAGTTACGGAGATGATCGGAGGCCCTGTATGGCAGCTTCGATAATCAAAGCCATCGGAGTCATCGCCGCCGCGGCGAGTTCCAAGATTCTGGCCGACGAGTTCAGGGCGTGGAGACCGCTCCTGACCAAGAAGCTCATTGCGACCGCAGTTCGCAGGCTGCCGAACGAACAGCGGGACCGCTATAGCGAAGAATGGTCAAGCTACATCGAAGAAGTTCCGGGAGAGATTGGAAAGATCTTCGCTGCCTTTGGATTGACGTGGGCAGCCATCAAGATCAAGCTTCTGCTGCAGAGAGAAAAGAGAAGTGCGGGTGCTGTCGAGACGTCCAGGAAGGTCCCTGTCGATTTGTTAATTTATGCGCTTTTGACTGAAATCCTGGCATTGGATGGAGTCGACCTACGCCAAATTTTCTATTCGCGGTTTGCAGAGGATCCCCGCGACGTGAAACTGGTAGAACGCATCAGAATGTGGGCTGCGGCCCACCAAATGGTCACTACGGTTCTGCGGCTGCTGTGCATGCAAGTAATTTTGACCTGTTTCCTTCTCACCCTGGCTTGGGAACTGCGGGTCCCTGCCTACCGCAGATGGGTTTATTTGAGCTGGAGGAGTGTACGGGTTCGGCACGCATCTGTGGAGATCCTGTGAGGCGGATGGTCCAATTACCTGCCCTGCCACCCGTCTGCGCTGCGCAACTTAGTAAGTCTCATTCCGTCGCCGAAGAATCGCAAACAACAGCATCCCTCGGCTTGAATCGGCAGCTGCATTGCTTCAGTTCAGTTCCCAGAGCGGAGCGGCATATACGAAATGCCTCCGCGTCTTTGTGGCGCAAGGTCAGCAGTGCAGAAAGATTCTGCCTCGCTTCCGACAGATAAAGGCGAAAGGCCTTCTCATACGTGTCCGGGGTCCCATCGGACCCCGGCGGTCGGTCTTCCCAATTGTTGGAGCGAAGGTCTTCCTCCCGAAGTCGTACGACCGCGCGAAGGTGCGTTTCGGCGGCTTCCATCTCTTCGCATGTCGCCTCCAAGCGGCCCACGCTGAATATTGGGCTGATGTTATTTACTCTCTCTTCTCCCATCGTCTTTTTCAGAACGGGTAAGCCGTCACATGGCCGATGCGCTTCCTCATAGGCTTCAGCGATTACCTGAGCGTGAAACATCATGTCGGTCATTGACGCTGCATGGGAGCAAGCTTGAAGAGCTCCGCCCAGATCTTTCCCGTCGCGCACGCCGGTTGCGCAATACATCGTCCATGCGTCCTCGCTCGCGGGATTGAGTTTCACGGCGCGCCTCGCTGCCGGGAAGCCCTTCGCATCAAAATTCGCTCTAGCTAAAAGCTCGTGGCTGATTGTGTTCCGTACACCCTGGGGCAGAACCATCGTCAGAGCGTCCATTGGTTCCCACCCTACAGCCGCCAAGTACCAGACCACCAAGAGCAATGGCAGGGCGACGGAAGACACACCGAGACCAATCAAACTTCTACGCATTAACTCACCGTGAAGACATCATGAGCTCAGTATAGGACGGCTAACGGCATGCTTTGCCGAGAGGTGTTGCGCCGCGACCACGGGTGTGGGAGACCACAAGGGCAATCCATCGCGTGCTAGTATGGGTTTCGAGGTGCGGGATAAGTGCGCGCCGGAAGTGAAATCTCCTGAGGAATCCAGCCGGCGATGTTTTTGCGCCGACAGCAGTTTGTATGGCATCCTGCACATCGGCGGCATTGATGCCCCAGCGGGAAGCCTTGGCGAGCCGGAGATGTACACGCACTCACGATGTGCATCCATCCCATGCCAATTTTGCAAGCCATAAATCCGGCCAATACAGGAAGCAGCCCTTCGATGCGCACAACGACTCCCGAATTCGACGCGAGAAAGCTGCGCATCCCATCCGAGGTGAAGGCACTGCTCTCGGCACTTCAGCTGAGTAATCCCGATACCACGCTACTCGCGAACTTCTCAGATGCGGAATGGACCCGTCTGCTGGCTTTCTGTGACCTTGCGCAGCTAACCTTGCCCCTTGCGCAACTCCGAATAAAGGAAATGCCGCTTTGGGTTGGGGAGCGGCTCGCGAAAAACCTGGCCGACAATGCTCTACGATTCGAGCGCGTCAAGGCCACCTACCGGGAAGCGGCCCATGCACTTGAATCGGCTGGCCTGCAGCATGTTGTGATCAAGGGATTCACCCAGGCGCCTGATTATGTTGCGGACCCGCGGCTTCGGCCGCAATCCGATCTCGACATCTTCTGCCCTCCTGAGAGCATCGATGCCGCTTGCAGGGCGTGCGAGGCCATCGGCTATCTGCCATCGGACGCAAAAATCAGCTATGCCCGCGCTGACCATCAGCCGGCTTTGGTACGGCTTGGCAATTGGAAGTGGAGGGGAAATCTGTACGATCCTGAAATGCCGCTCAGCATCGAACTGCACTTCTGCTTGTGGAACGAGAGTGATTCGCACATCCCCGTTCCGGGCACCGAATTGTTTTGGAACCGGCGCACGACGCGAGAAGTCGACGGCCTCTCGTTTTCGTGCCTGAGTCCCGTCGACCACCTTGCTCATTTCACGCTTCACATCCTGCGCAACCTGTTCCTCCAGGAATGGATCATCCGTCATGTTCTCGAGCTGGCATTCTTCCTTCATGCCCATGCCGACGACGAACACTTCTGGGAGAACTGGAAGGAAACACACCCACCATTGCTGCGGACCTACGCGGCGATCGCCTTTTACTATGCACATACCTGGTTCGGTTGCAGGCTCCATCCTCAGGCCGCGCACGAAATTGACAGGCTGCCAGCGAAACAACGGAGTTGGCTCCGCTATTTCTCCGGCTCCGCCATGGAGACCATGTTCGGAAAGAACAAAGACTTCTTCTGGTTGCAGCTCAGTATGCTTTCCTCACGGAAGGAGAAGTTAAGGATAGTCAGTCGTACCTTTGTTCCGGCACGCAGCATCGGATCAATAAACTCCGCCGGGGTTTACACCCGCAACAAGCGCCCTCTCCAGCCCAAATGGAGTCCTATTTTGCACTACGTGGATTATCTGATCTCACAGTCGGCCGAACACATCCGCGCCGACCTGGTCGCACTTGGGAGAACCCTCCGTTGGAGCCTTTCGGAGAAAGATGAGTCCCCGAAGATCAGCCCGGCCAAGAACTAGAGATTTGGTCGGCAGCTTGTTCTTTAGTTAATTAAGTGTTTGCGGAGAGAGCGTGGCTCAGCGCGATGGGCGCGCGGGAGTCCCGAGGGGAATCAGAGGCATGCTAGTATGGGTTGCTAGGTGCGGGATGTTGCGCGCCGGAAGTGAATTCTCCTGAGGAATCCAAGCCGGCGATGTTTTTTGCGCCCATTTCGAAAGCCATCACAGAGGGCGCCTCGAACTCCAAAGACAACAGAGCAGGGTCGGGGTCCCGTTGGGGATCGTCGCGGGGCTGCGTTTGCTTGCTGTTGCTGGCCTGCATGGGTACAGTTCAAGGGAGCGCGCAGACGCAGGAGGCGGCTCCGCAGTTTGATGACCTGGCGGCGCGGGCGGCGGCGGCACGGGATAGTGGGAACCTTCCGCTGGCTATCGATCTCTATGGGCAGGCGGAGCAGGTGAAGCCGGACTGGGCGGAGGGATGGTTTTACCTCGGCATGCTGCAGTACAGCGCGAATGCGTATCCGGCGGCGATTGATGCGTTCAACCACTTGCTTGCGCTGCAGCCGGGGGTGCCTCCGGGACTGGCGCTGCGCGGGTTGTGCGAGTTTGAGACCGGAGCTTACGACGAGGCGCTGCGCGATCTGGAGCAGGCGGTGGCCAAGGGCGCGGCAAACCAGCCGCGTAATGAGCAGATTCTTCGCTATCATTTGGCCGAACTGCTGACGCGGAGCAGCCGCTTCCAGGATGCGCTGGCGCAATACAAGTTTTTTACGGCAAAGAACATTCTGGATGAAGATGTGCTGGTTGGGTTGGGGCTGGCGGGAATGCGGACGCCGCTGCTGACCAAGGATGTGGCTGCGGGGGACAGAGAGCTCTACAAGGCGGCGGGCGCGGCGGGTTATACGCTGCTGGAGGAGAATACGCAGCTGGCGGATAGGCTGTTCACGCAGCTATTTGCGCGGTATCCGGCGACGCCGGGCATTCATTTTTTCTATGGATTTCTGCTGTTTCCGCATTCGCCGGATCTGGCTATTGAGCAGTTCAAGAGCGAGGTTGCCATTGCGCCGGGTAACGTGGAAGCGCATGCCATGTTGGCATTTACGCTGATGATTGCAGGGCGCTATGCGGAGGCGGAGCCGGAGGCCGAGATGGTTGTGGCCAAGGCGCCGGATATGGAGATGGGACAGCTTGCGCTGGGGCGGTCGCTGGCGGAGATTGGGGATGTGAAACGGGGAACCGATTTGCTGAACCAGGTGCTGCAGAATGATCCTGACAATCTGGAGGCGCATTTGGGGCTGGCCTCGATTTACTCCCGCACCGGACGAAGAGAGGATGCTTACCGTGAGCACATGGTTTGCCGCAGCCTGGCAAAGTAGGGCGGCATGGCGCGGGGTGGGACGGCTGGTGGAATTGCGCCGGACGGGCGCGCTGGCTTGCCTGCTGTTGGTGTGGGCGAGCGGGCATTTCCTGTGCGGTCAGGAGGCAAAGAACAAGAAAGAGACAGTGACCTGCGCGACCTGCCACGCGGGAGTAGTTGCGAACTATTCTCATGCGCCGATGCGGCATGCGATGGAGGCGGCGGGCGAGAATCCGGTGCTGGATAAACATCCGAATCTGACGGCGCAGGCGGGAGGCTACTCATACACCGTGCAGACCAAGGATGGACAGAGCACATACAGCGTTACGAATGGAACGGAGACGATGACGCTGCCGATCAAGTGGATGTTCGGAACGCATTCGCAGACCTGGGTGCTGGAGAAGGATGGGCATCTGTACGAGAGCTACATGACGTATTTTGCGCGCGGCGAGCGGTTGGGGATTACGCCGGGAGACCAGCGCATTACGCCGACGAACTTGACCGAGGCGATGGGGCGCAAGCTGCCCATCTGGGAGACAGAGGAGTGCTTCAAGTGCCACGCATCGGGAGCGGTGGAGGGGGCGAAGCTGACGCTGGATACGCTGCGGCCGGGCCTCGATTGCGAGCGCTGCCATGTGGGCGCGCAGCAGCATATGGCCGATGCGGTGAACGACAACTTCAAGACGCTGCCGAAGTCGTTCAAGAAGATGGATGCGGAGAATGTGTCGGACTTTTGCGGAAGCTGCCACCGGACGTGGGATACGGTGATGCGGAACCACTGGAAGGGACCGGCGTTTGTGCGCTTTCAGCCTTACAGACTTGAGCACAGCCGATGCTTCATCGGAAACGATCCGCGGATAAGCTGCCTGGCTTGCCACGATCCGCACCAGGGCGTGGATCATAATGACGCTGTTTATGACGCGAAGTGTTTGGCTTGCCATAGCCCTGCGAAAATTGCGTCGGGGAAGGTTGCGACCGCTGCTGTGACGGCTGATGCTGTGACGCCGAAGATCTGCCCGGTGAGCAAGGATAAGTGCGTAAGCTGCCATATGCCGAAGGTGGAGCTGCCGGGTGGGCAGGCGGTGTTTACAGATCATTTTATTCGGGTGGTCAAGGCGGGCGAGGGTTATCCGGATTAGTTCAGTTTTGATGCGGCCATCAGATGCGCCCCGACTTGCCGGCTTGCGATTTCAGAGCTTGCTCACGACTTCTGCTAATTCAGACAATTGCTCCGGGTTGAGGGTGTTCACTTCGGGTAGCACCACGTCGCCATCGAGACCATAGCCGTCATAGGAACGGTCGTCGCCATAGTGATTGCTTCTGCCTTGCGCGATGCGATACGCGAGCCCCGTGCGAGGGAGCACGGAAT
>Ga0187859_10002446_pt1 | contig 11653 bp, 9 predicted proteins | sample June2016WEW_10_1_2_FD_133019 | JGI IMG/M metagenome (GOLD analysis project Ga0187859, IMG submission 133019) | Peatland microbial communities from SPRUCE experiment site at the Marcell Experimental Forest, Minnesota, USA - June2016WEW_10_10 | ecosystem: Environmental > Terrestrial > Soil >... | reverse complement strand
TCCCGATCGCGCGTCGGAACCCGACGCCGCACGGCCCGCGATTCCACCCGATCAGCAGCGGGACAGCGGTACACCCTTTCGCTCACCCGCGCGCGCCCGCAGCCTTCCGGCCGGGATGCTGATCACCATACAATTGGAGAGTTCGCTCTCTACCGCACATGTGAGTGCGGGCGACCCATTCACGGCTTCGGTCGCCGGACCCCTTACCATTGACGGAGATACGCTCGTCGAACGTGGCACTCCGGTCAGCGGGCGCGTCGAGTCTGCCGAAGGCCCCACGGATCGTCCCGGCCTTAGCCCCGATCCGGGATACGTGCGCCTCACCTTGAGCACAATCACCGTCGATGGCAGGCCGCTGGTGGTTCAGACCTCCAGCCTGTTTGCCCGGGGAACATTCCAGTCGAGCGCGGCGCGCGGCGAGGCCCGACTCGCCGACCCTAAATCCGATGCATGTTCGAGCGGCTTTTGCGTCCAGAAAGGACGCCGCCTCACCTTCCGCCTGACCGCTCCCGTCACCCTCACCGATCATAACTCGGTCGCTAAGCGCGAATTTCCCAGTCCCGCCAAAGAATAACTTGCCGTCTTCCTGCCCGGATATTCTCAGACTAGATCCTTTCCGATGCTTATTATTTGTCCCTATATTTAACAATCCAAGACTCTTATTGCGTTTTCCACAGAATTATTCCAGACCTCGGTGACGTCTGCCCTTCGCAGTGTCACTTTGGGCCTCCTATAGTGGGACTCGTAGTGAGGGAGACCAGCGTAGTGGGGGCGAGATAGCAGAGCGGATTGTCCGTACCGTCGATCCGCGCACGTACCATTTCGGGAACACCGAGGTATCGGACAGCCCATCTTGTTGTTCCTTTCGGGACTCCTCCCACGGCACAGTATCAGCATGAGCACCGCAACTCCATTTCCGTTTTCAGAGCATTCGGGAGCCGCGAACCGAAGGGTAGATTTCCGTTCCTTTTTCGAACACGCTCCCGTCGCCGCCGCTCGCTGTGACTCGCAGGGAGTGATTGTCGAGATGAATCCCGCCTTCGAGCAAGCGCTGCGGCCCCACCTGAACGGCAAGCGCTCGTTGCGGCTCCACGATTTGATCCCTCCGCAAGACCACGGCACCATCGAGCCGCTGGTGCGGGATCTGCTGGAGGCGTCGCGCGATAGCATCCGCCTCCAGGGAAAGAATGCAATGCACGGACTGGCCACCACCAACTGGACAGTGTGGCGTCTGCCCTGTTCCCCCGGCGAGCCCACCCACGCTTTGCTTATCGCCGAGCCGAACGGCGGCACTGCTCCCGCCGAGGAAAGCTTGATCCAAGCGCAGCGATGGGAAGCGGTCGGGCGCCTGGCGGGGGGCGTGGTGCATGACTTCAACAACCTGCTGACCGGCGTCATGCTTTATTGCGATCTGCTGCTCTCCGCGCTGGATCCCCGGGACCGAAGACGCAGGTATGCCGACGAGATTCGCGCCGCCATCGTGCAGGCCAGCGGACTGGTGCAGCAGTTACTCGTCTTCGCCCGGCCGCAAGCCGCCCAGGCTCGCGCCCTCTGCCTCAACGAAATTGCCGGAGCCATGCAGGATCTGCTGACCCGCCTCATCGGCGAGAACATCGCACTCGAGCTCCATCTCGATCCAAACCTGGGTCTGGTCAAGATTGACCAGGCGCAAGCCCAGCAGATCCTCCTCAATCTTGTGCTTAACGCCCGCGATGCCTTGCCCGACGGCGGTCGCATCGTAGTCGAGACCCGCAACTGTGAGTTTCAGACCGTCACCGGATCGATGCCGGCGCAGCGCGGTGCCGTCGCCTTTCCTTGCGTCCTCCTGATGGTCAGCGACAACGGTCGCGGCATGGACGCGAAAACCCGCCAACGTCTCTTCGAACCTTTTTTCACTACCAAGAGCTCCGGCAAAGGTACCGGCCTGGGATTGACCACCGTCCGCAGCATCGTCACCACCAATCGCGGACTGATCCACCTCGAAAGCGAACCAGGCCGCGGAACCCGTGTCATGGTCTTGCTCCCCCGCGCATCGCAGCACACCGATCCAGAGTTTCTGGATACAGCCAGTCCGCATTCGGAACCCTCGCCAACACCGTTTCAGGAACTCAAGAAGGAATCACTCTTATGACGTCAGCCGCTGTCGCACCCACTCTCCCTACTCAACAGATCCTGGCCGCCAACTTTCTGAACCTCCTCATCGTCGACGACGAGCGATCGATCCGCGACGCATGCCGCGAGGTCGCCTTGTCCCTCGGTTTCATGGCCCACGTGGCCGATTCCGCCGAGCACGCCTATCGCCTGTTGCAATCTCAAACCATCGACGCCATTCTGCTCGATCTGCGATTGCCGGGGGCTGGCGGCTTGGAGGCCCTCCGCCGCATCAAGGCCCATCATCCCGATGCTCTCGTCATCGTGGTAACCGGCTACGGCACCGTGCAATCGGCGGTGCAGGCTATGAAGAACGGAGCTTACGAATACGTCACCAAGCCCTTCAGCGCCGACGAACTCAGGCTTTTGTTGGAGCGCGTCTCCAACCACCTCAAACTCAAAACTGAAAACCGCATGCTGCGCGAGAAGCTCAAGTCTAAGCAAGGTTACGGAGGCCTTGTCGGGCGCGCTCCCGAGATGGAAAAGCTCTACCGCATCATTGCCAAGGCCGCCAACAGTTCCCACCCTGTGCTGGTTCTCGGAGAGAGCGGCACCGGCAAGGAAATGGTCGCCCGCTCCATCCATTACTCTGGACCTTTCCGCGACAAGCCGTTCATTCCCGTCGACTGCGGCTCGCTCGTGCCCACGCTGATTGAAAGCGAACTCTTCGGCTACGTCCGAGGCGCCTTCACCGGCGCCAATCAAGCCAAGGACGGACTGCTGGCCATCGCCGACGGCGGAACCGTGTTCCTCGATGAAGTTGGTGAGCTTCCTGTCGACCTCCAGTCCAAACTTCTGCGCGCCATTCAGGAGAAGGAGATTCGCCCCGTGGGCAGCACCCGCCGCATTCCCATCAATGTCCGCATCCTGGCCGCCACCAACCGCGACCTGGAGCAGGCGGTCACCGAAGGCGCTTTCCGCCGTGACCTCTTTTTCCGCCTCAACGTTCTCAGCCTGCGCATTCCGCCCCTGCGCGAACGGCGAGAGGATATCCCCCTGCTCATCGCCCATTTTATGGAGCGAACCTTGCGCGCCTCGGGACTGGAAAAAACCCTCACCGACGATGCCGTCAAAGCCATGCTGGCCTATGACTGGCCGGGCAACGTTCGCGAACTGGAAAACTGTTTGGAGCGTACCTGCGCCTTTACCAGCGGACCAATGATTCATGTGTCCGACTTGCCTGCCGCCATTGCCGGCGCGCACGTCGCCGTTTCCGCCAACGGCAACGGACACGGCCAGAGCCGGATCGTCCCCATGGCGGAACTGGAAAGGCAAACCATCCTGAACGCCATCGCGGAACTCAACGGCGACAAGTTGCAGGCCGCCCGCCTGCTCGGCATCGGCAAGACAACTCTGTACCGCAAGCTCAAGGATTACGCGGCGCAGGTATAAAGGCTAAAGGCAGTTCTCAGTTCCCAGTCTGCCCCAGGATCGTCTCACTGAGAACATGGAACTGCGAACTGCCGTGGGAACTCAGAACTGCTTCGCCGTTCCGCAACGGGAACGACGTCTCCACCATCTCTTGATAAACGTCGTCTTTTCAATGCCCGCGGTTTTGGTGCCTTGCGTGCTATGGCAAGAGCATGATTCTACTCATAACACCATCAGCACGCGGCCAAGAGTGCGCCGCCAGCCTGAAAGCCGACACCGGTAGCGAGACCCACTGGGCTGAAAACCTGCAGCAAGCCATGGCTCGGCTTCGGGAACAGTCCTACTCCGCGGTCGTCCTCGATCAATTTCTTCTGGAGAACGAGCCCGCCGAAAGCGACCAGGTGCTCGAGCATCTGGGTACAGCTTTTCCCGTCTACCTCAACTTTGCGGTCAGCGGCATGGAGCGCCTGTTGCGCGAAGTTCGCTCCGCGCTGCACCGCCGCAAGCGTGAGGAAACTCAAGCCCGCCGTTCGGTCGAACAGCAGATTCGCAGCGAGATGTGCGAGTCGCTTACTGCCATGCTGCTCTCCTGCGAACTCGCCATGTCGGTGCCCGAGGTCCCAGCTCCCGCCGCGGAGAAAATCCGCCTCATCGATAATCTCGCCCGCGACATGCGCCTGCGGCTGGGCGCGAACTGACCCACATTTTCTGATCCACATTTTCTAAAGATGCCTGCGCGATTTCGCCGGCCACGCAGACCTGTCTCGGACCGGCAGCCAAGTCTCTGCCCGCCCTCCATCAAAGTCTTAAGATCAGAGGCTTACAGCCTCGAAATAATTCTTCGACGCCCCGCCCCATCCGCACTAGAATAGGCGAGCGCAACATGCCGGATTCCCGCATCCACTGCGGCGTCCTGCACACTCTCGGAGGGCTCTGTGCACGTTCTCGTCACCGCCGATACCATGTCCGGCTCCTGGACCTACACCCGCGAGTTGGTCACAGGCCTGGTCACCCGCGGCGTCCGAGTCACGCTGGTCAGCTTCGGCGAGATTCCCCTGCCCGAGCAAACTTCCTGGATGGAGCTTCTCCACGGCCTCGAGTATCGGCCCACCGCTTTCCACCTGGAGTGGATGCATGAAGCGCCGCAAGACCTTTCCGAATCCTCCGAGTTCCTCGCCAGCCTGGTGCGTGAAGTTCAGCCCGACCTGCTTCACCTCCACCAGTTTTGCCACGCCAATCTCCCAGTCGACCTTCCGCGCGTCGTGATGGCGCACGGCGATCTCATCAGTTGGACACAGGCCGTCCAAGGCTGCACTCCGCGCCTCACGCGCTGGCTGAAGTGGTATCGCGATACCGTAGTCCGCGGCATTACCGCTGCCGATGCCGTGGTTGCACCCTCGGCCTGGATGCTCGACACCCTTCGCGCCACCTACACCCGCCCCCGCCGCGAGGCCGTCATTTATCCCGGCCGCAATCCCATCTTCTTCAATCCCTACATCACCAAGGACGATTCCGTGCTCTCCGTCGGCCGCCTGCTCGACGCCGGCAAGCAGGTCTTCCTGCTCACGCAACACGCCCAGCCGTTCTCCGTGTGTATCGTGGGCGCCGAGCAAACCGTGCCCGTGCCGCGCATTCCCATCCGCGCCGACGTGAAGGTTTCCACCGACCAGAGTTGCGTCGCCATTCGCGGCCCCCAGACCGAAGCGCAACTGCGCGCGCTCTACAGCCGTGCCGCCGTCTACGCCGCCACCGCGCGCTACGAGCCGCTCGGCATCGCGCCGCTCGACGCCGCTTTCTCCCGCTGCGCCATCGTCGCCAACGATATCCCCAGCTTTCGCGAAGTCTGGGGTGACGCCGCTCTCTACTTCCGCACCAACGACGCCCGCAGTCTAGCCGACATTCTTCGCCAGCTCGATGCCGACCGTCCCCTGCGCCGCGCCTACGCCGAGCTCGCCTACACCCGCGCCCGCGACCGTTTCACCACCAAACGCATGATCGACGACTACCTCGACCTCTACCGCAGCCTCGTCTCCGCCGACACCCTGGCCGCCTGAGATCTGGATCATGTGGGGACAGCCGCCCTCGGCTGTCCTCGGGCCGAAGGCCCGACGCCGCCCTTGCTGTTGGGGTGGTAGGCACCTTTCTTCGTCCGGGATCAAGAAGGAAAGGAGCAGATAGCAGCTCCAGTAAACCCTGTCATTCCGACCGAAGCTTCGCTTTCCCGCAGGGAAAGGGAAGCGCAGTGGAGGAACCTGCTGTTCCTGACCGTGCCATGAAGATCGTAGCCGGTACCCTCTTCCATCCCAAGCTCGTCTTCCCGAATGAACAGCCCCCTGCTCATTTGAACTGGAGAAAGTCCACGTGGGGACAGCCGCCCTCGGCTGTCCTCGGGCCGAAGGCCCGACGTGTTGGGCCGATACTAGCAAGGATCGGGAAGGGCGCGCCTTCAGGCGCTGAGGGTCGCGGCGTGATTTTGAGTGGCGCAGCGCTTCCAGCGCTGCGATAAATGTCCCACCCCAGAGAACCGCAATTGAGGATAGCGAGCAGGCCTGGGTTGAAGGCATGCGTTTGGATTGGGCTTCCAGACCGAGAAGTACCTAAGCGGAGTCGTTCGGAAACCACCATGCCGCAAGGATCTCGGGAAGGGCACGACTTCCAGTTCTTGAGCCTGCCCTGAACGAGCGTAGCGAGTCGAAGGGGACCGCGATTCTGCCTGGCACCACCCGCTTTCAGGCGCTGAGCAGGGCGCGAACGCGGCTTGGCACATGGCCGAAACCTACACACCGCGTGCTATAAGGAGATCAATGCGTTCACAACACCGGGGAAACGTGAGAACCTGACTTTGAAAAAATTCTTCTCGAGGTTACGGTAAGTCAGAAAAACCTACAGCTCATCCTCTCGTTCGCAGGTGTATTGATTGGGTGAAATCCACCACTGCCTGGCCGATATCAACCACTGTAACTCAATCAAAAGAACGGAACTCTCCCGCATTCCCAGTGTTCAATCTAGTAACAGGAATTCTGGGAGACACTATGAAAAACAAATTATCGAAAACGCTTCTTACCGCGGTGTTGACGAGCGCAATGGCGCTCGGGACTGGTACTTCCTTGAGGGCGCAGGCCCAGTCGCAGGACCAATCAATGGACAAGCCCTCAGCGGCTGTGAGCGCTCAGGTGGATCAAGGACCTCCGACCCAGCAGACCGCGCCGCAATACAATGCGCCGGACCAGAGCGCGCCTCAGGATGTCGCGCCTCCACCGCCGCAAGATCAAGACACATACCCAGGCCAGGCGCAGGCGCCTCCGCCTCCAACGCCGCCGGATCAACGGCAATACACAGCGCTGCCTCCCGAGCAGTTGCATAAGCTGGTAGCTCCGATTGCGTTGTATCCCGATGCGCTCGTGGCGCAGATACTGGCCGCGTCAGCGTATCCGACGCAGATTGTAGTGGCGAACCGGATGGTACGGGCGAACCCGGATTTGAAGGGACAGGATCTGGCCAAGGAAGTGGACCAGCAGGATTGGGATCCCAGCGTGAAGGCTCTAGTGGAGTTTCCCACCGTGCTGGCGAACCTGGACAGGGATTTGTCGTGGACCTCTGAGCTGGGTCAGGCCTATCAGAACCAGCAAGATGACGTGATGCAGGCGGTCCAGTACATGCGTCACAAGGCTTACGACGCGGGCAATCTGCGGAGTACGCCTCAACAGCGCGTGTACGAACAAGGGCCGAATGTCGACATTCAGCCGGCTGATCCGGATCTGGTGTACGTGCCCGCTTACAACCCGGCGTATGTGTACGGATATCCCGTAGGCCTGTGGCCGGGGTTCTATCCGTGGTGGGGATTTGGCGGCCCGTACATTTCGTTCGGCTTCGGCTTCCCCATCTCGCCGTTCTTCGGCTTCGGCTGGGGATGGCATGGATGGGGCATAGGCTGGGGCTTCCACGGGGGAGTCTTCTTCGGCGGCCACCCTTGGGCCTTCCGCGGCGGAGCGTTTTATAACCATGCCGCCTTTGTGCACGGAAATTATCGGGGATTCTCTTCCGCGCGAGGCGGATACGGAGCGCGCGGGTTTGCAGGTCGCGGGTATGCTAGCGCATCAAGGGGCTACTCGGGGGCGTCCCACGGCTCCGTCGGCAGCAATCGCGGGGCAACCGCTAACCGGAGCGCCGCAGGTAACCGAGCCTCCACGGGCAACCGGGGATTCTCCGGCGGCGGACATGCCAGCGCCGGTGAAGGACACAGTGGCGGTGGACACGGCGGCAAGCGCTAAGTGTCCCGTATAGTCGTCACCCGTTCCACCCCAAGTCGAAAGCCCCGCTCGTGAGAGCGGGGCTTTTTTGCTCGGACAATCTGGCTGGCGGCCGCTTTTATTTGTTCAGGCGTTCGTTGCAGGAGAGAATTGCTCCCACGTCACGGGACAACCGGAATGTATGCCTCAAAACGAACCTCAACGACGCTGCCCCGAGTCGGCTTCTGCGAAACTGGGACTTTCATCCACAGCGCTATCCGATCTCCGGCGGACGCAGACGACGCCCTCACCGCGAAACGAGTCCTGTTCTAGGCTAGCGCTCATAAGCCCGCCCCGCGACACCCACCCCCGCTTGGTGGTATCTTTTTAGCCTTACTAGAAATCCGTAAGGTTGGAGGAATCAAAGTCATGGCTCAGGTAAAGATCACAGTCCGTCCCAATGGCCCTTTCCGCGTGGAAGCGCCCGAAGGCTCGGTTGAACTCGTCGACGCCAACGGAACCCCATACGACCTAACCGGCAAACCAGCGTTCTCTCTCTGCCGTTGCGGCGGCTCGGTCAACAAACCGTTTTGCGACGGCACCCACAGCCGCATCGGCTTTCAGGGAGCAGAGCTGGCAGTCAAGAAGGCCGACGGTTAGCGTGCAAGTCCGGGCGCAACCCGGCTTGGGGGACTCTTCCGGACTTCGACGAAGTGCGTAAAAGACACACCCGCTGCCGCCAACCGGCTGATTCGGTTGGCTTTGCACGGAATATAACTTACAGTTAATACGTACAATGTTGTACGTACAAATGTTCCAGTTGGAACATTAGCGCGAATGTTCCGGTTGGAACGCTAGGCGATTCGGAGGCCCGAATGAGCAACCGTGACCTGAGCGATCGTGAACTCGGAATGCAACGCCACATCACGCGCCGTGACTTCCTCAACGGCGTCGCGGTCGCGGCAGGGGCTGCCCTCACGCCCTGGCATCTCCTCGCCGCTGGCGACATCGACCCCGAAAAGTCGTCCGACTACTACCCGCCTGCGCTGACTGGACTGCGCGGCAGCCATCCCGGCTCTTTCGATGCGGCGCACGCCTTGCGTGACGGCAGCTTCTGGAACACAGCCGGCACGCCGCAAGACACCGGCGAGACCTACGGTCTCATCGTCGTGGGTGGCGGCATCAGCGGCCTCTCCGCCGCGCACTTCTATCGCAAGCTGGCAGGTGCGAACGCGCGCATTCTCATCCTCGACAATCACGATGACTTTGGCGGACACGCCAAGCGCAACGAGTTTCGCATAGGCAACGCGTTCCGCCTTGGTTTTGGCGGAACGTATTCGATTGAAAGCCCCGCGCCTTACAGCCAAGAAGCGCGCGGACTGATCGAGGAGTTGGGCATCGACGTGGCTTCCTATCCCAGGTACCACGACGCCAAACTGTATCGCTCGCTGGGCCTGCGTTCGAAAATCTTCTTCGATAAGGAAACCTTCGGGGCCGACCGGTTGGTGCTCGGTCCGCCATCGTTGAAGGGAGGCGAAAAGGACTACGTTGAGTCCACTGATCGAGAGACGTGGAAGCAGTTCCTCGCGGAGGCGCCGCTTGCGGCGCAGGCCAAGAGCGACCTGGATCGGCTGCGTCACGATGCCCGCGACTACTTGCCCGGCCTCAGTTCCTCAGAGAAGAAAGCGAAGCTGGCAAGCATGAGCTATGCCAGCTTTCTCAGGGACGTTGCCAAAGTTCACGAGGACGCGGTGAAGCTCTACCAGGCGGTCCTGCATCCCACGTTTGGGTTAGGGATTGATGCTGTTCCCGCGCAAGACGCCTGGGGAGAAGACCTGCCCGGATTCAGAGGCATGAAGCTCGATCCCGCGCCGGGCAAGGGGATGAACCGGGACGCGATTCCGAATGAAGAGGCGGACAAATATTTCTTTCACTTCCCGGATGGCAATGCGACAATCGCGCGGCTGCTGGTGCGCAAGCTGATTCCGGATGCGATTGCGGGCAACTCTGTGAACGATGTGGTGCTGGCGAAGGCGAACTATTCCAGACTGGACTCGTCTGCTTCGCCTGTGAAGATCCGGTTGAACAGCACCGCGGTGCGGGTGAAGCATGTGGGCGAAGCGGCGACGGCCAGAGAAGTGGAAGTAGCCTATGCGCAGGGTGGCAAGGTCTATACCGCGCGGGCAAAGAATTGCATCCTGGCATGCTGGCACGTGGTGATCCCTTACATCTGCGAAGAGTTGCCACAAAGGCAACGAGAGGCTCTGGCTTCGGCGCAGAAGGTTCCGTTGCTTTATACGAACGTTGCGCTGCGCAACTGGACCTCGTTTCAGAAGTTGAACACGAATGCGGTTTACGCTCCGGGGTGCTATCACACGCGCATGGGTCTCGACCTGGCGGTGAGCATTGGCGGGTATGAATGCGCGCGCAAGCCGGAAGAGCCGATCGTGGTTCATATGATGAAGGCACCGTGCCAGCCGGGCCGGCCGGCGCGGGAGCAGCATACGTTGGGGCGGCTTGAGTTGTATGAGACGACTTTCGAAACCATGGAGCGCGAAATCCGGGGGCAGTTGGCGCGAACGCTGGGGGCGGGAGGGTTCGATCCCGCACGCGACATCGCGGCGATTACGGTGAATCGGTGGCCGCATGGTTACGCTTACCAATACAACTCACTCTTCGATTCGTTCTGGCTGGAGGGGGGCGAGACTCCTTGTGAAGTGGCCCGGAAGAGATTTGGGCGAATCGCGATCGCGAACGCGGACGCAGGAGCTTACGCTTACACAGATGAAGCCATCAATCAGGCTTGGCGGGCGGTGGGGGAGTTGAGGAGCTAGTGGCTAGTACCCAGTACCCAGTACCCAGTACCTAGTATCTGACAAACCGGATTGTATATTGATGTACGTCGATATACGGCTGGCGGCGCTTTGACACGGAGCGGGACGCGAGGGGGCGGCGCCCTCGATTCCGAGGGGAAAGAAAAGTCAAAAGCAGCGGACAGGAGTGTCCGCTCCACACGAGCAAGAAGGCGCGAAGGGATGCTTCGACTGCGCAGGATCGTCCTTTGGACGATCCTACTTCGCTCAGCATGACAGGGCACGCTTGACACGTATCCATATTTCTGCAACTATCGAAATATGAACGTGAGGCAATCGAAGAAGTCCGCTGAGCAGGTCGCCCGATACGCCGACATGTTCTCCGCCATGGGGACGGAGCCGCGACTGCGGATCATGCAGTTGTTGCTGTCAGCCCACGCGGAGGGCCTTGTCGTCGGCGAGATGCAGGAAGAGCTGGAGATCCCAAACTCCACTTTGTCGCATCATCTCGACAAGCTGAAGGCCGAAGGGTTAGTCCAGGTTCAGAGAGAAAGCACCTTTCTCCGCTACACAGCAAACACTGACGCACTGCAGGAACTGCTGCAGTTTCTCTACGCCGAATGCTGCACTCGCAACAAGGCAGTAAAGCCCGAACAAATTGTTCAAATCTGCAGGTAGGAGGGATGAGATGAGCAGTGTGGATATCAAGGAAGTCGTCAAGGAAAAGTATGGACAAGCGGCTTTGCGAGTGAGCAGCGGGGGGAGTTCGTGTTGTGGGGCGACGTCGAGCAGCGGGTGCAGCGATCCGATCACGTCCAATCTATATAACTCGTCGCAAGCACAACAGATTCCTGAAGAGGCTCTGCTGGCGTCGCTGGGCTGCGGGAATCCAACGGCCCTGGCGAAGCTGAATCCGGGTGAAATTGTTTTGGACCTTGGTTCGGGCGGAGGTATCGATGTGCTGCTTTCGGCGAAGCGAGTGGGACCGACAGGCAAAGCGTACGGCCTTGATATGACGGACGAGATGCTGGCGCTGGCGAAGGAGAACAAGCGCAGAGCTGGAGTGGAAAACGTCGAGTTCTTGAAGGG